>JGI12269J14319_10000281_pt1 | contig 48701 bp, 47 predicted proteins | sample PeaSoiSIISIP2007_FD_14319 | JGI IMG/M metagenome (IMG submission 14319)
GGAGCCGCGACTGGGCGGCGAAGGGCACCAAGTTGCTCGGCGTACGCGCGGTGCTCGTGGAGAGCTTCGAGCGGATTCACCGCTCGAACCTGGTGGGCATGGGCGTCTTGCCGCTGCAGTTCCTCGACGGCGAGAGCGCCGCGAGCCACGAACTGCTGGGCACCGAGATCTACTCGATCACCGGCCTCGCGCCGCTCAATCACGGCGAGGTGGTGCCACGGGTGAACGTGAACGTCACGCGCGAGAACGGTGAGGTGTCCGACATCGCCGTGCGACTGCGAATCGACACGCCCACCGAGGCCGAGTACTACCGCCACGGCGGCGTGCTCAACTACGTATTGCGACAGCTCGCCTCGGCCTAGTCACTGCTTCGTAGCGGCCCGCACAGCGTCGTCGACGCTCGGGAAGGTTACGAGCTTGCGCACGGCCTTGTCCGAGGACCTGGCGAGCGCCGCCGTGACTTTCTCGTTGGCGCGCGCCAGCGCGACCGAGACCCCGTCCTCGTTGAGGTCGTCGACCACCTGGGCGAGGATCGTCAGACCCGTGTAGTCGATCTCGTCCATCGCCTCTGCCACGAGGACGACGTGCTTGGTGTGGGGACGCTTCACCATCAGCTGGTGCAACTCGCGGCGAAAGACGCCGGCGTTGGCAAAGAACAGGTCGTTGCCGAAGAGCACGACCAGCACGTGGTCGACCGGCTGCACGTCGTGGTCACCCATCGGATACCAACTGGTCGTTCCCTTGTGGCGACCGAGCTCGAGCATCTGGGGGCGAGCTGCCCGCCAGGTCTGATCGAGGATCGCCAGGCCCACGGCAATGGCCAGACCCTGTTCGACGCCGATCAAGATCACGCCGAGCGCGGAAATCATTGCGAAGAGGAACTCCACCCGGCTGACGTGCCAGATCTTGGCCAGCTGGCCGACCTTGACGAGTCGCAGCGCAATGAAGAACAGCACGCCCGCGAGCGCCGCCAGAGGGATCGTGTGAGCGAAGTGGGCCAGCGGCGAGAGGCAGATCGCGAGGACCGCCGCAGTGAGGCCCACCAACTTCGTGCGCCCGCCGGCGAGGCGCGCGACCGTCGACCTTCCCGGTGAGGCATTTACCGGGAAGGCACCCACAAGTCCGGCCGCCACGTTTGCCAATCCGACGCCCGCGAAGTCACGGCTGATTTCCGAGGCGACGCCCAGATCGTCCGAGGTTGACCGCGAAGTTGCCGCCGTTTGGCTCAGAATGACGATCACCAGGGTTACCGATGTGGTCAAGACGACCCCCCACTGGCTCGACGCCAGCCAGTGCAGGTGCCAGGTGGGCAACTGGGTGCGCACGGCGCCGAGCTCCTTCGCACCGTGACTGCCCAGCGAGAACGCCCCGGTAAGAATCGTCGCCACGACGATCGCTAGGAGCGCCCAGGGCAGGCGCGCATTGATCCGCTCGCCGGCCATCAAGACAACGAGCGTGCCCAGCGCGAGCCCCACCGACCAGGGTCGCGCGTCGCCGAGGACGTGCGAGAGGGAGCTGAGGCGCTGGATCACCGAGGTCCCGCCCGAGGTAACGCCCAGCGCGCTCGGCATCTGGTGGACGATGATGATGATTCCGATGCCGCCGAGGAAGCCCGTGACGATGGGCACCGAGAGGAAGTCGGCGATCCAGCCGAGTCGCAGCAGCCCCACCGCAAGCACTACGAGACCGGTCACCACCGCGGTAATCGCAATGAGTTCGAAGTAGAGCGTCGTTGACACGGGCGCTAGGCGCACCAGCACGACGGCGAAGAGGGGCGCGATCGTCGAGTCAGCGCCGACTGACATCACTGGGTTCGAGCCGACAAAGACGAAGACCAGCGTCGCGGTGATGAAAGCGATCAGCGCAACAAACGCGGGAACGCCAGCCAGGCGCGACGTAGCGATTTGCTCAGGAATGGCGATCGCGAGCAGCGTGAGCCCGGCGAGGACCTGGCCCGAGAAGTTCTCGCGCGTGACACCGACGAACGTGTCGCCGAGTCCCCCTGCTGCTCGGCGCAGCGCGATGGGCGTTCGAGGCTTCTCCGCCTTCGCGGATGATTTAGCCATGGCCCTACGCTACGACGGGCGCTGGTTCGACGTCAGTTCGTCGCGACGACCCGAAAGCCCTCCGCGAGCTTCTTCTTCTTCATCCCCGCACGCTTCGCTGTCGCCCTCGACCACGAGCGCAGGCTCTTCTTTAGACCCCGGCGCGCGCCAACCTGGCTGACGTGGCGACTGAGCGCCTTGTACTTCTGGTCGAAGGTCTTCGTGATGTCGACGACCATGGTTGGGTTGACGCCCCCAAGCCAGACTTCGTCGACGGTGTGAGGCTCGAAGCCCTCGCGCACGAGCTCGGGGAAAGCGTGGGGATTGCGGGCGTCGGGATAGACCGCGCGCAGCGTCGCCTCGCCGGTCGCCATGTGGTCGGGGTGGCTCGAGAAGATCCGCTCGTAGTTGCGCTCCGGGCTCTGGGTGATGACGAGGTCGGGCTTATGAGCCCGGATGACCCGGGCGATCTCTCGGCGCAGGGCCATCGTGGTCTCCACCCGCCCATCGGGCCAATGCAGAAACGTGAGATTCGTGACGCCGACTTCTTTGGCGGCTTCGGTCTGCTCACTTTCGCGAACGGAGATCCGATCCTCTCGGGTCTCGCCCGAGTCGTCGCCACCGGCGTCGCCGGAAGTCACGAGGCAGTAAGCGACGTCGACGCCCCGTCGGGTTAAGAAGGCCACCGTGCCGGCGGTGCCGAAGTCCACGTCGTCGGGGTGCGCGACCACCACCAACGCCCGCTTCAGCGATCGGTTGTGTTTGTAGACAGGTAGGGTTTTTTGCTTTTTCACGGCCGGATGTCTCGCATTGTCGCTTCCCCGTCGGCGTCGCTTGGAAAATAACAATTATTCGTAAAGATTTCGACGACCCGTTAGTTTACCGCTGAAAACTAAGTGATCCCGGACTTTTCCTCAGCGAACCGGTTGATCTTCTGCAGGATCCCACGAGGTCAGATCTTGTAAATGCTGATCATTCGAGAAGATCTCGACGATCGGTCGCTTCAAGTTGAGTCGACGCATGATGATTTCCGCCTCGATCACCTGGTTCCACAAGAGCAGTGAGACCACCACACCCGTCGATCCCGCGCGCGCCGTTCGGCCCGAGCGGTGCAGGTACGCCTTCTGGTCCTCGGGTGGGTCGAAGTGCAGCACGCAGTCCACGGCATCGATGTGCAGCCCCCGGGCGGCGACGTCGGTCGCCACCAGCACTGGCAGCTTGCCACCCTGGAAGTCCGCCAAGGCCTTTTCGCGTTGGCTCTGGCGCAGGTCGCCGTGGATCGCGGCGGACCTCACGCCCTCTTTGGCGAGCTGCTCGACCAGTCGGTCGGCCCCGCGCTTGGTGCGGCAGAAGACCAGCGTTTTTTCGAAAGACTGGCAGATCGCCGCGGCCACCTTCACGCGGTCCATCTGGTGCACTTGGAAGAAGTGGTGGACCATGCGCGACACCGTCTGGGAGTCGCTTGCCACCTCGTGAAAGACCGGGTCAGAAAGGTAGCGCTTGACGAGCCGGTCGATCGCTCCGTCCAGCGTCGCCGAGAAGAGCAGCGTCTGGTGTGGGCGCGTCGCGATCCGGCGAAGCACCCACTCGACCTGGGGCATGAATCCCATGTCGGCCATGCGGTCGGCCTCGTCGAGCACGAGCACATCGAGTCCCTCGACGTTCAACTCACCCCGGTCGCCGAGGTCGATGAGGCGACCCGGCGTGGCGATGATGACGTCACAGCCCTTGCGCATCGCCTTGATCTGGCGCTCCATGTCAGCCCCGCCGTAGACCGCGGCGATGCGCAGTCCGAGCGCCGCGCTGAGAGGCTTCAGCACTTCGTAGACCTGCACGGCCAGCTCGCGCGTCGGCAGTAGCACCAGGCCGCGGGGCCGAGCTGGCTGGCCCGGCGACGTGTCGATGGGAGCTTCAGCGAGGCGCTGAAGCATCGGCAGTCCAAACCCCAGGGTCTTACCGGAGCCAGTCTTGGCTTTGCCGCACACGTCGCGGCCGGCGAGGGCGTCGTGGATCGTCATGGCTTGGATCGGAAATGCGGTCGTGATGCCCTGGGCGCTCAGCACGGCCACGAGCTCGCTCGATACGCCAAGGTCGGAAAAGGTCTTGGTGGTGGCGTAGAGGTCGTCGCCCTTGGCGATCGACTCCACTGTTTCACTGCTCACGGAATTACGGGTCATTTCTCGGTTGGACCCGAAACCGTCATGGGAAGCAAGTGGGCCCGAGCCCATGTCTTCGAGCTCCCCTCTAGTCTACGGGATGACCGACACCCCAAAATCGCGGGAGGACCCATGGCGCGACTCGAAGTGGGCGACCGAGCACCCGGATTCACCCTTAAGGACCACAACGGCGAGCGGATTTCGCTGAAGGACTACCTCGGCAGCCGCGTCGTGCTCTACTTCTACCCCGCCGACGATACGCCCGGTTGCACCAAGGAAGCCTGTCAGTTCAACGACGAGTTTTCGGCCTTTACGAGCGCGGGCGCCGTTGTCCTTGGCGTCTCGCCCGACGGTGCGGCCAAGCACCAGGCGTTTCGAAGGAAGTTCGGCTTGAACTTCGCCCTGCTGAGCGACCCCGAGACGACCGTGATGGCCAAGTACGGCGCGTACGGCGAGAAGACGCTGTACGGCAAGAAGGTCGTGGGCGTGATCCGCTCAACTTTCGTGATTGGCCCGACGGGCGTAATCGAGCACGCCTTCTACGGCGTGCGGGCCGACGGCCACGCGGCCAAGGTGCTCGCGGCGCTTACCTAGCTGGCGTTATGGCGTCGCACCGTGCGCAGGCGGTGCCAGAAGCCCAGGACAAGGAGAGCGACNACGACAATGATGATTGGCAGTTCCGCGTCATGGAAGTCCCCCGAGATGTGGTGCCAGTTCTTGCCCGCCGCGTAACCGAGAGCGCCGAGCAGCGCGACCCACACAGCCGAGCCAACTGCCGTCAACGCCGCGAAGCGGCCACGCTTCATTTCGGCGATGCCGGCCGGTACGGAGATGAAGGCGCGCACGAACGGCAGCACCCGTCCGACCAGCACGGTCGCGTCGCCATAGCGCTCGAACCACGCCTCCGACCTGTCGAGGTCCCGGTGCGAGAGCAGCAGCCACTTGCCCCACCGCTCGACGATGGTCCGCCCGGCACTTCTGCCGACCTCGTAGGCGATCTGTGCGCCAACGAGAGATCCGAGCGTGCCAACGACGATGATGGCCCAGAGCGAGAACTGGGCGTGGCCGGTGACGGCCGTGGTCGCGAGCGCGCCGGCGAAAACGAAGACAACCTCCGAGGGAATCGGCACACAGGCCGAAGTCGCCAAGGCCAACACGAAGAGCGCGAGGTAGCCGTAGTGCTCGATAAAGGACTCCACTAGACCATTCTGGTCGACGGCGGTGCGAGCGGCGGAATTAGTGCTGGTGAACTGAGCACCAGTACGTGGTGCGTCCCCCAATCGTGGCGGACATCATGGCGCCACCGTCTCGCGGACAGAGCCCTCCCGGGAATCGCGCCTCCATGTGGTCGCCGAGGTGCGAACCACCGCGACCCTTCAGGGATCTCATGGTGCTTCGAAAGGACTGGTAGAGGCGATCGCGTTGCTCCTGGCTCAATCGTCCGGCCGGCGTGCGAGGATCGACGTCCGCCTGAAAGAGCATCTCGTCGGCAAGCAGATTGCCCACCCCCGCGACACGAGACTGGTCGAGGAGGCGGGCTTTGATTGCCGGGCCGTCGCCGCGCGTCACGTGCAGCAACTCGTCGAACTGTTTTCTCGTCAGAGATAGCGCGTCGGGTCCCAGCTCGTCGAGGTCGGGCTCGATCTCAAATCGCGCTAGTCGTCGCGGGTCGTGCACGACGAGCTTGCGACCGTCGTTGAACTCGAGCCCTCCGCGGAGCCACTTGGCTTGGTACTCGTGGGGACCATAGAACAGCCCCTCGATGCCGACGTCGCCATCAAGCAGCAGCACGCCCGTCATGCCAAAGCGAACACCGAGGGTCGGACCGTTCGTCTCGAGCAGCAGCAGCTTGCCCTTGCGCGAGGTACCGGTGACCTCGAGGTTCTTCACCGCGCGCGCCCACGACGACGTCGACGGGAGCTTCTTCGCGAGGTAGCCGTCGGCCCATCCCCGAGTGATCGTCGATCCCACCACGCGATTGGCGAGCTGGCGGTACGACTCGACCTCGAGAATTTCGGGCACTCGTCGCAGCGTACCCGTGGATCCCATCGAGGCCGTTCTCGTTAAGGTTGAGTGATGACCGTGGACAAGCCGCAGTGGCGAGAGCTGTTCAGCGAAGTCGTCACGTCGGGCCTGTGCACCGGTTGCGCGGCCTGCATTATCGCCTGCCCCCACCCGGTCCTCGACTACGAGACCGATAACGGCGTCTACAAGCCCTTCCACCTCGACCTCGACGGCGGGCCCGAGGACTGCACCCACGGGCAGCGAGGATGCACAATGTGCACCCGGGCCTGCCCGCGGTTTCGCAACTGGGAGAGCGAAATCGACCACCAGCGCTTCGCGCGCGAACGCACCGACGACGAGGTCTTTGGCGTTGGCGACGTGCTGCTCGCGCGCGCGACTGACGAGTCACTCGTCGAGCTCGGCCAGGACGGCGGCTTCGTGTCGGCGCTGCTCATCTACGCCCTCGAGAACGATGTCGTCGACGCGGCGCTCGTCAGCGGTCTCGAGGGCGACGGCTCGACCTGGCGCGCAACGCCAATGGTGGCGCGCACCCGCGAGGACGTCATCGCGACCGCCCAGTCCCGCTACACCTACAGCGCCAATCTCTTGGCCTACGAAGAAGCTGTCGAGGGCGGCGCCGAACGCATCGCCGTTGTCGGCATGGGCTGCATGGCCTCGGCCCCGGGGGCGATGCAGGCTCGCAAGGCCGGCAAGGTCGCCCGTCGGCTCTCGCTCACGATCGGGCTGCTCTGCTCGAAGACCTTCGACGATGCCATCTTCGAAGAGCTCTTCGATGCCCGCTACGGGCTCAAGCGGGCCGACATCACCAAGATGAACATCAAGGGCGTCTTTCAGCTCTGGACGAAGGACGGCGGCTACCACGAGATCCCCTTGAAGGAGGCCCAGCCCTTCACTCGCGAGGGTTGCAAGCGCTGTCCCGACTTCGCGGCCGAGCACGCCGATCTCTCGGCCGGGGGAATCGGGGCCTTCGGCGACTGGACGCTCGTCATCGTTCGTACCGACCTCGGGCGCGAACTCATGAGCTCGATGAAAGAGAGGAACCTCATCGACACGCGTCCGGGCGACGACGACCCCGGCGCGGTGGCTCTGCTGCACAAGCTCGCTCGAGTCTCCCGGCGACGCTGGCCCGAAACTGCGGTACCGGGACCGAGGCGCCTGCCCGTCACGACCGGTTAGGGGATTCCGTGGCCAGCGGACCCACCTTCACGACCATTCTGCTGGTTCGCCACGGCACCACCGCCACGACGGGCCAGGTTCTACCGGGTCGGGCACCTGGCCTGCATCTCTCGGAGCGGGGCCGCGCCGAGGCGGCGGTCCTGGCCGAGCGACTCGCCGCGTTGAAGGCTAAGCCGGCGGCCCTCTACACCTCGCCCCTCGAGCGCGCAAGAGAGACCGCCAGCGCACTCGGTAGGTCGCTGCACCTTCGCCCGGTCGTCGAACGGGGCCTCACCGAATGCGATTTTGGCGCCTGGACCGGCAAGCGGCTGAGCGGCCTTCGCCGACGTAAGGAGTGGCGCGGCGTCCAGGGCTCGCCGAGCACTTTTCGCTTCCCCGATGGCGAGTCCTTTGGCGAGATGCAGCAACGGATCTGGACAACGCTTGAGCGGCTCGCGACGCGCCACCGCAACCACACCGTCGTCGTTGTCAGCCACGCCGACCCCATTAAGGCCGCCGTGACCTACGCCCTCGGCGTGCCACTCGACCTCTTCCAGCGCACCCTCATCGCGCCGTGTTCGCTCAGCGCGGTGACGCTCACGAGTTCGTCGCCGCTCGTGCTCTGCGTGAACACGACAGCTTCCCTTGACGGGATTGGTCTCGCGTGAACTACGTCTTCGCCAACCCCGACAAGGTGATGGTCGGTGCCCGAGGCGAGGTCGGCAATCGACTGTTTCTCCTGCAAGTCCGCCAGGGCCGGCGTCTGGCCATCGTCAAGTGCGAGAAGATCCAACTGGCCGCGCTCGCCGAGTGGATGGGACGGGTGCTCATTGGGCTCGGGCGGCCCGAGACCCTACCCAATGACTTCTCGCTCGAGCCCGAGTACGAGACGGACTTTGTCGCCGGCGACATCGCCGTCTCGGTCGACGAGGCGACGCAGTCCATCGACGTGACCATGTCCTCAGTCGACGAAGACTCGTCGCTCAGCGTTCGGCTCTCCCTTGAGTGGGCCGCGGGGCTCGCAATCGCCATCGTGCGCCTCGTCGAGGCAGGACGACCGCTCTGCCCACTCTGTGGAGGACCGCTCGACGCCAAGGGCCACGACTGCCCTCGCACGAACGGGCACCGAGCTCCGATCAGGTAGGCCGATGACCCGCGACGAAGAGCGACTAGTTCTGAGTGAAGGCTCCATCAAGGTCGAGGGCCGTGTCGTGGACTCGTCGAATCAAGCGCTGCTCGTGACAGTCACCTACGAGGACATGAGCGGCCTAGCCTGCTACAAGTCCGAACTCGGCGAGCGGCCCCTGTGGGACTTCCCTGACGGGCTCTGGCGCCGCGAGGTCGCCGCCTACGAGCTCGACGTCCAGCTCGGCACCGACCTCGTGCCGACGACGGTCGGGCGCGACGACGGTCCCTACGGGCCGGGATCGTTCCAGTGGTGGGTCGAGGACCGCCAGGGCGACCACTACTTCACCTTGCGCGAGCGGCCCGAGTTCCACGACTGGTTCGCCCGGCTGGCCGCCTTCGACGTGATCGCGAACAACGCTGACCGCAAGGCCGGCCACGTGCTCTATGACGGGGCACGACTCTGGGCGATCGACAATGGGCTCTGCTTCCACGAGGAGGACAAGCTGCGCACCGTGATCTGGGAGTACGCGGGGCTCGCGGTCGAGGACCACCTGCTCGAGCGGATCGATCGATTTGCGAAGGGCGAGACCGGCGAGGTTGCCCGATGGCTGAACCCGAGCGAGTTGGCGCTCGCCCAGTTGCGCGCTCACGGGTTGGTCGAGAACGCTCTCTACCCCGTGCCCGACGAGACCTCGGACTGGCCGCCCTACCCCTGGCCGCTGATCTAGGCGGGAGCGGGCTCGCCCTCTGCGAGTGGGGTGCCCGATTCGAGCAGGACTACGCTCAGCACGGCCCCGAGCCCGAAGAATCCGGCCGCCCACCAAAAGGCGACGGAGAACCCGTGCAACGTGGCGATCCGCGAGACCGCCACCGAGCCGCGCCTGGCGTGGGTAAGCGCTCGCAGCGTGACGGTGACGGCGACGGTGTTAAGCGCCGCCGTGCCCATCGACGCGCCGATCTGCTGGGTCGTCGTCACGAGGGCCGAGGCCGCGCCGGCGTCAGAACGTCGGACGCCCGCGGTGGCACTCGCGATGGCCGGGGCGAAGATGAGCCCGAGACCAAGACCAAGCAGCACCAGTCCGGGCAGCACCTGACCGAGGTAGTCGGAGTGGATCGTCAGTCGCGTGAAGAGCACAAGCCCCATCAAGCAGAGCAGCATGCCCGTCGGCACGAGCGGACGGGGCCCGGTCATTTCGAGCAGGCGGGCGCTCACGAAGGTCGCCGAGAGCGCAAGGGCCACGACGAGGGGCAGGAATGCGACCCCCGCGTGCAGGGCCGAGAATCCCAGGCTCTCTTCGAGGTAGTAGGCGAGCAGCAAGAAGACCGCGTAAGCCCCCATGCTCGTGAGCAAGAGCGCGACGAGCGAGCCGTCGCGGCCCCGGCTCGCGAAAATGCCGAGCGGCACCAGCGGACGGGGGGCGCGCCGTTGCCAGAGGACGAAGCCGACAAGTAGGAATACGCCCAGCGCCAGTGCGCCCCAGGTCGCCGGATCCGACCAACCGACGTTGACGGCGTGCGACAGTCCGTACACGACACAAAACAGTCCCGCACTAGCGAGGAGCGTCCCGAGCGCGTCAAGGCGCGCGTCGGCCTCCCTGCGGCCGCCCGGCACGAAAAAGAGTGCCCCGAGCAGCGCCAGCGCCGCGAAGATCACGTTGACGTAGAGACACCACCGCCAGGACGCCCACTGAGCGAGCGCCCCGCCGAGTAGCAGCCCGATCGCCGCGCCCGAGCCGGCGATGACGCCGTAAATGGTGAAGGCTCGGGCGCGCTCGCTGGGTACGGTAAAGGTGACAGCAAGAGCCGCCAGCGCGGCCGGCGCCAACAGCGCCCCGAAGACGCCCTGCAGCGCACGCGCGCTGACGAGAAGCGCGAAGCTGTTCGCCGCGCCGGCGAGCGCCGAGGCCGCGGCAAAGCCGACAAGACCGATGAAGAGCGAAGTTCGCCGGCCCCAGAGGTCGCTCAGGCGTCCCCCGAGAAAGAGCAACGATCCAAAGGCCAACGCATACGAGGTGACGATCCACTGGCTGCTGCCCGTTGAAAAGTGCAAGGCAAGCTGGGCACGCGGCAGTGCGACGTTGACGACTGTCACGTCGAGCAGGACCATCAGCTGCACGAGACTCACGACCGAGAGGGTCCACCAGCGATGCGATCGCGCTCGCTCCAGGCTCACCGGACCCCCGAGGAAGTCCTCGACGGGTCGCCGACACCTACGAGTTGAACGGCGTCGCCGGCCAAGGGGTAGCTACCCGCGCGCCTTCAACTCGTCGATCAGTGCCGGCAGCACCTTGTGTACGTCGCCGACAATGCCAAGGTCGGCGATCTGGAAGATTGGGGCGTCGCCGTCCTTGTTGATGGCCACGATGTTCTTCGATCCCTTCATCCCGACCATGTGCTGGGTCGCGCCGGAGATTCCGCAGGCGAGGTAGATGAGCGGCTTGACCGTCTTGCCAGTTTGGCCGACCTGGTGCGAGTAGGGCACCCACCCGGCGTCCACGATGGCCCGGCTCGCGCCCGCGGCGCCGTGCAGCAACTTGGCGATCTCCTCGATCATCTCGTACGCCGCGGCGTCGCCGAGTCCTCGGCCACCGGAAACCACGATCGAAGCGTCCTCGAGCTTGGGACCGGTGCGCTCTTCGACGTGGGACGTCACGATGACTGCGCCCGCCGTCGCCCCGACCTCGCCAGTCGGCGCAGCGACGACCTGCGCGGGCGCTCCGCCGGCCGGCTCAGCGTTGAAGGACTTGGCCCGCACGACAAAGATGCCAGGGCCATCGCCGGTGAACTGCGCAGCCACGGTGAGCGATCCTCCAAAGACGGCGTGCTCACTCACCAGTCCCGCGCCGTCGCCAAAGCCGATCACGTTGGTCAAGACCGGTCGATCGAGTCGCGCCGACAGCCGTCCGGCGACGTCACGCCCGTCGTAGCTGTTCGGCACGAATACGGCATTCGGCGCGCCGTTCGCGGCCACCAGCGCTTCGATCGCCGAGGCGACCGGTGCCCCCGGTAGCGAGCCGCGCAGGTCAGCGACGTCGTAGAGCGTGCTCGCCCCGTACTCCCCGGCAAGCGACGCGAGCGAGGCGCCCGCGCCCCAGGTAATCGCCGCCACGTTCGAAGCGAGTCCGCGCGCGGCACTCAAGAGCTCGAGCGAGGTGGTCGTAAACGAGTCGCCGGACGGCTCGGCCACGACCCAGATCGAAGTTACGGTCATGCGCTCTCCTAGAGGACCTTGATCGATTCGAGAAACTCGACGATCTTCTTCGCCCCGTCGCCGTCGTCGACGAACTTCTCGCCCGCCTGGCGGGACTCGGAGGCCTGCACCGATACAACCTCCTCGCGCGCGCCCACCGAGCCCACCTGGCCCTCAAGGCCAAGGTCGGCCACCGAGAGCACCTCCAGGGGCTTGGACTTCGCGGCCATGATGCCCTTGAAGGACGCGTAACGGGGCTCTACGACCCCGGCCGTCACCGTGACGAGTGCCGGCAGGGGGGCCGTGACTTCGTCGTAGCCGGCCTCGGTCTGGCGACTGACCTTCACGACGGAATCCTCCACCGTGACCGCCTTGGCGAAGGTGATCGAGGGAAGTCCGAGCAGTTCGGCGAGCTGCGCCGGCAGGGTGCCCGTGTAACCATCGGACGACTCGGTCGCCGCCAGCACCAGATCGAAACTCTCGCGGCGAATGACGGCGGCGAGCACCTTGGCCGTCGAGAGGGCGTCGCTGCCGCGAAGGGAGTCGTCGCTCACGATGACCGCCTTCGCGGCGCCCATGGCCAGGGCGTTGCGCAGTCCCGCGACGTCGCTCGCCGAGCCCATCGACACCACCGTCACGTCGCCGCCGCCGGACTTGTCCGCGAGCTGGAGCGCCATCTCGACGCCGTAGGTATCGGCCTCGTCGAGGATCAGCTTGCCCGAGCGGTTCAGGTTGTTCGAGGAGTCGAGCGACTGGGGCGCCGCTGGGTCGGGAATCTGCTTGACGCACACGGCGATGTTCATAGTGAACAATCTAGGGCACTGAGGAAGTCGTCATGTTGGGGATCGGGGGGTGAGCAGTTCGAGGGCCAGCGCCGGCTGATCAGTGATGATGCCGTCCACGCCGAGTGCGGCCATGGCCCGGATGTGCTTGGCCTTGTTAGCCGTCCACACGTTGATCGCCAGATCGAACACGCGCGCCACGCGCTGGGTCTCGGGCGTGACCAGGCCGAAGCGGGGGTTCACCCCGTAAAAGCCGAGCTCGTGAGCGACCCGCAGCGCTTCCATGAGCGACGTGTCGTCGACCAGCCAGGCCACGCGAATCGATGGATCAAAGGCGTGCAGCCGCGTGCAGGTTGCCAGGTCAAAGCACGAGATGACAACCGAGGACGTGAGGGAGGTGCGCCGGAGGCACTCGACAACCTCACGACCGAGCGAGCCGGTGGTGTCATAGGCACGGGCATCGCGGGGCGAGTTCTTGATCTCGACATTGACCGACGTGCCGCGCAGCACCTCCATCGCCTCTTCCAGACTGGGCACGTACGCCGGCAGGTCATCGGCCAGGCNGTTGGCGATGGGCTCTCCGGCGACGTCGGCGTCGTGGTGCACTACGAGAGCCCCGTCGTGGGTCCGGCGNACATCAAATTCGACCCCATCCACCTTGAGCCGCAGCGCTTCTCGAAACGCCGCCAGGGTGTTTTCGCGGTGGTNGAGGTGCGCCCCGCGNTGCGCAATGACGCTGGTCACCCTTCGAGTCTCCCACGTGACCAGGGATTACCNGCCTCTCGANGGGCTAAATACCCGAAAAAGCCCTTGTTTTTCATTCCCGNTTTCGGTAGGCTTTTANTTCCACGTAGGCGATTATCTCGGCAGTTTTCCCTGCGTCCCCCCGATGTTAAAGGATTTTTCATGTCGTTGATCTGGAACCGCACCCACGCCTGGGACGACGCGGAGTGGCGGTCCGCCGCCGCCTGCCGTGACACCGAGCCCGAGCTCTTCTTCCCCGTGGGCACCACGGGCATGGCGACCGATCAGATCGAGTCAGCCAAGCGAGTCTGCGACCATTGCGAGGCGCAGAAGGCCTGCCTCGAGTTCGCGCTCGCGACCAACCAGGAGTCAGGCGTGTGGGGCGGCACGACCGAAGACGAACGGCGCAAGCTCCGCAAGCAGTGGCTCGCCGCGCGTCGGCGCGCCGCCAACCACAGCTAGAGTCGAGCGCTCAGCGGCACCGCGACGCGCACGAGGGTGCCACCGCCGTCAACAGCGGGCACCGACCGCATCTCGATCTCGCCGTAGAGCTGCGCCTGGATGAGGTCGCGCACGATCGACAGCCCGAGGCTCGTCGGCGCGTCGAGGGAAAAGTTGTCCCCGAGGCCCCGGCCATTGTCACGGATCTCAGCGACGGCTTGACCGTCCTTCTGGTAGAGATTGAGCGTCACCACCGCGACGTGGTCGGCGTCGAATCCGGCCGACTCGGTGAAGGCGTGTTCGACGGCGTTGGTGAGCAGCTCAGCCAGCGCAAGGGCCAGGGGCGTTGCCAGGTCGGTCGAGAGAACGCCCAACTCGCCGTTCACCACGATCTCGACGGGGTGTAACACCAGCACCGTGTCTTCGACCAGCAGCACGAGAGAGCGGACGATCTCATCAAAGACCACTTCCTCGCCCGGCTCGCGCGAGAGCACTTCGTGCACGACGGCGATGGAGCGCACCCGTCGCTCGGCCTCGTGCAGGGCGGTGCGGGTCTCGATCTCCTCGCTGCGGCGGGCCTGGAGCCGCAGCAGCGACGAGATCGTCTGTAGGTTGTTCTTGACACGGTGGTGCACTTCGCGCACCGCGGCCTCTTTGTTGAGCAGCACTCGATTCAGCTGTCGTAGATCGGACACGTCGCGCACGAGGGTTAGCACGCCCGTGACCCTCTGGAGCGCGATGAGCGGCACCCCGTGCACGAGGATGGCGACGTCGTGCCCGCTGTCGATCTCCTCGAGCGTTGGCAGGCCGAAGGACAGTGAGCGCTCAATGGCGCGAGCTTTCACGCCGAGTTCTTCGAAGGTCCGGCCCTCGGCCGAGGCGTAGATGCCGAGACGGTGCAGCGCGTTCACCGCATTCGGGGTAGCGAACTCCACTTGGCCGAGGGCGTTGATGAGGATCACGCCGTCGCCTACTCGGGGCAGGCCCGGTCCGGCGACGGCATCCTCGCGGAAGGGGAAGGTCGACTCGGCGACCATGTCGCAGAGCCGCTCGAAGACCGAGAGGTAGGACTGCTCGTAGAGCGAGGCCGATCCCCGCAGTGGCCCCTGGAGCCGCACCATCACCGCGACCACGACGCCGTTATGGCGCACCGGCACGCACCAGGTCGGCACCTGGCTCTCGACGTTCTCGACCGTCGATTCGCCCACCACGCGTTCGCCGTCTTCGTAGGCGCGTCGCACGAGGGGCCAGTGCTCAACTGCGTGTGTCGTGCCCACCAGGTCGTAGTTGAGCAGCGTGGTTCGATTGTTCGGGCGCATCTGGCCNAGGACGATGTACTGGTCGGCGAGACTGTCGCCCTCGTCGACCCTCGTCATGAGCAGCAGGTCCGAAAACGCGAGGTCGGCGAGGAGCGACCACGACGCGATCAGCCGCAGCAGGTGATCGACCGTCGGCTCGTCCAGGCCGGTGCGCGTCGAGGCGAGCTCGGCGAGCGTCGCCACTAGCCCGCTCTTAGGGGGATCATCTCTCGCTGGCGCCGGGTGTAGGAGGCAACCTCGCTGACGCCGCGAGCACTGAGCAACACCGCGAGCTCGCCGATGCGCTCGCCGACGCGCTCGTTGCTGTGCGCGTCCGACGCCGTGGTGAAAGTCACGCCCTTCGCGACCAAACGATCGAGGAAGCCTTCGGCGGGGTACTGCTCCTTGACGGGCTTTCGCCAACCGGCCGACGAGCACTCGAGCGAAACGTCGACCCCCGCGGCCGATTCAGCCAAGGCGTCCCAGTACTCGCCGGGATCGTCGGGGATGAAGCCAGCGACCTTGATGAGGTCGGGGTGGGCGAGCACGTCCACGGCGTTGGCCGCGCAGAGCTCGTCGATGGCGACGGTGTAGTCCTTCCAGCAGCGGTCGACGCTTCGCACGTGCCACTCGCGAAGGTCGACCTCGCTCTCGTAGTCGTCCAGGTGCCACGTGCCCAGCCAGTGGACCGAACCGATGAGCACGTCGAAGGGGTACTGCGCGAAGAGCTCGGAGACGAGATCCATTCGGCCCTTGTAGTAGTCCACTTCAAGGCCGATCTTGACCGGCAGACCCTCGTCCTGGGCGCGCTGCGCGAGGGCGACGTACTCCTCCAGTGAGTTGCGCGCGTGAAAGTCCCAGTACTCGGCCATCGTTTGGCTGGTCGGCTCGCTGCCAAAACGCAGCCAGAAGGGCCCGACCAGCGCGGCGACGTCGACGAATCGGTGCGAGTGCTCGGTGAGGGCTACCTCGGTGACACCGTGTCGCGCCGCTTCCTCGCAGTAGAGAGCTATCTGGTCGAGCTGGAAGGACACCGAGGACTCGGAGTGGGGCCAGAGGTGAAGGTGGTAATCAATCACAGAGTCAAGAAGCGCCGAAGCCGACCACGCGACCGCTGGCCGGGGTGCCCAGTTCGACGTAAGCGATCCGCGACGAGGGGACGCCAACACGGCGTCCTTTGCGGTCGGTGAGCCAGAGGACCTTTTCAGCGCTCAGGGCCTCTTCCACTTCCTTCACAACCTGATCGCGATCGGCGTCATCGGGGAGTTCGACGTCGATCTCCTTCATCGACTGCACAATGCCAATTCGAATCTCCATGGGGCTCCTAAACGTGGACTCCTCGACATATGTTACGTGGACAGAGGAAGATGGAAAGCGTGAGTACAGAATCGGTCTCGGATCGCGCCCGGCGCTGGGCCGCCACGATGGACGGCTACGAGGGCGCGAGCGACGACGTCACCGTCGCGCACCGCGACTCCTCGGCGACGCTGGGCATGACCCCCGGGGGGAAGCCGTCGTTCGCTGGTCCATTGAAGGAACGCGAGGAGCGTCTCGATGCGTTCATGGCGCCGAGGGCCACGCGCAGTCGTGGGGCGGGGCACCGCGCACGCGACGAAGAGCCCGACGAGTACCGCACGTGCTTCGAGCGCGACCGTGACCGGATCTTGCACTCGACGGCCTTTCGCCGCCTTGCCGGCAAGACCCAGGTCTTTATCTTCCCCGATGACCACATGCGCACCCGCCTCACCCACGCGCTCGAGGTGGCCCAGGTCGCCACCGGCATCGCCCGCCCGGTTGGGCTCAACGTCGCTCTCACGGAGGCGATCGCCCTCGGCCACGACTGCGGCCACGGACCGGGCGGTCACGCCAGCGAGGAGGCGCTCGACCCCTTCGTCGAGGGCGGATTTGACCACGCGGTCTGGGGCGCCGACGTCTCGCTGGTACCGCTCAACCTCTGCCTCGAGACGCTCGATGGGATTCGCAATCACTCCTGGGCTCGGCCGGCGCCGAGCACCCCCGAGGGCGAGGTCGTGTCCTGGGCCGACCGCATCGCCTACGTCTGCCACGACTTTGAGGATGCCGTCTCGGCGGGCGTCGTCGACGTGACGGAACTGCCTGAGCTCGTGCGTGAGCGCTGCGGGGTGCGTCGCCGCGATCAGCTGGCCGCCTTTATCAACGCGATGATCGGCACGATGCTCTCCTCGGGCGTCGTCGGCATGGACGCCTCGCACGCCGAAGCGCTCGCCGCATTCCGATCCTTCGACTACGAGACGATTTACCTGCGCGACGCCTCCCGTCAGCAGGCGTCAGCCGTCGTGGGCATGTTGCGCGCGCTGGTCGAGTTCTACAGCGTCCACCCGACGCTTATCCCCGACGTCGCCGCTCGCGGGGGCGAGGCACTAGGTCCAAACCAGGCGCTGCACGACGCCGTCGAGTACGTCGCTGGCATGACCGATCGCTACGCCTGCAGGGCAGCGGTCACCTACCTCGATTGGCCGATCGACCGACTTCCGAGCGGCGTCGACCGCTAGGGCTTCGTCGCGGCCATGAGGTCGTACTTCATGGGCGGTCCGCCACGCATCCACGCAAGTCGCAGTTCCGTTGTGCGTAGCGCCGAACGCTCGTGCGGCAAGATCCAAAAGCGCTTGTTTCTGACGGCGTGCTCGACCTCGGCCGCGACGTCGGCGGCGTCGATGCCAGCGTTCACCGCCATCGCCGACAGGTCACGGAGCAACGTGGCAGCCGGGCCTTCGTTCTGGCTCACGAGCTCACCGGGCATGTTGCGCTCGGACTCGTGGATTCTCGTGCGCACGAAGCCCGGGCAGAGCACCGACACCCCGACTTGGCTGCCCATTAGCGTGAGCTCCTGGAAGAGTGATTCGCTGAGCCCAACGACCGCGAACTTGGCCGCACAGTATGGTCCGAGCCCCGGCGCTCCGCCGAGTCCCGCGAGGGAGGCGGTGTTGATGACGTGGCCCTCCTTCTGCTCCAGGAACAGCGGGACAAACGCGTTGATGCCGTATATGACGCCGAAGAGATCGACGTCGAGCACCCACTTCCAGACGGCGGTCGGCGTGCCCACCGCGGCACCGGCCGCCACGCCGGCGTTGTTGAAGACAATGTGCGCTGCGCCGTACTCCTTGAGGGCGAGCTCTCGCAGGGCGACGACATCGTCTTCGACGGTCACGTCGCTCGCGAGGCCGACGACCCGTGCACCGCTGGCGCTCAGTTCGGCGACAGCGTCGGCGAGGGGCGCCTCCTCGATGTCACCGAGCACGAGATTGACGCCGGACTTGGCGAACCTTTTGGCGGTCGCGAGCCCGATGCCGCTCGCGCCGCCGGTGATGATCGCGGTCTTGCCTTCCAGCTCCATCTGGCCCCCTGTCCTATACGAGTTTGAGTTCCTGACGATAGACGCGCGAGGGTCCCTGCTGCGCCACGCGCCGGGCCAGTTCGACGAAGGCCCTCGCGGCCTCACTGTCGGGTTGCGCCACTACCACGGGCTCACCCCGGTCGCCGCCCTCGCGCACCGCTTCCTCGAGGGGGATCTTCGCGAGCAACGTAATGCCGAGCTCGTGGGCTAGCTGCTCGCCGCCGCCCGCGCCGAATATCTCGTAGCGCTTGCCGTCGGCGACGAACCAGCTCATGTTCTCGATGACGCCGCGAACGGCGAGCTTCAGCTTGCGCGCGGCGTAGGCCGAGCGCTGCGCCACACGTTGGGCAGCGGCTTGAGGGGTCGTGACGACGTACATCTCGACGCGCGGCAGGATTTCCGACAGGGTGAGAGCGACGTCGCCAGTGCCGGGCGGCATGTCGATGAGAAGAAAGTCGGGCTCGTCCCACCACGCCTCCGTGACGAGTTGCTCGACGGCCTTGTGCAGCATGGGGCCGCGCCAAATGACGGGTTGGGCGTCGTCGACGAAGTAGCCCATCGAAAGGCACCGCACCCCGTGCACCAGGGTTGGAATGACCGTGTCGCCCAGCACGATCGGGTCGTTCGTCGCACCAAGCATCTTGGGCAGTGAGAAGCCGTACACGTCGGCGTCGAGCACGCCGACCGAGTGGCCGGCCTGGGCGAGGGCGATCGCCAGATTCACCGTGACCGACGACTTGCCCACTCCCCCTTTGCCCGAGGAGATCCCCAGCACGCGGGTCCTAGAGAGGCGGTCGAGAAATTTTGGCGCTGCCTCACCGTTCCCGTGGCCGTGGCCGTGGGCGTCGGGTGACGGCTCGGCCGTCATGGCGCCGCGCAGAAAGTTGCGCAACTGGAGGCGCTCGGCGTCGTTCATCACGCGCACGGCAATCTCGGCGGCTGGAGCGCGATCGCGCACGGCCGTGCGCAGGGTCTCGAGATGGGGCCAGTTGGTCACCGGCAGTACCAGTTGCACGTGCGGCGCACCGTCGATCACCTCAACTTCGCCGAGGAAGCCCAACTCTCCCAAGGTCCGCACCAGCTGGGGCTCGCGAATGGCCGCAAGGTCGTCACGTAGTTGGGGATCGAGCAAAAGAAGTCCTTTAGAGGCCTCTCCGAGGTTATCGGCGCTTAGTGGCCCGGCACCCGTAAACTTTGGCTCGTGACGGCACCCAACGAGAACGAGCTCGACCCCGCACTCTTCGCCGCCACCGTCACGAGCCTCACGCACTCTTTCGGCGACAGCACGCGCCGAAAGATCTACTTCTACCTGCGCGACAACCCCGGTGCCACGGCCGCCGAGCTGGCCAGCCACTGCGATGTGCACGCCAACGTCGTGCGCCATCACCTTGAGCGCCTGACCGAAGGCGGTTACGTCACTTTCGACAACGTCCGCAAGACGACGGTTGGTCGCCCCGCCAAGGGCTACCGGATCCTCGACGAATCGGTCGTTATGGAGGGCTCGCTGCGTCGCGACGCGTTACTCGTCGCCTTGCTCGAGATGGCTCTGGAGCGACTCGGCCCGGACGCGTCCGAACAGATGGCTCACGACGTGGGCATCGAGTACGGCCGAGCCCTGACCGAGTCGGTGGGACTGAGCGACTCCTCGAGGTCGATGAAGACCGCGATGGTCTCGATCGCGGGGCTACTGACGGCGCACGGCTTCAATGCGCGCGCCGAGGAGAACGATCAGGCCTGCTCGGTCGTTTCGGACAACTGTCCCTTCGGCTCAGCCGCCCAGCACCACCCGGTGCTCTGCGCCGTCGACCGCGGCCTCATCGCCGGGATGCTCGAAGGTCTCGGTGCTGAGCGCACGACCGTCACGCTGACCTCCAAGGCCCTCGGCGACGACGCCTGTCGCGTGACCGCATAGCCGCGCGGCAACCCCTAGCACGGACCGCTGCCCAAGAGCCGGAAGTCTGGGGAGCGCTTGGTACCTTGGCCTGATGGAGCCTTTCTTTGACGCCAACCTGGCGAACTGGGACGAGTGCGTCGGCATCCACCTTCGCTCCGAGTTCTACGGGGTCGAGCAGTGGTTGCGCGATGCGCCCGGGCCCCGACCGCGCGAAATCGACGCGCTCGGCGACGTTGAGGGCAAGACCCTCGTGCATCTGCAGTGCCACTTCGGCATGGACACGCTGCAGTGGGCGAGGGCCGGCGCTACGGTAACCGGCGTCGACTTTTCGCCAATGGCGATCGAGGCGGCCACGGCGCTGGCCATTCGCGCGGGGCTCGCCGATCGTGCCACGTTCGTGTGCGCGAACGTCTACGACGCACCGGCCGCACTCGCCGGTCAGCGCTTCGACGTCGCCTACGTCAGCCTCGGGGCGCTCTGCTGGCTGCCCGACGTTGCGCGATGGGGCGAAGTCGTGGCGAGCGTGCTCGCGCCCGGAGGGCGGCTGTACCTCCACGACGTCCACCCGCTGAGTTCGTGCCTCGATGACGAGGAGCACGTCGTTTACGGCTACTTCGAAGAGCCCGACAGTCCCTTCGTCGGTGACTGGGACACGAGCTACGCCGACGGCGGTACCCTCACGGCAACCCGGACATACGAGTGGAACCATTCGATCGGCGAAACCGTGATGGCCCTCATCGACCAGGGACTCGTGATCGATTCGCTCATCGAGCACGACTGGACGGTCTTTCGGCAGTTTCCCTCGCTCGTCGAGATCTCGAAAGGTTGTTTTGCGTTTCCCGTCGGTCGGCCTCGGATGCCACTCTCCTTCACGGTGCTCGCCACGCGAAGAGACCGCTAGCCCGCCGATCCGCCCTGACTCGCTGGATTTGGTGGCTCGTCCTCTTCGCGAGCGGGCACAGTACCATCGGCCAATGGCCGACCCAGTCGACGAGCTCGTCCAGCGGCTTTGGCCGAATCGCCACGCGACTTACCAGCCTCTACCCGGAGGAATCACCAACGCCAACTACTTCGTCGACCTCGGCGACGAACAGGTGGTGCTGCGCATCGCCGGCGACCACACGGATCTGCTCGGCATCGACCGCGGGCACGAGACTTCGGCCAACGAACTGGCGTCCTCGCTCGGCATTGCCCCCGAGGTTCTCGAGCGGTCCGAGAGCGAGGGCTGGATGGTCACGCGCTTCCTCCCGGGGCGACCGATCCCCCCGCACGAACTCGCCGAGGAGCCGATGCTGGCGGATGTCGCCGCGACTCTGCGGCGGCTGCACTCGGCCGGCGTGATCGACGCGCAGTTCAACACGCATTCGATCATTCGCGAGTACCACGACGTCGCTCGTTCGAGAGGCGTCACCGAGCCTTTCGACTACGCCTCGGCGCTGGCCGTGCTGGACCGCATTGGCGCGGTGCGACCCTTCCGCCCGACGTGCTTTTGCCACAACGACTTGCTCAATGGCAACTTTCTCTTCGACGGTACGGTCCGAATACTCGACTGGGAGTACGCCGGCATGGGCGACCCCTTCTTCGACCTCGCCAACTTCTCGGTCAATCACGATCTCTCACCCGAAGCCGACGAGCGGCTGGTCGCCCACTACTTCGGCCAGCCCGACGAACGGCTCCTCGCCACGCTCTCGCTCATGAAGCTGGTCTCGGAGCTGCGCGAGACGATGTGGGGCGTCGTCCAGCTAGCGGTCTCCTCACTCGACGTCGACTTCGCCGCGTACTGCAAAGAGCGCAGCGACCACTTTGCGGCGCTGCTCAAGGACATGGACTTTGGGGCAATGCTCGAGCGGGCCGCGAACGTGGACGCTGGCGGCGAGACGAGTTGGGGCCGATAGCGATCGCCTACGGTCGCTGCACCAGGCGAGCGACCGGCCGAGCGGTAAGCGCGCTAGGCGCGCACTCGCGCGTTGCCGGGGTCGTAGAGCGCTTCGGTGACCACTCGGGCTCTGACCGCCCGGCCGAACACGACGACCTCGACGCCGCGGTCGGCCACGGCGTCCTCGGCGGGCAGGTAGGCGTAGGCGATCGACTTGGCGATCGTGTAGCCGTAGCCGCCGCTCGTTACCCGGCCCACGGTCACGCCGTCCACGCGAACCGGCTCCGAGCCGAGCGCGATCGCTCGCGGGTCCTCGAGCACGAGCGCGACGAGACTGCGCGTCGGCGCACCGAGCGCCGCGAGCGCGTCGCGACCGACGAAATCGCCCTTATCCATCCGCACGGCGAAGCCAAGCCCGGCCTCAAAGGGCGTGTCGATGGAGGTGACGTCACTGCCCCACACCCGGTATCCCTTTTCGAGCCGCATTGACTCGATGGCCTTGTAGCCGCCAGGCGTGAGCCCGTGGGGCCGCCCAGCCTTCATCAACGTGTCCCAGACGGCCATCGCGTACTCCGACGGCGTGTAGATCTCCCAACCGAGCTCGCCCACGTAGGTGACTCGCTGAGCGAGGCACGGCGCCGCGCCGACATTGAGCTCGAGCGCCTTCATGAAGCCAAAGGCGTCGTGGGAGCAGTCGGTGTCGGTGACCGACTGGAGGATCTCGCGCGCGAGCGGGCCCCAGAGCGCGAAGCAAGCGAACTGCGAGGTCACGTCCTCGACGACCACCCGGTCGCCACTTCGAACCTGGGACTGGATCCACGCCCGGTCGTGGTTGCCAAAGGCCGTGCCGGTCACGATGCGAAAGCGCTCCTCCGCGAGTCGAGTGACAGTGAGGTCGCACTCGACGCCACCGCGAGGGTTGAGGAGCTGGGTGTAGGTGACCGATCCCACCGCCTTCGCCACGCGATTGGCGCACAGCCACTCGAGAAAGTCGGCAGCGCCCGGCCCGCGTACCTCCAGTTTCGAGAACGACGTTTCATCAAAGAGCGCGGCCCGCTCCCGGCAGGCGCGGTGCTCGGCCCCGATGGCCGGTGACCAGAGCCGTCCGGCCCAGCCTTCGGGTCGCAGCGACTCGTCGCCATCAGCGCTGTTCGACTCGAACCAGTTGACCCGCTCCCAGCCGCCCTTCTCGCCAAACACGGCGCCTAGGGCCACCAGGCGCTCGTAGGCGGGCGGCAGGCGCAATGGCCGCCCGGCCTGGCGCTCGTGGCCGGGGTACTTCACGTCGTAGTACGTCGCGTACACCTCGTAAGTACGCGTCAAGGCGTAGTCCCGGCTGCGGTACTGCGGGCCGAAGCGGCGCGAATCCATCTCCCACGTGTCGAGCCCGGGCTGGCCCTCGACGATCCATTCGGCGACGAGCTGGCCCATGCCGCCCGACCCCGCGATGCCGTGGGCGCAGAAACCGGCCGCAACCCAGAACCCCTCCACGTCGCTCGGGCCGAGGATGAACTCGCCGTCGGGAGTGAAGGCCTCGGGCCCGTTGACCAGCTTGACGATCTCCGCGGTGGCGAGTGCCGGCACCCGCACCGTCGCCGCCTCGAAGAGGTCCGCGAAGCGGTCCCAGTCCTCGGCGAGCAGCTGGTTGTTGAAGTCGCCCGCGATGCCCGAAAGGCCCCAGGGCGCCGGATTTCGCTCGTAGCCGCCCGTGACGAGCCCGCCGCTCTCCCCGCGGTAGTAGACGAGCAGCGAGGGGTCGCGCATCGTGGGCATGTCCCGTGGCAGGCCGGCGTCCTTCGTGATCGCGTACTGGTGAGCCATGGGAATGATGGGCACGTGCACGCCCGCGAGGCGCCCGATCTCGTGGGCGTAGATTCCCCCCGCGTTCACCACGATTTCGCACTCAATCGGCCCTCGGCTCGTCTCGACGCCGACCACGCGACCGCGCTCCACCTGGACGGCATTGACGCGGGTGTCGGTGTAAATCGTCGCGCCGCGCAGGCGCGCCCCTTTGGCGAGGGCGAGCGTCAATTGGCTCGGGTCGACGTAGCCGTCGGTCGGCAGCAAGCCCGCGCCGAAGACGCCGTCGGTCGACATCACCGGAAAGCGTTGCTGCGCGTCGTCCGCGGAGATCAAGTGGAACGGCAGCCCGAACGTCTCGGCCCAGTCGGCTTGGCGCTGCAACTCTTCCATGCGCTCCTTCGAGGAAGCGAGGCGCAGCGACCCGACTTCGCGCCAGCCGGTCTCGAGATCGACCTCGGCGCCGAGCGTGCGGTAGAGCTCAACGGAGTTCATCATCATGCGCGTCAGGCTCAGCGAACCGCGCAACTGGCCGACGAGTCCGGCCGAATGGAAGGTGGAGCCACTCGTCAGCTGCGCTCGCTCAATCAAGACAGCGTCGCTCAACCCAAGCCGACCCAGCCAGTAGAGGATCGAGCAGCCGCCGATGCCCCCGCCGATCACGACAACGCGAGCTCGCGGCGCGACCGACTCGTTGGACACGTTGGTCGTTGCCGACACCGCACTCCCGGGACGATGAGGGTGGCAGCCCACGCCTCGCTGCTGAGAGAGTACACCGAGGACCCGTCGGACCAACTCCTGCGTGGTCGCCAGCGCCCGCCGAAGGCGCAGAACGTTCGCCGCCATCGATTAATTGACACCGACGGGGGCCGTGGCTAACTTAACGGGCTACGGTAACTCGCAGTAAGCGCGGGTCCGTGTGGGGGGGACACTGAGGACCATGTGGACCAACGGCGGCGCGTCGGTCGCTGCACCCCGCTGCGTCAACCATCTCGACCGCGGCCGGCGTCTCGCTCGCCGCGTTCGACTCGGCAACGTCACCACGGCAAGGGGAGATTCATAATGGACTCAGACCGTCCCGCAACATCCATGAGCGGCTCGCAATCAGGGCCTGCTGCGCACGACGCGACGGACGCCAAGGACCTCGCGTCCTTTGGCTACAAGCAGGAGCTGCACCGCACCCTCGGGCTCTTTAGCTCCTTTGCGGCGGCGTTCAGCTACATATCGCCGTCAACTGGCATCTTCACTCTCTTTGCCCTGGGCCTGGTCACCATCGGTGGCGTCTTCATCTGGTCCTGGCCCATTGTGGCGCTCGGCCAGATCATCGTCGCGCTCAACTTCGCCGAGGTCTCCAGCCACTATCCGGTCGCTGGATCGGTCTTCCAGTGGACCAAGTACCTCGCGGGACGGCCCTACGCCTGGTTCACCGGCTGGATCTACATCTTCGCGGGCATCCTCACAGTGACGGCCGTCGTCGTCACCCTCCCCCTGACCGTGCTGCCCGCGCTCTACAACATGGGCTGGCACGTGGACGCCGCCGCGCTGCACGATCAGATCTGGGTGGCCGCCATCACCTTGGTGATCATCACAATTCTCAACATTTTCAGCGTCAAGCTCGTCGCGACGGTCAACAACACAGGGGTCTTCTTCGAGATCGTCGGCATGGTGGTGTTCGCGATCGTGATGCTCATTGTGCACCACCATCAGTCCATATCGGTCGTGACCAACAGCGGCGGGATCCACGTGACGCTGCCCGTCTTTTTCGCCGCGATGTTCATGAGCCTCTTCGTCATCTACGGCTTCGATACCGCGTCAACCTTGGCCGAAGAGACCCACGATCCCCGTCGCCGCGCCCCCCAGGCCGTGCTGATGTCGGTCGGCGGTGCGTTCATCATCGGCGGGATCTTCCTCGTCGCCATGCTCATGGCCATCCCGAACCTCGGCACCGCGATCAAGGACGGCTGGGGGCCGGCGCAGATCATCGACGCCAACTTCGACAAGTTCTGGGCGACGGTGTACCTGCTCGTGGTGAGCGCAGCCATCTTCGTGTGCTGCATGACGATCATGACCGCGACGGTACGCCTGTGCTTTGGCATGGCGCGCGACAACCGCCTGCCTCTCAGCCGCCACCTGGCCAAGGTCCACCACAAGCTGCGCACGCCCATCTGGTCGTGCATCGCCATCGCCATCGTGGCCGCGATCCCGATGCTCAAGTACGCCGGCGCCGGCATCGTCGCCATCGCCGCGACCGCGATGATCTATCTCTCCTACTTCCTTGGCAACATGGCGATCATGTATGCGAGAACGCGAGGTTGGCCCAAGGTGGACAGCCCGTTCAAGCTGGGCCGCTGGGGCATGCTCGTGAACGTGCTGGCCCTGGCCTGGGGTGGCGGCATGCTCATCAACTTCGCCTGGCCGCGAGCCGCCAGCAACCCCGAGCCCAACCAGACCCTCGGCGCACTCAGCCTGGGCGTGAGCTGGCTGAACAAGATCCCGATCCTCTACTCCGTCTTCGTGTTCGTGGTGATCCTCGGGCTCATCTACTACTTCGCGGTCGCGCGCAATCACCCGCTCGAGGTGCACGTGCCCGCTGAGACCGGCCCGCTCACGATCCCGCCGGAGTCGCTGGCGCCCGAGGAAACCGTGTGAGGCACCGCGGACGTCGTCTACTAGGAGCCGGGGAGTCCGAACTGCTTCAGGAATGGGCGGGCGATCGCCAGTTCGTCTGCTGAAGGTTTGAGCGTCAGAAAGATCTCGAGTTCGCGCTTGGCGAGCGCCGCGTTGTCGGGTGTCGAGTCAGCGACGATGGCGTAGTAGAGGCGCGGCGCGGGATCGCTCGGTCCGTACGCGATCGCCTCGCGCAAATCCTTGATGCCGAGCTGGACGAGGCTCGAGTTCTCATCGGAGCTGCCGGCTGAGAACTCGAGCCACCCGGTCTGGGTGAGGGCCTGCACGTTCCTCGGGCTGAGCGCCAGCACCTGCTCGTACGCGAGCAGCGCCGCCACCGCGTTACCGCTCGCGACGTCACCCTCCGCCTCAGTCAAGAGCTGGTTCACCTTCTGGGCCGGCCCGACCGTGACGCCGCCAGTATCCGAGGTGCCAGCTTGGCGCAGCGAGAGCGACGCCACGAGCACGACGATGATCGCCACGAGGAAACACCCGACTCCCACGACGAGCAGAATCCGACGACGCTGGCGCGACGGCGAGCGGCCACCAGATTGGGCCATCTCGTCGAGTTCGCGTCGCGCCGCGGCGAGCGCGAGCGTCTCGCGGGCCTCGATGGTCGCGGCTTGCACCGGTGAGAGCTCGCCCGCCGCCAGCTCGCGCTTGGCGTCGGCGAGGGAGGCCTCGCGCAGGGCGATCTCGTCGCGAACCTGGTTCTCGGTGCGCCTCATCGCCGTCTCGCGAGGCGAACGGCGCTCGCGACGAGGAGCAGCACGCCAAAGAGAGGCACGATCCACAGTAAAGCGCCGAAGCCCGACGTCGGTGGACTGAGCAGGATCGAGCGGCCGTAGACCGCCTCGAGCGACGTCAGAATCTGGTTGTCGGTCTGGCCCGCGCGGACCTTGGCGGCAATCTCGTGGCGAACGGCGATCGCAGATTCGGCGTTGCTCACGGCAACCGACAGGTCATCACACGACGGACAGCGCACCAGCGTCTCGAGGTGGTCGATCCGCGCGGTCGCGCTAGCGCCGCTCGGGCGCAGCACCACCGCAAACGCCGCCACCGCCACGAGCGCCACGCACCACAGAGCGAATGAACGCAGCACCCTCATGTCCGCACCCTCGCGACGACAGCTTCGAGCTGCGCCGCGCTGATTGGTCCGATGAGCGTCGCCGCGACGATTCCCTTCGCGTTCACCACGAATGTCGTGGGCGGTGACGTCACACCGAAGCGATTCGCTATCACGCCACCGGGATCGATCACCGACGGGTAGAGCGAGCCGTAGTACGTGGCGAAGGCCCGCGCGGCCGCGATCGTGTCGTTGAAGATGACGCCGACCACGTCGACACCGCGGTGGCGCTCTTGCCAGGCGAAGGTGGACAGCGCTGGCGCCTCGGACTTGCACGGTCCGCACCACGACGCCCAGAAGTTCACCACCACGATGTCGCCGCGGTCATTCCTAATGTTGAGCGTGCCGCCGCCCAGCTCGTCGCCGTAGAGCACCGGCGCTTGCTTGCCCAGCAGCGGGCTGGCCGTCTCGGTTGCGTTGGTAATCGGGTGACGCGTGGCGAGAAAGAGCGAGAGCGCCACGATAACAGCGATCACGCCAAGCGAGGACGCCATCACCGAGCGCTTCACGGCGCGACCTCTTCGCCGTAACGCCGGCGAAGGAACGACAGGACGCTACCGAGTCCGATGATGAGGCCGCCGAGCCAGAGCCAGGCCAGCAGCGGCTCGACCGTCACGCCGAGCACGACCGATCCGGCCGGCAGGTCGTCGGCGACCTGGGCGCCCGATGTCGAGCCGTCGCCGCCAACGGCGTCGAAGGTCACGTAGACGTCGCGCGCAAGGCTGGAGTCGATGGCGGGCGTCCCGACGGTCGTGCCGCCCCGGCCGTTAAACGTCGTGACGGCCGGGCGCAGGGCGTGCCCGTCAACGGTGACCTTGAGCTGCGTCGCGGACTCCAGGGCGTCCTTGACGCTGTGAAAACCCGAAAAGTTCACGAGCTGACCATCGACGACGGTGCTCTGGCCCTGCGCGAGGGTGACTTCCGACCGGTTGATGTACGTCGAGGAGGTGACGATGCCGAGGGCCAGCACGACGACGCCCAGGTGCACGATCATGCCGCCCGTGGCCGGGGCGCGAAGAGCGCTGCGCCACTGACCGCGGCGGATGGCGGCCACGAGCGCGCCACGCAACGTGCGCAGCGCGGCGCCCGCGACGAGGACACCGAGAAAGACGGCCACGACCTCGGCCGGTCGTCGCACGTCGGCCACGAGCAGCGCTGCGACAGCGACGAGCGCCACCCAAGCGCTCACGCGCACCCGTTCCCAGAGCACCTTCGCGCTGGCGCTGCGCCAAGCCGAGAGGGGCGCGACCGCCATGAGACCCAAAAGGACCACGCTGAGCGGCGCCGCGATGCTCGCGAAGTAGGGCGTCCCTACCGTGACCTGTGTGCCGTTCACGGCCTGATAGAGGAGGGGAAAGACGGTACCGAGCAGCACCACGATGGCAAAGCCCACGAAGAGGATGTTGTTCGCGACGAAGAGCCCCTCGCGCGAAAAGGGATGCTCGACACCGACGGGTGCCCGGAGACGGTCACCCCGCCAGGCGAGCAGGCCCGCGCCGAGCGCCACCACAATGAAGAAGAAGCCGATGAGCAGGGGACCGAGCGTGCTCGAGGAGAAGGCGTGCACGCTCACGAGCACGCCCGAGCGGGTGAAGAACGTGGCGAGGATCGTGAGCGCGAAGGTCGTCATGGCGAGCGAGAGGTTCCAGACGCGAAAGAGCCCCCGCCGATCTTGGACGATGACCGAATGGATGTACGCGGTCGCCGTCAGCCAGGGCAGCAGGGCCGCGTTCTCCACGGGGTCCCAGCCCCAGAAGCCGCCCCAGCCCAGCACCTGGTAGCTCCACCACGCGCCCAAGACGATCCCGAGCGAAAGTGCCCCCCACGCGAGCACCGTCCAGCGGCGCTGCTCGAGCGGCCAACGGTCCTGCACGCGCCCGGTGACGAGCATCGCGATGGCAAAGGCGAAGGGAACGCTGAAACCGACAAAGCCGAAGTACAGCAGCGGTGGGTGCACGGCGACGAGCGGGTTGTCCTGGAGCAGGGCGTTCGGCCCCGCGCCTTGATGCACGAGCGCCGCGTTATGAATGAACGGGTCGGCCGGGCCCATCATGAGCAGGGTGAAGAAAGCGCCGATGGCGAACAGCACGATCGTGGCCCAGCCCACCACGGTGTCGGCCCGTTCGCGTTTGTAGTAGAGCACGACCGCCAGCGTGATGCCCGTCTGGAGTAGGACCCAGAGCATCAAGGATCCCTCGAGGGCCGACCAGAGTCCGGTGATCGAGTAGAGCAGAGGCGTGAAGGTGGCGTTGTTCGCGGCGACGTAGGCGAGCGCGAAGTCGTGAGTGATGAGCGCGTACTCCATCACCGCGATCGCGGCCACGATGCCCAAGAGCGATAGCCCGGCCCACCACAGCGCGCGCGACGGGCGCTTGGCGCGCAGCGCGAACGCCTGCTCGACGATGCCGCCCGCAGCGCCGACGAAGCAGATGTACAAGGCGGTCCGGCCGAGCCAGGTCAGGATCACCGCACCGTCCCGTTGGGAGCCTTGACACGGTTCGGGTGCGCGGCGATGTACGACGCCGTGTGCTTGACCATGATCTGCGTCCCGTAAAAAGTGTCCGAGGTCGAACTCGTAAAGTGCCCGACGACCACCACCGGGATGTCGGCCCGGAAGAGCTCAGGGGGCGAGCCGTGCGCGCTAACGAAGACTTCCTTGCCCGCGCTCCCCGTGATCCAGAACGACGCGCCGCCCGCGGTGCGCGTGATGGAATGCGGCCTCACCACGCCCTCGATGCGAAAGGTCTGCGTGCCGAGCTTGGCCCGCGAGTTGAGAGCCTGGTCGACCGTCTCGAAGTAGTTGAGCGAGCGCAGCAGTCCCTGGCTCAGCAGCGCGAGCACGGCGAGCACCAAGACGACGAGTACACCAATCGTGCGCCGGTTCGCTCGGCGTCGGGTGGGGGGCGCAGCGACGGGAGCGAGNTCGAGCGGGTCAGCGCTGAGCACGTCGACNCCGCCACCAGACTGACAGCGCGTAGAGCGCTAACCCCCCAAAGGCGACGGCGTAACCCGCGGCGACGTACCCCATCAATGGACTCCCTCGCGCCGGCGCTGGAGAAGGGCTTCGTCGAGCACGCTCTGGTAGCGCTGGTCGCGGCGCGCTTCGAGCCGGTACCTCGCGCGCAGCAACCAGAAGAAGAGCAGGGTGAAAGCGACGAAGCTGATCATCATGGTCCAGAGCATGATGCCGTGCACGAGCAGCTGGCCGCCCTCGGTGAAGACGGTGGCGCCCTGGTGGAGCGTCGTCCACCAGTCCACCGAGAAGTGAACGAGCGGCACGTTGATCGCGGCGATCAGAGCGAAGACGGCGCAGCGGCGGGCGCGAATCTCCGGGTCGTTATTCGCGCGGCGCAGCGCCAGGTACGCGAGGGCGAAGACTTCAAAGACGGCGGTCGAGGTGAGTCGAGCGTCCCAGGCCCACCACACGCCCCAGGTCGGACGGCCCCAGATCGACCCGGTGATCAGCGTCAGCGCGATGAAGACCGCGCTGATCTCCATCGCGCAGTAGGCGATGCGGTCCATCACCATCGACCTCGTGCGTCGCCAGAGGTAGAGCGCGCTCGCGATGACCGACGTGCCAAAGGAGACGTAGAGCGCGACCCACGCGACGGCGGGGTGCACGTACAGCAGGCGGGCGAGATTGCCCTGAATCGCGTCCGGCGGCGTGACAAACAACCCGAGCCAGGTAGTGAGCGCGAGCAACAGGAGCGTCACCGGTCCCAGCAGTCGTTCGACGAGCTGTTTTGTCATGATTCCTCCAGAACACCGTAAAGGAGAACGCCTATTGCGAGGTAGGCAACCAGAGCGACGAGGGAAATCACCCACCACCGCCACAGCGAGCCGCCATGCAGCGCGGCGCTGTAGGACCTCTCCCCGGCGATGAGCAGCGGGGCAAAAGCCGGCAACGAGAGGATGGGCAACAACGTCGCCGCGCCCTCGCCGCCGCTGAGTGCTCCGTAGAGCGTGCCGGCCGCGGCGAGCGCCCCCAGGGTGACCGCCACGCTGGGCAGGGCACTGAGCGTGCCGACGAACGCCGTATGCAGGACGAGCACGGCTCCCGCAAGCAGCACGACACCGGTGAGCCAGAGCTCCACCGCCAGGGCGAGGGCCTTGCCGAGAAAGACCCCGGCGGGGTCGAGCCCGAGCGTCGCCACCGACGCGCGCGTCCCGGGCGAATCCTCGATCACCTGACTGCGGTTGATCATCAACAAGGTGACGAGCAGCATCACGAGGTAGAACAGCCCGGGCGCGGAGGCCGAGTGCCCGGCGCGGGCCGGCCCGAGGGCAAGACCAGTGAGTAGCATCGCCATCACGCCAAAGGGCAGCACCTGCCAGAGCAGCACGTGGCTTCGCCGCTCGATGCGTAGGTCCTTGCCCGCGACGAGCAACGCGGTGCGGATCACCGTTCGTCTCCCACCACGAGGCCGCCGGCCATGGTGATCGTCCGCGGAGCGAGTGCCGTGGACCGGAGACGGTCGTGCGCGCTGACCACGACGGTGGCGCCGCTCTTTACGACGTCACCGATGAGTTGGTCGAAGAAGTTCCGACCCTCGTCGTCGAGCGAGGCGTAGGGCTCGTCGAGTAGCCAGAGCTCGGGTCGGCGCAGGAGGACCCACGCCAGGCCGAGCCGACGGCGCTGGCCGGCGCTCAACTGCTCCGCGCGGGTGGTGGCTCGATTTTCGAGACCGACGAGTCCTAGCACCGCTTCGATCTCCTCGGTTGGTCGCCCGAGTGCCTTCGCCGCGAAGGTCAGGTTCTCCGTCACGGAGAGGTCATCGTAGAACGAACCCTCGTGGCCGAGCCAGCCAACGCGGCGGCGCAACTCACGCAGGTCGCCCTTGACGAGGTCCACACCGCCCACAACGCCCGCGCCGCTCGACAGCTGGACGAGACCGCCGAGTAGTCGCAGCAGGCTCGTCTTGCCGGCGCCATTGGCCCCGGTGACGACGCTGAGCGTTCCTGCGTGCAGTTCGAGATCCACGCCACTGAGGAGTGGAAAGCCGCCGATGAGAACGACCGCGTTACGCAGTTCCACTAACGGAGCGGGACTAACCATCAAACTGAGTTATCGCTGCAGCGCTTTGACGTCAGCCTCTACCATCATTTCTACGAGCGCGTAAAAGTCGGTTTCGCACGTCCAGCCGAGGACGTCGTGTGCCTTGGTGGCGTCGCCCACGAGCATGTCGACCTCGGCGGGACGTAGGAACGCCTTATCGACCGTGACGTGCTCCTCGTAGTTGAGTCCTAGGCACCGAAACGCCACTTCGCACAATTCGCGCACTGAGTGGGACTGGCCCGTGGCGACGACGAAATCATCGGGCGCGTCGCGTTGAAGCATCAGCCACATGGCGCGCACGTAGTCGGCGGCGTAGCCCCAGTCGCGGTGGGCGTCCAAGTTGCCCAGGCGCAGCTCGCTGTCGAATCCGGCCTTGATGCGGGCCGCGCCGTGAGTGACCTTGCGCGTCACGAATTCGATGCCCCGCCGAGGCGATTCGTGGTTGAACAGTATTCCGCTGGACGCGTGCAGGTGGTAGCTCTCGCGATAGTTCACGGTGATCCAGTGGCCGTAGACCTTCGCCACGCCGTAGGGGCTGCGCGGATAGAACCTGGTGGCTTCGTTCTGGGGCACGGTGCCGACCTTGCCGAACATCTCCGACGAGCTCGCTTGATAGAAGCGGATCTCAGGGTCGACGATGCGAATCGCGTCGAGCATTCGGGTCACGCCGAGCGCCGTCGCCTCGCCAGTCAAGACGGGCTGCGCCCACGAAGCCTGCACGAAGCTCTGCGCGGCAAGGTTGTAGACCTCGCTCGGGCGAAAGTCGCGCAGCACGTTGATAAGCGACACCTCGTCCATGAGGTCTCCCGAGACGAGCGTCAAGCGCTCTTGGATGTGGCTGATGCGCTCGATATTGACCGTCGAGCTTCGGCGCATCAGCCCGATGACCTCATAGCCCTCACCGAGCAAGAGTTCGGCGAGGTAGGAACCGTCTTGACCAGTGATGCCAGTGATAAGCGCGCGCTTAACCGTCGAAGTTCCTCCGTCGTTTGGGCACTGACGATGGGGTCATTACCTCGAGCAACTCTACTACCGAGTGGAATGCGGCCCCCGACCTAACCTTGGCGAGTGGCCCGCCTCGTCGTCGTGAGCTACCGCCTCGGCGGCACCGACGGCGTGAGCATCGAAGCCGCGAAGTGGATCGCGGCGTTTCAAGAACTTGGCCATCATGTGACGACGTTCGCCGGCGAGGGAGACGCCGACGTCGTGTTGCCCGAGCTCGCTGCCGACTCTACGGTCGCCCCGTCACTTGACGACGTCAACTCGGCGCTCGCCCGCGCCGATTTGGTTGTCGTCGAGAATCTCGTGTCGCTCCCGCTGAATGTCGGAGCCCGTGACGTCCTCTACCAGGCGCTCGCTGCTCGCCGCGCGCTCTTTCGACATCACGACCTGCCGTGGCAACGTGACCATCTGCAAAACGGCGACGCGCCCCGCGATCAAGCGTTCTGGCGCCACGTCGTGATCAACGACCTCTCACGACACGAGCTCGAACTGCGCGGCATCAGCGCGACCACTATCCGCAACACCTTTGACTGCAAACCGCCCGCCGGACGGCGCGAAGGGACGCGACGCGAACTTGGCATCGGTCGCGAACGCCTCGCGCTTCTGGCGACGCGCGCGATTCCCCGTAAGAACATTGAGGGAGCCCTTCGCCTCGCCCGGTCGCTGGACGCGACGCTCTGGTTGCTCGGTCCCACGGAGGACGGTTACGCTCCCGCGCTCGAGTCACTCCTCGCCAATTCGAGCGTGCGCGTCGTGCGAGGCTTGCCAGACGGCGTCAACATCCACGACGCCTACTCGGCGGCCGACCTTGTCGTCGTGCCCTCGACGTGGGAGGGGTTCGGTAACCCGGTGCTCGAGTCGGTGACCCATCGCCGCCCCCTCGCCGTCTACCCGTACCCCGTGCTCGAAGAGATTCGCTCATTCGGCTTCACCTTCTTCGAACTCGACGATGCGGATGGGATCGTCGACTTCCTTGACCGCCCCGACGAGGCTCTTCTCGATCACAATCTCGAGATCGCCCACCAACACTTCAACGTGGCCGACCTGCCCGGTCGACTGGCTCCGGTCTTGGAGGAAATGGGTATCAATTGAGTCCAACTAGTCTTTCCTTGATGGTTCTCAACGACGAGCGTTTCCCCCAGGCCGATCGCACGCCACAGAACGAGCGACGCGACCAACTGTTGCTGGTAGCGAGAAAGATCTTCGCTGAGCGGGGCTTCCAAGCGACCACGATGGACGACATCGCCAAGGAGGCAGGCTTTACGAAGCCCATCCTCTACCAGTATTTCGAGTCCAAGACCGAGCTCTACCGCGAGATAGTGAACCAGACGGCCGAGAAGCTGCTTTCGTCGCTCCGTCGCGCCGTTGCCGAGGTCGACTCGCCGCGCGCCAAGATCGAGGTCGCCTTTCGCGTCTATTTCGAGATGGTGGTGAGTGAAACCGACGCCTTTCGCATCCTTTTCATCCACTCCCACGAGGGTGAGACCAAGGGCGACTTGCGCGCCGTCGAACTAGGTCTTGTCTCGTTCCTCGAGCCGCTGATCGCCGTGCGCATCAAGCCCGACCACCGTCGACAGCTCGCCGCGGGCGTCGTGGGCATCGCCGAGGGCGCGGCGACGGCGTGGTTGATCCAGCAAGAGGGCAAGGGCTGGCCGACTCCCACACCGGGCGTCGCCGAGCGACTCGCCGCGCGCAGCGCCACGCTCGCCTGGGGCGGCTTGCGCACCGTCGAGCTCGACTAGCCAGTCACCTTTGCGACCATCGTCGCGAAAGCCTGGGCCATCTCCCAGAGGATTGCGGCGCACGCGTCGTAGTCCGCCTGGTCGCCACCGGCCGGATCGGCAACATCGAAGAAGGTCATTGGCTCAAGCGATGCGACGTAGCGCAACTGATCAGCGAAGGCCAGGTCGAGGGGCGCTTCGCGTAGGAGCTGCGCCAGCGAGACGGTCCTCGCAGCACCACTGGGCAAGTGGGCGCGCACAAACGTGACCTGGCTCGCTTCGCTTGTGAGGATCGCGTCGGCCCAAGTGACGTCATCGCCGTTCAGTTGGTGGCTGCGATGAGCGCCGACGTGTGGCTCGCCGAGGTCGTCCAGTGAGTGCAAGGCGTTCCTCGTACGGGCGCTGACGGCGAGACCTTCGACGACGTGGGTGCCGGCCGTTCGAACGGACCACCCGTAGCCGTTCGCGTCGCTGAGAATGGTCAACATGGTTCCGAGCATCACGGAACGCGCCACGTTACCGCTGCAGAGAGTCACCAGTCGAAGTGACGTCATCGAGACGCGTTCACCGGTCCCTAGCGGATCTGGACACCGGAGATCGAGCGGGCGATGATCAGGCGCTGGATCTCGCTGGTGCCCTCGAAGATCGTGAAGATCTTCGAGTCCCGGTGCCAGCGCTCGACGGGGTAGTCCCGGACGTAGCCGTACCCACCGAGAATCTGGATCGCTTCCTCGGTGACGTGCACGGCCGTCTCGCCGGCCATGAGCTTGGACATCGAGCCCTCGCCGCTGGTGAAGGGCTTGCGCGTGGCGGCCATCCAGCTCGCTCGCCACACCAGGAGGCGCGCGGCGTCGATGCTCATCTTCATGTTGGCCAGCTTGAAGGCGATGGCCTGATTCTCGATGATCGCACGGCCGAACTGCTTGCGCTCCTTGGCGTAGGCGAGCGAGTACTCGTAGGCGGCGCGGGCGATCCCGAGGGCCTGGGCGCCGACGGCCGGGCGCGTCGCCTCGAACGTCGCCATCGCCGCCTGGTTGGCGGCGCGCTTACCTTCGCGCACGCGCGCCAGCTTCTCGTCGAGGCGCTCCTTGCCCCCGAGCAGGCAGGCGCCGGGCACCCGGCAGCCGTCCAGCACGACTTCGGCAGTGTGGCTCGCGCGGATGCCCATTTTCTTGAACTTCTGGCCCATGGAGAGACCCGGCGTTCCCTCGGGCACGATGAACGAGGCCTGGCCCCGGCTGCCGAGCTTGGGGTCGACCGAGGCCACGATGACGTGGACATTGGCGATGCCGCCGTTGGTGATCCAGGTCTTAGTGCCGTCAAGCACCCACTCGTCCGTCTTCTCGTCGTAGACAGCGCGGGTGCGCAGCGAGGAGACGTCGCTGCCCGCGTCGGGCTCGCTGACCCCGAAGGCCGCGAGCTTGATATCGTCAGGCGTGCCGTAGCAGCGCGGCACCCACTCCATCTGCTGCTCGGGCGTGCCGTTCGAGACAATCGCCGCGACGCCCAACGTCGTGCCCATTATGGCGAGGCAGAGTCCCGCGTCGCCCCAGGCGAGTTCCTCGAGGGCGATCACCATGGAGAGCCCCGTCGGGTCGGCGATCGCGTTCATCATGAAGTCGAGCGAGTAGACGCCGAGCTTCGCCGCCTCCTGGATGAAGGGCCAGGGGGTCTCCTCCCGCTCGTCCCACTCCGCCGCGATCGGACGCATCTGCTGCTCGGCGAAGCCGTGGAGCCAGTCACGCAGTGTGACCTGGGCCTCATTGAGATCCATTGAGAAGTCGCTCATGACCACCTTGGCGTCGGAGTTACTTGTTGGTAACCAAACGTACCGTAGAGCGCAGTGGCGTACAAAGAGTAACCGCCGCCCAAAGGGCGGCGGTTACCAACTAGAGAAAGTGGAAACTAGCTGACGGTGACGCGCTTGGCCAACGGTCCGCGATCGCCGGGCTCGATGTCGAACTCGACGGCCTGTCCCTCGACGAGCGTCTTTCGCCCGTCTCCTTGAATCTCCGAGTAGTGAACAAAGACGTCGGGTTGGCCTTCAACTGCAATGAAGCCCCACCCCTTCTCGTCGTTGAACCACTTGACGGTTCCTGCAGCCACGTGGGCCTCCTTATTACGTTTACTTCCGGAACTCCGGTGTTTGGAGGGAACCACGACGGCAACCTCAGGGCCAACGCTACATGGTCTGAGGCGTCGGGGACAAACGACTTTACGGGCGCCGGATGACCGTGCCGGTGGCCCCGTCTTCGACTACCCAACCTCGCTGGACCAGTTCCTCGCGCAGCCGGTCGGCCTCGGCCCAGTTCTTGGCCAGGCGAGCCGCGTCGCGATCGTCGACGAGCTTCTGGCTGTCCCTGTCGACGACGTGCCTACCGGCGAGTAACGAGAGGCCCATCGCCCCGAAGAGGACATTCACCGACCGGGCGAGGCGCCGGGCGGCCGTCTCGTGGCCGGCGTCGGCGCTGGCGTTGGCGAGACTGACCGCGTCGAAGAGATCCCCGACCGCGAGCGGCGTGTTGAGGTCGTCGTTCATCGCGGCGACGACGCGCTCGAAGAGCTCCAGCGAGGCGTCCTCCCAGTGGTGGGCCGAAGCCAGCTCGTAGGTGTGCCCGCCGAGAGCCGGCAACTCGAAGCGCCGGGCCAGGGCGTCCAGGCGCGCGAGGGCCCGCTCCGCGTCGGCGACGGTTGACTCCGTTACTTCGATGGGCGAGCGGTAGTGCGAGCGCAGCACCAGCAGTCGGTAGGCCCTCGGGTCCGTGCGCTCAAGGAGGTCGGTAAGGGAGGTGAAGTTGCCAAGGGACTTGCTCATCTTCTCTTCGCCGACCATCACCCAGCCGTTGTGGTCCCAGTGGCGCGCGAATGCCTTGTGCGCGGCGACGGCCTGGGCCCGCTCGTTCTCGTGGTGGGGGAACTTGAGATCGAGGCCCCCGCAGTGCAGGTCGAAGCCCTCGCCAAGCAGATCGAGGGACATCACGACGCACTCGGTGTGCCAGCCCGGTCGGCCCTGGCCAAAGGGCGCAGGCCAGCTGGGCTCGTCGGGCTTCGCGTTTTTCCAGAGAGCAAAGTCAAGCGGCGAGCGCTTCTCGTCGTTGCCCTCGACGCGAGCGCCCGCGCGAAGGCTCGCGAGAGGCTGTCCGGCCAGCAGCCCGTAGTCCGGGACCGAGGACACGTCGAAGTAAACGCCATCACTCGTGACGTACGCCACGTCGCGCTCTAGGAACGAGGCGATGAGCTCGACCATGTCCCCGATGTAGTCCGTCGCGTGGGGCGTGTCGTCGGGCGCGGCGACGCCGAGGCGCTCCATGGCGTCCCACCACTCCCCCTCGTACTGCCTGACGACGTCCGTCTCGCTGCGCGACTCGGCCCTCGCGCGCGCGATGATCTTGTCGTCGACGTCCGTGACGTTCATGACGTAGTGCACGCTCAGGCCCTCGAAGGTGAACCAGCGCCGGGCCACGTCCCAGACCAGCGAGAACCGGCCGTGGCCGATGTGGGGCAGGTTGTCCACGGTCGGCCCGCAGACGTACATCGAGACGTGGCCCGCGCGGCGCAGCGTGAGGTTGCGCACCTCGCCGCGCACCGAGTCAAAGAGGCGAATCACTGTTCTAAACTACGCCAACCATGCCCGACGCGACCGCGACTCAACACCACGACGTGCCCGAAAAGCCCACTGTGGACGGCCTCGAGGAGGTCTGGATGGCGCGTTGGGACGACGAGGCGATCTACCGCTTCAATCACAGTGCGCTGCGCGAGCGCGTCTACAGCATTGACACACCGCCGCCCACGGTCTCGGGCGAGCTGCACCTCGGCCACGTCTTTAGCTACGCCCAAGGCGACGTCGTGGCGCGCTTTTGGCGCATGCGCGGCCGCGACGTCTTCTTTCCCATGGGCTTCGACGACAATGGGCTGCCGACCGAGCGGCGAGTCGAGAACTTCTACGGCGTTCGCTGTGACCCGGCCCTCCCCTACGACCCCGACTTCATCGCCCCCGAAGCGCCCGCGCCCACCAAGGTTTCGATCTCGCGGCGCAACTTCGTCGAGCTCTGCCACCTGCGCACCGCTGTCGATGAGGAGGAATTTAAGCGTGTCTGGCGCTTCCTCGGCGTGAGCGTCGACTGGAGCCTCGAGTACACGACGATTTCACCCTGGGCCCAGGCCGTCTCCCAGCGCGGCTTCCTCACGATGCTCGGCCGCGGCGAGGTCTACTCGGCTGTCGCGCCAACCCTTTGGGACATCGACTTTCGCACCGCCGTCTCCCAGGCCGAACTCGAGGACCGCGAACGGCCCGGCACCTACCACCGCGTCGCCTTCGCAAGAGCGAACGCGGAGGGCTCGGTCGAGATAGAGACCACGCGACCGGAGATGATCCCGAGCTGCGTTGCGCTTGTCGCCCATCCTGAAGACGCGCGCTACCAGGGGCTCGTTGGCACCTCCGTCGTCACCCCGCTGTTTCAGGTCGAAGTCCCGGTCCTCGCCCACGAGCTGGCCGATCCCGAAAAGGGCTCGGGCATCGCCATGATCTGCACCTTCGGCGACACGACGGACGTGACGTGGTGGCGCGAGCTGGGACTTCCCACGAGGGCCCTCATCGGGCGCGACGGCCGGTTCCTGCCGGCGGACTTCGGTTCGGCCGACTTCCCCTCGCGAAGTCCCAATACGGCGAACGCGATCTACCGCGACCTCGAGGGAAAAACGGTCAACCAGGCACGCGCCGCAGTCGTCGAGGCCCTTCGCGAGGCGGAGGCGCTCGTCGGCGAGCCCCGAGAGATCACCCACCCGGTCAAGTTCTACGAGCGGGGCGAGCGGCCCCTCGAGATCGTGACCTCACGCCAGTGGTTCGTGCGCACGCTCGACCAGCGCGAGGCACTGCTTCGACGCGGCGACGAGCTGCACTGGTTCCCCGAGTACATGCGCCACCGCTACCGCTCGTGGGTCGAAGGGCTCAACGTCGACTGGAACATCTCGCGCCAGCGCTACTTCGGCGTGCCCCTTCCCGTCTGGTACCCGCTCGACGACCTCGGCGAAGTCGTCCACGACCGACCGATCACGGCCGCCGTCGAGCAACTGCCGGTCGATCCCTCGAGCGAGGCGCCGCCAGGCTTCGACGAAAGCCAGCGCCACCAGCCCCGGGGGTTCGTCGGCGACCCCGACGTCATGGACACCTGGGCCACGAGCTCGCTCTCGCCCGAGATCGCCGGCCACTGGGGCAGCAATCTCTTCGCGCACGTCTTTCCCATGGACCTGCGCTTCCAGGGCCACGAAATCATCCGCACTTGGCTCTTCTCGACCGTCGTTCGAAGCCACCTTGAGCACCACAGTCTGCCCTTCGCTAACGTCCTGCTCGGCGGCTGGGTCCTCGACCCCGAACGCAAGAAGATGAGTAAGTCCATTGGCAACGTTGTCACGCCGATGCCACTGCTCGAGCGCCACGGCGCCGACGCGCTGCGCTACTGGGCCGCCTCGGGACGGCCCGGCACCGACACCGCCGTCGATGAGGCCCAGATGAAGGTCGGCCGACGACTCGCCATCAAGATCCTGAACGCGTCCAAGTTCGTCCTCGGACGCCTTGGCGGGTCGACGTCGCTCGGCCCGAGCGACGTGACGACGGAAGTGGACCGCGACCTCCTCGCGCTCTTAGCCGAGCTCGTCGAGGAAGCCACGGAATCCTTCGAGAGCTACGACTACGCGCGCGTGCTCGAGCGCACGGAGACGTTCTTCTGGTCCTTCTGCGACAACTACCTGGAATTGGTGAAGGCCCGCGCCTACGGCGAGGCCAGCGACATCGGCACCCGCTCGGCGCGAGCGACGCTGCAAATCGCGCTCTCGACGCTGCAGCGGCTCTTCGCACCGTTCCTACCCTTCGTCACCGAGGAGGTGTGGCGGTGGTGGCACATGGACTCGGTGCACCTCGCGCCCTGGCCGAGCGTCGACGAGCTCGGCGACCTCGCGGTCGACCCCGGGTCCATCTACGAGCCGGTCTGCGCCGCGCTCGAGGCCGTCCGGCGCGAGAAGAGCACCGCCAACGCCTCCCAGCGCGCGAGCGTCGCGCGACTGGTGGTGCACGCTCCTGACGAGTTCGCGGCGGCTCTTCGCGCGAGCGCCGACGACCTCATCGCCGCGGGTAACGTCCAAGAGCTCGCCGTGCACGACGCCAACGACCTGCGCTTTGACGTGACGCTGGCCATTGGCTAGATCAGCACCTCGTCGGTCGCAGCGTCGCGGACCGTGACCTGGTCGGCGCTGACCTCGTAGTAAGCGAACTGATCCCAGGCGTGCGCGAGCGACTTCGCCTCGAGGCGCGAGATATCGGGCAGGGCTACGCCGAGCTCGTCCGGCCAGCGATGCAGGGGGTCGTGCCCGGCGGCCTCGAGGTACTTGATTCCCCGACGGGCGAGAAAGGCGCGCAGCTGACCCCGACGAACCTCGTTCTCATCGCGGCTCAGTGGAGTCGAGTAGGGATTGTCGGAGGTGACAACGAAGAAGGTGCCGACCTCGCCCGCCGCCTCCTTTGCGTCGAGCCAGAGGAACCCGTCGACCTCGACGCCGAGGCGCGTGGGGGGCACCTGGTAGCTCGCCACGAGCGACGGCGTCAGTGTCGGTCGCGCTGGCGCGACGGCCTCGGCGAAGACCACCGCCGCTCGGGTTGTCGCCGAAGTGCGGGGGCTCGCCGTCAAGTCGAAGGCGTGCTGGGTGAAGGGCAGTTCCACGTAGTAGATCGGGGCGAAAGCGACGCGGCGGAACTTCTCGACGAAGCAGCGCGCGACGTTTACCTCGACGAGCGTGTCGTTCACGCCCTGGGCCACGAAGAAGGGCGGCGCGTCGGACTCGATACGCTCGTAGGGCGAGAGCGCACGGTAGAGTTCTTCGTTCCCCGTGACGGGTAGTTGCACGACTCGGCGCTCGAGCAGACCTCGAATGACCCGGCCAAGTCCACGCCACTGCGTCTCGTCGCCGGTCATCTCCAGTACGCCGTAGAAGGACATCGCCCCGCGCACCGACCAGTCGGCCACATCGCTCATGTCATCGGGCCGCCAGGTGGGATCGTTCGAAGTGAGGGCGAGCAGCGAGGCCAGCTGGCCGCCGGCCGACCCGCCGGCGATCACGACGCGCTCGGGGTCCCCGCCGTAGTTGGCGATGTTCTTCTTGATCCAGCCGAGCGCTCTCGTGGCGTCTTCGATCTGGGCGGGCCACGGGTTACGCGGCGCGAGCCGGTAGTTGGTCGCGACCACGACCCAGCCTCGGCACACGAATTCGTGGAGCATCGGGCGTCCCTGCTCGCGCTTGTCGCCGAAGGTCCAAGCACCGCCGTGCAAGTAGAGGACGACCGGTGCGTCCCTGAGCGTCGTCGAGAGTCGCCACACGTCGAGACGGTGGCGATCGAGGGGTCCGTAGGCGAGGTCGCGCAGCAGTTGCATGTCTTTCGGGTGGAAGGGGATCAGCAGCGCGGTGCGCCACCAGCGGCCAAAGGCGTCGTCGCTCGGACGTAGCGCCGTGAGCGGCCGGTCGGGGGCGCCCTCAAGCGCCCGGCGAACGATCGTGCGGGAGCGAAAGAGAACGCCGATCAGCGCGAGGTTCTCCGCCACCGATACGGCCGCCACGGCGATCACGGCAAGACTCAACCAGCGCGACGACGGCCAGCCCCACCAGTAGAGCAGTCCAAGGAGGGCCGCTTGCAGGGCGACAGCCTGGCCGGCCAGCTCGCCGGCCGCCCAGCCCACGGGATTGGCGAGGGCCGCGAAGAGCCCGCGCCGCCCGGGACGTAGGGCCGTCGCCGCCGATAGCACCAGGAAGGCGCTGGCGAGCAGCACGAAGTAGACCATCACCTCATTCTGACGGCTCGCCACGCCAACGTGCGAGCGTAGGCTCGCTGTCGTGTCGAACTGGCCCGCGCCTTTGGAGAAACTCCGTGGAAGCGTAGGGCTGTGGACGCTCACCTTGGAGTCACTTGCTCCGAAGCGGTGCGCCGAGGTGTCCCGCGAGATCGAGTCACTCGGATACGGCGCGCTGTGGTTTCCTGAGTCATGGGGACGCGAGGCCTTCACCAACGCCGGGCTGCTCTTGGCCGCGACTTCATCGCTGACGATCGCAACGGGCATCGCAAGCATCTGGGGACGCGACGCCGTTGCGGCCATGAACGGCGCGAAAACCCTGACGAGTGCGTACGACGAGCGCTTCATCCTGGGACTCGGAGTGAGCCACAAACCGCTCGTCGAGCGCTTACGGAGCCATCAGTACACCACGCCCCTACGGGCGATGAGGGAGTACCTCCTCGCTATGGACAACGCACCGATGCTGGCCGAAGAGGGTTCGACGAGGGTAACGCGCTTGGTAGCGGCCCTCGGACCGCAGATGCTCGAGCTCGCCGCGACGTTGGCCGACGGCGCCCACTCCTACAACGTCACCCTCGAGCACACCGAGCGAGCGAGACAGCTCCTCGGGTCGAAGTTCCTCGCCGTAGAGCTCGCCGTGGTACTGGATCAAGGTCGCGACGAGTTCTTGCGCCGAGCACACCAGCACCTGGAGTTTTACACCGGTCTCGAAAACTACCGGAGCAGCTGGCGCCGGCTCGGCTTCAGCGACGAGGACTTCGTGCGCGGCGGCTCAGATCGGCTCTGCGACGCCCTGGTCGTGCACGGCGACGAGGAAGACGTGCTTGCGAGCGTCAGCGCCCACCGATCGGCCGGGGCCGATCACGTCTGCCTCCAGGTGCTTGGCGATGACTTCGCGACGCCGCCGATCGATGAGTGGCGACGGCTCGCTCCAATCGTGTCGATCACCTGAGCAGTGGCGCGAAGCCGATTGCGAATGCATCGAGTTCGCTGGCCACCTGCGTTCACCAGGAGAATCCTTCAGTTTCCAGGGCCACAGAGTAACTTCGAAAGATGGCCGATCATCCGCGGGAACCTTCGACTCGCGAGATTCTCATTCAAGCGACCATGCGTCGGCTATGGGACGCGGACGAGGCCGACCTGCGCATCCTCGACGTCTGCCAGGAGACCAATCTCAGCACCAGCGTCATCTACGGCCACTTTCGTTCCCGTCAGGGACTCATTGACGCGTCGCTGCTGCGAATATTCGAAATCGTCACCGACGAGATGGTCAGCGACCTGACAGTTGTCGCGGCTGCTCCCCACCAAACAGGTTCGTTCGTCGACACCCTCTACGACATGCTCACCGATCCCGCTCAGGAGTCCGTGGTCACGCGCCAGCGCCAAATGTTCTTTCGCATCTCATCGACGTCGCTCTCGCGCACGAGTATCCGCCAGGGTTTCCTCGCCCTCTACGACCGGTTCATGGTGCGCATCGACGCCATCTACGACCGGCTCGTCGACGACGGCTTCTTGGACGCTGAACTCACGGGCCACCAGTGGGCCATCTTCTTCGAGGGACAGATGCTCAGTCGAGCGTTCCACGATCTCTCCTCCAGCTGGGATCACCAGGAGGACTGGAATCGGGCGGCGCGGCGCATGCTGAACGCCGCCAAGCCCGAAATCGTCGACTAGCCAGTCGCATCACCGAACCGGCTGTTTACCGGTCCGAGTGACGCTCCGGCTCGATGATGACGATTGGGTCGCCCTTAGACGGTCCTCGAATCGCCCGCACGAAGAGCGCCACCATCGCCAGCCACGCGAACTCCACGAAGCCAATGCCGATCCACCCGAAGGTGATGACGAGCAGCCCGAGCAGGAACCCCTTCAAGATGCCGAAGTGAATCATGCAGGCGATCTCCATCGGGAACCACGCGAACAGCCAGCTGACGAATGGGGCGACCACGACCGCACCAATTCGACGTCGCCAGCCGAGGTAGACACCGAAGAGGGCCGTGATCGCGAACCCGCTCAGCGTGACGGTGGCCGAGGGCGCGACCACATCCATGAACAAGATGACCGTCATCGCCGTGGCCCAAAGAACCATCGGTACTGACACGTTGCCCTTGGCGCGATCTCGAACCTGAATGACGACGGTGTTCACGTCCCCAATTTAGCGAGTCTCCTTATTGGCCCGACGACCGCCACGATACGCTGGCGAAATGTCTAGGGGCGTCCTCGTTCTACTCGGTTCTGGTGAAACGGCTCCGGGAATGACCAAGGTCCACCGCGAGGTCTTTTCGCATATTCCCTCGTTGAACGCGGTCAATCTCGACACCGCCTACGGGTTCCAACTGAACGTGCCTCAGATGAGCGAAAAACTCGAAGAGTACTTCGCAACTTCGCTTCACGTGAAACTCACCACGCTTCACTTCGCTTCCTATCTGAAGGCGAGTGAATTGGAGCGGACACTGTTCAAGCAGCGAGTTCGACAGGCGAACTACGTCTTCGCCGGACCCGGCAGCCCCACGTACGCCCTGGCCCAGTGGGCCCCGCTCCACTTCGAAGAGGACCTTCTCAGCGTGCTCGACGACGGTGGGACGCTGTGCTTCGCCTCGGCGGCCGCTCTCACCCTTGGCGCCTACACCGCGCCAGTTTATGAGGTCTACAAGGTGGGCGTCGAAGAGCCGTCGTGGCGCAAGGGCCTCAACGTGCTCGCCGCCCGCGGGCTCAATTGCGTTGTTATCCCGCACTTTGACAACGCCGAAGGCGGGAACTACGACACGAGTCGTTGCTACCTCGGTGAACCGCGCCTCCATGAGCTCGAACGCCAGCTGCCCGACGACGTCGCCACGCTGGGCGTCGACGAACACACCGCCCTCATCATTGATTTCGCCGCCGATTCGCTGACGGTGGAGGGGCGATCCAATGGCTACTGGCGTCTCCATGGCGTTTCGCGCGTACTCGAGAATGGCACAGTGACCGGTCTCGACCAACTACGTAGCCTCACCGTGGAGCGAGCGGAACCCCCTTTGGGAGAGTCGCGTCCGCCAACCAACGGACCAGTCGAATTGGCAAACATTGCCGCCGAAGGTGGCGCGGCCGGCTTGGAAGCCTTGGCTCAGTTGGTCCAACTCGCCTCATCGGGCGGCGAGGGGTACATCGACCCTTCGCCACTGGTCGAGGGAATCCTAAAGGCGCGTATCAGCGCCCGCGAAAGCGCTCAATACCAACTGGCGGACGAATTACGCGACGTCCTGCTCGCGGCCAACATCGAGGTTCGCGACGGTCCCCAGGGAACGACGTGGAATCTGAGGGATCACCCGTAGCCCCCCCGCTTCGCTTCACGTCGCGAGCAATTCGGGGTTATATAACTGGTGATCGAGCTCCGCGACTTCTTCACCGGAGTGTTCGCACTCATCGAGAACGGATTCTGAGCGGAAGGTGCACTTCCCCCTTTCTCGCTTCCGTTTCCGCGTCGATGAGAAGCCCGGCACCATAGGACAAGAACGACACGCTCGCCGGATCACGGCGGCCCGTTTCAGCCGCGCGAGATCCTGCCTCCGCAGAAGACGCTGAGACTCGTTGACGCGGAGCACGTCGATGGCTGCGAGGTGGTTCCGTCACGGGTGAATCGAGTAATTCTTCTTACGACTTTGGCCATTCGCCAGCTTGACCGTGAAGGTGCGCTCTCCGCTGACACGCTTGGGCGTCCACACCCGAATGGTGAGCGACGTGCCACCGTCCCTCTCGACGCTGATCCTCGAACCCGGGGCGCTGCTCGTGATCACCGGCCGACCAAAGAAGCCAGAACCCGTGATGGTTATCGTGACCCACTTGCCGACAACCGCGAAGCCATGAACACCCGTGATGGTGAATCGTGGTGCTGTTGGTACGGCTTGTGGCAGGACAACGGCCGAGGTCGCTGAACCACCGTCAAGGTTCGTCACCACCAAACTGCTGGGGACCGACAGTGAGCCAACCCCAAATGTGCACGAAACAGTGATCGACGTCGCCGCGGCCACCGTCGCGGCGCTGCAGGTACCGTTCGCCGTCGCCGTGACCACGGCCCCGATCTCGAAGTTGTTCCCCGTGAGCGTGAAGTCGTCCGTGGACGAGGGAATGACCCTTGATGGCGCGACACTTTCGATAGATGGCCCGGGGCCAATCACCAGCGGGAACGCGACCGCCGTCACAGCGTCGACGCCGCCGTCAGTATTGACGACCGAGTAGCCGTCAGCGAAATTCGTGTCGCCTTCGGCGATGGCTATGTGAGCCGTGATCACGGTACCTGCACCGTTCACAGCGATTGACGTCACAGTCACTTTGGGATCGGGCACGCCGCTTTCGTTCACGAACGACGCCAGCTTGACGTCTGTTGCAAAGCCAGTGCCATGAACGAAGATCTCTTGACTATCGGCGCCTACCCCGACGTCGTTTACTGGCGCCGAAGCGTATGTTACGGCGCTCGTAACGACTGGTGGAGCATCGATGGTCAAGGCGAACGCTGGCGAATTGACCTCATCTCCCGTCGATTCGACCTGGGTCAAGATGATAGTGGCCGGGTGTGCTCCGCCGGCTGCCGTTGGAGGAGTCGTCACGACAAAGTCCATGGTCGTACTGTTGACGTACGCAACGACGCCGCCCACGCCAGTAGAACCGGCGTTCACGACGCCGGTAGTGGTATCAGTAAAGCCCGTCCCGTTCAACGCGACCACCGTGCCGAACGCGACGCCCACGCCAATGCCGGACGGCGATTGTGAGCTGATAGCCGGACCCGCCACGGTGAAGGTGCCGGCGAATGAGCTCGACTGGGCATCGTTGGTCAGTACCGCGGCGTGCCCGCCCGAAGTCGCGCCACTCGAAACAACAATGTCGCACAACAGGGCCGTGCCAGTGTTGCCGGAGCAACCCGATACCACGCTGTCGGCGTCGTGGGCGTTCGAAGGTCCGTACTCGGTGTACGAAGGCGCCGCGGTGTACTGGCTGAAACCCGTGCCGGTGAAGGTCACCGGCGACGCCGATCCGCCCGCTTCCAATGCCGGGACCAAGCTCAAGCTAGAGGCCGTAATCGTCGGTGCGACGTCGCTCGGTCCACCAACTCCGAATACATCAACGGCGGTGAACAACGCGCCGTTACCACCAAGCTCGCTGTTGTCAACGATGAACGTGCACTGAAGGGGGTCGGCCGTGGTGGTGTAAGCATTATCGATTTCGATCGTCAACGACGTTGAACTGGTCACGTCCGCCGTCACCGTGCTGTCGCCATCAAACGGGCCGCTGCTTGGAATGACGCCGCCGACCAACGTGACCCCGTCTTGGGTGCAGGTCAAGTCGATCGCCACCGCCGCGCCGTACTGGAAGCCGGCACCCGTGATCGTCACCAGCGTGCCCGCTGACACGGTGGC
>JGI12269J14319_10000286_pt1 | contig 48245 bp, 48 predicted proteins | sample PeaSoiSIISIP2007_FD_14319 | JGI IMG/M metagenome (IMG submission 14319)
AAACTTGCTGATGTGCCATGAGGTCGCCAGCGGGCCGGTCTCGGCTTCGCCGTCACCCACGACCGCCGCCACGATCAGGTCGGGATTGTCAAACGCGGCTCCGCAAGCATGCGAGAGGACATATCCCAGTTCACCTCCTTCATGAATCGAACCCGGCGTTTCTGGAGTACAGTGGCTGCCAATACCTCCGGGGAATGAGAACTGCTTGAAGAACTCTCGCAGACCTTTCTCATCCTCGCTTTTCTCCGGATAGATTTCACTGTACGTGCCTTCCAGATAGATAGGCGCTAAAACTCCCGGCGCCCCGTGTCCTGGGCCTGCGAGAAAAATCATCTCGAGGTCGTCTCTCTTAATAAGACGACTCAGATGAGTGTAGAGAAAGGCAAGTCCTGGGCTTGAGCCCCAATGGCCGAGCAGCCGGCTTTTGATATGTTCTGGTTTCAAGGGCTCCCGTAAGAGAGGATTCGCTTGAAGGTAGATCATTCCTAGAGCAAGGTATTTGCACGCGCGCCAAAAAGCATCGATTCTGTTCAGCTCATCGGCGCCTAGCGGCGCACCTGCAACGGTTGATCGTGCAATTCCTTCAGCGCTCAGTAGTCCGGCTAGTTCTTGAGTTCCTGTTAGCGAGGTCATTTTCCCTTCCTTACTCGTCTTTGCGCTCTTCTGACACTTTGGGGTTCAGCAGGCGTCCGCCTTCGTCATGGTTCAACACTCATCCAAAATTGATTGCACGCTTCTCTCAGTTGACAGCTTGAAAGCTCCAGCATTGCTCCTCGCCTCTACGTTGCAACTCGCGTTGAATTTGTTCGATTTCCGTCGCGTCGTTTGCAGTGATTGCGAAGTCACCGACGAGGATTAGGTACAGCATGTCAATGAGTGTGTCAGTCGGAATGTTCATCAGTTCTCCGAGCATGCCTAATTCCCCAATTTGAAGATCGCACTTTCGTGTTTGCACTTAGGCGGCCAGAAGTGGCCAGTTGTAAGTGGATGAAAATACCCGTCTACCAATTGGATCGGAAGCTCGGACACAGACATCGAATGACCTGCCAAGGGCACTGACCGAATTTGGGCAGCAAGCCGAAGTTAGTCCCAGCCGCCGGCCTGTACTTGGAGTGGTCATAAATGAATCTGCGATAGCTTTATTCCAGCTTTTCGGCAGGCATTCGCTGAAACGAGATGGTGAAAACCTTTTCGGACTTCGTCGTATCAACTTCCACCATTCCAAAATTCCCGTTCAGGTCGCGGCGGCGAACTGTTCGCGTGACCTGAAATCCGGAAGGGCCGGGAACCATCCTGCCGTCAACCAATACGAACACGCGGAGACCCGAGCCGGGATCTCCCGGATTGGTCTGTTCGACTCTTTGTTCGGTTGCTCGCTCACCAGCGGAACTGGAGCGCTCGGTACTGGTTTTGCGTTCAACGAGGTGCAGGCTACCGTCCCGCGTGGTACCCGGGACATCGATGGAATAGGTTTCCACGCTGCTGCGTTTTGCTCCGGAAGTGCTCTCGGATTCCTTGCTCACGATGTGAGAGACTTCCCCTAGCTCGCCTTCGAAGTCAAGCCGGGAGACGCGCTCCTCGGTGGTGCGGTTCGTCCCTTCTTGCCTGGTAGTGGCTTGGCGTACTTCGCTCACTTGCCAGTTTCCCGCACCATCGGGAAGAAGTGTTGTTGTTTGAGATTCAATCGTATTGTTCGCGGAGCGTTTGCGGAGCTCGTGCATCTTGATAGCGGGAGCCAAACCGCCGTAGATGCTTGGCAGCAACACAGTAGTGTTCGCCTCCTCGACACCATTACCGATATTGTTCGTGTCCACGATGTCGCGCCGAGTTGGCTGAAGCGCGCCATTGAGATTGGAACTGGAGGTAAGGCGTATGATGTTTGAGTCACCACACGGCAAAATATGTTTCTCTTCTTCCGTCATTTGCACGAGTGTTTTCCTCCCATTACCATCTTGACCGTACTTGCGCGTTGTGATTCTCACGGTGTTAGCATCCAATTGCAGCGTTTCCCTTTCGATGTCCTCGTTAAATTGAAAACTGCCGTCAATCCAGAATTGGGTCGATTGCACGTCTAGCGTTCGATTGCCGTGCTGTCTGTGGCTTTCGACGATTCGTGTGGGGTTCGCATCCTTGATCTTCCAGTCGGTTGTGGCCGTCCACGACTTGGTCGGCTCCTCCGCCGTTCGGGAATCCGATGTCTGCGCAAATACGCTCGGACAGACACAGGATGCGCCGATCATCACGAGTACACAGCCGAAGGCAACAACAGTATTCGAGGCCGGCATACCTATCGGTCAACCACCCATCGCATTTGGGCGCTGGTCGGCGCTGCCTGCACACTTACCGTTAGAGAGCACATGGTTGTTCCTCCTGTCTCGGAACTGCCTATTAAGAGATTTGTCTTCTCTTACTCACCAATCGTGGAACCACGAGTCGAGAAGCTGCGTTCATGTTTGGTTTTAGGCTTCTGGGCCTTGCGACAGGCCTTTCACCAGGGCGTCTGCATAGCAACCGATCGCAAGCTGGTTTCCAAATCGGTTCCATAGCAAACCGCTTTTCAGCAATGAGATAAAAGTGAGCATTATTTCTGAATCTGCCCGTATTGAGGCATTGACCGTAACCGGGCAGGCGACGTGACACTGGATTGGGCCACCGCATTACAGAGTGAGGCACTTAGCGACAAGTCGGAATGGCAGGCAATCTGCACTATCCATCGCGTGCATCAGGATGGCGGTGGTTATGTTCAGGATCACGCACAACACGATTCGTCGCTTCTCTTTCGCGGAAATCCTTCTGATGGCGGCGATTAACCAAAATGAAGCCAAGCGGAAAGATTCGGCTACGGTGGGCAATCCCGAAAGGACTAGCTAGGAGCGGGCGATGATCGTTAGCGAAAAACAAAAGAGTCAGCGAACCATCCAAGTCACGGTCTGGCCCCCATCCCTTGCGCAGGCGCTCTGCCCGCACATCCACAAGCAACTGATCATATGGGACGTCGACAGCAAGACCAAGACCAACATGTGCCTGGACTGCCACAAGCACACCGAGGAGTCCAACGACTGCGCCCACGGCGAACTCAGCGTGTGCGTGGTGGAGACCGTGGGCAATCAGTTCGTTCCGCGATGCTACCGCTGCGAGCACTGCGGCGTGGAGTTTGAGATGACGGACTTGCCGAAAGGCATGCGGATCGTGCACCTGCGTCAATGACTCTGCGGCGAGGGATCAATAAATGGAAAGCTTATTGAACAGCATCTTGCAAGCGCTGGCAGCGATAGTTGTGTCCGGTGTCACCGGGCCAGCCCCCATCGTCTGAGCGCAGCGGATTGCCAAAACAAATAATCAGAACTTCGTCACATGACACCGAACTCGGCCTGACTCTTCGCTTTAGCTCTCTAAGGGAAACCGAATGGAACCTCCCAGAGCGGATTCGCGCAGATTCTTTCCCTTCCTTGCCTGCCTGTGAATCCAGCACATAGTTCACTGCGGTTTAGGAGGCCCGATCTGCACATGAATAGCATGAATGTTGTCAGATTTTGCCGTGTCCACCGACATTACTTCAAACTCGCCGCCACCGTTCCGCACTTGGACTGTTCGGGTAGCCTGCGCGCCAGACGGGCCCGAACTCACCTTGTCGCTGATCAGCGAAGTCACACGGAGACCGGCGCTCGGGTCGCCTGGATTGGGCTCCTCCACCTTCTGCATTGCCGTCTGCTGACCGCTTGGGCCGGTGGTCTCCGACGATGTAACGCGCTGAACCAGGTACAGGCTGCCGTCGCGGGATGCTCCCAGCATGTCGACAGAGTAATTGTCCACAGTGCTTTGCTTCTCGCCGGAAGGGCTCTCCGATTCTTTGCTCACGGTTCGCGCGTAGTCGCTCAACTTGCCTTCGTAGTCACGGCGGGAAACTCTTTCCTCTGTGGTACGACTGTTGCCTTCCTCCTTAGTGCTGCGCTGCTGGACCTCGCTGACCTGCCATTTTCCGCTTCCGGCATCAAGCCCTTGAACAGTTTTCTTGAATTCGATGTTGTTGCCGGTGCGCTGTTGCCGCTCCTCGATTTGCACGGCAGGAGCCAGCCCCCCAGTGATGCTGGGCAGCATAACCGTTGTTTTCGTCTCTTCCACGTCGCCAGCGATTTTCTTGGTCTGGGAGATTTCGCGCCGGGCCGGCTGAAGCTTGCCATCGTAATCGAGGGCCGAGACAACACGTTCGGTTCTTGACTCCCCGCTCGGGAGAGTCCGCCTTTCTTCTTCCGTCGTCTGCCACAACGCTCTTGCGCCTGCGCCGTCCCGGACAAAGATCCGGGTAATCGTTCGCACCGTAGTGGAATTCACCTGCACCGACTCTGTTTCTGTGTCCTGGTAAGGCTCGAAATGCCCACCAAGCCCGAGCCGCTCGACCGACTGCTTGTCCACACTGCGATTGCCCTCTTGGACGTGGCTTTCAACCGTGCGAGTGGGAAGCACATCCTCAGTGTGTGACTCCCTCGTAACCGTCCAGGACTGATTTGCGTCAGAAGGTGGGGATACCGGCGTTTGTGCCCAAATTGCGGCGCTGAAACAAAGAAAGACGCTGGCCGCAAGGATTACGAACCGGCTCGCATCGCCCCCGACGGCGGACGGCCGTCGCTCGTTTACTTGTACCTGCGAAATATGCTTCATGTCCGTTATATCTGTCATTCGGCTGCAGACTCCCAAAACGAATTGTGACAGCAAGCGAATTTTCAAACAGGAGATCAGAAGTCTCCTTATGGTCAACTCGAGGTGGAGATAAGATGCTTCGACTGCGGAATGAGAATGCTTCGCGATCCTCATCCTGTGCTTCACTCAGGAGGTTCTCAAGCGCCCAGGCGCGCGTGGAGGGGCGGCCGATGCACCGACGTTGCCGCGGTTACCGTGAACAGAGTCTAAGTACATCGCATTCCGCCCCAAATCCGCTCACATCAAATCAGTTCACGTTGTCAGCTCAATAGCAAAGTCTCCTGCACAACCTGCACGCATACCGTCCTTCCCCCATTCGCAAGCTGTTCTTGCTCACGCTGCTCATCAATCAGCAGATTCAGTTCAGCACGATCTCTTGCGCTCAACTCCTGGCGCTCGACCCCCAAAAACTCACGCTCACGGTCGTAACGTTCCAGCCAGACCAGCATCCATTCGGTGAATGTCTGTTGTTGCGTTATCTCAGTCCTCCTCGATACGAACCTTTGTGAACAGTCCAATTTCGCCAAGAACAGATTAAGACAGTAAACAGCGTCCTCTCACTAGTGCTTACCTCTGCTTGTGAATTTGTCCAAGATAAACTCTTGCACCAAACCGCCACCAATATGCAGGCCCATTCCGATTCCAAAGTTCTTGAATACATGCTGAGCATTGCGGTCCGAACTTGGGTAGTATGCGAGGGAAATAGAAGAGGAAATCAGACTGCCACCCCACGTAGAGTAATTCGGCTGCGTTTTTCCGTTGTCTCCCTTACAGATAAATGCAGCTAAGATGGCGTGAAGCGCCCGGGACTTCTTTGTATCGCTGCCTTGATAGAAATAGCGAGGGTCCTGATGCAGGAGAGAGGGCAGAATGGCGTTGCCGATAAGGCCTTCGGTTGTGGCGTCAGCGAAGCCAGCCCCCACCCGCTTGCCATATCCTTTTGCACCCTGCCGCCACTGAGCCGGGGTGTCAGCAGCCTGCTGGACGCCAGCCCACGCAGCCGTGCGGGCGAAGAAGACTGGATTAGTGAGACTTTTGTATGCCAGGTGGAACTTCATCCCCGTGGTGAGAGGCTCGGGATGAGGTTCGTAGGTCACATAAGTATTGGGTATAAAACGGAGAATGCGCTGCTGTTCTTCGGCTTTAAACTCTTGTGCGGCAACCTCCTTCTCGGAATAACTCACAGTAACTGCCCGCTGCACAGTCAAAATGCGAAGTTTGATGTCGGTGAGAGTTTTGTTCTGCCCGGGTTCGACTGTAACGGACGAGTTCCACTCTGCAAATCCTTCAGCAGTGACGGTGACCTGATAGACGATTCCTGGCGTGACATTGGGGAATGCAAAGGATCCGTCCTCCTTCGTTACCGCGGCGAGACGATTGCCAGCTGGCCCTTGAAGGACGACGGCGGCATCGGGAACCGGATCGTCGCTCGTATCGACCACGGTACCTTGGATCCTTCCTGTCTTTGTATTTGGTGGTTCAGCAGACTGCGCGAAGGCTGGGACAACGAAGAGCAATCCACCAGCCACGGCGATCAAGAGCACCATCCGGGTTAAGTTGTAGAACAGTCCCAGATGCCTGTAAGGCGTCGCATGTGTTTCGTTATGCATCATCGGTATTCCTAAGCTCCGGACAGCGTGAAATTAATCGTGATCCGGGAGTCAACTTCAACCGGTTCTCCATTCACTAGGTAAGGCCGGTAGAGCCATTGCTTCACGGCGTCTATTGCGGCTTGCGCCAGCAGCGGCAAACCGCTGTCGACTCGCACATCCTGCACGCGGCCATCCTTGCCAATCACGGCCAGCAGCACTACCGTCCCTTCAATTCGTGCCCGCCCAGCCTCGGGTGGGTACGTCGGCGCAACGTCGTGGATCAGGTTTGCCTCGACTACTCGGGCAGCAACACGGATTCTCTTGACGGGGGTCGGCTCGGGCGTTTTCGCGAGAACCGGCAAGCTGCGCGAGCTACTCAGCGCTTCGTTAAAAACTCCACTGGAAACTCCACCGATCACTCCGCCGGGAACTCCCCCGACCGCTCCGCCCGTCGTGTTGACCGGAGCTGATGGCGTTTCTTGCGTGCTCGACATTGGAGCAGGAATGCTTTTTGAAGAGTATGCGGGTGTGGGCGCCTGAAGCATTGTGGCGTTGGAAGCGGCGGCTGCCAAAGGCGGTGCATATAACATCGTCAGCATTTCTCTTTTGGGCAGCGGATCCGTGTGAAACAGCGGAATGACAACTAGAGCGAGTAGGAGGAGCAACTGGAAGGCCAGGGCTCCAACTGCCGCCCATGGATTTCGTGGCCGTGACTTCCCCGATGCAATTAGACTTTCGCTAAATATGTCGCCAGCTTCTACTCCTTGCAGTGTGGAGGAGGCAGAAGACCGTTTTTCCTCCTCCGCTGGCAATGCTGGGAGGCGCCACGAATCAGTTCGTAACCCTGGTCTCCTCAGAGACGGGTATGCAATGCGATGAACTAAGTCGGAAGGGCAGTCAAAGGTTGCCATAACGGATCTGATAAAGGCATTTCGAGGGCCAAGTGGAACTTCTTGTAGGCGAGCGAGATGGAACATTCAAATCGCATTGCGTGTGCCCACATGAGGGCAGCTGCCTTCAAAAGGTCAAAGCCAGATGCGGCTCCGGACTGAGGCGCAAATTCGCTGTGTCATGGCGAAGTCGAAACGTCATGGGTCGACGGCCGTGGATCCGATCCCTTGCACCCTCGGTCGGTGCGCTATCTCTGCTTTGATCACGGTGCTCTCAACTGTGTTCAGGAAAGGGAAATGGAGGAGAGTCGGCGCATTCTTTGCGGGTTCTGTCCCCCGGGATCGCTGAAGGATCTCCACCTGCGCCGACCAACGTGAGATTGCACGAACGCCTGGCAGGGTGCTTTATGCTAGCGGGACTGCCGTAGTGATCAGAAGGAGCGCCGAGGCCTAAATGCAGCGCACGTGGATGTTTCTTTTTAAAACAAAATTCCAGGCATGTCCTTAAAGCCAGTAACCATGGAGACCGGCGTCGTAAGCCAGAACACCGCCCGTGGCCACATGCTCAGCTGGTGCAAGTGCGGGTGGGTGCAGCATGAAAATCGTGCATCAGGTGGCCGTCAGCTTCAATGTGCCAGCTTCGTCGCGAAGGGCATACCGACCGCCAGCAGCACGGCCAGGTACAGTGCTCCCATAATCGCTCCTAACCTCCAGAAGTCTTTGGTGGGGATGTAGCCGCTGCTATACCAGATTGGCGCAGGTCCACTGGCGTAGGGAGTAAGGACGCCCATCAAACCCAGCGAGTAAATCAGAACAAGGGTGATGGCCCTGGCAGGAACGCCCGGCACCGATAGGACGGCTAGCAGGAAAACGGGCAGCAGCGCGGTCGTCTGCGCCGTGATGCTGGCAAATAGATAGTGGATGACGAAGAAGACTGTGACGGCCGCGATCAACATGGGAACCAGTGGAATGCGGGTCATGTAAGTGGCCGCCCGGGAGCCGAACCAGGCGAGGAAGCCAACATTGCCGAGCCCTTCAGCCATCGCAACTAAGGTGGCAAACCAGACCAGTACGCTCCAGGCCTGTTTATTAGCAAGGATGTCATTCCAGGTGACCACCTTGGCGAGCAGCATCACCGAGATTACAGCTAGGGCGACGGTGACCGGGCTTATCCAGCGGCCGCCGCTGATCCAGCCAACCAGCGCTGCCACGGCCAGCAAACCCATGGTCACTTCAGGCCGAGTGATCCGTCCCATGCTGGTGAGTTCGCCGCCCGCCCAGCGTGCAACCTCGTCGCCACGCTTGATCTCGGGCGGATAAAGGAAATAGGCAAGCAACGGTGTCGCCGCGAACAACAGGATCCCGACTGGCAGAAAGCCCAGCGCCCACAAGCCCCATGAGATATCCACGTGCGCGACCTTGCGGGCAATCTCGACTGCCAGCAGGTTGGGCGCCAGCGCGGTCAAGAACATGGAACTGGTGACGCAGGTGGTGGCAAAGCCGGTCCACAGCAGGTATCCGCCGATTTTTCGCGGGTTATTGTTGGGAAACGAACCATAGAGCGGTGGGATGTTCTTTACGATGGGATACACCGTGCCACCGCTGCGCGCGGTGTTGGACGGCATCACCGGAGCAAGAAAGAGATCGGAGAGCGCGATGGCGTAACCGAGACCAAGCGTGCGGCGGCCTAGTGCCTTGACCAGGAGCAACGCGATGCGCCGGCCAAGACCGGTGGCTTCATATCCCAGGGCGAACATGTTGGCGGCAAAAATGAGCCATACCGCATCATTGGAGAATCCCGAGAGAGCCCATTTGGTGGCGTCGGCCGGCGTTTTCCCCACCAACCCTAACGCGGCGGCAACTGTAACACCGATAAGACCGATGGCCGCGCCGGGCAGCGGTTCCGTGATGAGGGCGGCAATGACAGCGGCGAATAGCGCGAAGTAATGCCACGCCGTCGCGTTCAGGCCGGAAGGCGCCGGTATCAGAAGAAGTATCAGTCCCAGGGCCAGCGGCGCAATCCATTTTTGGAGCTGTTTGGAAGTGGAGGGCGGAGTGCTAACTGGCGCGACTGGCTTCGGCGGCACAACGGTTAGCGAGGACATGGGCGTGCCTTTAAAACTCTTCGGCAATTGTAGCTGCTAGTGCTTCGTTGTGGGGCAAGGCTGCTGTTGCGCCTCCAGCCTGCGTGATCTGGTAATCGCGATATTCAATGCTTAGAACCGCTGTGCCCAAAACGCGCACCTTCGTTTCGCTCTCGTTGGATTCCGGCAACCAGAAGTCACCGATTTTCTTATAGCGACGTTTAAAGTCAGTTTTAACAGTCCACCAGGAAGGGTTGACAGCCGGTTCGCCCTCGACTCGAGTTATCGCGAAGTCTTTTGCATTCACCCAAATGTGGCCTCGAAACAGAAACTTGTTCTTGCTTCGCGGCTGCGCATCGAGCACATAGAATTCGTCCGTATCCGTCTTCTTGTAATCAGAGACTTGAAATATATAGTTCTCGGGCGTGATGGCGGACCGCTGCTGATTGTCATCGCGCATCGACTCCTGTTCCGCCTCCAGAAGTTTCTTAAACACACGGTCCCGCACCGTGCCAGAGCCGCTCACTGACACGATCGTGAACACTTTTTTATTCGGCGCCTGGTAGTCAGTGCGTACGACCATGTCGGCCTTCTTATGTGACACACAGTGACACTCCAAGTGATAGCTGCGAATACTGGAGTAGCTTTCCAGTGCTTTGGCACGCTCTTCGTTCATCTGTACGACACGTCCCATCACCTCATCGGCGGTCAGAGGTGCAGATACATTTGCCTGCTGTGCAACTGCCGGGAAGCCGACAATTAGAAAAACGAATGCGCGCACAATCCAGCGCCCATCGGATTTCCTGGTGTGGTAAAGCGGAGTCATCGTATGAGTCTCCTGGTGAGATCTGACAATCCAAATCTGTTCGGGTTTGTCGATGCGGGTTCTTGAGTATCGTTCTTGAACCCAGGTGGCGCGCCCTGCAACTGGGTTAGCGTGAACTCTTCCTTCCCGCTCTTTGGTCCCGGCACGGACGGATCGAAGAGATAAATCGTGCTCGCCAAAACCGGTCCAACGCGGATTTCACTATGGGGCATCCCTGAGTTTCCCAAAGCATCAAAAAATCTTTGCGTCTCAAAGAAACGTCGCGAAGGCTCAAGCACGATCAGATCTCCGTCCCGCGGTGCATAATGCGTGTCGTAAAGCGGCACAATGTGAAGATCCGCGCGCCCGCAGACCTGCAGGTAATAGCCCATGCTCATCGGTCTTGCGGTTGCTACCGTCGCCGCAGCGGGCGCGAACGGACATACCTTTTGCGCTACCTCGCGCGTGTCAAACTCGGACACCTCATCCATTGCGAAGTAGCGTGTGATGTTCTGTTTCTCTCCGCCAATTGAATTCAGGTAGAACGAATAAAAAGGCGCCCAAGACTGCAATTCAAGAAGCGGCCATCCCAGCAAAATGACGGCGGCAGCACCCACAAGGGCCTGGTGCAGGACTTTTCCTTTCGCGGCCTTCAGTGTTTGCTGAACCGCGTATCCGCCTGGCAGGTAGAGGAAGGGCAGGAGCGGAAGCGAATATCGGATCCACTTGGCGCCACTGACAGACAGCCCGGCTAATTGAACCACCCCGAACGCTAGAAAGAAGCACGACGCGAGTGTCCGGCGATCTCGCAAAAGCAGTGCGGCGCCAACAATCACGGCCAGGAGGATCGGAATCGGTGTTTTTACCAGCATCAGCCAGAGATAGTAGAACCACGGCACTCCGGCAAGCAGACGCGAGGGAAAGTTCATATACAGCCTGCCGTCGAAATCGTAGCCAGTGTGCTTGACCCCGTCATGATGGAGCCAATGCAGGATGGCAGTGAAGTTTGCCGGAGAGAGAATGACCGGGTTCACCAAAATAAAGGCAAGGAACATCACGAGGAAAAACCGTCCATAGCGAAATTGAGACGGCTTGCGAGTCAGCCCCATTTTCCCGGCAAGAAACCAGGTGAGTGCATTCAAGCCAAGAAGGTGAAGAATGTATTGCGAGGCAAGACCCAGGCCAAAGCTGATTGCGCTCAGGTCGTACCATCGCCGTGCAGTCCGGCCCACATCTGCCTGTGCGGCGCGACAGTAGAAATAACAAGCCAGTAGGGTGAAGAAGGTGAGCGGCGTTTCCTCCTTGGTAAGCCGATTCAACGCCACTGGCAAGGGCGCAACTGCCCAGAAGAAACTCGCCGCAAAAGACCCGGCAATACCCATCATTCGACGGCAAAGCGAATAAAGGATTGCGGTGCTGAAGGCACCCAATAGCACGTTGGGCAGACGAAGCCAGCCCTCAGGGTTTAGCGAGGACCAGCCATGCGCCGCGGCCACTCGGCCCCAACGTTCACCCGTTGTCAGACTGGCCCAAGCCAGCATCTTCGGCAGCATGGGGTGCTCGCTATTGACGCCGACAAAGTGTCCGTGTCGATACTCTTGAACGGCCGCCCATTTGGCCACCTCATCCTCGGACAGACTGTTAAAGTCGACCCGGTAGAGGCGGACCGAGAATGCCAGGAGCGTCAGTAGGAGTACGATCACAGCTTCCCGATGCCGGCCAAGGAAACGATATTGGACCTCACTCAGCACAGATGCTCCGGTTTGCGGCGTGAATGCGACCGCATGATTCCTGTTTCGATCCGAGTGATGCTCATGAACCCACCTCCGCCGTAAGGGGAACCCTCAGGCTGGCCTGGAGATCACGTACTTCCGACACGGCGTAAGGTCGCCGCCCGGATGGATTGAAGTACTGCCACACTTCCAACTCGCCGAGAAGTCCGAGCGCCACTAGTTGGAACCCCACCAGGATCAGCACGGCCGCAAAGACCAGCAGCAACCCGTGTTGCTGCAAGACGTCGGTCCGTGTAAGCAGCTTCCATACCAGCAGCCAGAGTGCAATCGCCGATCCTAGACCCATGTTGATGACGCCCAGGCGGCCGAAGAAGTGGAGCGGGCGCGACATGTAGCGCAGAAGAAAGCGGATCGTCATGAGATCGAAAAATACCCGGAACGTGCGAGAGATGTTGTAGTGCGATTCGCCGTGCTTCCGATGGTTGTTTTGAATGGGTATTTCACAGATCGAGGCTCCGTAGGCAGAAGCTATTGCCGGGATGAATCGGTGCATTTCGCCATAGAGCGGCAATTGCCGAAGCAGGTCGCCCCGGTACGCCTTGAAGGTTGTCCCAAAATCGTGAATGTTGACGCCGCTGAGCTTGGCCATCAGCCAATTGGCACAGCGAGAAGGGATCTTCCGAAGCAACAAATTGTCGATGCGGTGACTGCGCCATCCACTCACGATGTCGTAGCCTTCCTCGATCTTTGCTAGAAAGACTGGGATCTCTGCTGGATCATGCTGAAGATCGCCATCCATGGCGATCACATATTCGCCGGTGCTGTGCGCGAACCCGGCAGCGAGTGCGGCGGTCTGGCCAAAGTTTCGGCGCAGCCGAACGGCGACTACATGGGGGTCGATGTCGGCGAGTTCCTTGAGCAACTTGTATGTAAGATCCCTGCTGCCGTCATCGACAAAGACGAACTGGTAAGTGCGACCAAGTTCCTCCATGACGGCTTGCAAGCGGCTGTACAGTTCAATGACGTTAGGTTCCTCGTTATGAAAAGGAACAACGATAGAAATCGTGGGGGCTGTCTCGATATCAGGCATGCTGCACCGTCCTTCGGAAAGGGCGATCGATCGCATTGAGCCATTCCCAGTCCTGCTCGTTCAGCAACAATTCGGACTTGTCGCCCAGTTCGTTGAGTAGCGCGCATAGCCAATTCGCAAAGTCCCAATTCTGGCCGCAGACACTCAACACACTCTGTCCATCGCGCTGGATCGCGGGGACGCCATTGATTGCTTTTGTGGCGTACATATTGACTCCTTCGTTCCTACTTGCCCTCTCATGCCGCGGTAGCTCTGCCGGAATTGCCGCTCGAAGCAGTTCAGCCATCGATGCATCGCAGCTGTTAACGCATTTAGCTCGCCAAAGACGTAGCTCGGCAAATCAATGAATTGCGGATGTGTGGACGAACAGTGGGCTGGAGATTGGTGCCCACATTGCGGCAGTGCCCTCGAACGGTCACGACAGCGGGCGGGCGGAATGCAGGGGATTACAACAAGAACCAACGGCTTAGCGAGATGAACGAAGTGGTTGGTGGCCTGCAGTAGACACGGTTGAACTCAGTTCCGTATTAAGGGAGTCGGACTTGTTTCTTGAGCCAATCCATCTACCGGAGAGGGAACCTTCGACTGTTGGCAACGGATCACGCGAGCAAAATAAGCATGAAACTCACAAAGGAGAGTCTATGGCGATCCTCCTAGTTATCCTTGATTTCCTCTTTGGGTGTCACCACGTTCACCTCAGCCGTGTGTTCACACTGCAAGGCAAGACCTACCGGGTGTGCTGTGACTGCGGTGCTGAGTTTGCATATTCGCTCAAGAACATGTCGATTGAGCACCGCTTGCCACTCACCCCTGTCTTGACCCGGCTTCGAATTGCCTGAGATGGAAAAGGGCCTAAACCACTAGGCGCCCCAACCTTCGTTCGCGCAGGGCGCCTCGAAGTTGTTCTTCCAAACGGCAGGTTCTCCTCCGAGGCCCGCTGCCCGCATGCGGACAATGACCGGATTGAGTCAATTCGGGCAAACCAGTCCTCCACCGCGAGGCAATTACATCAATCACATAACAGCAGCACCGTTGGCACGAAACGTGCGCTTCAATGGATATAGGGAGAGCAGGACAGAGCGTTTCGAGGATCAAGCTAATGTTTCGTGCAGAAATCCAGTGGTTAGCGAGTGGTCCGACCCTGAAGTTGGAAGGCAAACTCGTCGCTGATTGGGCAGAGCAGGCCAGGTGCCTAGTCACGAAGGACGTACTGCCCAAGGGTTTGATCGTCGACCTCACCGAAGTGAGCTATATCGATTCAGTGGGGGAACAGTTGCTGAAGTGGTTGGCCAGTGTCGGCGCACTGTTTGTCGCCGGGAATGTCTATGCAATTGCCGTATGCGACAGGCTGGGTTTATCGCCTATGCGGAGGATATCCGAGCGACGCAAGCGGCGGCATGGGAATTACGAGGAGAGATGCTCAATTAAGCAATCCCATCCAGTTGAGGCCATTTGAGAGCGGCATAGAAAGAGGAGAATCATGTCCTGGTTTCACTCGAGCACAGCGGCAGTTGATGCCCGCAACTATGCATCGCCAGCGGAAATCGTGGCCTGCTTCCAGGATCAAAGAAATGTTCTGAGTAGACTTGCGTTCTTGATCACTGGCGACCAGGCAACGGCGGACCAGGCAGTTGTCCAAGCTTGTGATATGACACTTCAACGAAACAGACCTTTCCGCGATTGGCTTTTCGAGTGGGCAAAGACTGCGACCATTGCCAGTGCGATATCACACGGAACGGAGGCAATCCGCATCTGTGAAGCCGCGTACAAGGATCGACGATGCCCACATGTCGAGCACTTATCGCACGGCGATGCTGAAGAACTCGCGGCTAGTCTCGATCTCATTCTTGGAACCGACACACAAACACTGATCGCGGAATTGGATCCGCTGTGCCGGGCAGTCCTGGTTCTCAGAGCTGCAATCCGATCGTCGATTCAAGATTGCGCTCTACGCCTGAACGTGTCCCGCGCGGCAGTGGTCGGCGCCTATTGTCATGCCATGACATGGTTTCACGACCGGCACGTGAAGCCAGTGGAGGAAACCCACTACGCTTCGCACGCAACCCAATCTTAGCGAGGATCTCATGATTATCGAACTTAACGACGACGAAACTCGGTTGCTGTACAACGTCCTTCTCGAACAAGCGCAGGAGCACTTTAGCTATGCGAGTACGTCCGAAGTAGCAGAGAGATTATACAAACTGGCAACCAGATTCGGGCGCCCCGTTAGAGAACTACCGAGCATAAGGATTGCATGAGTGCGAACTTGACGACCGACCAGGATGATGTTGCCATCAATGGTGACCTAACAAGATACCGCGCACTCCTAAAGAGTTCTAGCACCGTCGGAGCGCAGCCCACGGTCGACGCAGTTCTCCGCAGCTTCGCTAGTCTGTTATCCAACGTAGTTTCATTCGAAAATATCGCACTGCTTTTGTTTGATCCCTCCGGACAACAACGCCTGGTACTGCGTGCCTTCGAGCGTAGTCACGACGATCAGGCGATTGAGGTCGGTACAGAAATCATGTACGCGGGTACGGGGCTCGGACGCGCGCTTAAAGAGCAAGTCCCGGTCTTCGTTCCCGACGTAAAGCAGGAGCTCGCAGTCTATCCCGAACTCGCCTCCCGAGTTAATCAAGCGGAAAGCGCATACATATTTCCAATTTCAACCCCGCGAACAAGACTCGGGGCTTTGGTTTTCGTCAGGCAAGAGAGACTTGAATTTAGTCACGCTGATGTCGAACTCATGCGTTCTATTGCTGGACATGTCGCCGTTGCCCTGGAGAACGCCCTTGCCATAACTTCGGTGGAAGCATATCAGCGCGATCTGACGCGCGAGCGCGATCGTCTCAGCCTTCTATTAGAGATCAACAACCACGTTGTAACAATTCTCGATATCAACGATCTCTTCCGGGCCGCATCGGCATCAATCCGCAAGCACTTCGCAAATGATTTCACCAGCTTCATGCTATTCGACGGCCGTTCTGATCGTTTGAACGTTGTAGTCCTGGATTTTCCTGCCAGCCGCGGCTTCATGAGCGATATCCCCGTGCACGTCGCGCAGGAAGGCCTGGAGCGGTTGCGAGCCCGCCAGCCGAGGGTACTGACACCTTCGGACAAGATGCCACCGGTGATCGCCCAGATGCTCCGAGCGGAGTCCATCGCCTCAGTTACGGCATTGCCGCTGGTCGGGGCAAGCGGCCCGATCGGGGCCATGGTGCTCGGGAATCGAAAAGAGAACAGCTTCAGCCAGGCAGATCTGGATTTGCTCTCTCAGGTTGGCAGTCAGCTATCTCTGGCGATCGACAATGCACTGGCCTACGGGCGGCTCAGCGCATCGCGAGATCATCTGGAAGACCAACGAGTATATCTGGAATCGGAAATCAGCTCCGAGTACAACTTCGAAGAGATTGTGGGCAGAAGCTCAGCCCTTACGAAAGTACTCGAGCAAGTGAGCATCGTTGCGCCGACCGACTCCACCGTCTTGCTCCACGGCGAGACGGGCACCGGAAAGGAACTGATCGCCCGCGCCATTCACAACCTCAGTTCCAGGCGCCAGCGCACCTTTGTGAGACTAAACTGCGCGGCCATTCCCTCGGGCTTGCTGGAGAGCGAACTCTTCGGGCATGAAAAGGGTGCCTTTACCGGTGCCCTCATGCAAAAGAATGGTAGATTCGAGCTGGCCGACAGAGGCTCGCTGTTTCTGGACGAGATCGGCGATATCAATCTCGAATTGCAGCCAAAATTGCTGCGCGCTCTACAGGAGCGGGAATTCGAAAGACTGGGCAGCACTCGAACGATGCAGGTTAACGTGCGGCTGATCGCCGCGTCCCATCGGGACCTCCCCGAGATGATTCGACTGGGCAGTTTTCGCGAAGATCTCTTTTATCGACTCAACGTTTTCCCGATTGAAATCCCACCCCTGCGGGAGCGGCCTGAGGATATTCCACTGCTGGTCAATTATTTCGTTTCGAAGCTATCCAAGAGAATGCGGAAGAACATCAAGTCCATCTCCAGGCAGACAATGGACATCTTGACGAACTCTCCATGGAAAGGCAACGTCAGGGAATTGGCAAACTTCATCGAGCGCGCAGTCATACTTTCGCACGGCGAAGAACTAGAAGTGCCAATCGCCGAGTTCCACGCCTCACATTCTCGCAACGTTTCGAGCCCGGCATCTACCTTCCATGAAGCCGAGCGGAAGGTCATCCTCGAGGCATTGACGGCGGCGTCCGGGCAAATCTCGGGTCACGGCGGAGCGGCCGAACGTCTTGGTCTTAAACGTACGACCCTGCAGAATAAGATGAGGCGCCTCGGAATCAGTAAGGGGGACTATCAAACACACCGTTGAGACGGGCTGCTTTGCATTTCCCTGTTTGCACAATTCCTGGACATGGGTTGAGCGAACCCGAAAACACGCTACTGTGCGGCATTGCCGAGTGATCGTGCCGGGTTAGGCAGCGAGGCAAATCCGCAGTGTCCTCCGGGGCTAGGGGAATGCCGCAATAAGCTACATGCGATGAAGTCCCCTGTTCGCTTCCAAACTCGTGAGGTGCGAAAGTGTGATTTCGGTTTCCGTAAGATGTCTGAGTTATGGTACCAACTTCCCAGAACGCGACTTCGGGACAACTTCCGGAGCTAGCTTACAGTGTGGATCGCCGGCCAACAGCCGATGGATCGCACGCCGAAGTGCATGCGCCGATAACTGCCGGTTTGGGCATCACTCAGCAACTTTACGCGGCACACAGGAGATCACAGCTTTTCCTGCGCTCAATTGCCCGAAAAGTGCTCTTCGGTCGCCGGCTTGCGGAAGGTCAGCGCGTAGAACCGGCCGTTCCAAATGGACTCCAGACGGATCTCCTGCATGTCGGCTGGGACAAGGTCGATGGGCGCCGTGACCGCTTCCTTGCGGTGCTTGAAATATCGGCTGGTAATCGGTATTTGCTCGTAGGCGCTCTTCACATGTTCCTCGGTTTCGTCGGCGATGAGCATGAGACTTTCTGGTTTCGCGACGCGGATCATTTCCTGTATGGCTTTCGCCCGGTCGTTGAAAAAGTTGATGCCGCCGGTATGAAACACAACGTCGAAACTCGAAGCGGCGAAGGGCAGGCTTTCGGCATTGCCTAGGAATAGATCGGCGTCCATTTGCCAGCGGCGCAGATTTGCCTGGCAGTTAACCAGCATCTCCCGAGACAGATCGAGGCCGAAACGCCTGATGTCACGGGGCAGATACTTGAAGTTGAGGCCGGTGCCCACCGAAGTTTCCAGCACGGAATCACCCGGCTTGATTTCCAGTAAGCCGAGGTAGCTCATCACGTATGCGTTTCGATCCATGCCGGTCAGCGCCGACCACACGCGTTGGGTGTCGTCGTAGAAACCGCCGATAGTCTCGTAGAGGTGGTTGTATTTTCGGTTGGAACCGGTGAGTTCTTCCGGCTTGAGGAAGATGGGGATTCCGTCGTCAATCGGGAACCGCTCCCCGCCTTCGCTGACCAACGCTTCCTGGTTCTGCCCACTTACGCAGTGCAGAGAATCCCCGGTATGAGGGCTTCGCAATCGGGCGACCACCTCGGGCCGATCTGCCCATGTCTGGTGTTTGCCTGGGTGGAGAAGCGCCCAAATGCTCAGGGCGAGCGCCACGAAGAGGCAAATCCAAGCAAAGGCCGCGCCGGTGGGTGGAGTCGCCGCTCGAGCGTAGCCGCTCAACGTGCGCAGCATTTCGAAGCATGCTACAAGAATGTAGACCATGCCCAAGAAACCTGCACCCACACCCATTCGAGCGACGCGAAACTCGTGGTTCCACATCCAGACGTTCCCTGCCGCGAACCAGTAAATCAGGAACGTAGCGGCGCCGGTCCCGAAGGCGGCGGCGATTTGCAGCAGCGGTGTATTGGATTTCTGGCTCAGGGCGTGAGAGTGGAGGTTGGCAGGGACCCACGCCAGAACGAACGTTTCGAGCACCGCTGCCGCCAGCGGCAAGGGAAGAGTGAACAGGAACCCACGCAGACGTGGACTCACCAGACGATGCAAGAAAAACGGCAGTGCGGTGAGAATGGCGACGAGGAAGGTCAATGCGGCGTACTTGAATGCGTGCTCCGGGGTGGTCAACAGGAATTCCCGCCAGTTCGCGACCAGGGCCGGGAGGAAGATGAAGAGGGTGAGCCAGAAAAACCCGCGCCGTGGCTTCTGCGTGCCGACGAACCAGGCACCAAGGATTGCGCCGGTCCAAGCTCCCAGCAGTGGGAAGAAATGGCCGAGAACAAAGAGGACGAGGACAGTCCAGGACAGGATTTGCGCTGAGCGGATGGAGTGAATTTCTTTCCGTTGTACCTGCTTGGTCTGAATCTTAGTGGACACTCTGGTTCTCCTTAGTTTGCACGCGTGCGGCGTTTGCGCGTGCCGGATACGGATCTCTGCTGCGAGTTGGAAGCGGCTGCAGGCCCAGCGGCAGAAAGCATGGCCAGAGCGGACTCGCTCCATTCCAAAGCGGAGCGAATCTGCGCAACCCCGAAGGTGTGGGTAAGCATCCAGTAGGGGAAATGGGGATTATTCGAGTGCTTCGCGCGTCCGATAGTTTCCATCTGCTGAAGGGTGGAAAGCAGCCGCCGGAGCTTGTCCTGAAATTCCCGAATGTGCCGGATCGAGACGTCGGATGCTGCCTCCCGGCCAAAGAACAGCTTGAGCAGGAATTCATTCCGAGGTGGGTCGTCTCGGTAAGGGATGGCAAGCCAATCCTTGAGGCGCGCATGCCCGGCAGCCGTGATGGAGTACTCCTGGCGCTGGCGCTGGCGCTTGGCCGAAGGCGGTGACTTGCGCGAGACGATCAGGCCTTCGGCGGCCAGCCGTTTCAGCGTCGGGTAGATTTGTCCGTAGCTCTCGCCCCAGAAGTAGCCGACGCTGCCCTGAATGGTCTTGCGAAGGTCGTAGCCGGACTGATTGGACTCGATGGCGAGCAAGCCGAGAACGACGTAGGCGGTCTGGTTGCTTTGCATACTATCTAGAAGATATATCTTCTAGATAGTATGGTCAAGAGATATTTTTGCAAACGACCTGCTGCTCATAGTCTTCAATAGGCACAATCCGGCTGGGGAAGACGGGGGCGTGGGAGCCGGGAACAGACTGCCTTCCTCAGAGCCGGCCAACCGATAAGGAGACTAAGAGGAAGCCGCTTGGCGTTTGCGGCGGACGCGGTGCGCGATGGTGGGAAACTCGCTTCCGTAATTGCCAAAAGCGAGTGCACTGCGGGGACTTGATACCACCTAATCGCTGTAGGTCGCCTTTGCGATGCCCAAACGACGAATCTTGTTTTGTAGCGTCGTACGCTTCAATCCCAGCCGTTCGGCGGCTCCCCCCTTGCCTGCGATCCGTCCCGATGCGGCTCTCAATGCGCCGATGATTACAGAGGACTCTGCATGTCGAAATGTGGAGGCCGTTCCGACAGCAACATTGGTCTCGGATGAGGTGGCAAGCTCGGTAAGCGGCACCTCTAACTCCTCACCACGTGTGAGGATGACAGCTCGTTCGATGAAGTTAGCCAATTCCCTAATATTCCCCTTCCACGGACAGTTCGTCAGCATCTCCATTGCGCGTTTGGGGATGGACTTTATCTGTCTCCGCATCCGCCCCGCTACCTTTGACACAAAGTAGTTCACCAGGAGTGGAATATCCTCGCGCCTTTCGCGCAGCGGTGGGATCTCAATCGGGAAAACGTTGAATCGATAGAAAAGATCCTCGCGGAACTTCTCTTCCCGAATCATGGCACCCAGGTCGCGATGGGTCGCGGCTATGAGTCGCACATTGACATGGATCGTCCTGGAGCTTCCCAGACGTTCGAACTCCTGCTCCTGCACCGCCCGCAACAACTTTGGCTGCAACTCCAGGCTGATGTCACCGATTTCATCAAGAAACAGCGAACCATGATCGGCGATCTCGAATCTGCCCTTTCTTTGCATCAGGGCTCCGGTGAACGCTCCCTTCTCGTGCCCGAACAGTTCGCTTTCCAGCAGCCCCGAGGGAATGGCCGCACAGTTCATGCGCACAAGGTCATGCTCGCGCCGGGCACTGAGATTATGAATGGCGCGTGCAATTAGCTCTTTGCCGGTTCCAGTCTCCCCGTGGAGCAAAACGGTGGAATCCGTGGGCGCTACGATCGCGACTTGTTCCAAGACTTTCTGCAGAGCTGGGCTCTTGCCGACAATGCCTTCGAAGCCGTACCCAGAGCTGATTTCTGGTTCGAGATGAAGCTGCTGGTCTCCGAGCCCGCTCACTTTGACAAGGCTTGTTGCTGCGAGGTCTCCGAGGTCTGTGAAATCAATCGTCGCGCACCCCATAATTTCCTCCTGAACCTTTACGATTGCAGTGCTTTACGAACTCTTATACGAACCGAGCGACTAGCAGAGAGACATCCTCTCTTCGTTCCTGTAGTCTTTGCTGCCCTGCGCAATCGGTTCCAGAGCTGGCGCGGGATAGCGCGGCTCCAGGCTGGGATAATTTGGGAAGATGGCTCGCAACAGTTTTTCGGAATCTTCCAGACGCATAAAGCCGGTTTGTGTGGGAATGAACGTCATATTTCCTCTCAATCCACATAGAGTGGATAGCAGCTAAGCTGATTTCTTCGTCTGTGGGCAAAACTCGATGATTTTTCCGAGTTGCGGCTGAGCCGCCGTCATTAATGGTTTGCGAAAGTTCTTCGGTATGTAGAACTCAATTACTTTTGCCATGACAATCTCCTAGATCCCAGTGAGTCTCGGTGCGCGCGGCTGCGCCAGTTCGTTCGCTCGCCTTTGTCGGTCGCTATCGGCGGATGCGACATTCATTGCAGCCATGATTAGGACTTCCTGTAGATTGAAACTGCGAGTTGTGATCTTCCACATAAGCGCCTCCCGACCTTTGCACCTGTTGTCGTAATGACGCAGCCATTGTGCAATCAGTTTTGTTTGGGGACGACCCCACATCGGGGCAAATCGCAGACTCTTGGTGGACGAATGTCGCCCTCTTCTGAGGCAAGAAATTTGGTATGTGGGGAGTCTCTTAAGGAGTTAGTTAGAGATTGTTTTGCGGGGCGGAGTTTCGATGCGCTTCCACCCGAAAAGGCGAGCATCGATGGACCATAAACCTGGTCCTAACATTGCGAGAGCAGCAGCGGCAGTTCCTAATAGCAGCCACACCCATTTGTCCCCGGCTACCGTAAGCACCTTCAAGATTTCAATCAATGCTATGGAGGTTCCCGCGATGGGCGTCCATAAGCCTAAGATCAACAGTATTCCTGCTCCCATTAAGAGCACAGCGGGTATTGTCACGTTCATCGGTGGTAGATCGCTCCACAGCCTCAAGCTCGCACGCGCAACCAGTGAGGAGCCGACAACTACGCGTATGAGAAGCAAACCCGTTCCGGGCCAACCGCCAGCGAATGTGGAATATAACCGTCGCAAAACGCACCCTTCTAGACGTTACTAGTTTCCGTTGTTGCCGAGGCGAATCGAAACCCCAAATAGGGTTGGAATCGTCACTCTTTAGGGTTTTGCGTTGACGGCGTGGAAGCAAGCTGGGTGGACACTACAGCTCGATGATTCCTCTCTTCAAGCCGATCATTGCGGCGTGCGTTCGATCGTTGGCGCCTAGTTTAGAGAGAATGTTCTTGACTCGACTCTTAACGGTTTCCTCCGTGATTGAGAGCTGATCCGCAATCTGCTTGTTCGCATTCCCGGCTGCGATGAGGCGCAACACAAGGACTTCTGCTGGTGTCAGAGCGTCATCCGTGGCATGCTCGGCGATCTGGTAGGAGACCTCTGGGGAAAGGGTCTTCTTTCCAGTGTGGACGGCGCGGATTGTCTCCAGTAATTCCTTGTGTAACATATTCTTAAGCAGGTAGGCCTGAGCACCGGCCTTGAGCGCACGCAGAATTTGCGTATCGCCTGCGTAGGTCGTCAGCAGAATGATCTTTGCGTCGGGAAATTCATTGCGAATCGCAATGAGCGCATCGATGCCGTTCATTTCCGGCATCTGCAAGTCCATCAACGTGACGTCCGGGTGGTGCGTTCGGAATTGCTGAATGGCGTCGCGTCCGTTGGATGCCTCGCCCACCAAAACCATATCGGTCTGAATGCCAACCAGACCGGCGATCCCCTGGCGCACGACTGGATGGTCGTCAACTGCAAGAATTCGAATTTGCGAGATGGCGGCGCTCATGAGCTCCTACTTCATGCCTTCGCCTTGCGTGAAAACCACGAACTTCTCTGTGCCGTCGCGTACGCGGTGGTGGCAGGAACGCTCAGTTCCACTTCCGTGCCAGCATCGGCTTCGCTCCACACCACTAGCTTACCTCCGATAAGAGCGGCGCGTTCCCGCATCCCGGGCAAGCCAAAGTGTCCCTGACTGCCTTGGCGGGAGAGAATTGCTGGATCAATGCCTTTTCCATCGTCCCGCACGCGCAATCGGAATTGCTCATTGTCATAACGGATTTCAGCTTCGATCTGCCGTGCCTGAGAGTGGCGGAACGCGTTCCGCAGCGCTTCGGCAGCAATTTTGTAGATCTCGTCTCGGAGGATGGGATGCAGATTTCGCGCCTCGCCCTCAACGGCGACACGGAATGCAGGTTGCTGGCTGGCTGAGTCAGTTGTGAGTTCTTGTCCGAGGGTGCTTATGGCCAGACCGAGATCATTGCCCTGGACTGTGGAATCCCGCAATCCCTGTACCTCATCACGGGCTTCAGTCACGAAGTCCGCGGTCTGCTCGATCGCGCTGTCCAGCTTCTCTTTCGCTTCCACCGGGCGGTCCGGCAGCAACTGGGAAACCATTTGGAATCGGAGCAGCACCCCGTGTGCGCTTTGAAGCAGAGTATCGTGAAGGTCCCTTGCAATCCGTGTGCGCTCGCCCACCCGCGCCTCGAGAGTCATGTCGAACTGATGTTGCAATTGCCGGACACGCCACTGGTACGCTCCGCACACCACTGCCAAAAAGATACACGCGCAGAGAGCGCGGAACCATTTCGTCTGGTAATACGCCGGAGCGACGTAGAAATCCAGCTTGGCGGCGCTTTCGTTCCAGACACTGCCGCTATTGGAGGCGGTCACGCGAAAGGAATAGTTCCCGGGAGGCAAGTCCGTGTAAAAAGCCTGCCGGCGCGTGCCGGCCTCGTGCCAATCGCGATCATAGCCGTCGAGCCGATAACGGAAATTAACCTTCTGCGGACTCGAAAAGGTGGGTGAGGTGTAATCGATCTGCAAGTCACGCGGGTGGGGCGAGAGCTTGAGGTTGTCAGTTGAGGGGAATTCCTTTCGGTCAACGATTACCGACTGAATGTATGTCACTGTAGGTAGCGCTTTTTGCGAGAGTCTGGACGGGTCCACCATCTGTAGGAGGTTTCCCTGCGCAAACCACACGCGCCCATCCGAAGAGTATGCCGCAGAGTTGAAATTCGGCCGTCCGGCCCGGGCACCATCCAATTCGTCGTAAACGCGGGTTTGCACCATCACGTCGGGATTGTTCCACCACCGTTGGAGCTCGGAATCTGGCAACTCGACGATGCCACAGTCGGTGTAAAGCCACCAACGTTTCTCCCTGTCCTGAATGAAAGACGTTACGAAGTTGCAAGGCAATCCGTTTCTCGTGGTCATGCGCTGCACCTTGCCGTTCCGCAAGCCGACCAGCCCGTCGGCGGAACCGGCAAGCACGGAGCCGTCCGCATTCGCGATGATCTGATGAATGAACGGATCTCCCTTTGTGTTGAGCGGGAATGTCTGCAGACCGCCATGGCGGAATAGCGCAAGGTCACCCTTCAGAGTGCCTATCCAAATTCCTTCTTTCAGATCCGCCGCGAGGGTACGGCCCGTCGGAACTTGCGACGCAGGGAACCCTTCCCGGACCTCGAAATCGCGGATCCGAACCAGCTTTGGCGGCTTACTGGCACACTCTGCCCAAATATTGCCGTCAATGTCCTCTACCATTCCAACCACAAGCCCGAGCGGCTGGTGATTCGGCTCGGCCAGACGACGGAACCGCCCGTTCTTCAACATATACAGTCCGTCATCCACTCCCACCCACAGGTTGCCGGCGCGGTCTTCGAGGATGGAGGCGACTCGACTACCCGGAAGACCATCCTGGGTGCGAAGGGAGGAGACGGTGCCGTTCTTCTCGATGTGATCCAGGGAGCCAACGTTCGCGATCCAGACTGTGCCATCTCTGCTGGCTAGAACTCCGTCCGCCAAATCGTTCCCCAAGCCCTCTAATGTCGAGAAGTTGGCAACCGACGGATCACGAAACTTGTCTATCCCGTCCGGTGTCGCAGCCCACAAGATTCCCTCCCGGTCTACGAAAACAGCGTTCACGGTATCGCTGGACAAGCCTTCAGTTCGTCCAAAGTGGTCCACCATGCTTCCGCGAATGCGAAAAATTCCCAGGCCATATGTACCGACCCAGAGATTGCCGTCGCCATCGAAGGTCGTGCTGTGGACCGTGAGTTTGCTGCCGTCGAAGCTAGGCGTCACAAACGGTTGGAAGACACCGTTTATCAGTCGTCCAAGCCCTCGCCCGGGCCCGGCAGCAAGAATGCCGACCCAGAGGGACCCATCGGGACCACGCGCCAGACCCGCGATCCCGGGGTGTCCTATATTGGATTTCAGCGCTTCGATCGGGTACGTCTCCGACACGCCGTCATGCCAGTGGACAAGGGCAGTCTGTCCTCCCAGCCAAAACCCACCTTTTCCGTCAGCCAATAAAGAGTTGACTGGAGAAATTGGTATTCCATCAGCCTTTCCGAAGCACTTCACCGTACGGTCGGTAACGTGGCAGAGGGGTAGCTCGGAAATACTGTTATTGCCTCGCACGACCCAAATCGATCCGTCATCATCTTCACTGATGTTTTGAAGAGTTCGAATCCCTTCCAAGTCGAACTGAGAAGTGACCAGCCGACCCTTCAAGTGAACGATCGCGCGTAACCCAAATACCCAGAGCCCACCTGCGTGGTCGCCGAAGACCTGAACTATCTGGCCGAAGCTAGCGCCTTTCTTGATCGACCCACCATTCGGAGGTCCATCCCAGGAAGTAAAGCGAAGGCCGTCGAACGTCATCATGTCGCCGGATGTGAACCAGAGAAAACCGTCTGACGTTTGGGCAATACCATACGCGCCATTCGGCACGGAACCATCTCGCGTCCGCCAGAAGGTGTGGATGTACTGGGTGACACGTTTATTGGGATCGAGGGCTTGAACCGTGCCTGCCAGCAACAATACGCAGGTGAGACAAGAGCCCAAAGTCGCCACAATCGTGGCAGAGGGCCAGTTAAGGCGAAGCAGAAGCGATCGGCGAGAAGCTATTTCTCCCATGTGCGTAGCCGAACAGCGTCAAAGACCTTGGGATCCCGCCCGAGGAACTAAGCCGTGGTGTGCGCACCTAATCTAGCACTGTCAGCATCGTACTCGTCAATGATTCAGTCAACAAGCTCGCAACGACACGACGATTGTTTGGATCGAACTAAAAGAAACTATGGATCTCGAGCGACTTGATGCGCATGGATGGAATCGCGCTAGCCACAACCGCTCACTACGGTCGTGTAAGGAAAATAGGCAGACCGTGCTTGTGATCGTACCTCGGTCGATAGCGCTCGGTATTGTACATCGAAGCGATATCCACCTTGCGTGGGCCCAGCTTCGGATCAGGAATCGACACCATCGCGTAGCGGCCTTCGTTGATCGCGGTCATCAGTCCTGACTTGCCTTCTTCCAGCGCGTCCATCGCCATTCCCGCAAAGGTAAATGCCACCATGCGATCGACGAAGTCAGGGCTGCCCGACCGCAGGTCGTAAGTCAGATCGCTAACGACAGTCTCGTCGCCGGTGGTCCGCTTGATCTCATCGCTCAGATCTTCGGCGACGCTCATCTTCTTGCGATGGCCGAACGCATCGGCTTCGCCGTATTCCTTTACTACGTAACCCTGCCACTCCGCGCCTTCGGAGAGAATGACCAGCGAGTAGTTGCTGGGGTTGTTGCGTTTGTCGTTGATAAGCAATTCGATCAGGTGTTGCAGATCGACCTTATATTCGGGAATGCAGCAACGCAGGCCTGTGACGTACGCCGTGTAGAGCGCGGTGTAGCCGGCATCGCGTCCGAATACGCGAAAGATGCCAATGCGCTCATGCGAGCCTACCGTGGTGCGCTGTCTATCGATGGCATCCATGGCCCGCGTAATCGCTGTTGAGAATCCGATGCAATACTCCGTGTTCCGCACGTCATTGTCCATAGTCTTCGGCACTGCGAGTACCTTCATGCCTTTACGATCGAGTTCCGCAGCATAACTGAGAGTATCGTCACCCCCGATCGCGATCAGGTAGTCGAGCCCGAGCGTCTCGATGTTTTTCAGCACGGCTGGCGTTACATCGAAGACGATGCTGGTGACGCCTTTCTTGATCGATTCTTTAGCTTCGAAGTTTTGTCCCTGCAGAACGGGAGGCAGGTTCTTCATCTTCGTGGGACTTGTGCGTGAGCTGTGCAAGAAGGTTCCGCCTGTGCGATCGATGGTGCGCGTGTTTTCGCGGTTCAGGGGCAGGATGTAATGCTCCCTGCTGGCCGGGTTATGCAGATCGACGTGGGTCAATCCTTCCCAGCCCCGTCGGATGCCGATGACGTCGCATCCGATTTCCGCGCCGCGGTAGACCACCGACTTGATGACGGAGTTCAGCCCGGGGACGTCGCCGCCTCCCGTGAGTATGCCTATACGCTTTTTGGCCATGTATGACTCCTTACTTAGCACGAACTAGGATGACAATAGATCGCGGAGCTACTTGATAGATCGACTGCTGCAGCGGCAAACCGCATACTGACAAATCGTTGGGACTCGGCAGGTCTGTATCCACAATTCTTAACCAGTCTTGCGGGGTACCTTCCTGGATCTGGAACTGCAGCTCTTCCCAATAAGCATTGATCATTACATAGATATCGTCATCACCCTGTGACGCGCCATGCAGACAAAACGCCAGGCTACGTGAATCTGGGGATAGATCGGCCGTGGGTCCAACGCCGTACCACGAAATGTCCTCACGCCAGAATCTGCTGCGACACAGGGAATGATGAGACTTCCGGAACGAAATCATGCCTTTGAAGAAGCGGAATATGTCCTGCTGCGCCTGGAGCTGGCTCCAATCCAGCCAGCTGATTTCGTTGTCCTGGTTATACGGGTTGTTGTTTCCGAACTGTGTATTCAGGAACTCGTCACCGGCCCGGAACATCGGGATGCCGTTCGAGAGCATGAGGAGGCAGAAGAAGTTTTTAGCCTGTTTCCGGCGCAGTGCCAGAACCTCTGCTGGCGCGCTCTCGTCTCCTTCGTGTCCGCAGTTCCAACTGTAATTCGCGTCCATGCCGTCTCGGTTTTCATGGCCATTTTCCAGGTTATGTTTTTGGTTGTACGAGACCAGATCGTACAGCGTGAACCCGTCGTGGCAATCGATGTAATTGACCGTCTGAAAAGCATGATAGGAATGCTCGCGGCTGTCCGGAAACAAGTCATCGCTGCCGTAGATCCGACGCATAAGGTCCGGGACCATCCCCGCGTCGCCCCTCAGAAAACGACGGATATCATCCCGATAACGCGCGTTCCACTGCAGCCAGGTCGTGCCCGGAAATCCACGTCCCAGCTGGTAACAACCCACGTCCCAAGGTTCTGCGATCAAAGCCAATCGTCCCAACTCCGGGTCGGCGGCGATTTCGCTGAATATGGGAGCGTCTCCCCAATTCAGCGATCCATCGGCATTGCGGCTAAACACCGATGCCAGATCGAAGCGGAAACCGTCGATGTGCATCTCGTTTTTCCAGTACCGCAGGCTGTCCATAACCATTTTGCGCACGTGAGGCTGGCTGAAATTCAACGTGTTGCCGGTGCCGGAGTGATTGGCATACGGGTTAGTCGGGTCGGGGGACAGCATGTAATAACCGGCGGCATCGAAACCCTTGAGGCTATAGATTGGACCGAGGTGATCTCCTTCACACGTATGGTTGTACACAACGTCGAGCACTACGGCGATTCTGGCTTTGTGAAAAGCCTTGACCATATTCTTGAATTCGAGATGTTGCTCATCATCGCCACGGGCACCATACTCCGCGTGAGGCGCGAAGAAATTCAAAGGCATGTAGCCCCAATAGTCTCTTTCCTGCGGGTCGCGTTGAAAGATGGGCATCAGTTCGACGACCGTGATCCCAAGGTCCTTCAGATATGGGATCTTTTCGATCAAGCCGGTGTAGGTTCCGGCTCGGGATGGATGCACGCCGGAATTGGGATGGCGCGTGAATCCCTTGACGTGAAGTTCGTAAATGATCGCGTCCGATTCGGGCCGAGGTGAAACATCTCCTGCCCAGTCAAATGCTTTACGATGTTCAGGCAACACTCCGAGCGGTGCCTGTGCGTGATTGGGGCCTGATCCCATAGCCCGCGTGCGTTCAAACCCCGGCGGGAAGAAAACACCTTTGGCATAGGGATCGAGGAGAACCTTTTCGTGATCGAAGCCGCGGAGACCGGCAACGGCCTGCCCTAAAACCGAGTAACCGTAATAGCGGGCCTCGCACATTTGATCTAGCGCGATCCTGCAGTGCCAGATCCGTCCTGACTTATTGCGGATCGGATCGAACTGCAATATCAAAACTGGCTTTGCCAAATCGGTAGGGGAATAGAGAAACAGTTTCACACTCTCGGCATGTTCAGCACACACCGCAAAATTGAAGGCCTGGTCTTCCTCGATCCAGGTAACCCCCAGCGGCAATGGAAGCCCCTCCGTGTGTGCCCACGTGAAGCGTTTTTGCCGTGACGCTGCTGAGACGGGTGCTGCGTCAGATGCGCGGTCTCTGACCGCAATGGATTGGGGAAGTGTGTTTCTCACGTGTTAAGAGCCTAATGACAAACCGCATCGTCCTGGAAGGTACCGCTGGCGAACATCTGCGCCAGGAATTGACCACAACGGAGGATCTTCTGGGCGTCCTCATCGTTGTTGAGTGCTCCTTCAGAGACCGTCAAGTTCGCCGCACTCATCAACTTTCGAGCTTCGACAAATTTGTCGGACCAGACCTGCACGTTGTTGAACTCGTTCTGCAACAACTCAAGTCCACGAGAGTCCGAGGCGGTCGATGCTGCTGCAGAGGCTAGCGCAACATTGTCGGCGGCTCGATCCTGGTATGCGACAATCGTGTTTCCTGCCATGGTATTTCCCACCGGATATCCATCCTGGACCGTCACCATGAGCATTCCACCCCACTCTCTGATTGACGCCATAGCCTCGATCGCCGACTTTCTGAAGGGGCGCGAGAAGCCTGATGTGTGAGCATCGTCGCTCGACGATAAACCGTCCGGACCAGGCAGCGTCAGAATAATTCTGCTCTTCTCAAAGCTCAGCGACCCGTTCGTGATTTGCGCAAGCTCTTGCGCATCCACGAACACGCGCCCCTGGTATCGAATGACATTTGCCTGTCCTTGGTAGCCCTGCACAGACAACGCCTCTCTCGCGCGCTGCGATTGCCCCATTGCCATGGCCACCATCAACAGCACTGCCCCGAACATCACCGGCCTATGCTTCATCATGTGGAACATCGACTAGCTCCCCGGATCAAAGTCGCGCTCGAACTAGAGCGTGCCTCATTACTGAAGCGGTTCTGACACGCTACTTCCCGGCACGGTGTATTGTGCCTCGGTGAGCGGAGGAAGGGCAGCTTCGACTTGCATATCCATCATCAAATCGATGCGACGCTCCAACTGAAAGAACGTGGTCACTGTAAGGGCCGGAAGCACCTTGTTGAACTTCTTGTAAAACTTCTTCTTCAACTCAGCCAGACGAGATTCGCAGTCAAACATTTGGTCTGCCATCGCTTTGGCGTCGGCGTCGGTCAGGTTCCGGAACTTCTGGGTGTACTGCTTTATGACGGCAGCGCGACGATCATCCAGCCTGGATCGTTCGTATTCGTATTGCTGATAGATCGGCCAGAATGCCGCGCCATCTTTGTCCGTGAAATTCATTCCTGTAGTGATGAGGGCAGCCCTGCCTGCCCGCATATTGGCCCTCACTACTGCGATCGTGGAATCGATAGAGGGCTCCTGATCTTGAGCACGGCCAAGAGGGCAAAATGCGAGCATCGCGAACGTAAGCATGAGTAATGCAGAATTCTTCATCATTGACTGATCTCCTAAGCCGCTTGCATCGTGTCATTCGCGGGCGCAGCGGCGCAGTGCGCTCGACAAATTTGTGTGAACAGCTCCTCGAAAGGACAACGGAGCACTTACACCAGATGAGGTAGGCACGCCAATTGCCGAACTCATCTCAGAATCAAGTCATTTCTTATGTCGTGGTTCTGCAATAAACCTGGTTCCGCACGACCACATCGTGCCCAGTAACGGGCGCGCAGACCTCATCTGGTCACGCCTGGGTCGAATCGAAGATCGTTTGTACCGTGCATAAGAGTGTTCGCGGAACCCTATTCGCCGTGGGACGGCTCTACTGCCGGATCTAGCTTCGTCGCTATTGTCCTCTGCGCCTCGGCCCTCTTCATAGCGATCATGCACATGGCTCCAACCCCTGCCCAGAAGACGGTGCGCGCACGTCGGCACAATGCCAGTGTCAATCCAGCAGTGCCCGTCACGCCAAAGATCTTGGCAATCAGCATATTTCCACCTTCATAGGTCCCGAAGTTGCCCGGGTTAAGCGCGCCCACGAGGTTGATCACCTTGTTCAGCGCTTCCACGATGAAAGCGCCACCTATGGCGACTTTTGCTCCCATAAACCGCAGAATGATGTAGACCTCCAGGACTGCCAGCAGGTGCCATAGGAGATTGAAGATCAATGTTGCCCAGAACGCGGCCGGCGCTTCATCACGAAAGCTCAGGAGGTTGTCTTCCGCCGAGTCAATGATCGGCTGTTTGCCGCTGACCCACTCACGAAGCCGGGGCAATCGGCCAATCGCCCGGGTTGCATGGCCCACCAACTGCCACCGGTTTCTAACAGACACAGCTGCCAAGATCACCGCGGATATGAGCACAGCAACGAGCAGCACTGCGTACATGCGCCACGTGCCAGAAAGCGGGGCAAGCAGCAAGGTGGCTGAGATTCCTGAAACAGTGACCAGTACGGCGGTGAAGATATGCAATCCTCCGTCAATCGCACCGGCGGACAGCGCACTTGATACTGGCACTGCGCGACGCAATAGCGATATGCGCGTCCCCTCGCCAACCACCTTTCCAGCGACACCAAATTGTCCGATCCCGTCCGAAATCAATTGCGCGACGAAGCTACGGGACCAGGAAAGGCCGCTGATGTCGCAGGTAAACGCCTGTCTCCAGGCGCATGTCTTGGCCAATTGAGCGACCCCTCCCAAAAGGATAACGAGAGCGAATCCCCAGCCGACGGCCTGCAGTTGTTTCCAAACGGCCCCTGGGCCGCTTCGAAAGACCAAGTAGCCTAGTAGACCAAGGCCTAGCAGAGCTGCAAAGAATCGAATAGAGAGCTGAATGAGAGACTGTAATCTGGGCGCGGTACCGCCCTTGCGCGCCAGCTTGAGGATCCTTCTCCATCTCCTCGCCTTCTTCGGTTTGTGCGTCTGCTGGATCCCCATCAGCGCACATTCAATAACTGAGTTACCAGCTCCCATGTCGCTCTCCCCATTTCCAGTCGATTTACGCACTTGGACATTGAGGAATAGCAGATGGATTGCCAATCGGGATGTCCGCTTAAAAGCATTAATTTCGCTTATTTCCCAGGAGCCAACCTGGATTGGGCATGCCCTGCCCATGGCACTGCCTCAATGTGGGCATTGATGGAAGGACCCCACGCGACAAAATTCTGGTATCCACGAAAAATGCCGTGATTCCCGTTTGGCCCAATGAGTGCAATCTCCAGAAGGTCCATGCCCGAGCCCAAAGGATTTAAATGAACTCAGCTGTTGCACCCTCTCTTTCCGCGGTTGGCCAAGACCTGGATCAACTCTGTGTCAACGCCATCCGCACACTCTCCATGGACGCCGTTCAGGCAGCGAACTCAGGCCATCCGGGAACTCCCATGGCGATGGCGCCAGTTGCTTACTGTTTATGGCAACAGTTCCTGCGCTTCGATCCACAGGATCCGGTATGGCCGAACCGTGATCGCTTCGTGCTTTCCATCGGACACGCATCGACGTTGCTCTATTCCCTGCTCCACTTGAGCGGAGTCCGGGCGGTGAGTAAAGACTACGAAACGTTGGGCGAACTCTCGGTCCCACTCGATGCCCTCAAAGCATTTCGCCAATTAAACAGCCGCTGTCCGGGACATCCTGAGTACCGCTGGACCTCCGGGGTGGAAACCACAACCGGTCCTTTAGGGCAGGGAGTCGCAACCAGTGTCGGAATGGCCGCTGCCCGCCAGTGGTTGTCCGCTCGTTATCACCGGCCCGGCTTTGAAGATCTTTTTGATTTCAATGTGTACGCGCTCTGCGGGGATGGCTGCATGATGGAAGGCATCTCTAGCGAGGCAGCCTCGCTGGCTGGCCATTGGCGGCTCTCTAATCTCTGTTGGATTTACGACAATAACCGCATCACGATTGAGGGCAATACCGCCCTTGCGTTCAGCGAAGACGTTGCGACACGCTTTCTTGCTTACGGGTGGAATGTAACGCGCGTTGGCGATGCCAACGACCTTGAGACTTTGGCTCGCGCATTCCGAACCTTTCAAAACACCAAAGATCGCCCCACGCTAATCATTGTCGACAGTCACATCGGATACGGGGCACCGCATAAACAGGACACAAGCGGCGCTCATGGCGAACCCTTGGGCGAAGAAGAGGTCCGTCTTGCCAAGCGGAATTACGGCTGGCCCGAAGACGCGAAATTCTATGTGCCCGACGCTGTTTATCACCACTTCCAGCAAGGCATTGGGAGACGTGGAGGGAACTTACGGGATGAGTGGTTCGCACGAATCGCCGATTATCGCAAGAGGTATCCCGAACTCGGCGAGGAACTTTACCGCATGCAGCATCGGCAGCTGCCGGGAAACTGGGCGCTCGATCTGCCTGAATTCCCCGCGGACCCGAAGGGCTTAGCGACACGCGAATCTTCAGCCAAGGTGCTGAACGCGGCCGCCAAGAACATGCCCTGGCTTATCGGCGGATCTGCAGACCTCGGGCCTTCTACCAAAACTCGCCTGGTCTTTGACGATGCTGGTGACTTCTCATCCCAAAACTATGCAGGCCGCAATTTTCATTTTGGCATTCGGGAACACGCCATGGGTGCGATCTTGAACGGCCTGGGCCTGGTGAAGGTCCGGCCCTTTGGGTCGGGTTTCTTTATTTTCACGGACTACATGCGCGGCGCTATGCGCCTGAGTGCCTTGATGGAGCTGCCGGTCGTTTACATTTTCACCCATGATTCTATCGGTGTGGGCGAGGACGGCCCGACTCATCAGCCCATTGAGCACCTTGCCAATATGCGCTCGATGCCCGGCCTGATTGTGCTCAGACCGGCTGATGCCAATGAAGTAACAGAGGCTTGGAAGGTTATCCTTCAGCTCCACCATGAGCCGGCAGTGTTGGTGCTCAGCCGTCAGGCTGTGCCAACGATCGACCGCACGAAGTATGCCGCTGCATCGGGGCTGGCCCGCGGCGCCTACGTCCTTGCAGATCCTCCCAACGGCGATCCTGAAGTAATCCTGATCGCAACCGGCAGCGAGGTCTCTCTCTGCGTTGAGGCGCACGAGCAACTCACGAAAGATGGGGTGAGAGCGCGTGTGGTGAGCATGCCGTCTTGGGAATTGTTCGACGATCAGGACCAGAGCTACCGCGAATCGGTTCTTCCTCTACACGTGAAAGCGCGTGTTTCGGTCGAGGAAGCATCCGATTTTGGATGGTCGAAGTACACCGGGACGCACGGACACAATCTCTGTATCGAAAGCTTCGGGGCTTCCGCGCCATTGAAGCAACTGCTAAAGAAATTTGGCTTCACCGTAGAGAAAGTCGTTGCCGCGGCCAAAAGCCAGATCGCACTGCACCAGAATCTGAGGTGAGAAGATGAAAGTTGGCATAGCCGCTGATCATGGCGGATACCAAATGAAGCAGCAGATCGAAACGTTGCTCGGCGCAAGAGGGCACGAGGTCGTGGAATTCGGCAACACACGGTATGACCGAAACGATGATTATCCGGACTTCGCCCTTCCGCTTGCACGCGCAGTCGCAGCCGGAGAGGTGGAACGCGGTGTCCTGCTCTGTGGCAGCGGCATAGGCGCGTCTATCGCTGCCAACAAGATTGACGGAGTGCGCGCGGCAGTCTGTCACGATGATTTTTCAGCTCGCCAGGGAGTGGAGGATGACGATATGAACATCCTTTGCCTCGGCGGTCTGACGACAGGTGTTGCCGTTGCCTGGAACTGCGTAAAGAGTTTTCTTGCCGCGAAGTTCAGTGGGGCGGAACGACACCGTCGTCGGCTGGACAAAGTCAGCGCAATTCGCAGCAATCTGATTGGTGTCGCCGGCATTCCAACGGTTCCCATCGCAAGCAAACTTTCGGTGCAACTCCAAAGAAACAGTGAGCTCGAAGGATAGGAGATAGCAATGACGTTACTAGAGTCCCTGAAGCAATACACCACTGTGGTCGCCGACACGGGCGATATCGAGGCGATTGCGCAGCATCGTCCGCAGGATGCGACGACGAATCCCTCACTTCTTTTCCAAGCTGCCCAGATGCCCGCCTATTGTCATCTACTCGAAGAAGCATCCGAAGCGGCATCAGAAAATGGCGGCAGTCAGCAGGACATGGCTGAAGAGTTCATCGACCATCTTTTCGTGCTATTCGGCTCGGAAATTCTCAACGAGGTACCGGGCCGGGTTTCCACCGAAGTTCCAGCCAGCCTGAGCTTCGATACGGCCGGTACTGTTGCCAAGGCGCGAAAGCTCATTTCTCTCTACGAAGAGAGAGGTTTTTCGCGGGATCGAATTCTGATCAAGATGGCGAGCACCTGGGAAGGAATCCGGGCAGCGGAGGTCCTTGAATTGGAAGGCATCCACTGCAATTTGACGCTTCTGTTCAGCTTTGCCCAAGCTGTGGCTTGCGCCCAAGCGGGCGTCACTCTCATCTCTCCCTTTGTAGGCCGGATTTACGATTGGTACAGGAAAGAGCACGGCGGAGCAGAGATAGCTCCCGACCAGGATCCGGGTGTTGCATCTGTGACGCGCATTTACAACTACTACAAGAAATTCGGTTACAAGACGCAAGTGATGGGAGCAAGCTTCCGGAATGTCAACCAGATCGTCCGTTTGGCGGGGTGCGATTTGCTCACCATCAGCCCGGAGCTTCTGAATCAACTCGAAAACACGGAAGGTACTGTGAAGCGCGAACTCGATCTGGTGACGGCCCGGGACAGCAAAGAACAGCGATTGTGCCTTGAAGAAAAGACCTTTCGCTGGATGCACAATGAGGACGCCTTGGCGACGGAAAAATTAGCCGAGGGAATTCGCAAGTTCAACAGCGATGCCCATCGCCTCCAACAGTTCGCCCTGGCTCGAGTAGTTGAAACGATTGGGTGAGAAACGGACGACCCTGGTTGAACTTTACCGGATCAATGCAAGCGTCGGAGATCCTCACCGAAGTCTCTACGGGGCTTTCATCGTTATGAATCGAGCCGTACTCTGGGACATGGATGGAACCCTCGTCGACTCTGCCGAATACCATTGGCAGGCGTGGCGCGACACAATGTCCCGCGAAGGTTTCCCGATCACGTACGAACAATTCCGAGCCACCTTCGGGCAGCGTAATGACTCCATTCTTCGGCAATGGCTGGGCGAAAAGGCTACCTCTGAGTTGATCCAGCGGATCGGCGACGCCAAGGAAGCACTGTATCGGCAACATGTGCGCCAGCAGGGCATTTCTACGCTCCCGGGAGCCTTAGAGTGGATACACCTGCTACACGGACAAGGCTGGCTACAAGCCATTGCGTCCGCGGCCCCACGCGCCAACATTGAAACGATCGTGGATGTCTTACACGCGAGCGAATGCTTTGAAGCCATTGTGTCCGCTGAAGATGTACACCGAGGTAAGCCTGACCCGGAAGTGTTCCTGATGGCCGCCACCAAAGTGGGTGTCGCGCCTGAGCACTGCATCGTTGTAGAAGACGCGCAGCACGGCGTCGAAGCGGCCCGCGCTGCCGGAATGAAAAGCATCGGCGTAAGCCAGAATTGCAAGCTTTTGCCGGCAGATGTGGTGGTGCGATCTCTCGAGTTCTTGGATGCAAATGTCTTCGATACTCTGCTGCGAAACGGGTAGTAAGAATATTGACGCTGCACTCGGAGAAGCACAGGCCTCAACACGAGTCTCGTCTCTGCAGCGAACCGGCAAGCTTACGCTCGGCTCGGTATTGCGGCTCGGGTAATTCCTCATATTCGCCGTACACAACGACGCTGACCCACTCGCCCTGATTCTGTATTTCGTCAGTTTGAACGTACGTACAATCAACCGCGGTATTCCGCCAGGTACCCTGACGCAAGAGCGGTGATCATCAGCCGTTATAATCCAAATCGAACTAGGACCGGTGCTCGTAGATCTCGTTTTCCGGGAAAGGCGTAAGAGCGTCGACGGACGGTCAGTCACATCCTGAGCGTGTGGACCGAGACAACTTCGGATGTGCATTCGGGGCTAATGCAGTGCCTCAGTAAGCTGCCCGCAATAAACTCCTCACCAGCCCGCATCATTTGCTTCCTCATCTCGTACGCATGCCCTTCTTGATTAAGAAATGCGACCGCTTGTTCCCGGCTCACAGGGCAGCCTTGTTCGATGGCGAGTCGCATGAGATGAGGAAGGGTAATTTCGGCCATCACTCGGTCTCTATCCTTTTTTTCAGTCATGGCTTCTACCCCTTTGTCGCGAGGGCAGTCAAACGTAGACCTTCTTAGCGGTCCCACGTGCAAAGCCCGCCCGTGAGGTCAGTTTCGCTAGTTCTGGTAATGTGCTTTTGCGATTCCCAAGCGGCGGATCTTATTTTGCAGCGTCGTCCGTTTCAATCCGAGACGTTCGGCGGCTCCGCCCTTTCCTGCAATCCGCCCGGAGGCAGCTCTCAATGCCCCAACGATCACGCTGGATTCCGCTTGTCGAAAGCTGGAGGTCGACGCAGCAACCAAAATCATTTCGGAAGAGGCACGGAGCTCCGATATCGACACCTCTAACTCTTCACCGCGGGTAAGAATGACCGCGCGTTCGATGAAGTTTGCTAATTCCCTGACGTTGCCTTTCCAAGGGCAGTTAGTCAACATCTCCATTGCGTGTCTGGGTACCGACCTAATCTGCTTTCGCATCCGTGCCGAGAATTTCGAAACGAAGAAACTTACCAGCAACGGAATATCCTCGCGCCGCTCGCGAAGAGGCGGGATCTCAATCGGGAAGACGTTGAATCGATAGAAAAGATCCTCGCGCAACTTCTCTTCCTTGATCATGGCCCCAAGGTCGCGATGGGTCGCGGCGATGAGTCGCACGTTGACTTGGATCGTCTTGGAGCTTCCCAGCCGCTCGAACTCCTGCTCCTGGATGGCACGCAATAGTTTCGGCTGGAGTTCCAGGCTGATGTCGCCGATCTCATCCAAAAACAGCGAGCCACCGTCTGCCAGCTCGAATCGGCCCTTTCTTTGCATCAGAGCTCCCGTGAAGGCTCCCCTCTCGTGCCCGAATAGTTCGCTTTCCAATAGGCCCGATGGGATGGCCGCGCAGTTCATGCGCACATAGGCGCGCTCGCGCCGGGAACTGAGGTTGTGAATGGCGCGTGCAATCAACTCCTTGCCGGTTCCTGTCTCCCCGTGAAGCAGGACGGTCGAGTCGGTGGGCGCAACAATGGCAACCTGTTGCAGTACCTTCTGCAGAGCTGCGCTCTTACCGACAATGTCGTCGAAGCAGCATTCGGAATTGATCTCTGGTTCTAGATAGACTTGGTGATCTTGGAGTTCGGTCACCTTGGGAAGACTTGTTCCAACGAGCCTTCCTGGGTCTGTGAACGCAATGGTCGCGCACGCCATAATCTCCTCCTGAACCTTTACACCTTGCATTGTTTGCGAACTCTTATACGGAGTGGATAGAAACTAAGCTGATCGCTTCGTCGGTTGCCAGAACTCGATGATTTTTCCGAGTTGCGGCTGAGCCACAGGCCTTAACTGCTTCCGAAAGCTCTTTGGTATGTAGAACTCAATTACTTTTGCCATGACAATCTCCTAAATCCTAATGCCGAACCTTCACAGCTTTGTTTTGACGTGAGCCATTGTGCGACTCGGTTCGTTTTCCGGAAAGCCCCTATCGAGGAAGGTGCAAACTCTTTGGGAGGCAAAGAATACCTACTTTTGAGCTAAAGAAATCTAGTCATTTTGACTGTAGGTGAGGTTAATTTTTCTTGCGAGGTGTGGCTTCGAGACGTTTCCAGCCATAAAGGCGAGCATCGACCGACCATTGACCCGGTCCTAGCATTGCGAGGGCGGCACCAACGGTTCCCAATAACAGCCAAACCGTGCGGTCACCGGGTAGGGCAAACACTTTCCAGATTTCAGTCAGTGCTATCGAGATTCCGACGATGGGCGTCCACAAGCCCGCTGCTAAGAGGACTCCCGCTCCCATCAAGAGCATGGCGGGGATTGTCACATTCATCGGTGGTGGATCGCTCCGTAGCGTCAAGCCGGCGCGTACGACTAGCGCGGAGCCCGCAACCACGCGCATCAGGAGCAACCCTGTGCCGGGCCAACCGCCAGCGAATGTTGAGTATAGGCGTCGCAAAGAACGTACTTTCCGCAGTACATTGCTATTTTCTGCTGTTCTGAAAGCGTACCGGAAGCCCAAAAAGAGTTAGATCTTCACTCTTTAGAGTTTCGGCATTCGGACGAGGAGACGACTTGGTGGGAACTACAGCTCGATGATGCCTCTTTTCAAGCCGATCATTGCCGCCTGGGTTCGGTCGTTGGCGCCCAATTTGGACAGGATGTTCTTGACTCTCCCCTTGACGGTTTCCTCGGTGATCTTGAGCTGATCCGCGATCTGCTTATTGGCATTTCCTGCTGCGATCAAGCGTAGCACGTTGATTTCTGCCGGCGTCAGGGCATCATCCGTCGCATGCTCGGCGATTTCGTACGAGGCTTCGGACGAAAGCGCTTTTTTTCCGGCATGAACCGCTCGGATTGTGTCTAGGAGTTCCTTGTGAATCGTATTTTTGAGCAGGTAACCTCGTGCTCCTGCTTTGAGCGCGCGAAGAATCTGTACATCACCCTTGTAGGTCGTCAGCACAATGATCTTAGCATCGGGAAATTCTGCCCGAATTGCGATGATCGCATCGAGGCCGTTCATCTCCGGCATTTGCAAGTCCATGAGCGTGATGTCCGGGCGATGCGCACGGAACTGTTGGATTGCCTCGCGCCCATTCGATGCCTCGGCCACCAGAGTCATATCGGGCTCCGTACCGATAAGTACAGATATCCCCTGCCGTACGAGAACATGATCGTCAACGGCAAGAATCCGGATTTGAGCTGACCTCTCACTCACGCTCTATCGGTTCCTTCTCATCTGTATCTGTCGCGGACCGCATGCCAAAATGCCAGAACGGCCGCGTGGATTTCACGTACGCTCTCGCTCCTGGAATATTGAGCTCGATTTCCGTACCGCCATCCAGTTCAGTCCAGATCGCTAGTTTACCGCCTATGAGTTTCGCTCGTTCCCTCATCCCCGGCAAGCCATAATGCCCTTCACGGCCGTCTCCGCTGAGCACGTCGGAGGGAATTCCTTTCCCGTCATCCCGAACGCGGAGCCGGAAATACTTTTCGTCGTAACGGATTTCCACTTCGACGTTGTGCGCCGCCGCGTGCCGGAAGGCATTGCGCAACGCCTCCACCGCAAACCGGTAAACTTCATCTCGCAGGATCGGATGCAAATTGCGAGATGCTCCTTCCACAACCACGTTGAAGTTGGGCGAGGGCTGAGTGCTCGCAGCAGAAGCGAGTTCTTCCCCAACCGTCCGAATGGCTACCGCAAGATCGTTCTTCTCGACTGTCGACATGCGCAACCCTTGCACCGCATCCCGGCCCTCGGCGATCGCTTGAGACGCATGATCCGCAGTAACTTCAAGCACTTTACGAGCGTCAGCCGGACGTGCCGCTAACATGTTGATGCCGGCCTGAAGACTTGGCAAGAGTGCCTGAAAGCTCTGCAAGAGCGTGTCGTGGAGGTCGCGAGCAACCCGTGTGCGTTCGGCTACCCGCTCTTCCAGACGCATGTTGAACTGCGCCGCCAGTTGCCGCACCCGCAATTCATATATTCCCCAGATCATCGCCAGAAACGCCGCAACGCACGCCGCACGGAACCAGTTCGTCTGGTACCACATCGGCGGAATCACGAAATCCAGCGCGCCGCCTTCTTCGTTCCACACACCGCTGTTATTGCAGGCAAGGACGCGAAACCTGTAATGCTTCGGCGGCAGGTTCGTGTACTCCAAATGGCGAACGTTGACCAGCTCTCTCCAATCCTTGTCCTGACCTTCGAGCTTGATTCGGAAACGCACCTTCTCCGGTACCACCAGGCTCAGCGCCGTGTAATCGATCGCCAGGTTATGGACTCGCGGCGGCAGCCGCATCCCGTTCGTCACATCGTAGGTCTTATCATCCGCAGTGATTTGCTCGATGTGTACCGGTGGGGGCAGCTTGTTCTCGTGAAGATTGTGCGGATCGATAACGCTGACGCCATCCCAGGTCGTAAACCAGAGTTTTCCATCGGGAGCTTTGCCGACTGACGGCGTAAAGGAACCAGCGGCGGAGTGGCTCAGTACACCGTCAGAGCTCTCGAACATAGCGGGCTTAACGCTCTTCGTTGGATCGGCAGCCCACGCGTCTAGGTCAGGTCGCTCGATCCGTGCCAGGCCGCAGGACATGTATAGCCAGAACGCATGGTCATCATCTTCCATGGTCCAGTGAACTGCGTCGCAGGGAAGTCCGTTCTTGCTTGTCAGTGTCGCGACTCGTCCGTCCTCCAACCGACTGAGTCCATGTTCCGTTGCAACCCAGAGCGCGCCGCGCGGCCCGACGCGAAGTCCATTGACTCTGCCATCCCCGAGTCCGTTCGCCGTGGAATACGACTCCCGAAGTGCGCTGTCTGAGAAGTAAGCAATACCTCCTCTCGAAAATCCGAGCCACAGACCGCCGCGCACAGGATCATTGAGCAGAACGCTGGCGTAATCCGCATGGCCGAGTCCCGCCCACGGAATCTGTTGGACCAATTTGTTGTGGAACACGTGAAACAAACCAGCTTGGTGATTCGAAAACCAAAGGTGTCCTGGGGGACCTTCGGCAATGGAAGTCACCTGTCCGCCGCGGAAATTGATCACCGCAACGAATCGGTCGTCTTGTAGATATCCAAACTCCCCAAGCGTCGCGACCCAGATTCGTCCGCTGCTGTCTTCGAAAAGAGAGGTCGGGAAACGCCCATTGATCATTCCATCAGACTCTTGCGGGCCGTACTGGGATCCGAAAATGACAACTCTTCCATGATCCCATCGCTTCAGTCCACGTAGCGTACTCGCCCAAATGGAACCGTCGGTTGTACTCAGAACGGCAAACGCACCAGATAAACGCTGCTTGAGACCAAAGCTGGCAGCACTATATGCGCGAAAGCGGTCGAGGCCGTCGGCTGTCGCAACCCAGATGTTCCCTTCGTGGTCCTCGAAGATTCCTTCAACGGCATCGCCGGAAAGGCCATCCGCCTGCGAGAATGAGTCCGTTCTCCCGTTGTGCACGTGCACAAGGCCACGGTCGAGCGTGCCGACCCACAGGCCACCATCGTGGTCTCGGAGCATCCGCATGACGGTAGCCGTAGGGGATAAACCGGACGGCTCTACACGCCCCCTAACCAAGCGCTGTACACCATTACTGCCGATCAGGAGCGAGGCTTCATTCTCCTCAGCGAAGCCTCGGACCCCGTTGATGGAATCCATAGGGAAGAATTCCGCGGGACCCGGTTTCCACCGCCAGAACCCCTTCTGTGCCCCCGCCCATAGGTTTCCCTTTGTATCCTCATACAAACCCAGAATGCCGGATCCCAAGGTGCCGTCATTTCCGCCACATTGAATGCTCCCGGCCCGAATGGCACAGATCCTCGCGGGCTCCGGATTTGCAACAGAACCGATCCAAAGCGTGCCGTCGTTACCCTCCAGCAGACTACCAACGCCCTGCTGGGCTATTTCAGGGGAGACGGTCAGTTTGCCCTTGCTCCAACTGGCAAGTCCTTTGTCCGTACCGATCCAGAGAGTTCCGTCGTGCGTGACCAGTAAGTTGTGGATCTTGTCGCTGGGAAGTGACTGACCGCTCGGGGGCTGCCAGGTTACCAAGCGGACGCCGTCGAAGCGAAGCATGCCGAATTCTGTACCGAGCCATATGTACCCATCCGGCGTCTGCGCGACCGAGGTGATCATGCCTTTGGCAAAGCTGTCGCGTACCTTCCACGACGTGTGCGCGTACTGGCTGACGTCGAGCGACGGATCCAACGCGAACGCGCACCCGCACCACGCCAGCAGAATGGCGAGGCCCACGATCGCGCTGGTTCGCACCTTGCGCATAAGAGAAGTACATCTTAATCCAGGTGCGTTGTCAGTTGTCGGTTATCAGCATCCGTCCCCACTCGTGCGCAAACGAATTTCGACACTCACCCCGCTGGGCTGGCGTAACATACGAACTTATCTCTCCAAGAATGCTCCAGGGGGGGCCAGCCATGACCCGGAGACCGTACGTCCTGTTCGCCGTTCTCTTTCTTCTCACGCCCACGCCTGGCCTTCGTGCGCAGTCTACAAGCGGCTCAATTTCCGGCCGCGCCACCGACCCAAGCCGGGCCCGCATCGCCGAGGCCAAAATCGCAGCCGTCAACGCGGGCACCAATGCCCGTTATGAAACCACGACCAATGGCACCGGCGAATACTTTTTGCCGAGTCTCCCGCCCGGCCGCTATCGCATCGAGGTGGAAAAGGACGGCTTCAGGAACCTGCTGAAGCCTGACGTAATCATCCATGTCCAGGACGCTCTCGCCATTGACTTCGAGATGCAAGTCGGCTCCGCGTCGAACAGCATCACCGTAGAGGCTGGCGCGCCGCTGCTCAATACCAACGACGCGACTGTCAGCACGCTCGTTGACAACCGGTTTGTGGACAACATGCCGTTGAACGGCCGCAGCTTTGGGTCTCTGATCGATCTCACGCCCGGAGTCGTGCTGACGCCCACCAATCTAAACGAGCAGGGACAATTCAGTGTGAACGGCCAGCGGCCCGACGCAAATTACTTCATGGTAGATGGAGTAAGCGCGAATTTTGGCGGTGCGGGCGCCGGCTCCCCGTTGGCACAAGGCGGCGCCGGTCAATTGTCGGCGACGAACGCGTTTGGTGGCATGAGCAACTTGGTCTCTCTGGATGCTCTGCAAGAATTCCGTATTCAGACTTCGACCTTCGCGCCCGAATTCGGGCGCACGCCGGGCGCACAGGTTTCGGTCGTGACCAAATCGGGCACCAACAGCTTCCACGGCGCTGCTTTCGAGTATTTCCGAAACGATGTGCTCGATGCCAACGACTGGTTCGCCAACAACAAGGACCTGAACAAGCCCGCGCTCCGACAAAACGACTTTGGCGGTGTAATCGGCGGCCCGATCAAGAAAAACAAACTGTTCTTCTTCGGCTCCTATGAGGGTTTGCGAGTACGGCAGCCTCACGTAGCAAACACGAACGTGCCATCACTAGCGACTCGCCAAAGTGCCGCGCCTGCCGTCCAGCCGCTGCTCAATGCTTTTTCACTACCGAACGGTCCCGACTTGGGCAATGGAACCGCTGGATTTTCGGCGTCTTACTCGGACCCTTCCACGCTGAACGCCTACAGCGCCCGAATTGACTACTTGCTCTCGCCTACGCTGACCATTTTCGGAAGGTATAGCGATGCTCCATCGCATCTTGATCAGCGCGGTGCGCAGGGGTTCAGCTACAACATCGTTCAGGCGATCAAGTATCGGACCCAGACTCTCACACTAGGATCGAACCAGTCGATCACGTCCACATTGGCGAATGAGATTCGCTTTAATTACAGTAAGAACAGAATTCACACGTTCGTAACGCTGGACGACTTCGGAGGCGGCGTCCCTCCTGCTGACTCGGTACTTTTTCCTTATCCCTCAATTGCCACGCGCGACAACTCAGGTTTTCTTTTTTATGCAGGTGGTGCGCTCGTATTTATTACAGGGGCGATAGCCAACAACCCGGAAAATCAGTTCAATCTCACCGATAACATTTCGAAAATCATTGGTTCGCATCAGATGAAGTTCGGAATGGACTACCGGCGGGTGCGCTCAACAGCCGGATTCGCGCCGTACACTGTCCAATACCTCTTCTCATCAGTGCCCAATGCTGTGAACAACAACCTGCCGGCTACTCTGATTGTCTCCAGGACTGCGGACTTGCAAATGATCTTTTCGAACTGGAGCCTATTCGCGCAGGACACCTGGAGACTCACGCCCAAGCTGACGATGACCTATGGTCTGCGTTGGGAGTACAACGCCACACCATCGTCGCCCAACGGTACCCTGCCGTTTACTGTGAACCAGGTGAACGATTTCTCTACGATGACCTTGGCTCCCGCCGGTACCCCATTGTGGCATCCCGAAAAAGACGATTTCGCGCCACGGCTCGGGCTGGCATGGCAGGCGTTTCCAAATCTGGTGATCAGGGCAGGCGCCGGTTTCTTTTACGACCTCGGTTATTCCACAGTGGCAAACGGGCTGAACTTCTTCCCCTACGGTCAGCAGAAGTTCGTTTTTGGGAAGTCATTCCCGCTCAGTGCCGCCGATGCGACCCCTGCTCCATTCACAACAAATCCGCCTGTATCTTCTCTTGCCGTGGTGGACCCGAATCACGTGCTGCCCAGGACGTATGAGTGGAACGTAGCCGTCGAGCGCAGTCTTGGAAAATCCGATGTTCTGAGCCTCACGTACGTGGGCGCGGGGGGCCGGAAGTTAATGCGCCAGGACCACTACAACAAGCCGAACCCAAATTTCACGGGCGAGTTCGACCTGATGAGCAATACCGCGACGTCCAACTACAACGCGCTCCAGGCCCAATACCGGCATCGTGTGTCGCACGGCTTACAGGCGCTGGTTTCATATACCTGGTCCCACTCCATCGACGACGCATCGTCGGATGCGAACTTTTCCACTGTTCCGGCGAAAATCATGTCTACTTCGACCGAGCGCGGTCCCTCAGATTTCGATGTTCGCCAGACCTTCTCTGGCGCGGTTTCCTACGACATCCCTGGGCCGGGCAGCGGTGTGTTAAAGCAAATCTTCGGAAGCTGGTCCACCGATTCCATTGTTTACGCCCGCAGCGCTCCTCCGGTTAATGTCGTCACAGGAAATAGCCCATTCCCAACCACTTCGTTGTCGGGCGCGAGAAGCGTACAGCGCCCGGATGTCGTTCCCGGCGTGCCGTTCTATCTTTATCCGTCAAGCGCGCCCGGGGGCAAGGTCATTAACCCAGCGGCATTCACCACGCCTGTGCCCGCCACCGCGCAAGGCAACCTCGGGCGCAATGCCCTCCGTGGCTTCAGCGCGACGCAGTGGGACATCACTGTGCGCCGCCAGTTCCGCTTTACAGAAAGATTTTCGCTGCAATTCCGAGGCGATTTCTTCAACATCCTCAACCACCCGAACTTCGGCAATCCGATCAACTATATGACCTCGCCGCAGTTCGGCCAATCCACGCAGATGCTCAACAACTATCTGGGCGGCGGCGGTCAGAGCGGCGGCCTGAATCCGCTATACCAGGTTGGTGGCCCCCGCTCGATCCAACTGGCGCTCAAGCTGCAGTTCTAAGTTGTGCAACACATTTCTCTAAAGAGGCGAATGATGGGCGTGAATTGGAGCAAGGACATCGATGAGAGCCTAGCCGCAGCGAAGGAGCAGTTTCGCCCCATCTTGCTGGACTTCAGCGCGGCTCCGGCCTGAGGAGCCTGTGCTCGGCTGGATGCCGAGTCGTATGAAGATCAGAAGACTGCCGAATTCATCGGCCAAAATTTCCTTCCGGTAAAAGCTCACTTTAAGGAACATCCCGCATGGTTCCACCGCTTTGATGCGGTCTGGACACCAACTGTGCTTCTGCTCGATAGCGAGTCGTTGGTCGCCACATTCGGATTGGTATGTTACTTCCCTAATGAATTGAACAACGCCAATTTGCGGCGGAACTCCTATGGTGCCTTGTCGGACTTTCTTCGACTCGTCTCCTATTCCTTGGGCGGGTAGCTGCGGAAGATCTTCTGAACAACTTCGTGGATCTTCTTGTCGTGTTTTTTAGGGCTGGCGTTCGCGTCGACGTCTCCGCTCGCCATGCCGCGCCACACCATCGCACCGGTACCCGAGTTTACGAGATTAACCACAAGCATGCCCATAAGAACATCATGGGAACCGCTCCTCCAACGTAGGTTCCGCAAACCGTCCCTGAAACCCATGCCGCGAGTGTCCTGGTCGAAGACAACGCCGTAGGAGACCAGTACATCTGGATTCTCTCCTGGGCTGACCTTCGTCAGTCCTTTGGCCGACAGTTGCCCGTCGATCGAGCTGACGATGCTCTGGTTCAGGGATTCGTCCGCCACACGATGGCCGCTCGCCCAGGCAAATGTTTTGAAATGCGCGAAGTCTGCCTTGCCGTAATCAATGCTGATTTCCTGCGCCGCGGCACCCGTGCCCAGCAGGATGAGAGCTGTTACTGCCATGAATGCGATTCGCATTGCGGTTCTACTCTCCTTGGTGCGGACAAACGTTCCTCTCCGACCTCTTCTAGGCATTTCACCTTCCAAACAGAATCGTTGCTCCTTCGTTCACCTGATTGTTGAGTTGTTGATTTTGCGGACCTGGGCGGTAAGATTCCCTATTTTCGTTTGCCTTTTGGTCGCATCGATAGCGCCCCCTCTGGGCGAGTGACCTTATCTGGGGCCGGCTGCGGCTTCTGAGTTCCTGATGCGCCAGACTGCGCCCGAATTTGGGCACGCATGCCCATTGCTTGCCTATGTCCGCCCGATAGAAATCTGGCTTGCTCGCAACCAGCTTCGCTAGCGACTTTTGTTGGCGATTGACGGTGGCATCGAGATTGCTTGCTCCATGCTGAGCGAGGAGGCAGCACGAGACGCATGAACGGACTCCGCAGCCAACCAGTTCGGAGCGTCACAAAGCGCACAAACCCGCGCGGCATACCTCCGTCATTGTGCCTCCGTATCTGCCCCTCGCCGGATCTCGGAGAGACTTCGCGAACATGATCACCATTGACGCACCACCGGGCGAATTGAACGTACGCATCCTCTCGTCAATTCTCAACCTGGTCTGTCCACAATGCGGCGGAAGAATGTCG
>JGI12269J14319_10000291_pt1 | contig 47726 bp, 50 predicted proteins | sample PeaSoiSIISIP2007_FD_14319 | JGI IMG/M metagenome (IMG submission 14319)
GAGCCGCTGCTGCAGCGCATTCGCGCTATCGACGGGGTGCTGTCGGCGCGGCTCGTGCGCGCGCCGGACTAAATCACATGGCACCACGCGGTACCAAGGGTAAGACGAAGAAGCCACCGAGCGGCCAGCGCGTGTCGGGGAGCGGCAAAACCCCGGTACGCGGCATAGCCGGCATAGCCGGCATAGCCGGCAAAGGCGCCGTGACCACCGCCGGCGAGCTGGGTTCGCTGCGCGCCGACATCGACGCCGTGGATGAACAGTTGCACGCGCTCTTGAACGAGCGCGCACGACTGGCGCAGCGGGCCGGCATTTCCAAGCATCAGGACGGCCACACGGTCGACTTCTACCGGCCGGAACGCGAGGCCCAGGTACTGCGCCGGGCGCTCGAGCGCAACCCGGGGCCGCTGCGCAACGAGGAGGTCGTGCGCCTGTTCCGCGAGATCATGTCGGCCTGCCTGGCGCAGGAGGAGCCGCTGAAAGTCGCGTTCCTCGGTCCGGAGGGTACGTTTACGCAGCAGGCCGTGTTCAGGCATTTTGGTCACTCGGTGCGGGCCCTGGCGCTGCCGACCGTGGACGAAGTGTTCCAGGAAGTCGAGGCCGGCAACGCCGATTTTGGCATCGTGGCGATCGAGAACTCGAGCGAGGGCACGATCACCAATACGCTCGATCGTTTTCTCATCAGCCCACTGCACATCTGCGGCGAGGTCGAGCTGCGCATTCATCATTGCCTGATGGGCAAGATGGATGCGCTCGCGCGCGTGCAGCGCGTGTGCTCGCATAGCCAGGCGCTGGCGCAATGCCGTGGCTGGCTCGACGAGCACCTGCCGGAGGCCGAACGCGTGCCGGTGGCGAGCAACGCCGAGGGCGCGCGACGCGCGCGCGATGAGCAGGGTACCGCGGCGATCGCCGGTGAGACCGCCGCCGAGGTCTACGGGCTCGGCATCCTGGTGCCTGAGATCGAGGACCGCGCCGACAATGCCACTCGCTTCCTGGTGCTGGGGCGCAAGCTGCTGCGCCCCAGCGGCGCCGATCGCACCACCCTGCTGCTGTCGATCGGCGACACGCGCTCGCCCGGAGCGCTGCATCGGTTGCTCGAGCCGCTGGCGCGCTACGGCATCAGCATGAGCCGCATCGAGTCGCGGCCGTCGCGCCGGCGCAAATGGGACTATGTGTTCTTCATCGACATCGAAGGCCATGCCGAGGACGCGGGTGTACGCAAAGCGCTGGCAGCGCTGAAGAAGCGTGCCTCGTTGTTCCGCGTGCTGGGTTCCTATCCACGGGCGGTGCTCTAGGCCCATGGCGAGCGAGCGCCATCCCGGCGACCGCCATCCCGGCCGGCTCGCGGTCCAGGCGGTGCGCGGTCTGTCGCCCTACGTGCCCGGCAAACCGATCCGGGAACTGGAGCGCGAGCTCGGCATCCACGACATCGTCAAGCTGGCGTCGAACGAGAACCCGTACGGCCCGAGCCCGCGCACGCTCTCGGCCATGCGCGCGGCGCTCGATGAGGTCTGGCTCTACCCCGACGGCGGCTGTCACGAGCTCAAGCAGGGGCTCGCGCGGCATCTGGGCGTCGATGCCGCGTGCCTGACCCTCGGCAACGGCTCGAACGACCTGCTGGTGCTGCTGGCCGAGGCCTTCCTGACGCCCAGCCATAGCGCGGTCTACTCGCAATACGGTTTTGCGATCTATCCGCTGGTCACGCGCGAGACCGGCGCGCAGGCGATCGCAGTGCCGGCGCTCGGGCGCGACAGCGACATGCCGCTCGGCCATGATCTTGCCGCCATGGCGGCGGCGATCGCCCCGCACACGCGGCTGGTGTTCATCGCCAATCCCAATAATCCAACCGGCACCTGGGCAGCGCCGGCGGCGCTCAAGGGCTTGCTCGAGCGCGCCGCCCCGACCACGCTGGTGGTGCTCGATGAAGCCTATTTCGAATACGGCCACGCGCTGGGTACGCAGGATGGGCTGCCGTGGTTGGCCGAGCATCCGAATCTGGTGATCCTGCGAACCTTCTCCAAGGCCTACGGGCTCGCCGGTGCCCGCGTCGGTTACGCGATCTCGCACCCGGAGGTCGCCGACGTGCTCAATCGTCTGCGGCCGGCGTTCAACGTCAATTCGCTGGCGCAAGCCGGCGCGCTCGCGGCGCTCGCCGATCAGACGCATATGCGCAGCGCCGTCAGCCAGACCCTGCGCGAACTCAGCCGGGTCGAGGCCGAGCTGCGGCGACTGGGACTGTGGACCGCGCCTTCCGCCGCCAATTTTCTGCTGCTGCGGCTCGCTGCACCGGCGGCACCGGTGTTCGAACGGCTGCTGCGGCGGGGCCTGATCGTGCGTCCGCTCGCGGGTTACGGCCTGAAGGATTGCCTGCGCATTTCGATCGGCCTGCCGCAGCACAATGACCGACTGCTAGCGGCGCTGCCGCAGGTGCTCGCCGCGGGCGCCGCTCAAGCCCTATGAGCAGCGCCACTACCGGGCGCCGCTACATCGTACGTCCGGCCCGCAGCGTGCAGGGCGAGCTGCGTGTTCCGGGTGATAAATCGATCTCGCATCGCGCGTTGATGCTCGGCGGCATTGCCGAAGGGCAGACTTCGATCAGCGGCTTCCTGGCGAGCGGGGACTGTCTATCGACACTCGCGGCGCTGCGCGCGCTCGGCGTGTTCATCGAGCGGCCGCAGGAATGCGAGGTCCGGGTACACGGTGTCGGCCGCGATGGACTCAAGGGCGCCCCGCGGCCGCTGGACATGGGCAATGCCGGCACCGCGATTCGGCTGCTCATGGGCCTGCTGGCGGGGCAGCGCTTCGACAGCACGCTCATCGGCGATGCCTCGCTGATGCGCCGGCCGATGGAGCGCGTGGCCACGCCGCTGCGCGCCATGGGTGCGCGCATCGACACCGACGGCGGCAGGCCACCGGTGCGCATCCACGGCGGGGCGGCATTGCAGGGGATCGACTATGCGCTGCCGATGGCCAGCGCCCAGGTGAAGTCCGCGGTGCTGCTGGCAGCCCTGTACGCGCAGGGCATGAGCAATGTCACCCCCCCCCCCCCCCCCCGCGGTTTTGGCGTGCACATCGCGTCCGAGGCCGGCCGCGTGAGCCTCGCGGGCGGACAGCGCCTGCGCGGCTGCGACATCGCGGTCCCCGGGGATTTTTCATCGGCGGCGTTTTTCATTGTGGCCGGCTGTCTGGCGGCCCGGCAGGGCCTGACGATCCGCAACGTCGGCGTGAACCCGACCCGCACCGGGCTGCTGGAGATGCTGCGGCTCATGGGCGCCGACATCGACGTGCAGCCGCATCGCGGCGAGGCGCCCGAACCGGCCGCCGATATCCAAGTGCGCGCCGGCGCTCTGCGCGGCATCCGCGTTCCCGAGGCGCTGGTACCGCTGGCCATCGATGAGTTCCCGGTGTTTTTCATTGCGGCGGCCGCGGCTGAAGGCGAGACCGTCGTGACCGGCGCCGCGGAACTGCGGGTCAAGGAAAGCGATCGCCTCGCGCCATGGCGCAGGGCCTGTCGACGCTGGGCATCGAGTGCGAATTGCTGCCCGATGGACTGCGTCTCCAGGGAGGCCGGATGCGCGGCGGCCGCATCGACAGCCACGGCGATCATCGCATCGCCATGGCCTTTGCGGTCGCCAGCCTGCTCGCCAGCGAACCGATCGAGATCGAGGATGTCGCCAACGTGGCCACCTCGTTTCCCGGTTTTCCACGACTGGCGCGCGCCGCGGGGCTCGCGCTCGAGGACTGATCATGCCGGCGCCGGTGGTCACCATCGACGGGCCCAGCGGCTCGGGCAAGGGCACCGTGAGTCGTTTATTGGCGCATCGCACCGGCTGGCATCTGCTCGACAGCGGTGCGCTGTACCGCCTGGTGGCCTTGGCCGGGGTCCTGAGGGGCCTGGAGCCCGATGACAGCAAGGGCCACGCCCGACTCGCCGAGCAGATGAACGTGGTGTTTGCGGCCGACCCCGAGGGTAACGAGCGCATTATGCTCGATGGCCGCGAGGTATCGGCGGCGCTGCGCTCGGAAGGCGCCGGGGCCGGGGCCTCGCGGGTCGCGGCCTGGCCCGCGGTGCGCGCGGCGCTGCTCGATCGCCAATGGGCCTTTGCGCGCCCCCCGGGTCTGATCGCCGACGGGCGGGACATGGGCACCGTGGTGTTCCCGCACGCCGCGCTCAAAATCTTCCTCACCGCCAGTGCCGACGAACGCGCCCGCCGACGCTATAACCAGTTGAAAGAGAAGGGTTCTGGTGTTAGCCTTGCCGCCCTTTCGCTCGAGATCGCGGAACGCGATCGGCGCGATTCGACACGGTCTGTAGCTCCGCTTGTGCCGGCAGCCGACGCGATCGTCCTGGACTCGACGGCTATGAATGCCGCCGAGGTGGCGGACGAGATATTCGCGCACGGCCGGGCCCGCTCGCTCTGGCCGTAGGTCGCTCGCCGCCGGTCCGGCGCCGCGCCGTTACGCTGAGGATAGCGCGAGCGCGAGGGGTCTCGTTCGAGGGGTCTCGTTCGAAAAAGTGAATTGAAGGTTGGCGCCGCAGGATGCGGCGTTCGTCATGTCCAACCCGCTGTGCCGGATGCGCCGCGGTCGATAAGCACGGCAACGTGCGAGAGAGTGTATGAACGAAAGTTTTAGCGAGATGTTTGAGCAAAGCCTGGCGAATCAGCGCATTCGCCCCGGCATGATCCTGACGGGCCTGGTGATCGATGTCGGTCCCGACGTCGTCATCGTCAACGTCGGATTGAAGTCGGAAGCCGTCATCCCGCTCGAACAGTTCAAGAATGAGCGCGGCGAAGTCGAGGTCAGTGCCGGCGATCAGGTCGAAGTCGCGCTCGACTCAGTCGAAGACGGTACTGGTGAGACGCGCCTGTCGCGCGAGAAAGCCAAGCGCGCACGCACCTGGACGCGCCTGGAAGAGGCATTCAACAACGCCGAGATCGTGACCGGGATTATTTCCGGCCGCGTCAAGGGCGGCTTCACGGTCGAGATCGATCATGTACGCGCGTTTCTGCCGGGTTCATTGGTGGATGTGCGCCCGGTGCGCGACACCGGTTATCTCGAAGGCAAGCCGCTCGAGTTCAAGGTGATCAAACTCGATCAGAAGCGCAACAACGTCGTGGTCTCGCGCCGTGCGGTGGTCGAGCAGGAGTTCTCGGCCGAGCGCAGCGCGCTGATGGATAACCTGCAGGAAGGCGCGGTGGTGCGCGGCACGGTGAAGAATCTCACGGATTACGGTGCTTTCGTCGATCTGGGCGGCATCGACGGTCTGCTGCATATCACCGACATGGCCTGGAAGCGCGTCAAGCATCCGTCCGAAGTCGTCAAGGTCGGCGATGAGATCGACGTGCGGATCCTGAAATTCGATCGCGAGCGCTCGCGCGTTTCGCTGGGCTTGAAGCAGCTCGCTCGGCGCGGATCCGTGGGAGAACATTGCGCGGCGCTATCCGCCCAACACCCGCGTGTTCGGCAAGGTCACCAACATCGCCGACTACGGCGCCTTCGTCGAGATCGAGGACGGTGTCGAGGGTCTGGTGCACGTCTCGGAAATGGACTGGACCAACAAGAACGTCAATCCGGCCAAGGTGGTGCACACCGGTCAGGAAGTCGAAGTGATGGTGCTCGACGTCGACGAAGAGCGCCGGCGCATTTCACTGGGCCTGAAGCAGTGCAAGGCGAACCCGTGGAAGGAGTTTGCGGAGAATCACAATCGCGGCGATCGCGTCTCGGGGCAGATCAAGTCGATCACCGACTTCGGTATCTTCATCGGCCTGCCGGGCAACATCGACGGTCTGGTGCACCTGTCCGACATCTCCTGGGATCAGCCCGGCGAGGAAGCGGTGCGCAACTATCAGAAGGCACAGCAGGTCGAGGCCATGGTGCTGTCGATCGATCCGGAGCGCGAACGCATCTCGCTCGGCATCAAGCAGCTCGCCAAGGATCCATTCTCGGCTTTCATCGCCGAGAACCCCAAGGGCAGCATCGTCAAGGGCACGGTCAAGGACGTCGATCCTCGCGGTGCCGTGATCGATCTGGGCAACACCATCGAAGGCCAATTGCGCGCCTCGGAGCTCGGCCGCGACCGGGTGGACGATGCGCGCGCGGTGCTGAAGATCGGCGACGAAGTCGAAGCCAAGTTCATCGGTGTGGATCGCAAGACGCGCACCATCTCGCTGTCGATCAAAGCGAAGGAAGTGTACGAAGAAGCGGAGGCGGTGCAGAGCTATCGTTCCGAAGTGCCGACCTCGGGTACCAGTCTCGGCGATCTGCTCAAGGAGCAGATCAACGGGCCGGATCGCAGTTGAGCGCGTCCGGCCTTTGCATCGTCATATTAGTTGCAGCGTCATTAAATCAGCGACAGGGGTCAGCGCATCGAGGGAACAGCAGCCTTCGAGGCGGTGATCTTCAGAATCTGGAAGCGCCATGACGAAGTCGGAACTGATCGAGATCATTACGGCGAAGCAGAAGCATCTGCCCGCGAAGGATGTCGAGCTGGCACTCAAGCAGATGCTCGAGATCATGAGCGACTCACTGGCTCAGGGCGATCGGATCGAAATCCGCGGCTTTGGCAGTTTCTCGCTGCACTTCCGGCCGCCGCGCCAGGGACGCAATCCCAAGACCGGGGAAGCGGTAGCACTCGCCGGCAAATACGTGCCGCACTTCAAGCCGGGCAAAGACCTGCGCGAGCGCGTCAACAGCGGTGCGGATCGCCCGATTCGCGACTGAGCGTCGATCCTTGCAGGAGTAATGGGGCCGCGCAAGTCGGTCGCCAGCGCGGTCGTGGTCATCTAAAATCTGATCGCTGAATAATCATGTTGAGAGGTTCGACGGCATGGCACTAACAGAGGTTCGCACCGCGGTGTTCCCGGTGGCGGGACGTGGCACACGATTCCTGCCGGCGACCAAAGCCAGTCCGAAGGAAATGCTGCCGATTGTGGACAAGCCGCTGATTCAGTACGCGGTCGATGAGGCGCTGGCCGCCGGTGCCCGCCGGCTGGTGTTCATCACCGGGTCGTCCAAGCGCGCGATCGAGGATCATTTCGATGCCGACGATGAGCTCGAGAAACTGCTCGAGTCGCAGGGCAAGCACGAGCTGGCGGAGCGGGTGCGCAGCGTGCTGCCGAGCTATGCCTCATGCATCTATATCCGCCAGCCGGCGCCGCTGGGTCTGGGCCACGCCGTGCTGTGCGCGCGTCCGGCCGTGGGCGATGTGCCGTTCTTCGTGCACCTCGCGGACGATCTGATCGATGCCGAGGTTCCATGCCTCAAGCAGATGGCGGCAACCTACATGGAGCGCGGGGGCAGCGTCCTCGGAGTCGAGGAGGTGCCGAAGCGCGACACCGACAAATACGGCATCGTCGAGGTCGAGCCCGGTGATGGCATCGTCAGCCGCATCCGCAGCATCGTCGAGAAGCCCAAGCCGGCGGTGGCGCCATCCACGCTGGCAGTGGTCGGCCGCTACGTGTTGACGCCGGCGATTTTCGATGAGCTCGAGCGCGTCGGTCAGGGCGCCGGCGGGGAGATTCAGTTGACCGATGGCATTGCGCGTCTGTTGCAGCGTGAGCCGGTATATGCCCATCGCTTCACCGGCCGGCGCTTCGACTGCGGCAGCAAACTCGGCTACCTGCAGGCGACGGTGGAGCTGTCGCTGGCCGATCCGGGTCTGGGCAAGGACTTTCGCCGCTATCTGAAGCACCTGGCCGCCACGCTCGACGATATATCCTGAAAGCAGCGCCGCCCGGGGTTGAAAGCGCCAATTGGCTTGAGAACGCGACTGGCACGACCGGCGCCGGTGGGCGCAGTGAACTGAGTCACATTTCCGGCGCGATCCCGCGAAAAGAACCGCCGTGGCATCAGCCACATAGCTCTTGCACCCGCGCTTCAAGAAAGCCCACGCGCGGCCGATAGCTTTATCGGGACCGCTTCGGCCTACCGGTAGTTGCATCGCGCATGTTTACGCTCCTCGGCTCGGTCGTCGTTCTGTTGTGCGTTGGCGGCAGCTTTCTGATGGAAGGCGGCAGCCTGCTGCTGCTCTGGCATCCGAGCGAGATCATCATCATTGTCGGTGCCGCATTCGGCGGGTTTGTCACCAGCAATCCGTTCAAGGTGGTGAAAGGATCGTTCGCCGCGGCCCTTGGGCTGATCAAGGGTCCGCGCTACAAGCGCGAGGACTATGTCGACCTGCTCAAGCTGCTCTATGACATCCTGGTGAAGATCCGCAAGTCCGGCATGCTCGCCATCGAGGCGGACATCGAGGCGCCGGAGAAGAGCAAGATGTTCACCGATTATCCGCGCATCCTCGCGGATCATCACATGATCGAGTTCATCACCGACTGTCTGCGCCTGATCGTCGGCGGCAACCTCGATCCGCATGAACTCGAGAGTCTGCTCGAGTACGAGCTCGAGACCCACCACCAGGAAGCTGCCGAACCGGCGCACGCCGTGCAGCGCGTGGCCGATGCGTTGCCAGGCTTCGGTATCGTCGCGGCGGTGCTGGGTATCGTCAATACCATGGCGGCGATCGACGGCGCGGACACCGGCACCATCGGACGCAAGGTGGGCGCGGCGCTGGTCGGCACGTTTCTCGGTATCCTCGTGGCCTATGGCTTTATCGGCCCGATCGCGGCGGCGATCGAGCATCGGGTGCATGAAGAAGGCAAGGCGTTCGAGGTGGTGAAGATGGCGCTGGTGGCGAGCGTGCGCGGTTATGCGCCGCCGGTGGCGGTGGAATTCGCGCGCAAGCTGCTGTGGTCGGACGTACGGCCGAGCTTCGCGGATCTCGAGAATCACCTCAAGGGCAAGAAGAAAGAGCCGCAGAAAGAGGGCGTGCCGGCGTGAATGCTCCCCAGGTCGAGCGTCCGATCGTGATCGTCAAGCGCGTCAAGAGGGCGCGCAACGCTCATCATGGCGGGGCCTGGAAGGTCGCCTATGCCGACTTCGTGACCGCGATGATGGCGTTTTTCATGGTGATGTGGCTGATCGCCGCCGTGTCGAAGGAACAGCGCGCGGCGATTTTCGATTACTTCAAGAATCCGAGCATGCAGCAGGGCAAGTCGCCGCGCGCCTCGCCGGGCCAGATCGGTCCCGGCGGCGCGAGCACCAGCGTGATCAATCTGCACGGCGGACTCGACGCGCGCAAGTCCTCGAGCTCGCTGTCCACCGGACTGGGCACACCGCGCGATACGGCATCGCAGGTCGATAGATCGGCGCCGAATGTCGACGCGGCGCAAAAGATCGCCCAGGAGGCCGACCGGAAAAAGCTCGAGTCGCTCATGGCGCAGCTGCGCGAGGCGATCGACCACAGCCAGGCGCTCAAACCGTTCAAGGATCAGCTGCTGCTCGATATCACGCCCGAGGGTCTGCGCATCCAGATCGTCGATGCGCAGAATCGGCCGATGTTCGACCTCGGCAGTGCCAGGCTCAAGGACTATACCGCCAACATCCTGCACGAGCTGGCCCCCTACCTGAATTCAGTCCCGAACCGCATCAGCCTGTCCGGCCACACCGACACCACGGCGTATGTGATGGTGGCGGGATATACCAACTGGGACCTGTCGGCCGATCGGGCCAATGCGGCACGCCGGGCGCTCGAAGGCGGCGGTCTGGCGTCCGACAAGGTCGCGCGCATCGTCGGCTTATCCTCATCGGTGCTGTTCGATAAGGAAAATCCACGCAATCCGATCAATCGGCGCATCAGCATCATCGTGATGACCAAGGAAGCCGACGAGTCGGCAATCAAGAGCGATTCGACGCCCGAGAGCGCCGCGGCGATGGCACCGGCCGAGGCCAGCCCCGCCAATTCGTCGATCGATGCGCCGGCGCCCGCGCCGCCGCCGGCCGGAGCCGCTGGCGCCGTTGGCGCAGAAGCGTCGACGATCGCGCCCAAGTAGGATTTTGCCGCGCCCGATCGCCGCCGCCGCCGGCGCTCAACCGCAGGCGGCGCAGCGTGCTACGCTTCTGCGGCTGATCCACAAGCCGGAGGACGTATGCCGCGGGAAGGCTCGGTGCTAGGCACCATCGGCAATACGCCGCTGCTGGAGCTGCGCAATCTGGATACGGGCTGCTGCCGCCTATTCGTCAAGCTCGAAAATCAGAATCCGACCGGCTCCATCAAGGACCGCATCGGCTTGTCGATGATCGAGGCGGCGGAACGCGATGGCCACATCCGCGCCGGCGGCGAGCCGCCGAGCACCATCATCGAAGCCACCGCGGGCAACACCGGCCTGGGGCTGGCGCTGGTGGCGTCACAGAAGGGCTATCGGTTGCTGCTGGTGATCCCGGACAAGATGGCGCAGGAGAAGATCCTGCATCTGCGCGCGCTCGGCGCGCAGATTCGCCTGACGCGCAGCGATGTCGGCAAAGGTCATCCCGAGCATTATCAGGACCTGGCCGCGCGACTGGCGCGCGAGACCCCCAACAGTTTCTACGTCAATCAGTTCGCCAATCCCGCCAACCCGCTCGCGCACGAGGCGACCACCGGACCGGAGATCTGGGCGCAGACCGGCCACATGCTCGATGCGGTGGTGGTGGGCGTCGGTAGCGGCGGCACTCTGACCGGCCTGGCGCGGTATTTCGCGCGGGTCGCGCCGCACGTGGACATGGTGCTGGCGGATCCGAAGGGCTCGGTGCTGGCCGACGTGGTGAATACCGGCAAGATCCAGAAGGCGGCCGGTTCGTGGCTGGTGGAAGGCATCGGCGATGATTTCGTGCCGCCGATCTGCGATCTGTCCAGGGTGCGCCGGGCTTACGAAATCTCCGACGCCGAGAGTTTCTACACCGCGCGCAGCGTGCTGGCCAAGGAAGGTATTCTGGGCGGCTCGAGCACCGGCACTTTGGTCGCGGCGGCGCTGCACTATTGCCGCGAACAGACGGCACCGAAGCGCGTGGTCACGTTCGTGCCCGACAGCGGCAACAAGTATCTGAGCAAGATGTACAACGATTTCTGGATGTTCGATCAGGGTCTGCTGGAGCGGCCGCGCCTCGGCAATCTGCTCGATCTGATCGTGCGTCGCTACCAGGAGGGCGGCGCCGTGACGCTATCGCCGCAGGACACGCTGCTGCTGGCCTACCGCCGCATGAAGCTGTTCGACGTGTCGCAGATTCCGGTGATGCAGGGCGAGCGCGTGATCGGTATCGTCGATGAGTCGGATCTGGTGATGCATCTGCATACCGACCCGTCGCGCTTTCAGGATCCGGTCAGTACGGCGATGGTGACCAATCTCGAGACCATCGGGCATGATGCGCCGATCGCCGATCTGTTGCCGATCTTTCAGCGCGACCACGTGGCGATCGTCGCCGAGCGCGGCCACTTCGTCGGCGTGATTACCCGCATCGACCTGCTCAATTATCTGCGCAAGCAGCTCGGCTAGTTCGAATCAGAGTGGTGACCATGGGCAAGCATCCGTCATCCCGACAATCACGAACGGCGTTTGCGACGCGCACAATCCACGCCGGCCAGGCTCCCGATCCGAGCACCGGTGCGGTCATGCCGCCGATCTACGCCACTTCAACTTATGTGCAGAGCAGTCCCGGCGTGCACCAGGGCTATGAGTACTCGCGCAGCCAGAATCCGACGCGCTTCGCCTACGAGCGGTGCGTAGCCGATCTCGAGGACGGCACGCGCGCTTTCGCCTTCGCATCGGGGCTGGCGGCGACCGCCACGCTGCTCGAGCTGCTGTCGCCGGGCGATCATGTCATCGCCTCCGACGATATGTACGGCGGCAGCCGCCGTCTGTTCACCCGCGTGCGCGAGTCGTCCGCAGGGCTTAGATTCTCGTTCGTGGACATGCGCGACAGCGCGCAGGTGCAGGCGGCGATCCGGCCGGAGACGCGCCTGATCTGGGTCGAGACCCCCAGTAATCCGATGCTCAAACTCGCGGACCTCGGGGCGATCGCGACCATTGCCGGCCGGCACCACATCCTCGCCGCGGCCGACAACACCTTCGCCACCCCCTATCTGCAGCGGCCGCTGTCGGCGGGCTTCGACGTGGTCATGCATTCGGGTACGAAGTATCTCAGTGGCCATTCGGATGTCGTCAATGGCGTGCTGGTGGTCGGCGACAACGCCGAGCTGGCCGAACGGCTCTCGTTCCTGCAGAACTCGGTTGGTGCGGTGGCCGGACCGTTCGATTCGTTCCTGGCATTGCGCGGCCTCAAGACGCTGGCGCTGCGCATGCAGCGCCACTGCGAGAACGCGCTGGAACTGGGAGTCTTTCTGGAGCGCCACGGCAAGGTGGGGCGGGTGCACTATCCGGGGCTCGCCTCACACCCGCAGCATGCGCTGGCGCGCTCCCAGATGCGCGATCCGCGCGGTCAGAGCGCCTTCGGCGGCATGATTTCGATCGAGCTCAATGGCGGGCTCGAGGATTCCAAGCGATTTCTGGAGCGCTGCCAGCTGTTTGCTTTGGCGGAGTCACTCGGTGGCGTCGAGAGCCTGATCGAGCATCCAGCCATCATGACCCATGCCAGCGTGCCGCGCGCGGCCCGCGAAGCACTCGGTATCACCGACACGCTGTGCCGGCTGTCGGTAGGGATCGAGGATGTGCAGGACCTGAAGGCGGATCTGCAGCAGGCGCTCGCTTAGGCGCCGGTCCTGCGCAGCCCCGAGCCAAGCGCGTACTGCGCCCCGGTTTGCCGCCCGGCATGATGGGGGACCACGGACATACTATCGCCATGCGGCTCAAGGCATTGATCCTGATCACGGCATTCCTAGTTGCGCCGGCCGTGCGGGGCGCCGATCCGCAACCCTATACGGTGCATATCGCGACCACCGGCCACGGTGCGCTCGATGCGGCGCTGAAAGCGAGTTCGCAGCTGGTATCGCTGCGCACTACGGCGCCGGCCGGGCCATTTGCGCTGGTCGGCCGGGCGGAAGCCGACATCGAGCGGCTGCAGACGGTGCTCGAGAGTTTTGGCTACTATCAAGCCCACGTCAGCGTGACCATCGCCGGGCGGGCGCTGGACGATTCCGGGCTGCGCGAAGCGCTCGATGCGCTGCCCTCGGGGAGCCGCGCGCCGGTGCAGGTCAGCATCGAGACCGGGCCGCTCTACCACCTGGGCCGCGTCACGATCGAGGGCGAAGTCAGCGCCAAGGCGCGTGCCGCGTTCGCTCTGGAGAGTGGGGCACCCGCCGTCGCAGCCGCGGTGCTGGCCGCTGGGCAACGACTGCTCGACGCGCTCGAGGAGGAAGGACATGCATTCGCCAAGGTCGATGATCCGATTGCCTACCTGGATGCGCACGACCCGGTTCTGGACGTGACCTTCAAGGTCACGGCCGGCGCCGTGTACCGACTCGGTGCCATCCGCATCGAAGGATTGAAGCGCCTTGACCAAGCGTTCCTTCAGAGGCGTGTGAAGCTGCATACGGGCGACCAATACAGCCCGAGCAAGATCGAGCACGCGCGCACCGACCTGCTCACGCTGGGCACTTTCTCCGGCATCTCGGTGCGCCTGCCAAAGGAGGCGGACGCTCAGGGCGGCAGTTTGCCGGTCACTTTTGACGTGCAGGAACGCAAGCGCCACGCGGTCAGCCTGACCGCGGCGTATTCGAGCGACCTGGGCGGCAGCGGCGGGGCCACCTGGACGGATCGCAACGTGTTCGGCGCTGCCGAGCAGCTCAATTTGAGCGCCAGCATCATCAACTGGGGCGGCAGCGACACCACCGGACTCGGCTACGATCTGGCGGCACAGTTGAACAAGCCGGATTATCTGCGGCCCGACCAGTCGCTGCAGTTCAGCCTGACGGCACTGCAGCAGAACCTCATCGCCTACGATCAGACCGCGCAGATCGGTGGCGTGACAGTGCTGCGCAAACTGTCGACGGAATGGACCGTCGGTGTCGGTGTGAACCTCGAGCAGGAGAAGATATTCCAGCAAGCCGCAAATTTCTATAACGGCACAAATTTCTATTACACGTTGATTTCGCTGCCGGTGACTGCGAAATACGACAGCACCGCGTTGGCCAATCCGCTCAGCGATCCGCTGCATGGGGTGCGGCTGACGCTGTCGCTGGCACCCACCGAGTCGCTGGGCCATCCGAACGCCACGTTCGTGATATTTCAGGCCAGCGCCGCGACCTACCTGGATCTGGCGCGGCTCGGCTGGACGCCGACGGGGCGCAGCGTCATTGCGCTGCGCGGCTTGATCGCTGAAGCTCACGGCGCCGGCCAGTTCAGCCTGCCGCCGGACCAGCGCTTCTATGGCGGCGGCAGTGCCACCGTGCGCGGTTATAAATATCAGTCGGTCGGGCCAACCTTTCCCAACCCGGTCGCTCCGCCCCCCACCGCCACCAATCCCCACCCGGCAGTTCCTGCTCCGCCCTCCCAGCCGATCCCGACCGGCGGCACTGACCTCGCGGCCGCGGGTGTCGAGTTTCGGCAGCGGCTGTGGACCAATTTCGGCACGGCCGTATTCGTCGATGCCGGCAAAGTGACCGCCGACCCGCGTCCGTTCGAAGGCAGGCCGAGCGCGGGCTACGGCGCCGGTCTGCGCTACTACACACCGATCGGCCCGATTCGGCTCGATGTGGCGCTCCCGGTGCGACGGCTGCCAGGCGGCGACGCGCTGGAGATCTACGTCGGTCTCGGACAGGCATTCTGATGGCGCGCCGGTACCGCATCCTGATCGCTGTCGCGGCCGTGCTGCTGTCGCTGCCCATACTGCTCTGTGCCGCGCTGCTGGTGCTCGGCAATTCCGATCGCGGCCGGCGGCTCATCGAGCACAGCACCGAGCGGCTGAGCGGCGGCCAGGTGTTGCTGCAGGGCTTGGCGGGCCGTTTTCCGGACCAGCTGCGGCTCTCACGGCTGCAGCTGCGAGATCCACAGGGCCTCTGGCTCGAGGCCGATGAGCTGCAGGTGAACTGGTCGCCGCTGCCGCTGATCCGACGGCAGGGGCGCGTCGCGCTGCTGCAGGCTGCGCGTGTGGCGGTGGCGCGCGTGCCCGCGTACCCGGCCCGAACACCGTCGCGCAACTCGGACGGCATCTGGTTGCGTGCGCTCAGGGTCGACCGACTCGATGTGCAGCGACTCGAACTCGGCGCGCCGCTCGTGGGCAACGCCGTCGCGCTGCGCGTGCAAGGCAGCGCCCGCATCGCATCCTGGCAACAGGCGGCGGGGCATGGCGCAGATCGATGGCGCACGCGTGCGGGCGCAGCTCGATCTGGAAGAGGACGCGAATGGACCGCTCACGCATCTGATGCGGCTGCCCGGCTTGGGCGCGCTGTCGGTGCATCTGCGCGTGGATGGGCCGCGCGACGCCGTCAGCGCGCAACTCACGGCACAGGCCGGCGCCTTGCAGGCCAGCGCCGGCGGCACCGTGAATCTCAGCACTCGCGCCGCGGTGCTGCAGCTGACGCTGGATGCGCCGGCGATGAGTCCGCGTCCCGATCTGTCGTGGCGGCGCCTGTCGCTGCACGGCAGCTGGCGCGGCTCGCTCGCAGCGCCGATGACCACGGCGCAGCTGCAGCTCGCCGGGCTGGTCGCCGGTCCGCTGCAGCTCGACGCGCTCAAAGCCGATCTGCACGGCGAGGGCGATGCGCTGGCGCTGGATGCGAGCCTCGGCGGGCTTGTTTTGCCCGAACCCGCCCGCGGCCTGCTCTCCGACGCGCCGCTGGAGCTGCATGCGCAGGCGAAACTCGGCGCGGCCACGCGGCCGGTGGATTTTACGCTGTCACATCCGCTGCTCAGCGCCAGCGGTCACTGGAGCAACACTGGCGCCGCGACGCTGAGTCTGGCATTGAAAGATATCGAGCCGCTCGCCGCCCTTGCAGGTGTCCATCTCAAGGGCCGCGGCTCGCTGGAAGCGCAGCTGCAGGCTTCGGGGCAGACGCGTCGCGTCGAGCTGACCGGCGGCCTGGAGCTCGGCGGCGGCGATGCGATGCTCATGGGCCTGCTCGCACCGCGCGCTAAAGTCAGCGCGACGTTGTTGTTGAAGGACGGCAGCGCCGAGATCGAACGCTCGCAGCTCGAGGCATCGAAACTTCAGGTGTCGCTGCATGGCAGTGATGCGCTCGGGACCTTGGACCTGGACTTCAAATTCGCGCTGCCGGATCTTGCGGCGCTGTCGCCGGCGCTGGCCGGAGAACTCAATGCGCAGGGGCAGCTGCAGGGGGTATCCCCGCGACTCACGCTCGCCGCCGATGTCAACGGCAAGCTGTCGGCACATGGCACGCCACCCGGACCGATCCGGCTCAGCCTGCGTGCGCATGACCTGCCACAGCGGCCCAATGGGCGCCTCGAGCTCAGCGGCACGCTGGACGAGGCGCCGCTGCGGCTGACGGCCAGCGTCGAGCGCAACGCCGACGGCGCGCTGGCGGCCCAGATCGAGCGCGGGGACTGGAAGAGCGCCAGTATCGGCGGTGCATTGCGCATCGACGCCAATGCCTCGGACCCGGAAGGGCGCCTGGAGCTGCACTTCGCGCGGCTGGAGGATCTCGACCGGCTGCTCGGGCAGCCCATCCAGGGGAGCCTCGATGCGAGCGTGGTGTTCGATCGCGCTGCAGGCCGCAGTCGCGCGCAGGTCACGCTCGACGCCCACGATGCCGGCCTACCGGCGCAGCAACTGCAGCTGCTGCAGCTGCGCGGCGATATCGTCGAGCCGACCGTGCGGCCGGTGTTGGCGCTGCAATTGACGGCGCAGGCGCTGCGCAACGGTGCGCTGACCAAGCTGAACGCGGAAAAAAAAAGGCCGGCAGTCAGCCGGCGCTGCAGCTCGACGCCTCGGCCACGCTGTATCCTGAGCGGCGCGAGTTGCGACTGACGGCGTTGCGGGCCGACTACCGGCAACAGACACTGCAGCTGCTCGCGCCGACCATGATGTCCTTTGGCGATGGCGTAGCGTTCGAGCAATTACGGCTCGGGATGGCGGACACGACATTGCAGGCTAGCGGGCGGCTGACGCCGACGCTCGAACTGCATGCCTCGCTGCGCGACTTCACGCCCGCGCAGCTGCGCGTGGTGTGGCCGGATCTGCTGGCCGAGGGCCGCGCCGACGCCGATGTCGATCTGACCGGCAGCCTCGCGCGGCCGCAGGGGCTTGTGCGACTCCAGGCGCGCGGGCTGCGGGCCAGCAATGGTGCCGCCAGGGGACTGCCCTCGACCGACATCGATGCCAGTGCGCAACTGCAGGAGCAGACCGCGCAGGTCGAGCTGCGCATGCACGCCGGCGACGGTCTGCAATTGCAGATCAGCGGTCAGGTGCCGCTGAACCGCGACGCCGTCATCGCGCTCAAGGTCAGCGGCAGCTTCAACCTGAATGTGATCAATCCGATCATCGAGGCGAGCGGCCAGAGTGTGCTCGGTCAGGCCAAGATCGATGCCGAGCTGGCCGGCACGCCGGCGGCGCCGCAGGCGCGCGGCACGCTGGTGCTCGCGGGCGGAGATCTGCAGGATTACCCGCGCGGCGCGCACCTGAGCAATGCCAGCGCGACCTTGGAGGCTGACGGCGAGCAGCTGCAGCTCAAGCAGTTCACGGCGCATGCCGGCAGCGGCACGATCAACGCCAGCGGCACGGTCGGACTCGGCGAGGGCGATCTGCCGGTGGCGCTGCAGCTCACGGCACACGGCGCGCAGCCGTTCGCGAGCGATCTGTTGACCGCGACCATCGACATGGACCTGAAGATCTCAGGCGCGTTGCGCAGTCAACTCAATGCGGCCGGCAGCGTGCAGATCGATCACGCCGTTATCAATATCCCGAATGCCTTGCCACCCGACGTCGCGGTGCTGACCCCCCCGTCGTGCGCGCGGGCCAGAGGCCCGCGCCGGTGTCGAAAACCAGCTCGACCATCGTCGCGCTGAATCTGACGGTGGCGGCGCCGCGGGCGGTGTTCGTGCGCGGCCGCGGCCTGGACGCGGAACTCGGCGGCCAGCTGCGGATCGGCGGCACCAGCGCCGATCCCGAGATCAGCGGCGGCTTCGACCTGCGCAACGGCACCGTCAATCTCGCCGGCGCCACGCTGACCTTCAGCAGTGGCCGGGTGGGATTCAATGGCTATGGCGTGAAAAAGCGAATCGACCCGACGCTCGACTTCACGGCAATCAATATAAGCGGCGGGGTCACCGCAACGTTGAACGTCGGCGGCTATGCCGATGCGCCCGTCATCTCATTGAGCAGCACGCCTGAAATGCCGCAGGACGAGATCCTCTCGCGGCTGGTGTTCGGCGTCAGCGTGACGCAGCTCAGCCCACTGCAGCTGGCGCAGATCGGCGCTGCGCTGGCGACGATGGGCGTCGGCGGCGGCACGTTCAATCCGATCAATGCCGTGCAACGCAAGCTCGGCCTGGACCGGCTGGCGATCGGCGGTGGCTCGAGCAACAGCGGCAGCGCCAGCGGCACCGCCGGCGAGACCAGCAATGCGGCGACGATCGAGGCCGGGCGCTACGTCACGCGGCGGGTATATATCGGCGCCAAGCAGAGCACGAGCGGGTCGACCCAGGCCCAGGTGCAGGTCGATCTGACCAAGAGCCTGAAGCTGCAGACTACGCTCGGTACCGGAGGCGGCACGGTGCAGGGTGCGACGCCGCAAAACGATCCAGGCAGCAGCGTCGGCATCACCTACCAGTTCGAATATTGAGTCGGCAGCGAATGCCCGACCGGCGCGCTAACTCAGCAGGCCGAGTATGGCAGCGCGCACCGCCGCGGCGGTCTTGTTGCTGGCGTTGAGTTTCTTCACGACGTTGCCGATATGAAACGTCACCGTGCGCACCGACAGACCCATGATCTCGGAGATCTCGGAGGTGGTCTTGCCCTCGGCGGTCCAGCGAATCACCGATGTCTCACGCACCGACAAGCGCACATTCGCCTCCGGGACCATCTTCTTGACCAGCACGCGCGTCATCGAAATATGCGCGATCTGCGTCAGCCACGACAGGCGGAACTTCTTTTCCTGCATCTCCAGGTCGCTGAGCTCGTCGTTCGAGCGTGCGACCGTGAACATGCCCAGGGTGCCGTAGGCATCGCGGCAGGGCTGCGCCCAGCCGTAGCGCAGGCCGTGTAAGCGTGCTTCTTCCCAGAAGGGACGCGCACCGGAGAAAAAATCATCGGTCCAGACCACCGGTAGCGGGGAGCGCAAGCCGTGCAGTACCGTCGGATCCACCGCGAGATAGTTCTCGCGCGCATACTGGCCCTGCCATTCGGTCGGGTAGTTGTTGAACATAACGATTCGCTGGCGCGTCAGCGGCAGCGGCGGCCGCACGCCGTAAGCGCAGTAATCGAACCCTAACCGGCGGGCGATGTCGGCGAGCTTATCGAAGATCCGATGCTCGTTGTCTTCATTCAACAGCGACTGCAGCTGATCATCCTGCCAGGCTTTCACGATGGCTCCTGGGGCACGCGCTCCATTCTGCCGCAGCATTTTCTCCAGCTGTCAAGTATTACACTACAGCATTCCCTTGTGCCCGTGTAGTGTTGCGGCCTGTGGATGGTTCGTCGACGTGAAGCCGAGAGCCCGGAGGCTCGCCAGCGGCGATCGGCCGCCCCTGGCGGTATCGCCCGACGGTTACGTGCGGCTGACGGTGGCGGCTTTGCGTNCCATTCCGCTGACCCATCTGCTNTCCGAGCTCGACGCCGACATCNATCCGCCGCCCAGCACCACGAGCGGCGCCTGCCTTGCGTCGATCGTCGGCTACACCGAATGGGCCAGTCAGACGTCACCGGCATTATCCCTCGGCTGGGATTGGCGTATTGCGACCTCCGGCTGCCGGGTCCGCTACGTGCGCGAAGGGGAGGTGCGCAGCAACGTCATGCTGGTTGATGCGCGGCGGCGCGACCTGGGCGCGCTGGCCACAGAAGTGCTGCTGTGCGTCACCGTTGACACTTTGGGTTGGGAGCAGGCAGTCGAGCATTACATCAGCAATCGCTACGCCTGCCACCTGTCAAATCTTACAGTTACCGAGAGTCGAACGAGCCTCTAGAAGTAGCCCTCGTCTGTGCCGAAAGCAGCGAGGACGCTATGCGTGTCATCTCAGGTGCTGTCGCAGGGTTACCCGAGGGCTACTACGGGCGGGTGGCTCACTACCGCCACCGCGTCTTTGTCGAGCAACTCGGTTGGCGACTGGAAGCCCAGGACGGCGCCGAAGCCGACCAGTTCGACCGGCCGGACACGGTCTATGTGATGGTCGAGGATGAGGGGGGCAATATCGCCGGCTGCTCGCGGCTGTTGCAGACCACGCAGCCGTATCTGCTGGCTGAGGTTTTTCCGCAGCTGCTCAACGGGCTGCCGCCGCCGCGAGACCCGACTGTATGGGAGTTATCGCGCTTTGCTGCGATGGATTTCAATGCCCGCGCCGCCCCGCCGCTGGCGCAATTCTCCAATTCGGCCACGGCGCTGCTGATGCGCGCCTCGGTGGCATGTGCCGCCGCGCGCGGGGCACAGCGCCTGATCACGGTTTCGCCGGTGGGGATCGAGCGGCTGATCCGCCGCCTGGGGCTGCAGGCGCATCGCGCTGGACCGCCGATGATGATCGATGGTCATGCGATCTTTGCCTGCTGGATCGAGGTGCAGGGGACCGAGAATGCCTGACAGCGGGCGATCCAATGAACCCGCCAGTCCTCGTGTTGCCGAGACCGTCGCCGTCCACGCCGCGCATCACGGCGTCGTCAAGCTGCTCTACATGAACTATTGGAGTCGCTGGAGCAGCGCCGTCAGCGAGGCGGATAAATCCTCCGCCCCACCACTGTTTCGCAGCGGGCTCAATGCCGCCAGGATTGCACGCGACATGGCGCCGAGCCTGCCGCCGGGTATCTAGAGCCCGGTTGATCGGCGATGCGGCGATCGATACCGTAGCCGTATGGAGGCCGGATCGATGCGACGTTGGCTGGAAATCGTGGCACGGGTGACGGCACGGCGAGTTTCAGCGCCAGCGTCCGCTATGACGATGTGCCGGCGGGATTTCTGCCGCCCGGATTCCTGGTGATCGACCTGGCGCAGTATCTGCAGGAGCCGCTGTACGATCCGCACAGCGCGGCCCAGCACCCGGATGGCAATCCGATCTATCAGCGCGTGGCCGCCGGCAGGCGGCGTCCAAGCATCCGCTGCAGAGCGCGGTGCCGATTGCCGACATGCTGCTGCAGCAGGGGCAGGGCATGCACGGCCGCTTTGGCCGCGACAATACCCGCAACTTCATGGCGGCTACCGGTCCGGATTTCAAAGCGCAGTATCGCGATCCGATGCCCGCGAGCAATGCGGGCATTACGCCGACATTGCTGCGCCTGCTCGGCTGGCAATCTCGGGGGCCGGCGACCGACCGTCGGCGCAGCGCCCTCGAGTATCAGCGTTACGGCGGACGTGTCTACCTGGAGCAGGCTGCCCTGCGCGTAGTCCTACAGCAGGAAAGGACAGGATGCCCCAGACGCTGAGTTAGTATTAGTGTTCCCCGTAAGCGGCCCCGTGCAGACAGGTTGCGCCGCTCGGTATGCCGCGACTAACATCTATGGAAGAACCTGCAATGAAATCCAGAAAGAATTCCGCCATGAGTGATCCAGTGGACGCCGCACAGCTCTTCGAGCATCTCCAGGCCGTCATCCGCGATTCAGATGCACTGCTGAAGGCATCTGCATCCTACGCCGGCGATAAGATCGACCAGGCCAGAACGCAAGCCGCGGAATCTCTAGCCGCGGCGAAGGAGCGGCTGGCTGATATCCAGGCGGGCGTTGTCGGCCAGACCCGTGAATATGTGCAGAAAGGCGACCAGTACGTGCGCGACAATCCGTGGCAGTCCGTGGGCTTTGCCGCGCTGGCTGGATTTGTGTTAGGCGCCCTGCTGCTGCGCTCGAGAGATTGAGCTAGCCGACGTGGGCATTGCCGCATGACCGAGCCCCCTGGGAGATCACCCGAGCCGCCTAGCAGTGGTTTCCTCGACTCGGTGGGTCAGCTGGTCGTCACTGCGGTGGAGATGGCGCACACGAGGCTCGAGCTCATCTTCACCGAGCTGCAGGAAGGGCTGGAAGGCCTGGTCGGGCTGGTGCTGTGGTTGTTGACCGCGCTGCTCGCTGCCGCATTGGGTTTGTTGTTCGGCGGTTTGACGTTGATCCTTGTGTTCTGGGATACCCACCGCGTATTGGTGGCGGTGCTGGTCATGTGCGCGTTCCTGCTGCTCGCTGCGGCGGCGACCAGGGTGGTGATGGCAAAGCTGCGGGTGCAGCGCAGTCTGTTCGCAACCACGCTGACCGAGTTGGCCAAGGACCGCGCAATCCTCAAGGCGCCCCCATGACAGCTCGTGCCGCCGAGTTCGCCCGGCGCCGCGGCGCGCTGCAGTTGCGGTGCACGTCGCAGCGCCAACGAATGGCAGAGGCGATGGCGGCGATCGATTCAGATCTGCAGAAGGTCGATCGCGGACTGGCGATGGTTCGAAGAATCCGGATATCGCCGCTAATTCTGGCTGCCGGCGCCGCGCTCGCGCTTGGGCTCGGCGCTGGCCGCACAGCTGGTTTCATCGGCCGTGCATGGCTGCTGTTCAACAGCCTGCAACGGCTCAAGCGCTCACTGTCGCCGCCGGAGTAGACGCAATGGATCCGCGTACCCAGGCACCGACCCCCGATGCATCGACTGAAGCTTCGCAGCCGCCCAACGAAGCGGACGCACGCCGGCAGCGCGACCAGCACCTCGATCAGGAACTCGACGAGGAGCTGGACGATACTTTTCCGGCGAGCGATCCGATTCCATGGAGCCACGAGGTCAAGTGAGCCTGTCGGTGCGCCATTGACCTCGAATCAATTCTTCAAGTTGACCGCACCGGTGAGCGCGGTGGATCACTTACTGGGTCCAGAGCACGCACCGGTCACCGTGGTGGAGTACGCCGACTTTGAATGTCCGAACTGTAAGCAGGCGGCACCGGCAGTCAAGCTGCTGCTCGAACGTTTTGCCGAGCGGGTTCGATTCGCCTTTCGGCATAGCCCGCTCGAGGAAGTGCACCCGCATGCGCTGATGGCGGCGGAGGCGTCCGAATGCGCCGGCGCTCAGGGGCAGTTCTGGCCGATGCACGATCTGCTATTCGAAAATCAACTGCATCTGAAGACCAATCAGCTCCACAGCTACGCCGGGCGTGTGCGGCTCGACATGGCGCGTTACATCGCGGAGATGGACGATCACGTCTATCTGCAACGCATTCGTGAGCATCAGCAGAGCGGTCGCGACAGCGGCGTGCGCGGGACGCCGACATTTTTTGTCAATGGCAGGATTCAAGACGTATCGTTTGGCATCCACGCCCTGTTCGATGCGGTCGAAGCACTGCGGAAGAAGTAATCCGCCGTGGCGGCTTGCGCGCAGCGACCGCGGTCATAACAGCCAATTATGTAGCCATAGCGCAATGGGGCTTCCTCCGGCGTGCGCACCCGGTAACATACGCGCCTCCATCCATGAGCTGACGAGGTGGCAAGATCTTGGCCGCGATAGGTACGGAGCGTGTGCTCGAAATTCAACACTGGACTGATACGCAGTTTACTTTCGCCACGACTCGCAACCAGGGCCTGCGATTCGAGAACGGCCAGTTCGTCATGGTTGGGCTGCAGGTCAACAGCCGGCCGCTGCTGCGCGCCTACAGTATTGCCAGCGCCAATCACGAGGAGCATCTCGAGTTCCTCAGCATCAAGGTTCCCGACGGTCCACTGACCTCGCGCCTGCAGCACATCCGCGAGGGCGATGAGATTCTGGTCGCGCGCAAGCCGACCGGAACGCTGGTGCTGCACGATCTCAAGCCCGGAAAGCGCCTATATTTGCTGAGCACCGGCACCGGTGCGGCGCCCTTCATGAGTGTGATCAAGGATCCGGAAGTCTACGCACGCTTCGAGACCGTGGTATTCGTCCATGGGGTCCGCTGGGTGCGGGAGACCGCCGTCGTCAGGCATCGCATTGAGGAATTGCAAGCGGACGAGTATCTGGGAGAACTGGTGCGCCAGCAGCTGCATTACTATCCGAGCGTTACTCGAGAGCCGTACCGGAACCACGGCCGGCTGACGAGCCTGATCGAGTCGGGGCGTCTGTCCAGGGATCTGCGGCTGCCGCCTTTCGCTGCCGCCAGCGACCGCGTGATGGTCTGCGGTAGCCCCGCCATGCTGGCCGACACCTGCGCGCTGCTGGATGCGCACGGCTTCCGGATTTCACCGCATATCGGCGAGCCCGGCGACTACGTCATCGAGCGCGCTTTCGTCGAACGCTGAGCCGCGCGGCGTCGCCGCTGAAATCGATCGGCGCGAACACGATATTGCCGCGCTGCTTCGGCAGCGATTCGATCCGGGCCGTCGTCGCGGCAACCGCATGGTGCCATGGGATGCCGACGATGCCACGGTCTGCGTCGGCGGCCCTCCGGGATTTTCCCGCGCGATGAAACTCTCGCGCCGGTCTTGCTCAGTGTCAACGGCGGCTACGTGGACAGCGCCGGCTTCCTGGCGTTGCGGGGCCTGTTCAGCGGGCATGTCGCAGGCAACTTCGTCACGCTCGGCGCAGCGACTGCATCTGGCGGCGGTGGGAAGCCCACTGCCGGGTGATAAAGGATGNGGTTATGCTAGGCGGATTCCAGGAGCTTGCCTTGGACTTCGTCGCCGATAATCCGGGGCGCACGCTCTTNCACTGTCACCCGCAGCTGCACATGGATTTTGGCTTGGTGGCGCTGTTCGATTATGCGTAGCCGACAGGTANGGTGGCGAGGCGTGGCTGCCTTTCTTCACGGTTCATAATGATCGCTGCCAAAGGAGAGTTGCGATGAGATCGGCGAAACATGAGTACCGCTCCGGCCCCTGTTGCTGCGCNCTCAGATGCGAAGCCGTCCTTGGANTCGTCGCAAGTATGGCGGACCTTGAGTGACCCGGGCTGTTGACGCGGGCGGATTAACAAGCGCAAAGAGGACCGGGTGGGCTCGCCTTTTGAGGTGTTGCTGATCTTTCTGAAGCTGGGAGTGAGCTGCTTCGGCGGCCCGATTGCTCACCTTGGTTATTTCAGGAATGAGTTCGTTATCCGGCGCCGCTGGCTGGACGAGGCCGCTTATGCCGATCTTGTGGGGCTGTGCCAATTTCTCCCCGGCCCCGCCAGTAGCCAGGTCGGAATTTCCATAGGGCTCATGCGCGCGGGTTATCTTGGCGGCCTGGCGGCGTGGACCGGCTTCACGCTGCCCTCCGCCATCGCTCTGGTCCTGTTCGCCTACGGTGCGGCCGTGCTTGGCGGTCCGACCGGCGTCGGGTTGCTGCACGGCCTTAAACTCGTCGCCGTGGCGATCGTCGCGCAGGCCGTTTGGAGCATGGCGCGCACGCTATGCCCCGACCGTGAGCGGGCTACGATCGCTCTCGTGGCGGCGCTGATTCTTCTATTCATCAGCTCTTCAGTCGCCCAGATCGCGACGATCGTGTTGGGCGGCATTGCCGGGGCATGGCTCTGCCGGATTCCAGCGCAACCAATGACGGGCCATCTGGCGGTGCCGGTTTCGCGCCGGGTAGGGCTCGCGGCGCTGACCGCTTTCTTCGCACTACTCGCGGGCCTTGCTGTGCTGCGCGATCTCGGAACCTCGCAGCCGATAGCCCTCTTCGAGGCGTTCTACCGCTCGGGTGCGCTGGTATTTGGTGGCGGTCACGTCGTGCTGCCACTGCTGCGCGAGGCTTTTGTGGCGCCAGGCTGGGTGAGCGATGACGCCTTCCTCGTTGGCTACGGCGCAGCCCAGGCGATTCCTGGTCCGCTTTTCACCTTCGCGGCCTATCTGGGCGCCGTCGTCCGACCATCGCCGCATGGACTGACGGGCGCTGCGCTCGGCCTGCTGGCCATATTTCTTCCCGGCGTGCTGATCCTCATCGGCGCATTACCGTTCTGGGACACATTTCGGCGGCGTGCCGGAGCGCAGGCCGTCATGCGCGGTGTCAACGCCGCGGTGGTCGGCCTGCTTGGCGCGGCACTCTATAGCCCCATCTGGACAAGTTCTGTCAGAACCCCGGGAGATTTTGGGCTAGCTCTCGTCGGCTTTGTTCTGCTCACGGTCTGGCGCGCACCGCCGCTGCTCGTGGTCGTCTTCAGTGCGCTCGTCGGGATGACGTTGGCACGGATGGTGTCATGACGAGGGCAGGGCAGCGACGACAACCTCACTGATCCAACGCTATTTCGGCGGTCTATCGAGAACACGTTTCTGCCCGCCTTCTCGAGTTTGTCGGTCACGGCGTGAGGTGGAAGTCGCATCTACCCGGTGGTACTGCGGAGACCGCGGGCGGCAATAGCGGTCATGATCAGTTGCACTCCCAGAAAGATCAAATTTATGCCGACGTATAGACCGATCACCCAGGTGGCCGTGCTGGGCCAGCCATTCCAGATCAGGTAAGCCAGCACCAGGTTGATGAGACCGCTCAATAGCGTCCAACTCCAATTGCGCAGGTAGCGGCGGTATTCGAGTGCGATAAGCACGGCGGCGACGCCTTCGATCACAAAAAATACCGTCATCACGATGGTCAGCGTAATCACGCCTTGGAGGGGACGGGCGATCAGTATCGTCCCCAGCGCCACGGCGAGCACAGCGCTCAACAGCGACCACCAGAAGCCGGGCATGTGGCGCTTTCCGAAGATCGTGGCGGCCCGAAAGAATCCGCCAACGATTAAGAGCCAGCCCACCAGCAGCTCGATCTCCAAGGTTGAGATATTCGGCAACGCCACCGCCAGCATGCCGAGGATTAGCATGAGGATGCCCTGAAACAGGAACAGCTTCCAATGATCGTGGACGGTCGTCAGCACTCGACGGCGAATCGCTTCGACGTCCGGGTTGATTGCGAGCGTCATGGTTATTGACCTCTTTACTGAGGAGGGTCATCTCGGAAGAAGAATAAAGGCGGTGAGGTCCAGTCATCCCCCGGCTAGCCGATCTTTCTCCACTGATTCGCCTTCCTCCCCCTCCTCGCCTTCCACGTCCTCAAGCGGCGGCGGATTTTCCAACGCGCCGGTACGGTCCTGCGGATTCACGAAGGGATTGAACTCTGGCTCGCGCTCTATGTTCGGCTGCCAGGGTTTCTTCTCGTGTTTATGCTTCTCTGTCATGGTGCAATCCTATGCGGCCGTAGTGATCTGGCATGGTCCGTACAGAATACTCCACGTCATAGTGTTGCTATACCCACCAATTTCGGCCGGAGCCAAGTCGGTCGTTACCGACCCTACCCGTACTGGCGAACCTGCGAAGCACCGCGCCCCCTTCAATCTGCACATGGCCCTGCCACGTCCGCAGTGACTTGAGAGAATCTATGGGCGCCTCGTCAGAGGCTGTCGCCAGCGATCATCGATCCTCGCTTCCTGTGATCGCGATGAAGCTGGGGGAACCATTACGAACGACACGAAGCAGCAAGGGGAGCCGGGACGATGGCTTGCTGACCATTGCAAGATCCGCGACGTCCTCCAAGCGCTTAGTTCCAGCATGGGTGATGAGATCGCCGATTTTCAAGCCAGCCAGCGCTCCCGCGCCATCAGGGCGCAGCTGTGTCACGATCAGGCCGCCGCCTTCGTCTTGCGCCTTGAGCGCCTTGCGAATCTCGGTCGTCGCGTTGGCCACGCCGAGCTCGAGATTCGGCACCCAGGTATCTGGACCGCCGGATTGAAGCGGATTGTCGGGTGGATCTGGGAGTTGACCGATCGTCACCGCAAGCGACAGCTCCATGCCCTCCCGCATCACGGACGCGTCCACCGTAGTGCCTGGTGCCAGGCGCACGGCGATTTTTCCCAGACTGGCGAAGGTCACAGGTTTGGCACCGACGCTCAGGAGTACATCGCCGGCCATGAGCTCTCCCGCAGTCGGCCCCTGCGGCTCCACAGCCGTGATAAGCGCGCCTACAGGAGACTCCCGCCCGAGGAGGGCTCGCGCTAGTGCCGGTGTCATCGCTTGCACTTCAATGCCAAGGTAACCCCGGTTCACCCGCCCATGTGCCTCGAGCTCGGCGACGACGGACGCCACGGTTTCCGCTGGAATTGCGAATCCAAGACCGACTGAGCCCCCACTCGGCGAGAGTATCGCTGTAGTGACACCCACGACCGCTCCATCTGTCGATAGCAGGGGGCCTCCCGAATTACCAAGATTGATGGCCGCATCGGTCTGCAGGAAATCAATGTACGGGTCCTCTTCGAGTGCGCGAGCTCGTGCGGAGAGGATACCGGCAGTGACCGATTGACCGAGACCGAAGGGATTGCCGATGGCTACAACGGGATCTCCCACCGACACCTTGTCAGAGGATTCCAGGCGAAGCGCAGGTAAGCGACCTGCGCTCACTTTGAGCAGCGCAATATCGGTGGTCGCATCGACGCCAATGACCTGGGCGGGGATTTCCCGACCGTCTGCCAGCTTTACGCGCACCGAACGGGCTCCCACAACCACGTGGCGATTGGTAACGATAAGTCCGTCTGCACCTATGATGAACCCTGAGGCCAGCGCCGATCCGGCGGCGCCGGGCAGCGGATTGCTGCTGCCCGGCCCGGAGAGCATGCTGCGCATGAACGCGCGCATGTCGTTGTATTGGGTGTCGGTGGTCGCTCGGTCTACGGCGCGTTGGCCGGCGCCTTCCGCCCGTTCTTCAACGAGAACGGTGACGACGCTTGGTGCCGCCTGCCTGACCAGCGCAGCGTAGCCACCATTCGCCGCACCGGCTACAGGCTGAAGCATCAGAAAGACCGCTGCGGCCAGAACCGAGTTCGTGGCTCGGCTCGGCGAGCTCAGAATCCGGGATGCGGGTCTATCCCAACTAAACATTGCTGTGACAACTCATCGGACAGCTCTGCGAAATCGTAGCTCACTTCACGCGATGATACGCCCCGGCGATCACTGCAATGCCACCTCGGAGCCGACGTGTACGATGTTTTTACGGGGGTTACGCACCCCTGGGTAGTCGGAGGGGGTGGACTATCGAAGATGCGCTCAGGATGGCCATCGAGTAATCCTGGCGCAATGCGCCCGTGGCTGGTCCGCCTGCAGGACAACCGCCGACGGGCGGTCAGGACAATTCGAGGTCCCAGCGGCGGCCGTGCACTGCAAAAGGCGCGCTGAAAAGTCAACGGAACGAGGGTGGAGTGCGCGTCGCATCAACCAGCGCTGTCCGCTGAAACGGTTGAGTGTGATCCGTTATTGCGTCAGGACGTCGCTGGCGAATTCGTTGCGCTGGGGAGAAAGGCGGATCGCAAATGAGAAGTAGCGACGCAGCTGGCCCCCAAGTCTGGGCCCTTCCCAGTCGATGCGAATAGCGCAGTTGGACGAAGCTCTCGCCGGGATTGGGGCGCGCGATTCCCGCGTTGGAAAAATGCTGCGCGCGCAAGGCCAGCTCACTCTGGCGGTGATCAGCGGATTGACGCCCGAATGCGACGTGCGCTCCAAAATTAGACTCCTTACTGAAATGCTTGTGATCGGTCCGATACAGCGGCGCGATATAGTTAGTGCCGATACCGAGGTCTGCGAACCAGTTGTTCGCGTGCTTCGAGGGCTGCAACCGGATCACGGGAGTAACGCCCACCTGGGTGGCCCACGCTGGGCTCGTGATGCTCTCCTGATGCGTGGTCCATCGGCCGACGGCCGCATCAGATTACGAGTGACATTGACCGTCCCAACCGGAGATACATGATGCATCCGAAAACGCTGACTTGCGCAAAGGTCCAAATTGTGAAAGATGGTCCTTTTATGGTCTCGGGCAACTTGCCGCTGAACAAGCAAACCATTGGTACCAATTCAGCCGGCGAGTCGGTCAAGTGGGTAGCGGGGCAGGCGTACCCCCGACAGGCGCAGTATGCGTTGTGTCGCTGTGGGCAGAGCGCGAGCAAACCATTCTGCGATGGCTCACACACCAAAGTAGGGTTTGACGGTACCGAAACGGCCAGCCGCGAAACGTACCAAGCGCAAGCCAAAGTCATTCGAGGGCCGGCGATGTCATTGACGGACGTGGAGAGCTTGTGTGCGTTCGCACGCTTTTGCGATCCGCACGGGCAGGTGTGGAATCTGGTGAACGAGACGGACAACCCAGCGGCGAGCAAGCATTTCGTGAAGGAAGCCTGCGACTGTCCGTCGGGGCGCCTGGTTGCCTGGGATAACGCATCTGGTGATGCGCTCGAACCAAAGTACGAGCCATCGATTGGACTCATCGAAGACCCCGCCAATGCGTGCTCCGGACCGGTTTGGTTAAGAGGTGGGGTTCAAGTCATCGGCTCTGATGGCTTCAAGTACGAAGTGCGCAACCGTGTGACATTGTGCCGCTGCGGCGCATCGCAGAACAAACCGTTCTGTGACGGCACACATGCATCAATCAAATTCAATGACAACCAGTGAACGGGTGGAAACGTTGCAAGACAATCGTTTCTGCGAGCGGGCCTGCCCTTGAGTGTACCGGGGATGAGTATAGAGTGCGCCTGCGCGGCGGGGCTGATGGCCATAGCGACCGCGGACATTCCGGGTTTCACGTTTAGAGCCAAGGAGCCCGCGCTTCGCCGTAATGATTGACATCGCCCGCGCGTCTTTCGCCGAGGTCACGTTTGCTTCGGTGGTGTCGTGGCCAGGCACGTGCTAATGGTTTGGGGCGACGAAAAGGCGATCCGCGCGCATCGAGGACCATTGGCAGGCGGGTGCGGATCGCGTCTGCGTCCAGGCTATCGGTCCGATGACACTGCCCAAGGAGCGTCTGCTCGGTCTGCTGGCGCCATGGCCATAGGATCTTGTACTGCTTCGGCCTCTGTCACTGACCGGCGGGCACCACACGCGTTCTTTTCAAGTTGCATCGGATAAAATGTGTTCGAGCAAACTGTTGAGGCTCGGGGCTAGCCGAAACGAACTAGCATGAGTATTCTGCTTGTCTGGTTCTAGCTACTCGCCAGGAGGCCTGGATGAGCTTAACTATGCTTGGCGATCCGACGCGCCGGCTAGATCCGCGACGCGGCGCATGTGCCCTGATTGCGATCAAGGAGCGTTTGCGCTGCAAAACGCGACTCTCGAAAGCGCTTCCGCCTTTGGCACGCATCGAACTCGTGCGATCGATGCTTGCGGTGGTGCTTTCGGCCGCCGATGCCGCACAGACGGTGCGTCAGATCATGGTCGTCAGCCCAGAGCGCGACTCCGTACCCGCGGAGGTACCGGTGCTTGCCGATACCGGCGAGTGCCTCAACAGGGCGCTGACAGAGGCCCATCTGGTGCTGCGCGATTTCGGTTGCCGAGAGGTGGTGATATTGCCAGCGGATCTGCCGAAGATCACCGCGGCTGAAATTGACAGTTTGGTGCGCGCCGGCCGAATCGGCGGCTTTGCGATCGCGCCCGACACGGCTGGGGTGGGTACGAACGCACTCTGCCTCGTATCAGCGCACCCTTTTCGTTTCCAATTTGGCCCCCACAGCAAGCGGTTGCACCTGGAGGAGGCGGAACGCGCGGGCTTGAGTGCGCAGGTAGTCCGCCTTCCCGGCCTGGAATTCGACGTAGACTCCCCGGCTGACCTCAACCGGCTCAATCGACAGCGATGGCTCGCGCGTCTTCAGGCCTGAGCGCGCTGCTGCGCGCGGCCGAGGCTGGCCGTCGGCCCGATTCGGCCGAGGCACTGGCATTGCTGGTCGAGGCGCCCGCCTTGGAACTCTTGCCAGTCGCCGAGTCGCTGACGCTCGCCGGATTCGGCAAAACGGTCACCTATTCGCGCAAGGTGTTCATTCCGCTCACGCAGCTGTGCCGGGACGTTTGCCACTACTGCACCTTCGCCAAAGCGCCGCGACGTCTTGAAGGGGCATACCTCATGGCTGAGGAGGTACTCGCGATAGCGCGCGCGGGCACGGCCGCCGATTGCAAGGAAGCTCTCTTCACCCTCGGTGACAAACCGGAAGAGCGATACTCGGTGGCCCGCACCACTCTGGATGCCTTGGGTGCGGTCAGCACGCTGGATTACGTGGAGCGCATGGCCAAGCTCGTGCTGGAGGAGACTGGGCTGCTGCCCCATCTGAACCCCGGAGTCATGGGCGCTGCCGATTTGCGTCGGCTTCGGGCTGTGAGCGCGTCGATGGGATTGATGCTCGAGAGCGCTTCGGACCGGCTGTGCGAGCGTGGTGGTCCGCACTTCGGTTCCCCCGATAAGGTACCGGCGAGGCGGCTCGCAACCCTGTGGGCTGCCGGTGAACTGCGCATCCCGATGACGACCGGCCTGCTGATCGGCATTGGCGAAACGCGTCGCGAGCGCATCGAGTCCTTGCTGGCGCTGCGCGCGGTCCAAGATGCGCACGGCCATCTGCAGGAACTCATCATCCAGAATTTCAGAGCCAAGCCCGGAACCAAAATGGCCAGCGCCCCCGAGCCGGCCATAGAAGAGCAACTCTGGACGATTGCGGTGACGCGTCTTCTATTTGGCCCGAACATGTCGATTCAGGCGCCGCCAAACTTACAGCCCGAAGGGCTCGGCAGCTTGGTGCGCGCCGGCATCAACGACTGGGGTGGAGTATCGCCGGTGACGCCCGACCACGTGAACCCCGAGGCGCCCTGGCCACATGTTGCGGACCTCGCGCGTGCAACGGGCGCTGCCGCGCGGGATCTTGTCGAGCGCCTAGCCCTCGTGCCCGCCTATGCGGTGCGGCCCGAGGTATGGACGGATCCAACCGTCACGCCGCGCGTGCGCCGATTCAGCGACAGTCGCGGTTTCGCGCGACCGGACCGCTGGTACGCCGGCTCAGGCTGCGAATTGCCGCCGATCGCGGCGCGCTGGTCGTCTGCCGCCTTCCTGTTACGAGGGGACGGTTCGGCCTCGCATCCGCAGGCCGACGGTGCGCGGCTTGAGCGCGGCGGTCGCGCGCCGGGAATCAGCGCGATCATAAAGGCGGCCTGTGCAGGGCATGCGCTGATCGAGGCGGATATCGTGCGGCTCTTTAGTGTCGACGGTCGTGATCTCGATGAGGTGATCGCTGCGGCGGACCAGCTGCGTCACGAGTCGATCGGCGACACGGTCACGTACGTCATTAACCGGAACATCAACTACACGAATATCTGTCTGTATCACTGTGGTTTCTGCGCGTTTTCGAAAGGCCGGGGGTCCAAGGATCTGCGCGGCCACGCCTACAATCTCGAACTCGGCGAGGTGGCGCGCCGCACGGTCGAGGCGGCGGCCGCGGGCGCGACCGAGGTGTGCCTGCAGGGCGGCATCCATCCGAGCTTCACGGGCAAGACATACTTGAATATTGTTCGTGCCGTAAAAGAGGCGGTGCCGTGTATGCACGTGCACGCTTTTTCGCCCTTGGAGATTCAGCACGGCGCGAGCACTCTCGGTCTGCCGCTCTCGACCTATCTGGAGCAGCTGCGCGATGCGGGCCTCTCGACATTGCCGGGTACGGCCGCCGAGATTTTGGATGACGAGATCCGGGCGATCATCTGCCCGGACAAGCTACTCACGGACGAATGGCTGGAAGTGATCGGCACGGCTCATGAGGTGGGTCTGCGTACGACGGCCACGATCATGTTTGGACACGTCGAGCAGCCAGTGCACTGGGCCCGACATCTGCAGCGCCTGCGCTCGCTGCAGGCTCGGACCGGTGGCATCAGTGAGTTTGTGCCGCTGGGCTACGTGCATATGGAGGCGCCGCTGTGGCGTAAGGGGCGGACGCGCTCGGGGCCGAGTTTTCGCGAGGCCGTACTCATGCATGCCGTGCCCAGGCTCGTGTTGCACCCACTGATCAAGAATATCCAGACGTCCTGGGTAAAAATGGGTGCGCAGGGTGCCGCGCTGTGCTTGGACGCAGGGGCCAATGATCTGGGTGGCACGCTCATGAATGAATCGATCACCCGGGCTGCGGGCGGCGTACACGGGCAGGAACTCAATGCCGTGCAGCTGCAGTCACTGGCCCGCTGCGTCGGCCGCCAGGCACGTCAGCGCACCACGCTCTATGGTATTCCTGGCGAGGAACCCGCGACGCGGCCGATCCGCGTCCAGTCCTCACCCGAACCGTCCGCGTTGGCCACGGCCGACTGATTGCAAAGAGGGGAAGCGTGTTGCTGCGATTGGGCTACAAGGCTTCGGCGGAGCAATTCGGACCCAATGAACTGCTTGACTACTCGATTCTCGCCGAAGAGCGGGGGTTCGATTCGGTTTTCATAAGTGATCATTTTCAGCCTTGGCGCCATACGGGCGGCCATGCGCCGTTTTCAATGGCGTGGATGGGCGCGCTCGGCGCGCGCACATCGCGCATCGTCATGGGCACGAGCGTGCTCACGCCCACTTTCCGCTATCACCCGTCGGTGGTGGCGCAGGCCTTCGGCACGCTCGGCGCGATGTTCCCGGGGCGAGTGATCCTCGGCGTGGGCACGGGCGAATCGCTCAATGAAGTGCCGGCGTTGGGCATGGCGTGGCCCGAACCGAAGGAGCGTACGGCGCGGCTTAAGGAGTCGTTGGCGCTGATCCGGCAGCTCTGGAGCGAACAACGGGTCAGTTTTAGAGGTCAATATTATCGGACCGAAAAGGCGACGATTTATGATCGGCCGGGGCGGATGCCCCCGATCTATGTCGCGGGCGCGGGCCCGGTGATATCCAAGTATGCCGGGCAGTTCGCCGACGGTTTCATCTGCACCAGTGGCAAGGCGCCGGAGCTGTACCGGGATACCTTGCTCCCTAACGTGATGGCAGGCATTCAAGCGTCCAGCCGCAGGCCACAGGACGTTGACATGATGATCGAGATGAAGGTCTCATTCGACAGCGACCAGCAGCGCGCAATGGAGGATACCCGGCAGTGGGCAGCGCTGGCGCTTTCACCAGAGGAGAAGATTGCGGTCGAGGATCCGCTGGAGATGGAACGGCTCGCGGATCAAATTCCAACCGAGCGTGCTGCCAAGCGATGGATCGTCTCCACGGATCCGGAAGAGCAGGTGGCGAAGATTCGACCTTACATCGAACTGGGTTTCCGGCACCTCGTGTTTCACGCTCCCGGCCCCGATCAGGCGCGCTTCCTGAATCTATACGCCGATCAGGTCTTACCCAGGCTGCGTGCGGCGTTTGGCTGAGCGCGTACCGGGTCCTTGGCGATGAGCTCTGCAGCCGAGCTTCGCCTCATCGCGTTGCCAGACTTCCCGCAGGTGGGGAGCGGCGATGACCTGGCTGCCTTGACCGCGCGGGCGTTGGCGCGCGCTGGCCTGGAGCTGCGCTCAGACGATGTGCTGGTTTTTGCGCAGAAAGTGATATCCAAGGCTGAGGGCCGACGGATCGATCTCGCCCAAGTCGTGCCGAGTGCGAGGGCGCTCGAGCTGGCGCAGACCGTGCAGAAGGACCCCCGGCTTGTAGAGCTGGTGCTGCGCGAATCGCGGCGCGTGGTCCGCTCCGCCAAAGATGTCCTGATCGTCGAGCACCGTCTGGGACTGATCATGGCAAACGCAGGTATCGATCAATCCAATGTCGCTGAACCCGTCTGCGGCGAGTTCGTACTGCTGCTGCCCGAAGACCCGGATGCCAGCGCCGCGCGCTTGCGTGACCGGCTGCGCAAGTTGACCGGCTGCGAGCCGGGGATTCTGATCAGTGACAGTTTCGGTCGTCCCTGGCGCATGGGCACGGTCGGTGTGGCGATTGGCTGCGCGGGGTTTCCTGCGACGCTCGACTTGCGTGGTCAAACGGATCTGTTCGGGCGTCCTCTACGCGTCACCGTTGTCGGTCACGCCGACGAGATCGCTTCAGCCGCCTCGGTAGTGATGGGGCAGGGGAGCGAGGCACGCCCAGTGATTCTGGTGCGGGGCGTTGCGTCGCGAGCACCACACCNACCCGCTGCTGCCCTGATTCGCCCGCGCCAGGAGGATCTCTTCCGATGACCAGCCATGTCGTTGCCCTATGCGGGGGCGTGGGGGGCGCCAAGCTTGCTCATGGCCTGGGGATGGCGCTGCAGCCCGCAGAGCTGACGATCATTGTCAACACTGGCGATGACTTTCAGCATCTGGGCCTTAGCATCGCACCAGACCTGGATTCGGTGATTTACGCTTTGGCTGGATTGTCCGATCCGGTCAGAGGCTGGGGACGGCGCGATGAGACCTGGACGTTCATGGCGGCGCTCAGGGGTCTGGGCGGGGAGAGCTGGTTTCAGCTCGGCGATGGCGACCTGGCCATGCACGTGGAGCGCAGTTGGCGTCTTGCCCACGGCGCGACCTTGAGCGAAATCACGGCTCACCTGTGTCAGGCCCTTGCCATCGCCGCCCGGGTGCTCCCGATGAGCGACGAGCCGGTACGCACGCGTGTGCTAACCGCAGAAGGATGGCTCGATTTCCAGGAATACTTCGTCCATCGGCAATGTGAACCGGCCGTGCGAGAGCTTATGTTTGCCGGTGCCGAGACGGCACGTGCACAGCCAGACGCGCTGGCCGCTCTCAAACGCCGAGATCTTCGTGCCATCATCATTTGTCCCTCGAACCCTTTTGTCAGCGTCGAGCCGATCCTCGCGGTGCCGGGCATTCGCGCCGCCATGCAACAGTCCGACGCACCGGTGGTTGCCGTCACGCCAATCATTGGCGGCAAGGCGATCAAAGGTCCGGCGGCCAAAATGATGGCTGAGCTCGGCCTTGAGGTCAGCGCAGCGGCAGTCGCCCGGCGTTATGCGGGCATCATTGACGGCTTTGTCATCGACCAGACAGATCCGATTCCAGAACCTATGCAGGGCGTCACGTTCTTCAGTGCCGCGACACTCATGAACACCATCGATGACCGATTGCGGCTGGCCCACGCCGCGCTGCGTGCGGCCGACACACTCAGCGCAACTCATGCATGAGACGGCAAGAACACAACGCTACCCAGGGGACTTTACCGCTTCACATTTGTCGAATCGGAAGACGCATATACGCTCCTATGAGCGCAAGATCAGCGGTAACGAATTGTTTTCGTACCGCCAGAGACTGGAGACTATCGAGCAGTACCATCCGCCCCGCTGCGCTTCCGAGCAGGCAGGGTGCCATACAGATCAGCAACTCATCGACGACGCCGGAATGAATGAGGCTGCCTTCCAAGTCGCTGCCGCATTCGACTCGGCGTCTCGCGCCGTCGCCTAATGTCGGTCGCAGGCGTATGGTAAGGGGCATCGGGTCGCGTCCACGCAGCACTGAGTTGGAGGACACTATGGCTGAACCGAACAGGTCTTCAGAGCTTCCAGATTGGATCAAAGATCACCTCTCGCGTTATCTCGCCACCGACGGCGCGGACGGATACCTCTGGGATGCTAGCCTCGGCGGTGGCAAGGGGCTGGTGCCGACGCTGTTGCTGACGACCGTCGGCCGTAAGTCCGGAAGAGTCCTGACCTTGCCGTTGATCTTTGGCCGGTCCGGTCCGAACTATGTCGTAGTCGCCTCCAAGGGCGGGGCGCCGACACATCCGGCCTGGTATTTGAACCTGCAGGCCAACCCGGAGGTGCGGGTACAGGTCAAGGCCGAGAAGTTCGCTGCTCATGCACATACCGCGGACCTCGAGGAGCGCGCAGCGCTGTGGCCAAAGATGGTGGAACTCTACGGGCCCTACGCGCAGTACCAGACCAAGACCGAGCGGCAGATTCCAGTAGTCGTATTGAAGCCGGTCTGAGCGTGTCCTCAGCCGACGCGCGCAAGCGCTGGAAATTCTGGGGCGGAGCGCTGCCGCTTTGGTTAAAGACCGGCTACTGCGGGGATGATCTCGCGGCCGAAAACTTCCAGCGGTCTGATCTCATGCACGTTGGGTAGGTTGAATATTGCGTGCTGCACGCCGATCGTAGCGAAACGCTTGCATTGCGCGATCACATCAGCTGCGTTTATCTTGCCGGGTGCCAGGTCTACGGTGCCCAGCGTGGTTTTTTCGATTGAACCGTAATCGCGGCCGAGAGCGTCGCAATGGCGCTGCAGAATCGCCAGTTTGGCACTCACGGCCTCCGGGGCTCCAAACAGATTGCAGGCATCCCCATACTGCGCGACCAGCCGGAGCGTCTTCTTTTCGCCGCCGCCCGCGACAAGAATCGGCGGGTGAGGGCGTGACAGCGGTTGCGGGCTGCACAGGGTTTCTTCGAGGTGATTGTGCTTGCCGTGATAGGGACCATTATTGGCCGACCACATCTGCTTCGCAATCTGCAGCGCTTCTTCGAGCAGTTCGAAGCGCACGCCAATTGCCGGAAAGGGCACGCCTAACCCTTTCGCTTCCTGCTCGTTCCAGGCAGCACCGATGGAAAAGTAGGCACGGCCATTCGAGAGCACGTCCAGCGTCGTTACGGTCTTTACGAGGACGCCGGGGTAACGGTAGATGACGCCGGTCGCCAGCGTGCCGAGTTTCACCTTTTTCGTCAGCGCCGCTAAATAGCTGAGGGTGCTATAACCCTCGAGCATGTCGTTCTCGTGCGGACCGACCCCTCTGATCTGAAAAAAGTGATCCATGACCCACAAGCTGTAGAAGCCCGAGTCGTCGACCACATGAGCGATTTCTGCCAGCTTGCCGGGAATTTGCGCCGGTCCGCCCGGCCACGTGAAGCTGGGCACCTGCAGGCCAATTTTCATATGAATTCTCCTTGGTTGAGTGGGGCCGTTCAGCAGACAGTGATTCCCCGTACACCAGTCTACAGAGGCTGTCTTCGGCCGCAATTGGCGCCCCGAGTCTTTGCTTCGCAGTAACAGCTTTCCCTGAAATCACGGCGGGTCGGCTTCCGCACCTCGTATTTCGAGGCCTGCTCGGCGTTCACTCGCGTTAGGCCTGCATACTCGCCAGGTCACTAAATGACCCTCTACACCGAAGGCTTCCGCTGTCTCGTTACCTCCACGGCTGCTCCGATTGCTACCGGCTGGAGCGACAGTTGCCGGATGGGATTCGCATCTACTGGAAGACGGTGCCTTTGCACGGTGCGCACGATCAATCCGTGAGCGCAGGCAAGCCCTATAACTCTCAGTATCTCCCACCGTGTGTTCTTACACCCACGATAAGCCATTGAAAAAGCTGGCCAAGCGACGCACCGCGATTATGGAGCAAAAACCTATATCAGATTTTTACGCGTGGCCGCGTATCGTCGTGCTACCTGGAGCAGCAGCAATGCACATCAACACCAATCATACGAACCGCCTAGCACTGGCGCGGGTCCGTGCGGCCAAGACACCATGCACACAGAGCGGTAGTGATTCGTCGGCAGAACGCGTGGGCTTGATGCCGTATATCGGGGTGGGCACTTTCTGGGTGGCGGCCTTGCTGCGGTCGAGCCTGCGCCCGCACAAACTCCCCGATAGCGATCGAGCCGATCCTCAACCTTAGCGCGCGCCGGATACCTTTCAGGTGGGAGGCTGGCTGCTCGCGCGTTCAAGAGTTTGTTGAGGGACTCATGCTCCGGCAATGCGTGCCTGGACGACGATCATTTTGCAAGAGAAGCCCTTTATCTTTTGTGATCCCCACTTATCGCCTCGGTGAGGTAGGCCAGACCGTTGGCCGCTATGACGATCATTTCTGACGCAACAGTTCGCGAGCGGCGGCGGTCCCGCCGCCGCTTGTCTTTGCTCGAAGCCGTGCACCGAGCAGCGGCCGCTCCGCTCAGCAGGATCTCACGGAACAAAGCCGCAATTCGCGCGCCGACGTCTGAGATTGTCTCGTTGCTGACGCCACAGCTGACATAGCGATTTTCGAAGCCGGCTAAGTGATTGATCCCAGGTCCACGGCCGGCGATAGCGAGCATCAAGCGCTGTGAATCGCCGTGCATAGAAGCCTCACTGAACTTGCGTCTTGAGAGGTCTCTTATGCCAACGCGCGGGCGCAGCCGTTCGTCGATTTACCGTCGTAATCCACGAATATCGAGTGTGGGTAAAATTTACAGGCATCACGCGAGTCTCGGCCGAAGTCCGCGCGTGTCGCGAGATGATACCGCACCGAGCAGATGATCGTTCTCGTCCGTGACGGGCAGAGCTCGGAAGTCATAGCGTTCGAACAGCATCACAGCCTGCCGCAGCGTCGCATCCTTCGGCAGCGCGATTACGTGTTCCGTCATAATGTCGCCGAGGGTCTGCCCCGGCTTTGCGGCGACGATTTCGCGAATGTCCACCACGCCATTCAGCGCGCCCGCCGCATCGGTTACGTAGACGTACATTACGACGTGCTTGCCGGTGGCGAGCTCACGATAGCGATCGAGTACCTCTGCAGCGGGCGTCGTCGCCGGCAGCCTGATGACCTCGGGTGAGGCGTAGAGCAGAATTTGCTCATCGTGCTGCCCAATGATGTGCTCGACCTTAGACGACTTATCCTGGTCGATGAGTTTCAGAATCGCGCTGGCCTCGTTACGCGGTAAAATCGCAAGAATATCGGCGGCTTGCGCCGGGCTCATCTCGTTAATCAGCATCGCCGCGCGCTCCTTCTTTATCGCGCGTATCAATTCGCGTTGTACCCGCGGTTCGACCTCTTCCAGCGTGTCGGAGGCTTGTTCGGCGTCAAGAGCGTTAAAGAGTGCGACGCGCTGGCCGCCCTCAAGTTCCTCAAGGATGTCTGCAAGATCCACCGGATGGATCTCGCTTAAGCCCGCCTTGGGCACCGTGAGCTTGATGTTCCCGGCGAAGCTGCCCAGCTGCTCGGGGAGGGGTTGCACGTAGAGCCAGGATACTCGATCCTCTTTGTTGCGATCCGCGAGCAGCTTGGCGAGCTTGTGAAAGCCCAGACGGCGCAGCGCCCGATAGCGGCTGAAGTCGACCTCGGCCGCGTACAACTTGCCGTTCTGGAAGACGAGCTTGACGTCGTAGACGACTTCGACCTCGTGGTCGTCCATGTCGAGAATCTTCTTGTCGAGTATGTGATCGTGGAGCAGGATCAGATTCTCCTGCGGCCGCCGCTCGAATTGCGCCAGCGTTTCCTCGCCGACGTCGAGCACGACCTCGTGATTGGAGATAAGAAGTACTTTGTCCCAAGGAATCGTCAGCGCCGGGTACCCGTAGGGCCGCGCGACCACCACGTGCGTGACTTCGGGAAGCTTTCCGGTTTCGACGATCGCCAGATCGCTTAAGCGCCCGATCCGGCTTTTTTTCACAAACACCCGCCGGTCGAGGATCTCGCTCAGGAAAAACTCGTGCTCGAGTACGGTAACCACAATCTTATCCCTGGGTCACGAGCAGAACGAACTTGTAGACCATTAGACCCACCAACGCAAACAGGTACAGCCGCAGCGCCATCAGCGACAGCCGGACGGCACCGGACATCTGGATGCGCGGCGCGCGATAGCGGGAATTGATCTCTTGAATCTTTGCGATGAGGCCTCGGAAAGCTTTCATGTTGTGATCACCGACTAATGGATCAGGTTGGGAAACATCACTGTGATGCCGTATAGGGTCGAGAGGACTACGATCGATACGACGATGAAGCCGCCAATGAGGTTCTGAGCCCGTGTGTTGCAGTACTCGCCCACGGCCGCCCGGTCATTAAGCAGCAGGATCAGGAACACGAGAGCCGCCGGCAGCAGCGTCACGGCAATCACCTGCACGAACAACGTGATCAGGACGAGCGGGGCGTGCGGGATGAGAACGATGAGGCCGGCAGTCACGAGCGTAAAAAAGTAGGTCGCGTAGAACCATGGTGCCTGGCGGATCTTCGTATTGAGCGAGTGCGCCCAGCCGAAGATCTCGCCGAATGCCCAGGAGCTCGCGAGCGAAATGCAGATGGCGCCCAACAGGCCGGCATCGAACAGGCCAATCGCAAGAAAGGTCCCGACGTAGCGATCGGTCTTCATCAGTTCGGCAGCCGCCTGGGCGGCACTGTCGATGTCCACGCCGGAGAGCACGGTGCCGGTCACTATGACAATGAAAACGGCGACGACAACCGTTACGAACGAGCCAAGCAGCGTATCAAAGCGCCCCCACGGAATATCCTTCTCGAGCATCCCCTTGTCGACGACGGCACTTTGCTGGAAGAACAGCATCCATGGAGCGATCGTCGTACCGATGTTGGCCATCAGGAAGAAGAACAGCTGGCCATTGAATCCCCCGGCGAAATTCGGAATCAGACCCTGTTCTAATACATCCCGAACGGAAGGGTGTACCAGAAAGGCAGCCGGGATGTAGATCAGATTCAATGCGCAGAACAGCAGCGCGAGCTTTTCAAACGTCCAATACCTGCCGTGCAGTACGATAACTGCCATCAGCACGATGACCGCGACGACAGTAATCCACGGGGGCACGCGGAATATGGCGAGGGCCGCCGTCATGCCGACGAACTCGGTGACCAGTGTCAGCCAATCGACAATCATCAGATCGAGCAGGGAAAACCAGCCCCAGAATGCCCCGAATCCGTCGAAGATCGCCTCGGCGTGTCCGCGCTTGGTGACGGCACCGAGGCGCACGGTCATCTCCTGGACGTAGTAGGCGACGGGGATGAGGATCAGCAGGAACCAGATCAAGTGGTAGCCGTACTTGGCGCCGGTGGCCGCGTAGGTCGTGATGCCGCCCGCGTCGTTGTCCGCGACCATGACAACGATGCCGGGACCGGCGAGGATCAGGTAAAGGCGAGCCGCTTTCCATGCCTTCCGCAGCCAATAGTAGAGTTTCGAAAAATAGTTCACATCCGCGCCTGTCGTTACACCCGGTCCGCCGTGGCTCGATTCGGCGCTCCGCCCCTCGTGTGCGCCGTATCCAGGCGTACGGCGCGCGGCGTCGCGTCTCGAAGCGGCGTGGGCTCGTGAGTCATCGATCCGTTCGAGTGGCTCATGGTGTTATTGTCGGCCAATAGTCGTTAGAACTGCGCGTGTAGACGCACGGCGAATATCGATACCGGCCCACGGTCGGTGTTGTAGGCCGGATTAATGACATACTGATAGTCGAGCGTCAGCTGAGCCCATTGCACCACCGCCAGCCGGTAGTAGGTCTCCAGGATCTGTTCCGACCCGGGGTGCGGCAGCTGACCATCGCCCACGAGGATGCCGAGGCCGCCAGCATTCAAGAAACGCTCACGGGTGGCGGAGATGCCGTTGAGGATCGCCGCCAGACCTACCGTGTCATCGGCACGGCTCCAGCGCTTGCCTTGCAGTGACAGTCCCGCCGAAATCGTCCGGTCGATATCCGTGAACTCGTAGGCCTCGACGTTGCCACCGGCTTTGCCGGCGCGCGCGAACATCCCCAGATCGGATGAGAGCTGCTGCTGCAGGTTCAGGCTTACGCCAGTGCGATTCCGGTAGCGGCGCACATCGACGAGGGTTGCGCCGATATTCTCGCCAGTAGCCTGTGCGAGGCTCACCGCATCACTGAGGAGTGCCATGCGCCCGCGGCTGTCGAACAGCGTCACGAGCAGCTTGCCGGGCATTCCCATCAGCTCATGCCGCTTCTCCAGCTCGCCGACCCACTGATATTCATGAAATCCGGGATCCAGCGTTTCGCTGTTCGGGACGTTCGACAGATCGAACACGCCGGCGCGCAGCGCCCATGCGCCCTGGTACCACTCGGCCGCGGCGCCCACCGTGTAACCCCAGGCGTCGGCCGCATAGTCGAAGGACCCGGCTTCGATCGCAGCCCAGTTCAGGAAATCGTTGCGCGGATCGTGAGCGTACTGATTTGCGTCGAAGATGTCCGGGACGCCGAACTTGCCGACGGTAAACACCCAGCGATTGGCGCTCTGAGAACCGGCGAGCTGATTGGCTATGGCCTCGAGCGGCTGCCGATCGCCGGCCAGATCGATTGTCTGACGCACGACCAGCCGTGGCAGTCGCCAATAGGGGTGGCTCCGGCCCACCTTATATGCCGTGCCGCTGGGAAACCCTGCAACGCCGAGCGTACCGTCGAGACCGTAACCCTGATCGATTTCGGGGTTAATCCACGCCTCGGCCCCTGACCAGAGGCGCGCACCCAGAAAGAGCGTCGCGTCGAATGTCTCTGCCCCCTGCCCGGACGAAAGGCTGTTGGGTCCCCTGTACGGCGCGTGGAACGGCGCCGTGACTTGCTCCATGAATGTGGCCTGTCCGTGGACCGCGAACCCTTGGCTGGCAATTTCCTGTGATGCGGTCGCTTCCGATGTGCTGCCGCGACGTGGCGAAAGCGGCGGCGCTGGGTTTGGGGCATCGGCCGGCGCTGCGCTGGGTGGATCGATGGGCGCCTGCTGAGCAAGACCGCCTGTTGATAGAGCCATCCACAGCGCAGGAATGGTTGACCGACAAAAGAGCTTGAACGGCATGATACTTCCTCAATCTCTTCCAACTACGGCAATCTGCTCCACACCGCATTGAGCCTGACAGTGTAGTGTGTGACAGTTTGGTTTCACGGGTGTGTCATCCAGCGCGCTTCTAGGCGACCGGATTCGGAATTGCGCTGCCAGCGACAACGCAGCACGGGTCGGTCGGGGCGAGCGCTGCGACCGACGAGATCGATCGACGCCGGCCGGCGCAGGCGCATGCCCGCACGGCCGGCGGACCGAATGGGAGGCAACGCGATAAGTCGATCCGCGACCGTCTGTTGAGCGAAGCCCGTGCGCGCTAAAGCCACCCACAGCGCGGTCATGACACCTTGGCGAACGAATTCGAAATGCATGACATCCTCCTCAATACTTCGGCTCAGTGCGTTGTGAGCACGCCGGGCAAGCATGCGCGCGTCCATGCCGCCCACGCGATCGACCGCGGCGGCCAGCGTAGCTGGAAGTTGCCCGTGGATCGTCTGGTTAATGAGGAGTCTTGGCGCGACGATCGAGACGGACCGTGCGGTCCGGTCCCTAACGCGGTTCCCGCTCTCGGCGGGACGGCGCCCAGTCAATGCGGGGCGTTATCGGGTCGGGAGTCCACTGCGCCGGGCGCAGCGCCAATCGCCTCTTCTACTGCTACTGTCCAATGCGGGTATCTCCTGCCGCAATGCAACTGCTCGCGATCCTATGCCTCTTCCTATATCCTGTCTAGGGGGATAGGGTTTTTTATACGAGGTCGTAAGCCATGCACACATTTCCCGAGATCGGTGCGCGACTGAAGCGCGCTAACGGGCACCTGGCGGGCGTGATCGATATGCTGGATCGGGGGCGGTCTTGCATGGATGTTGCGCAACAGTTGCACGCCGTGGAGAAAGCCATTGGCAATGCCAAGAAGGAATTAATCAAGGATCACCTTCACCACTGTATGGAGGAGACATCCGAGTCGCTGCCGCGCGAAGTCAGGATTCTGATCAAGGAGTTCCAAGGGGTCACTAAATACCTATAGCAGACTTGGGAGGCCGACAATGAAACACTTCGACGCAGGGGATCGACGCGACAAAACGACGAACAACTGAGTCATGAAAACCGTGAAAGGGTGGGCTTTGTGAGCGAGTCGACTCGCATCTTCGATTGGCTTCCGCCGGAGGGATTTAAGATCCTGCTCGCGCTGTTCCTGTCATTTCTGGTCGGTTTGGAGCGCGAGGAGCATGCCGCCGACGAGCCGCAACGCGGTTTTGGCGGCGTTCGGACATTCCCCATCATTGGCTTGATGGGCTACGCCATGGCTCTGTTATCAGGCAATCAGCTCTGGCCTGTGGCGTCGGGTTTCGTCGCGATCAGCGCATTCTTGCTGCTTTTCTACTGGCACAAGCTCGTTACATCGACGATGGTCGGTGTCACGTCCGAAATGTCCGCGCTAATCACGTACCTCATTGGTGCGCTCGTATCGCATGACCAATTCTGGATTGCAACAACCCTGACTGTCGCCACCATGATATTGCTGGCGCTCAAGACGGTGCTTGAGGGCCTCGCAAAACGCATGGCGCCGGAGGATGTTTTTACCTTCACGAAGTTTCTCCTTCTAACCGCAGTGATTCTGCCGATAGTGCCGAATCAGGAGTTCACTCAATACCAGATTAATCCATTCAAGATCTGGCTGGTCGTCGTGGCCGTCAGCGCGCTATCGTATGGCAGTTATGTAGTTCAGAAGCTGACCAGGGCACGAGGCGGATTTCTTCTCGCAGCCATCCTTGGAGGCGCCTATTCTTCTACCGTCACGACTGTGGTTCTAGCGAAAAGAGCGCCGCGCGACGCGCAGATGTACAGGGTCTCCGGAGCGATTCTGATCGCCTCGGGGATGATGTATCTGCGCCTGGCGGTGCTCCTGACTCTGTTCAATAGAGAACTCATGACGCGACTGGCCCCGATATTCATCGTGCTGGCCGGCGGCGCCCTTGGCGTGGGTTGGTTGTGGTCTCGTCGAGATCCTTCGGGTTCAGGCACGCCGGACGCAGAGCAGGGACCGACCAACCCGCTTGAGCTTCGCGCCGCGCTGCTGTTCGCACTGCTCTTCGTGGCTATGTTGATAGCGAGTCATCTCGCGGTGCTGTATCTGGGCAAATCTGGCGTCTATGCGCTTGCCGCTGTGATGGGCGTGACGGATGTTGACCCCTTCATTTTGAGCATGACCCAGGCGCCACCCGGGTCGACAGCTTCCGGTTTTGCAGCGTCTGCCATACTGATCGCTGCGGCCAGCAACAACGTGGTCAAGGGAATCTACGCGTACGTCTTGTCGCCCCGAGGGACTGGCGGCAAGGCTCTAGGCCTGTTGCTCGGGTTGGCGGCGGCCGGTGTCGCGCCTCTTCTCTGGTAGGTCGCGATCGATGCTCGTGATGCACGTCAACCGCCGACTGCAGAGGTTGAAAGTCAGCAAGCGCATTTTGGCTCAGCTTGCGAACACGCAGGAGAGAAAAGGGAGGGCAACATGGACTATCGGACGCGATTCGTCGTAAAGCCCGGGGCCAAATTTAGACTGGGCAACATTGACCCAGCCTGCAAAGGTGAGCACGAGAGCCACCAGGACGCGGCGGCCGAGATTGCGCGGCACACCGCGAATCTCACACTACTGCAAAATAAGCTCTACGCCGCGAATGAGCGTTCGCTACCCATCGTCTTGCAACGCCTCGACGCGGCAGGCAAAGGCGGTGCCATACGCCATGTTCTTAGCGGTACGAATCCGGAAGGGGTCAATGTAGCGCGGTTTAGACAACCGACTAATGACGAACTCGCGCACGATTTCCTGTGGCGTACCCATTCTCATGCACCAGCAAAGGGCGAGATTATGATTTTCAATCGTTCCTATTACGAATCGGTACCTCGTCATTCGGGCGCACGACATCGTGCCAAAGTCGGTTTGGTCAAAACGCTATGAACGTATTCGCGAATTCGAAAAGCTTCTTATCCAGGGAGGCACACGCATCGTTAAGTTCTATTTGCACATCAGCCTGGAAGAACAGCTCGCACGGTTCAAGGTGCGGCTAGAGGACCGCATCAGAACTGGAAGATCCGCAGTTCGGACTATACCGAACGCGAATACTGGCCAGCCTATATGGAAGCGTTCGAGGATGCCATGCGCGAGACCAGCACGAACCGCGCACCCGGGTACGTTATTCCATCAAACTACAAGTGGTTTCGCGAGCTGGCGATTTCCGGCATTCTCGTAGACACGCTGGATGAGATGCACATTCAAATTCCTAAACCATTGGTTGATCTGAAGATCATTCGCCGCCTGTATCATTCGGCAAAGAACGGGGAAATGAGCGAGGAACAGCTCGGTGACATTCCGGCCAAACCAACAAAATCAAAATAAGTGGCGCCTGATCGCAGGCATGCAAGCGCGGCCGCACGAGCCGGGGGCCTCTGAGCTTTCACTCAAGACGACGAAGGACGGTCTCCATGATCCGACGATCCGCGCAGCCACACACTTCGTTGGAGACGGGTTGGGCACTGCCTGAGTCCTGGCCAGCTGAAGCCGCCCGGAATCGGCGTGTCCGCGGCGGTGGTGCCAATCAAAAAAATGTTCAGGGCAAATCGTAACGGCGGGTCAGGCACAAGCAGCCGGTTACCAGAGTGCATCCTGAGGGTCGTCCCCGCGCATTTCGGCGAATACCGAGAGCATTTTTCGCATATCCAGATAGGCTTCGTAGCAA
>JGI12269J14319_10000293_pt1 | contig 47407 bp, 36 predicted proteins | sample PeaSoiSIISIP2007_FD_14319 | JGI IMG/M metagenome (IMG submission 14319)
TTTGAAGATCGCAAGCCAATTCGCCAACAATGGCGGGGACTTTAATTAAGGGCAAATATTCTGACGAGATTGACCGAGAAGCCTACGACGAAGTCTTTACTTCGCATTCAGGGAGTTCTACCGGCGAGCTATCCGCCCGCGCAAGGGCTTCAAACGCCTCCATGGTAGTCGAGCGAGGGGTGGCTTCCATTTTCTCAACGTGAAGCAGACGGACAGCAACACCGAATTCCCCGAAGGGCAATTCCTCGACCCGCACGACCTCACCCAAGTATTCTAGGTTAAGACATCCGAATGCCGGTATTACGTGCAATTGAATCCCCAGCTGGTAAGAATCCCTATCCGTGATGAAGTAGAACCCGCTGCGGCTGAGATCCCTCATGCAGCGAACTTCCTCGAAATAAGCGTCTCCTGAATCGGCGAGCTGGACGTAAACCAGCCGATCGACTAGGACGCGAGGCTCGCGACGCCGGTCTGACCCGCTTGCGGGAGCCTCTTCCTCCACTTTCGTGGAAAAAATCCTCTGTTCAAGCTCATTCACGGCGGACTCCCTCAGGGACTCCCGCTCTCCACTTCGGGAGATGGAGCCCTCAGCGTATTTCCGTCTCGAAGGAGTAGGTTACCGTTGGCCCCGGACGGCGTCCATAGAGCGCCAGTACTACTTGATATGCCCCGAAAGTTTTGCAGATTGGGAAACAACACGGAAGGCGCCGATCGTTGCAAACTCAAATGCAGGAATACTGCTCCGATTAAACTTCCTTCGCCTTCTTGATCAGGGCTCGAGGCGAGTACGCATTCGCTTTGTACTGGCTCAGCATGCGGTGGGTGTTGAAGAAACTGGCGTTGAGCGAAATACACGATCTCATGACGTGGGCGAAGGCTTCGGGCGCACGGTAGAACATGGGAACGATCTGGTGTTCGAGTTTGTCGTAGAGCGAGGCGACTTCGGCCGCCGATTCGTCGCCGACGATCTTGCTGTCGTAACCAATGGCCCAGCCGGTGACGCCTTCGACGCAGCCCTCGACCCACCAGCCGTCCAGCACGCTCAGGCTTGGGACGCCGTTCAAGGCCGCCTTCATACCGCTCGTGCCGGAAGCTTCCTGGGGACGCTGCGGGGTGTTCAGCCAAAGATCGACGCCGGAAGTGATGAGTTTGGCGAGTGCCATGTTGTAGTTCTCAAGGTACACGATTTTTATATTGTCATTCAGTCCGGCGGCGGCTTGAATCACGCGCTGGATCAAGGCTTTGCCGCCCGCATCATGCGGATGGGCTTTCCCGGCATACAAAATCTGAATTGGTCCGGCCGACTGGGCGATGGATTTCAGGCGGTCGATGTCTTTGAATAACAAGTCCGCCCGTTTGTAGGTCGCCGCACGGCGCGCGAAGCCGATGGTGAGCACCGATTCATCCAGTTGCACTCCGGATCGTTTCTGCACTTCCTTGATCAGCGCCACCTTGGCAAGGCAATGCGCCTTGCGGATGTCCTCGATCGGAATCCCGACCGCGTACCGCATATAGGCGTTATCGCGGCGCCATTCCGGAATTTCGCGATCGAACAAATCCTGAAATTCCGGCGACGCCCAGGTGGCCGCATGAACTCCGTTCGTAATCGCGTGGATCGGAAATTGAGGAAACATGTGCTGCGAAACTTCGCCGTGCCGCATGGCCACGCCGTTCACGTAGCGGGAGAAGTGAATGGCCAGGTCGGTCATGTTGAGCATGTTGGCATTGGCGAAGCCCGCTTGCTGCAACAGGCCGGTTCTGTATTCTCCAAGCACCTGGTGAACGAGGTCCCAGGGAAAACGGTCGTGGCCCGCTTCGACCGGGGTATGCGTTGTAAACACGCAGCGGCGGCGCACCACTTCAATGTCCGCTTCCACGGCCACGGTGTACTTGCGCAGCTTGAGCTGCTCCTCCAGCATCGCCAGGGTGAGGAACGCGGCGTGGCCTTCGTTCATGTGATAGCTTCCGATGTGCGAAACATTCAAGTGCCGCAGCAAGGTGATGCCGCCAATCCCGAGCAGCACTTCCTGGCAAATCCGGTAATGCTGGTCGCCCCCATACAGTGAATCGGTAAGGGTGCGGTCGTAATCGGAGTTTTCGGGCAAGTCGGTATCGAGCAGATAGACGGGCACGATGAATCCGGACAAGCCATGGACGCTGTAGCGCCAGGCGCGAACGTGTACGTCGCGATCCTCGATGCGAACGGTAAACGCGACTTCAACGGAGGGAAGAACCGTTTCCGGTTGCCATGGATCAGGCTCTTCGATCTGATTCCCTTGCTGGTCAATGCGCTGGCGGAAGTAGCCGTTGCGGTATGCCAGCGAAATCGCAACCATGGGCAATTCCAGGTCGGCTGCCGATCGCAGCATGTCCCCCGCCAGGATGCCTAGCCCTCCGCCATAGGAAGGGATCGCCGGGTCCAAAGCGATCTCCATGCAAAAATAGGCAATCTTCGGTATGCCCTTTTCCGTCACCATATTGAAATCATAGCACCGGGGCCTCCCTTAAGACTCTAGCCGATCTCGACGCACGTTTCGTAATCTACATTAATTCCAGCGAAGTGAGCGCCAGATGAAAAGTGGGTCAAATCTCACTCTTCTCGGCTGCTTTCCAAACGGTCCGGATGGGCATCCGCAACGCTACCCGGCGTACAATGTACGCCTGCATTGGCGTTCGGGACAGAGACAGGCTGAAGTCCGTCCTACCAACTGGAGGAGAACATGCGTCACGCAATTCTGGGAGCAGGCGGCGTCGGCGGGCTCATCGGTGTGGCGCTGGCGAAGTCAGGAGAATCCGTCACGCTCGTGCTACGGCCGGAGGCGTTGAAGGACTATCCGGCGGAGCTTTCCCTGGAGAGCCCCCTTGGGTCATTCAGCGTGCCCGTCGATCGTGCTGCGAGCGTCGCAGCCCCCTACGATGTGTTATGGATCACGGTGAAGGCCACGCAGCTTGAAGCCGCACTACGCAGCGTCACTGTAGACCCCGAGCAAATTGGCGCAGTCGTTCCGCTGCTGAATGGGATGGACCATGTGGGCTTGCTCCGTGCGCGTTTCGGTCATGACCGAGTCGTCCCGGCCAGCATTGGAGTGGAGGCCGAACGAGCTGCGCCGGGGAAAATCATTCATCGCGGGATGGCGATCCGCCTTTCGTTCTCCTCGATCGGCGAAAGCAGGCTGGCGGCCACAGTCGAGGAGTTCAAGAAATTTGGTTTCGCCTGTCAATTCGTCGCGGATGAGATGAAAATACTTTGGACGAAACTGTCCTTTCTCGCCCCGTTTGCGCTGACGACCACGGCTGCAGGGCTGACGATCGGCGAAGTAAACCGCGATCCTGTGTGGCGGAAGAGGCTGGAGGCCGCGGCGCGCGAAGTCGCCGCCGTGGGCACGGCAAGCGGGACGCCGCTCGACGCCGCGACGATCATCTCGTTCTTTGATAAAACTCCGCAGGGTGGGCGCAGTTCGATGCAGAAAGACGTCGCCGCCGGCAATCCGCCGGAACTGGACGGCATCGCCGGGCCGATCTTGCGCCGCGCGGAGGAACATGGGATTGAAGTGCCGGTCACGCGGGAACTCGTCGGCATGATTCGCGGAAAATCAACTGGGGCAAATAAGGGATGAATCGCACTAACGGAAAGAGGGATTTAACACAGAGGGCACAGAGGAAAAACGGAGGAGAAAGTATCTCTTCCGGAATCTCTCTGTGTACTCTGTGCCCTCTGTGGTGAAATCTTTTTCGCGGTGAGTGGCGTGCGAACCAGGAAGCTAGTCCCCGGACACTGCAGCCTTAGCTTGCTCCGGATGTGAGAGCGGCATGGTTACCAAATGCTCTGAGAGGAACCAGACCTGCAACTCGTTGCCGCGAATGATGTCACTCACCAGCAGATCATTGGTCCCATCGTCGCCGACTTCGGAGGCTTCCCGAGCCATCGTGCGCGCTTCTTTCAGGATGAACTCGTGCGCTTCGAGAAGGCGCGAAATCTGAACGGGCACTTCTTCCCTGCCGCGGGGCGGACGCGGAATGATCGTCGTTTCCGCGACATCCGCCGCCATGGCGATGCTGACGCCACCGAGGAGTTGAATCCGCTCGGCGATGGTGTCAACCAGTTCGTCCTGTTCGCCGTGGTGCTTGTCAAAGAGCAAATGAAGTTGGTAGAACGTGGCGCCCGCGACTTGCCAATGATGTTTCTTGTACATGTCGCGCAAAGTCATGGTGTCCGCGAGGATTTGGTTCAGGTTGTTGATGCTCGATTCGCAAGCGGTCTCATCGAGTGCAATCGATAATTTGGCGATCTTTCCGTAGGGCTGGATTTCCTTGGCGTGCTGATGCAAAACCGGCTTCGCGCGTTGCGCACCTTCCTCCAGTTGATTGATTCGTGTTCCAATGTCCCGCTTCTTAGCGCTCATAAGATGCCTCCTTGAATTCCTGCGGTCGCGGACAGGGTCACCTCCCGTATACCCCCGCGTCCCGCCCCGTGTCAAGCCAAGGGACTCGAGCGAAAATTGCTAGTGTGCGCCGTTCCTTCCTCTCCACGGTTTGCCGATAACCTCTTCGCGCCATTAGCACTATCGTTATGTTGGAGGCTCTTATTTTAGGTGCTAGGATAACAAGTGCAGTTTTGTGGTGATGCTGATTCCTTTGAATCTAATTTGTACATTGGCTATGCATGAGGGATGCCTATGAGGACGGTCGATCCGGAACAGGAATTGGACGGCCCGGGCGGTCGGGAACAAAAGCTCGAGGTCCTAGTAGTTGACGACTCACCCGTTTATCACAAACTCGTCTCCGATGCTTTGTTTTACCAGCCGTATACGATTCTGCGCGCCGAGAGTGGACAGGAAGCGCTGGACCTGTTTGCCAGGCATTCCCCGCCGATTGTCATAACCGACTGGATGATGCCGGACTTGAGCGGGCCAGATCTTTGCAGACAAATTCGAACCGAATCGCATGACCGGTATACCTACATCATCTTGTTGACCAGCATGTCCGACAATGAAAGCCTGCTGAAAGGTTTGGAAGCCGGCGCCGACGAGTTTCTGACCAAGCCTTTCGATCCAGCCGAGCTACAGGCGCGGATGAGCGTGGGACGCAGAATCGTTCAGTTGCACCGCCAGGTCGACGCCAAAGACAGGCAAATTGAAGAATCGAGCCGCATCGATCGCATCACCGGACTTCCGAACCACCGTGCGATCCAGGAATGGGCGGCATGGCAACTCAAGGCGGCCGCGCAAAACGGATTTTCGGCCTGGATCGTGCTTGCCGACGTGGATTCCTTCGGAAAGATTAACGAACAATATGGGCGCGAAGCAGGCGACACCGTTCTCAAGGATTTCTCGCGGATTGTGAAGGACAGCTCGCTCCCGGCGGACATCATTGGGCGTGTCGGGGACGACGAATTGATTTGCCTCATAACCCACGTATCCGGGGCATATATCGCTGCAGCGATCGAGCGCTATCGCACCCGATTCGCAGGGCACGAGTTCCGCTTTGGCGGGAAAATCGTGACAGCTACCGCGAGCTTTGGAGCCATCGGAGTTGAGGGCGATGAAGCGCCGTCTTTCGCGCGACTCTTGCTCGACGCAGAGGCAGCGTTGAACGACGCGAAGAAAGCTGGAGGGAACCAATACCGCGTCGCGACCACGGCCAAGACCAAATCGGGGGCGTAGTATCGGAAGGTCAGGCGCTGGGTGAAGAGTTGCGGATTTCAGGCTATTTGCACCGGAGGCACTGAGACGCCGAGAAACCTGTTACGTTCCCCGCTCATCTCAGTGCCTCGGTGGCTCTTGTTTGGATGCGCTCTTCTGTTTAGTTAGGAATAAGAACGGTGTCGGTCACGTGGATCACGCCGTTGGATTGGTAGACGTTCGAGATAGTAACCTTGGCCATGCCGCCCTTTTCGTCGGTGAGGACGAGGTCTTTGCCCTGCATGCTGGCCCAGAGCTTGCCGCCGCTTACGGTAGTCAACGCCGCCTTGCCGTTGCCGGCCTTGATTGCCTTGGCGATGTCTTTCGCGTCCATTCGACCCGACACGACGTGATAGGTGAGGATCTTCGTCAGCGTGGCCTTGTTTTCCGTCATCAACAGAGTATCCACGGTGCCGGCGGGGAGCTTCGAGAACGCTTCATTCGTCGGAGCGAACACGGTGAACGGCCCCGGCCCTTCCAGCGTGTCCACCAGTCCGGCAGCCTTGACGGCGGCCACCAGCGTTGTGTGATCGTCTGAGTTTAGCGCGTTCTGAACGATGTTCTTTGACGGGAACATTTCATGGCCGCCCACCATGGGATTGTTTGCTGCCAGGATGGCCGATGCCGCAACCAGCGTGATGACAAACATCTGCGCAATCTTCTTCATTTCGTTTTCCCTCTCTATAGTTGTGATTTGCCCTGCAGCCTGTAGTACGAGGTCCGCGCGGAATTGGATGAGACGCTTGCCGGATTTTTGGAACCGGGCTCCATCGCGTGCTATCATTTTGGAATTGCCGCAGTGTTATTCTTTCAAGTTGCGAAGGGTGGGAGGGATCGATGCGTTCGTATCAACGGTATGTTTTCTGGTTTGCCGCACTCGCAATCGTCGCGTGGACCGCGCCGCGCGCTTTTGTGTTTGCCGGGGATACGCCCCCACTGAAGTTGGTCCAGACGATTGAGCTGAAAGACATTCGCAGCGGCGAACCCGACGTTTCGGTCGATCAGCTGGCCAAGAATTTGACGACGACGCGCATGGTCGGCGTTCAGAATCATTTCGACCACCTTACTCCCGACCTGAAAAACAACCGCCTCTTCGTCGTCCCGGAAGATAACAAGACGATCGAAGTCTACAATATTCGCACCGGAAAATTTGTTCACAGCATCAAGGGAATCGGCGTCGGCCACTCCGTGGTGTACCGCGCGGACATTGACAGGATTTTCGTGACCGACGGCTCCGATGGCGATTTGAAAATTTTCAATGGAACCACTTACGAGTTGCTGAAGTCCGTGAAACTCCTTGCGGACTCGGATGCCACCGGCTATGACCCCGTGACGCACTACCTTTACATCGCGGACGGCGGGCTGGATGCGAAACTCAATTACACCTTCCTGGAAATCGTGAACACGGATACGGGCGAGAAGGTAGGTCAAATCAAGATTGATTCCAATCGCCTGGAAGCCATGGTGGTCGAGAAATCGGGATCGAGACTGTTCCTGAATATGACCGAGAAGAATTCTATTGGAGTGATCGACCGCAAGAAGCAGGCTGTGGCTGCTGTCTGGCCGCTTACGTGTAAGGTGAACGCGTCCGTCGCGATTGATGAAAAAAATCATCGTCTCTTCGCCGCATGCCGCGACGGCAACATGAATGTCCTGGATTCCGATACCGGAAAGGTGCTGCAAAATCTTCCGATTTCTACAGGTGTGGATGACATGGTCTTCGATCCCGCAAGCCAACGGGTTTACGTGGCCACGGGCGAAGGGTTCGTCAACGTGTACAAAGAAAACGACCCGGACCACTATCAGGACATTGGGAAAATTCCCACGGGTCCGCTGGGCAAGACCGGCCTATTGGTTCCGGCATTGAAGGAGTATTTTGTGGCCGTTCCGCCGCACGGAGCTACGTGCGCGGAGGTCCTGGTCTTCGCCGTGCAGTAGCAAATGAATTCAGGACTGGCTCACTTGCCAGACTCGAATTGGAAGCGATTGCGAGCGGCCGGTAAAGCGATTAACCTTCGCCACCAATTTCGATCTCGCCGCTCCCTTCGCATTTCGAGCAGTGGCCGCTGCCTCCGCACGATGCGCAGGAGAACTCGCTTCCGTAGCCGCCAGATGCGGCGGAGAAGCTCCCCCCGCCGATCCTGCCGTTTCCGTGGCACGCGGAGCAATTTCCGTCGCCTGGAGAATCACAATCGATGCAGACATGGGTGGACATGGCGCGCCTCCCACTAACTTCGGTGATTGTGATCGGGTTTCGATCCGGTGTCAAATCTCTGCTGGATTCGGGGGGGGTGAGTAGCACAGGCTTCAAGCCTGTGGGGGCTAGTCCTTGAAAAGCCGAACCCCCACAGGCTGAAGCCTGTGCTACTTAACCCGCCATCAATCGCTTCTCGGCCTCTTGCACGGCCTCGTAGATTTGATCGAAGCTCTCGATCGCGAAGAGCCGCTTCTGAAGCTCGTCAACTTTTACTGGAGTTGCAAGAACCTCGTTCAGATTAAAATCTCTGATCTCGCAGCCTTCCTCGATCACGTTCGTGCACTCCCGATGAGAGCTGATGACGCCGCTGCCGTAAACCTTGATTTTTCCATTCTGCCGGATCAGCCCGAACTCAACCGTGTACCAAAACAGGCGGCCCAACCGTTCGAGGATGTCCGCGTCTTTCGCTTTCGCACAGACACTGCCGTAGTGCTGAAGGAAATCCGCAAACACGGGATGCGCGTGCATCGGCACGTGCCCGAAGACATCATGAAATATGTCCGGCTCGGGAATGTATTCGAGGGAATCTTGGCTGCGCAGCCATGTGGTTGTCGGGAATTTTCTCGCCGCGAGCATTTCAAAAAACGCTTCTCCGGGAAGAAAACCGCTCACGGGCGTTGTGCTCCAGCCGGTTCGTGGCCCTAATTGATCGCTAATCGCGCGAAGATTTGGCAGCCGGTCATCCTGCAATCCGATGATTTCGTATCCTTCGAGGTACTCCTGGCAGGCGTACGTATCGATCTGCGGCCGCCTGCGACAGACTAATTCCGCCCAAACCGCGTGCTGGCCAGGCGTGTAGTCCTGATATTTTTGTTCGGTGAGATAAGGCGCTGCTGCGACGAGAGGTCCAGTTACCATGACGTTCCTCCTCTCGCTGGGGCTCTACCAATGAGTCTAACAAAAAAACAGCAGGGGCGAATGGCGCGGAACGCTGCGCCTTCCCCAAACGGATACCCCCGCTGCGGAACAGTGTTTTGGAAGGATCGGTTACTGAACGATGGGGACCAACGCGGCGCCTGCGGGCCTCCACTTCCCATCTTCCTTGACGAACATGCGAAGCACACGCGTTTGGGTGCCTGCAACTTTGCCGCCCGTGCTTTCGGCCTGGAGAAACGTATGATCGGTCGCGAGGGCAACATTACCGTACACCGCCATCAGCTTGAAATCATCGGGGTGCGGGCCAACGCCCTTGGACGGATGCGCTGCTCTCTGCCTCGCAATCATCTCTACCTTGGTTTGCACCTCGCCTTTGATGGAAATTTCAAAAAACTGATCGGCCCAAAATTGGCTGCGGAATTCGACGCACTCTTTGTAATCCTTGTGATACGGAGTGGCGCCCGCGCTGCACAGCCACTGCTGGTCCACGTCCCACAGCGTCTTTTCGAGCTCTGTCCATTCCTTGCTGCCCATTTTTGGCGTCTGCTTGGCCGGTTCTTGGCCAAATGCCAATGACGAAACGCACATCGCCGCGACGAAACACAGCACACGAATCGCTCTCACAGTAATCCTCCTGGATTAATGGTCGATTTCATCCGGAACACAGCGCTCTCTCACACCTCAGATCGATCACGGTTGCGAGATGTCAGCTCTCAGAGCGCGGGGCGAGCGTTATGCTCGCCACCCACCGGTCATCGCGTCGCAGGATATCATTTTCTTCCAAGAATCATCGTGGAGTTGTGTCCAAAGCTCCGCGTTCTTACCGCACTCCACCCACATTTTTTACCGGTCCAGTGTAGGCCTCAAAGCGCTTCCTCAATTCTTCGAGCTGCTTCGTGTTGGTGAGGAAGGCGCGGTAGCTGTTGACGACCTTGTAGGAGAGGATGGGCTTCCAGCCGTAGGGGGCGGGGACGTCGGAGCGCGGCGACCAGCTTCCTGTTTTGGATTGCTCTTCGGGCGAGAGGTACCACGAGAGGAAAAGTTTCGCGGCGTTTGGATGCGCCGCGGATTTGAAGATGGCCGCAGTGAACGGCCAGATGGGGAGTGCGTCGGATTGCGGAAAGGCGACGGCTTGCGTCAAGCCCAGATTTTTCTGGTCCATGCTGATGCCGGCGATGGTATCGAAGGTGACGAGGTTTTCGCCGGAGGCGATGCTGCGCACGACGCCAAGATGGCCCTGGATGAAATTCGGCTGGTTGGCCATGTAGCGGTCCATGTAAGACCAGCCGTACTTCTGGACGATGCTGTTGAAGGCGTAGAGCGTGGCATCGTCGTCGGCGGGATAGCAGGACACGACCTTGCCCTTGAAGCGGGGATTGAGGAAGTCGAGGGCCGAGCGCGGTACGTCTTCGGGCTGCACTAAATTGGGATTGTAGGCGTAGGTGTGGGCGTTGATCTGAACGGCGACATAAGCGCCACTCGGGTCCTTGAAACTGGGATCGATCTTGTCGAAGCCTTGCGGCTTGAACTCAAGGAGCGCGCCCTGCTGTTTCCAGCGCACAAAGTCCTGCAGCGTCTGGAACACGGCGAGGTCAACCTCCAGCTTGTTGCTCGCGAGTTGCGCGTCAATCTTCTTGTCGAGCACGTTGCTGAAGCCGCCGGTGACGTACACGGTGACGCCGGGGTAGCGCGCGGAAAATTCCTTAGCGACAACGTCCCAAGGTGCCGTTGGGCCGCCGGTGTAGAGCACCACAGAGCCTTCGGTTTTTGCCTTTTCGTAGAGCGCGTCAATGCTTTGCGTTCGCGCGCGCGATGCGAAAGCGAAAAGTGCCGCGATGGTCAGAAACAGAAATGGCAATGCGGCGACAAGTGACGTGCGCTTATTCTTCTTCATTTGTGTCCTTCGCGGAACGGGGAGAGCGCCATAAGAGCCGTGGGCCAAAGTGCCATTTGATCGCAGGGCTTCGATGTCGCGGCTGAAGGCGCGACCCGCAAAGCCAAAGGCAGCTCACGCCTTCGCAGCGCTCTGCGTGCCGAGAATCGCGGTTTTATTGTTTTTCAGCCAGGTCCGGAAATCTTGCAGCTCGGGGTTTAGCGATTTTGAGAACGACGCATCTCGCGCCCCGCAGAAATATTCGTTGAAATCACGCTTGAACTGGAACATGTTGCCGAGATCGTCCGCACCGGGAAAACCGAGCCCGCGATAGGCCTCCGGGGGAATACTGTTGTAGCGGACTTCCTGTCCCAGGAGCTCACTGAAACTGGCTGCCATTTCCGTGCCGGTCAAGTTTTCGCCGGTAATCCCAACAGTCTTGCCGATGAACTCGTTGCCGCGCTTGAAGATGCCGTAGGCGCACTTCCCGATGTCCTCTGCGGCAATTCCGGGCAGCTTTTTGTCGCCCATTGGAAGCGTAATCGCCAGCTTTCCGTCCGGGCCTCTTTGCGGGCCCATGCCGAAACCAATAAAATTGTCCCAATAAAATGAGGTCAGCAAAAAGGTCGTAGGTACGCCGAAATCACTGAAGAAATGGTTGGACTCGCCTTTCCCGTCAAAGTGCGGGACTTTGTACTTGCCATGCAGCGTGGGCAAGCGGGGATCGGAGAGAGGCGACCATATTCGCGTGTCCTCGAGCGTGGACCAGATGACGTGCTTTAGCGCCGCGCTCTTGGCTGCTGTGGCCATGGCCTGCACTTCGGCGATTTCCTTTTCAGGCGAGAAATGCGCCCAGAAAAACGTGACGCAATAGGCGCCGTACGCTCCCTCGAACGCCTTCTTCATGCCGTCGGGATTGTCGATGTCCGCAGACACAACCTCGGCGCCCATCCTTGCCAATTCCCTGGCCTTCTCGCCGTCTGCATTCCTGGTGATGGCGCGAGCGGCGAAACCGCCTTGCGGATCGCGCAGAATCGCCCGGACCAGACCTCCGCCTTGCGCTCCTGTCGCCCCTAAAACCGCAATGATTTTCTTTTCCGGCATAACGCCCTCCCTGGGGAATCAAAATCCGGCCCTTCACTTATCCACATCAATTACGGGCGGATCATATCATTTGAGGTATCCCTTGTGGCACAGGCTTAAGAGGCTGCGGAAATACTCAATTTTTGTCATTCCGAGGCGCGCTGTGCGCCGAGGAATCTCTCTTTTCCTAGGTTTCAACCCAAGAGGGATTCCTCGCTTCGCTCGGAATGACAAAATAAATCACTTTTTCTGTAGCCTGTTCAGTCTGTAGAAGTTTTCTTGAATAAGAAGATTCACAGGCTGAAGCCTGCGCCACTAAAGCGCGCGCGCTGAAATGCGCATTAGCGGCTCGCCGATTCCTTCGCGTGCGCCAGCAGCGCGTCGAGCGCTGCGCGATCCAAATATTTTCCCTGGACGATGACGGCGCGAATTTTCTGCGTGTTGTGAATGTCGTCGAGGGGGTTCGCATCGAGCAGCACCAGGTCGGCGGCCTTCCCGTTGGCAACTGAGCCGAAATCATCGGTGCGGCCGAGAAACTGCGCGGCGTCCAGCGTGACCGACTGCAGCGCTTCCAACGGGGTGAACCCGGCGTTAACCAGCGCGGCGAGCTCGTCGTGCAAGTCGAATCCAGGGATCACGAACGGAGGACCGCCCGCATCCGTGCCGCCTAGAATGGAAACGCCGTCGCGATGATATTCGCGCGTGATGGTCAGTTCCTCCTCGTACGCGGCCCTGTGCAACGTCCAAAATTCCGGCGGGTTGTCCGCGATCAAACGATCGCGCATCTCGTTCCACTCTTTCCGGTCTTTCTGGCCGATATACGCGAGGCGCGGATCATTCACGGTCGCTGCGTCTTTGAGAAAGGGCACGACCCTTCTCGCGACAAGCGTCGGAACCTGCCACGTTCCATTTTTCACGAAAAGCACCGCGAGATTCTTCAGACGCTCGGGATCGTAACTGTTCACTTCCAGTTTCAGCAAAGTCAGGGTGCGCGCGGCTTTTTCGGCGGGACTTGCCGGCGGCGATTCGTTGAGATGCACGATTTGGTCGAAATTCTTCGAGGATTCTTCCAGGCTGCCGAATAAGTGCTCGATACTGAACTGGCCCGCGGTCGAGGCATCGCTCGCCCAGATGCCACGCGGCAAATGCCCTGCGAACGGCAGGCCTACCTTCTTCGATTCCTCGGCGATGGCGTAATATTCGTCCGGCGTCAAATTGTCAAACACCTTGATGAAATCGACGCCGCTCTGCTTGAGCGAATCGACAATGGCGCGGCCTTCGGCGGGATCGTGAACCACAACGGAGTGGTCCGGATGCGCGGGATTCAAGCCATCGACCAGCAGGCCGGAAATCACCATGTGCGGGCCGAGCAATTCGCCACTCACGACCTGCGTGCGCCAGCGTTTTAGCTCGTCGAGATGTCCGCCCATGTTTCGCACGCCCAGGACGCCGTTGGCGATGAACATCGGAAACGTGCGATCGGTCTCCCAGATATGCACGTGCATGTCCCACAGGCCGGGAATCACGTACAGGCCGCGCGCGTTCACGACTTGCGCGCCTTTCGGCGCATGCACTTTTTTCATGTCGCCGACTTGCGAGATGCGGTTCCCTTCCACGACGACGGTCTGGCCCGGCTTCGACGGCGCGCCTGTGGTATCGATGACCGTCACGTCGGTGATCTCCAGCGGCTTGGAGGCAAACTGCTTGCTTTGCGCCGCGGAGACGAGCGGCACGAGACAGACCATGCACAGCGTGGCGAGACGCTTCACAAGCTCCTCCGGGATTCTCACTATATATCAACTTCCTGGAATGAATGTGTTGGGCAGGATGAGAAGATAGGGATTCGCCGATGCGAAACCTGTCAACTGAATTGCCATCTCAAGTGCGTTTCGGAGGAGGATCCTTCCACACGTAGCATTGTGCTCATTTTTAATATACATAACTTGACTTGCGCTACCTATTGCAACTTTGTTATACGTTGAGCGTTACAAGGCAGGGGCGGGCGCACCTTACTAGAAAAGGTAGACTAACCCAACCGCCCCTGTCTTACAATGCGTTTCCTTCAATCCAGAATTCTCTATCCCTAGAAGCCTGAGTCCTCCTGCAATTTGGTTCTATTTGAGCCGCCCATAGGGTTGGTAGTACAGTGTCCCTTGTGGCGCGGGGGGAAAGGCAATCCCTGACCACCGTGAGAGATTTTTTTTGTAACGCGATAGAGGGCTTCTTCTTCTAAGATAGGGATAGGTGAAGCTTGACGGAGGAACTATGTCCATTAGATCGCTTTTGATTTGCTCGATGGCGGGTTCTCTATTTTTGGTTCTGCCCGCGAGAGGGCAGGAGCAGATGCAAGATCGCGCGGCCGTCCAGTTGCCCGACGGCGACGCCAAGGAACTAATCTCGGACACCTGCTCGGCCTGCCACAGCCTGTCCAACATCACGAACTCTCAGGGTCATACGCCCGAAGAGTGGAAGACCACCGTCGCCATGATGCTGAATGTCGGCGCCGCCGTTCCTGCCGATAAAGTCGATATGGTCACGAATTACCTGATCAAAAATTTCCCGGCAAAGCCGGGCCCCACGCCTGTAATGATCCCCGGCAATGTCGAAGTGTCCTTTAAGGAATGGAATTTGCCCACGCCGGGCACGCGGCCTCATGATCCGCTCGCCGCGCCCGACGGCACGATCTGGTATTCGGGTCACATGGCCAACCTGCTCGGCCACATCGATCCGAAGACGGGCGACATCAAGGAATATCGCACCAGCAGGCCGATGTCGGGCCCGCACGGACTCGTGATGGACAAGCAGGGCAACATCTGGTTCACCGCGAATTTCAAGGCGTACATCGGCAAGTTCGAGCCGGCCACCGGCAAATTCACGCAGTATCCGCTGGATCCCAAGGCGCGCGATCCGCACACGCCGATCTTCGATCAAAAGGGGACGCTGTGGTTCACCGTTCAGGGAGCGAACATGGTGGGCCGGCTGAACACGGAAACGGGCGAGTCGAAAGTGGTGACGACGCCGACGCCGAAGGCGAATCCCTACGGCATGGTCATCACCACGAAAGGGATTCCCTACTTCGTTGAATTTGGCGCAAACAAGATCGCCAGCATCGATCCGGAAACGATGGAGATCCACGAATTTCTTCTTCCTAATGAAGCGGCCCGGCCGCGGCGCGTCGCCATCACCGCGGATGATATGCTCTACTACTCCGATTATGGGCGCGGCTACCTCGGCCAGTTCGACACCAAGACCGGAAAATTTGTAAAGGAATGGCCATCGCCGAGCGGCCCGCAATCCCGCCCCTACGGAATCACCATCGTGAACGGCATCGTCTGGTACAGCGAATCCGGCGTGAAGCCGAATACGCTCGTGCGCTTTGACCCTAAGAATGAGAAATTCCAAACGTGGACGATTCCCGGCGGCGGCGGCGTCGTGCGAAACATGATGCACTTCGCGGACGGCAAGCTCGTCATCACGGAAAGCGGCGAAAATGTGGTCGGACTCGTCACCGTGAAGGGCGGCGACAAGATTGCGATGGGGACGAAGTAGAAAAGGGTTTCACTACAGAGAACACAGAGGGCACAGAGAGAACCGGAGAAGAATGCATTCTCTTCTGGTTTTCTCTGTGCCCTCTGTGTTCTCTGTGTAAAATCTTTTTCCTCTTTACTGCCGCTTCACTTCGGACTTTTCTGGGTCTCCAAACCGGCGCGCTGGGCGACTCCCGACCCGGCGAGATAGAAATAGCCGACGCGGTTGTTGGCTTGCGAGCCCCACCAGATGCGGCCGTCCGCGTCCTGGAAGAAATCGCGCATGCCATTTTCGGGGAAGAGGAATGGATAGAGCGTGATTTTCCCGGTCGCGGGATCGAGTTCGGAGATGGTGTCCATTTCCATCGACGAAAACCAAAGGTGGCCGGTGCTCTTGTCGATCACCAGGGCGTAAGGAGTGGGCCTGCCGCCAGGAAGCGCGTATTCTTTGAACGTTTCGGTCTTGGGATCGAAGCGCCCGATTTTTCCCGCTTCGTATTCACAGAACCACACGATTCCCTGGGCATCGATCTTCAAGCGGCGCGGCCACGAACCGGGCGTCGGCTGCTGGTATTTGATGACTTTGCCAGTCTTGGCGTCGACTTTGCCGATCTTGCCGTCCTTTGAAAATTCCGAGAACCAGACGTTTTCGTCCTTATCGAGGGCCAGGCCATACGCAGTCGGCACTTCGGCGAAGTCGTGAAAGGTCCCTGTTTCCGGATCGAAGCGTGTCAGCGGCTCGCCAGTGCCCCAGACCATTCCCTTGGAGTCAACCACGAGCGTGTGTTTTGTGCCGCGGCTCGGTTCGCGGTAGCGCGTAATCTGGTGCGTCGCGGGATCCATCTTGCCGATCGTGTCGGTGGCCTGCTCGGAATACCAGATTATCCCGTCCGGACCGACCACCACTGAATGAATGGACGCCTGATCGACATTGGGAATCGGGTACTCGGAGATGACTCCGCTCTTGGGATCGAGTTTGCCAAGCCAGTGGCCTCTGTACTCCCAGATCCAGACGTTTCCATCGCGCTCGGGTTTCGCCGAGCCGGGAAAGCGATTCGATCCCGGCATATCAAAGGTGACGTAAACGATCTTCATCGCATCGTCGCTGAAGGAAGGTTGCTTGACCTCTTCATACGCCGGCAGTTCAGTAGGAGAATGCGGCAGCGTCGAATCCGGCCCGAAATATTTCGTGAGATACGCGGTGACGTCGTCGCCGTCCTTCTCGTTGACATCCTTCAGCAGATAACCGAAGCTGGTGCGCATGTAATTGACGCGATCGTGCCAGCCGGTTTCGTCCCGTACTTGCGCGGCCATCCGGCTCTGAAAGCCGTGGCAACGGAAGCAAGCGGTAGTCAGCTTGTCCCTGCCTTGTCCCTGGGGCAAAAGCTGCTCACCTTGATAGATCGAGAGATCGGTCCAGTGCACAGTTCCCTTCTCCAGCGAGATTTCCTGCGTGGAGTTCTGACCGGCGGCCAGTTGGATCCCCGTGCGCGGCTCGAAGCGGTATCCGACGGCCCTCACGAGCAATTGATATTGCCCCTCGGGCAAATTTTCGATGCGATAGCGTCCATCCTTGTCGGAGAGAACATTCGTCGCGATCCGTGAATCCATGTCCTGAGCTTCGACGAACGCGCCCTTGAATGGCTTTCCCTCTGGGCCTTTCACCGTGCCAGAAACGGTAGCACCGTAGGCAAAGGATACAAGAGTAAGCACAAACGCAACCAAGGCCACGCCCTTAGACGCTGCACGCATGGAGCCTCCTTATTCGATATACCGCTGGACGAATTCTTGACGAAGCAAGACGAACTGCATCTACGATTTGTTTATTTCTAGATGATCTTCTCAAACGGAATCTAGCAGGAAAGGAGAGGGGTGGCAAGGATCCAGAAATGCAGATCGCCGCGACGGTCAGGAATTGGACTGGAATCAGTGACGCCGACCGGAAATAAGTTCCGGTCGGCGTCAAGCCTACAGAGGGGCATTTGTCAGAACACCCGGGGAAGCCGGGAGCCGATCACAAACGTCCTAGTGATCGCCGTCATGGTTACGGTCATGGTCGCGATCATGATCTCGATCGAAATGGAACAGGTCGAACAGATCGCCGATCGCCGGGCTATTCTGCGGCACGTAGGGATTATCGTCATCCACCCGGGGATTGGGAAAATTATCCCGGCTCCGCTCTGTTAACGGCTCCAGGTCCCAATTCCGTTCGATGAACTTGAGAATCGAAACGTGATCCGTGTATGTGTGGCTGATGTGCCCGCCGCGGGTGTACGGCGAGACCGCGATCATAGGGATCCGCGGGCCGTCGCCGAAGAAGTCGAGCGGCTGGATGTAGCCGGAGTCGTAAAAACCGCCCCCTTCGTCCACTGTAACAAAGAGAACGGTGGATTCGAAAAGCTCCGGGTTGGCCGTGAGGTGGTCCATGATCTTCTTGACCATACCCTCGAAAAGGTCAAATTTCGAAGACGCCGGATGGCCGTCCAGCAGACCGTCAGGCTTCACGAAAGAAACCGCCGGCAAAGTGCCGTTGTCGACTGCCGAGAAGAAGTCCGTGGCGTCCTTGATGTGGGCGGTGCGTTGCGCTGCATCGCCCATGATGGCGTTCGTGTAAGATTCGAAGTTGCAAATGTTGCAGTACGCTGCGCCAACGAGGATGGTCGGATCGGTCGTGGTCTGGCCCTGCTCCTTTAGCATTTGCAGTGCCACGGCCGCATTGTACGCTCCGCCATAGTAGGCCCAGGAAATCCCTTCTTCGTTGAGCTCCTCGCCGATGGTCCGGACGTTCGTCGGAGGAACCGAGCCGCCGCCCGCAATGCCCTTGGTGTCCACGGTGCCGTCCGGCAAAAAGCCCGGGCTGTCGTTGTTCACCATATAGTAATGGCCGGGTTTGCAGTTCGGATCCGGACGATACGGAAGCGTTGCGAGATAGTCACGAACCGCATCGACGCCGGGTTGCGAGGAATCCGCGCACTCGGTGAAGTTGCCATCGAAATTGATGTCCACCGTGTACTGGTTGTTTGAGCCTGGCAACGGGTCAGGGTTCGCAATGTGCGATGGCGGCGTGGTCGGAGTGCCGTTGCCATCGCTCCAAAAGATCGCATCGCCACTGCCAAGCATCACGTGATTGGCGCCCGTGCCGCCCATGAAGGACTGATGGAAATTGTCACTCATGGAATACTCGTCGGCGAGGCCCTTCAGGACCGGGACGTCTCCCGCCTGCATGTTGTAAAACGCCATGGAATTACCGCCGCCGTTGTCGTCGACCTGGTTGGCAATGGGGAAGCTGTTGGGATCAGGCTCACTCGTATACGAGGTGATAACGAAGGGATACAAGTCGTTCAGGCAGCCCGAGGGGTTGCGGCGCGTGGCGTTCCTGATGTTGCAATCCGATTGTTGCCACATCTCGTAGAGCCGGTGCGTGGTGTCTCCCGTATAGGAGTCGTAGGGAAGACTGGAACCCTCGAGCGGGAACGGCCCGTTCGGCAAATTGTTGAAATTCTGGATTCGCGAATCGAAATCGGGAAGCTCCGCAGTTTGGGGAGCCCCGGACGCCCCTGTCGTCAACAAGAGCAGGTCTCCGGGCTCGAGCGACGGCTCGATGCCGCCCAGCAAGGCAAGCGGCGTGGCGCCTGGAAGCGGAGGCGGTTCTCCGGTCGCGGGGCTGGGCGAAAAGTTCAGGGTCGGCTCCGGCAGGATATCGTAGGGCGTCTTTTCATTCTTGTTGAGGCTGATGTAAAACTCGGTTCTGAACGGCGGTGCTGCCTGGGACTGGGCTGCTTTCTTGAAATGAGGGCCGGGCGTGCCGTCGGCGTTGATGATCCCCTTGGAGAGCAAGTTGGAAACGGAATCGTCGCTCTTTGGAACGTAGGTTGCAAAGAGGTGATCGAAGCTCCTGTTTTCACCGATGAGGACGATGACGTGCTTGATAGGTGTTTTCGTGCGGGGCTCGTCCTTATCGCGAGCCTGCAATGGGGCGGCGAAAACGCCGCCGAGGCTAAGTTGGAGGATCACGAGCGCAACAACGCTCATCCGCAAATGATGCAGCATCTTCGACACAAATCTCTTAAACAACTTTCACGCTCCTTAATCTGATTTTGCGGGGGCGGCGGTCAAAATGAAGCATGAAAGTTAAGAACAGATTATTTCACCGTGAAGTTTGAAGAACAGGCCATGAATATTCCGTGACACTAGCGGCGAGAATTCCTTCGAGAGCAAGGAGGGCAAGATCTCCGAAAATCTTGGCGGTACCTCCGAAGGGTACATAGGCGGACGGGTGGACCTGAAACACCTTACCCGTCAAACCAATCCAAGGGACGGAAGAAAGTCCGCCACTTCCGCGGAGGCTAAGTTAACCAGCGAGCGCGGCTTTGATCCGCTCGGGCGTGAAGGGGACTTGCCGGATGCGCGCCCCGGTCGCGTCGAAAATGGCGTTTCCGATTGCGCCGGCGACCACGGTGATCGCCGTTTCTCCGGCTCCAGTTGCGGGCATGTCGGGCCGATTCAGCAGGACGACTTCGATTTTCGGGACGGCGAAGCCGAGGGGCAGCGAATGGTACGTCCTCCAGTCGATCGAGGTCACGTTGTGGTCGTCCCACGTGACTTCTTCGCCGAGCGCGCGGCTCATGCCTTGCAGCGCGCCGCCTTCGCTTTGATTGCGGAGGCCGTCGGGATTTGAGATCGGGCCCGCATCGATGCTGACGACGAGCCGTTTCACGTTGAGTTTTCCCGTTGCCAGATCTACTTCGACCTCGGCGACCATGGCTGAGAAGCCGTTGTCGCCTTCGTAGGCGACACAGGAGATGCCGCGCCCTGTGGCGATGCCCGCTGCGGAAACGGCGCGCGGTTTCGGCGAGGGGCGCTTATCCCAATTTGCTGATTTTGCGGCGGCCTTCACGACATCGAGCATTCGCGGATCGCTCAGGTGGCGCAATCGAAATTCGACGGGATCGGCTTTGGCGCGGAACGCAAGCTCGTCCATGAAGGATTCGTGCGCGAAGGTGTTCTGCAGGCGCTGCGGCGAACGCAGTGGACCAGTCCAGAACGGGGACGCAACGTTGTGTAAGAGTGCGCGTTCGGCCTTGACCGTGCCCGCGCCGTGGTCGGCGCCGCCCACGTGGCCCACCACGTACGACGGAATCGCGTTGCTATTGTTGCTAAAATTGGCAGGTTCGGGCGCGGGCGAGCGAGGCCTGAATTCCTCGGGCTGAAATCCCGCCAGAAATCCGGTGATGACGTTTCCCGGGTACGTGTAGACCGGACGATTCCCCAGAACTGGAGACCACGCTTCGTGATCCCACGCGATAATATTTCCCTGGGCGTCGAGGCCGGCGCGCTCGTCCATCACGAATGCGAATCCGTAATTCTCCCACGCCATTTCGTCTTTTCGCGTGAGCTGGATGCGCACTGGTTTGCCGACCGCCTGCGATAGCAGCGCGGCGTCATACGTGACCGCATCGGCGCCGTTGATTCCGTAGCAACCCGAGCCCCGGCGAAAAATGACGCGCACATTCTCGGGCTTCAAATCGAGCAGCATGGCGAGCGTGGCTCGCTGGTGCCAAACTCCCTGCGTTGGCGACCAGACCGTGGCCTTATCGCCCTTCACATCGGCGACGGCGCATGAACTGCCAACCGATCCGTGCATTTGATAAGGATGGAGGTAGGTCGCCTTCACGACGATCGCGGCCTCGGTTAGTTTCTGTTCGACGTCCTTGGAATTCACGAGCAGCGTGTCGCGGGTCGGCTTCTGATTCCGCAAATGGTCGTAGAACGTTTCCTGCTTCGGCAGCTCGGGAGCAGGCGACCATGTGACCTTCAACGCTCTGGAAATCTGCACCGCTTGCCAGGTTTTTTCCGCGACCACGCCGACAAAATTCTTTTTCACCACGACTTTGACGAAGCCCGGCATTCCTGACACCGAACTTTCGTCCACATTCATAAGGTTCGCGCCCACGGCCGACGGGCGAACCACCATGCCGTGCAGCATGCCGGGGACACGCACGTTGTGCGCGTACTCGAACGTTCCCGTAGCCATCTGCGGCATGTCCGGCCGCCCGATGGGTTTTCCGAGAACGGTCCACTCGCTCGCGGGCTTTCGCTTCGCGGCGGGATCCACCTTGAGATCAAATTTCTTCCCGGCCACGAGTTCTCCGTAGGCGACCTTCTTCGACGCATCGGTTTTCGAGCGAATCTCGCCGTCAACGGCGGCAAGCTGTTCCACTGGAATATTTAAATGTTTGGATCCAAGTTGCAGGAGCGCTTCCCGGGCGGTCGCGCAAGCGCCCGCCAGATTGCCGTGATTGAAATTTGTGGGGTGCGACTGGCTGCCGGAAGTGACGCCTTGATCCGGCGTGAGGGACGTATCGGCGACAATCAGGTTGACGCGACGAAACGGCACGCAAAGTTCTTCCGCGACGAGTTGCATCTGCGCCGTAGACATGCCTTGCCCAAGCTCTTCTTTTCCGGTGTACGCGGTCACGCTGCTGTCCGAAGCGATGGCGATCCAGGAATCGACTTCATTGGCCGGAGGAGAATCCGGCGCCGCGTCCAGGCCAAAAGCGCCCGCGCGGGTTTGCGCTTCGAGCGTTCCGAGAGCGCCGCCCATGCTGAAACTGACGATCAGCGCGCCGGTTCCCTTGATAAACGTCCGACGCGAAAATCCAGCGCGCGCCAATGCATCCGCCGCGCCCTGCGCCATTTGAATATTGTTCACGGGAAGAGATGGGTTTTTCATCGCGCCATCTCCTGTCTCGCGCGCCCGATCGCGCGAAGCATGCGCGTGTGCGTGAAGCAGCGGCAAAGCACGCGCGACATTCCTTCCTGAATTTCTTTTTCCGTCGCCTTGGGATTTTTATCGAGAAAAGCCTTGGCGGTCATAATGACGCCATTCAAGCAATAGCCGCATTGTGCGGCCTGCTCTTCGATGAACGCTTTTTGAAGGGGGTGCGGCTTGTCGACGGTGCCCAGCCCTTCGAGGGTAGTGATCTCCACGCCTTGCACCGATTCCACCGCAGTGATGCAGGAGCGGACCGCCTGACCCTTTACCAGGACCGTGCAGGACCCGCATTGGCCGAGCCCGCACCCAAATTTCGGGCCACGAAGGCCGAGGTCATCGCTCAAAACGTAAAGCAGCGGCGTTGTCGGATCAACATCTATGCTGTGGGTTTGTCCGTTTACTTTCAAAGAAAGGAGGCTCATATACCTATCAAGTTATTGCGAAGCGGAATTTTCGTCAAGGGTAAGTGTATAAGAGTGTGGCTTGAGAACTTTCAGGTGCCGCAAAGCAGGCCTGGGTCTCACTTTCCCTCGAAAGAAAATTGGAAAATCTCGCGTCTTCATGCAGACTACGTTACGAGAAAAGAATCGCCTACACAAACGGGACAAACGATGAAACTCGACAAGATCTACACTCGTACGGGCGATGAAGGGAAAACCTCGCTGGGGGACGGAGCGCGGCTGCCGAAATTCCATCTCCGCGTTACCGCTTACGGCAGCGTTGATGAAACCAATTCCGTCATCGGCGTGGCGAATCTGCACGTCGCAAATCCCGAGGTGCTCCAACTTTTGAGGCATATCCAAAATGATCTGTTCGACGTGGGCGCGGATTTGTGCCGGCCGGAGCGGCCCAGCGCGGAAAAGCTGTCGCTGCGTATCACGGAAGATCAGGTTACGTGGCTGGAAAATCAGATCGACCGGTTCAACGCGGAATTAGAGCCGCTGAATAGCTTTGTGCTTCCAGGGGGAAGTCCCGCTTCCGCCTACTTGCATTTGGCGAGAACGGTGACTCGGCGAGCGGAACGCGATGTCGTGCGACTGTCCGCTGAGGAGCCCGTGAATCCCGCGGTCCTGCGCTACGTCAATCGCCTGTCGGACCTGCTTTTTGTCCTCGCGCGTTTTCTGAATGACAAAGGCAAGGAAGACGTTCGCTGGCAACCCGGCCTGCACCGTTAGTCCTCGCCGGTCAAGTAGCACAGACTTTGAAGTCTGTGCTACTGAAGGCTGTCCGCGCATCCCGTTATGACAAACACGGTTCAGAGAGTCGTGTACACAACGTGCACGAAGGCATCGCCGTTGAGCACCCCCTTGCCCCAGACCGGATCGAGGTCAGAGAGTGGCTTGGCGGCGACCGCTTCTTCCAGCGACTTCCCGGAGGACTTCAGTTTTCGAATGCGGCCCCGCACGGTGACGAGCATGTCGCGAAACATTCTTAGGTCGGTTTTGTTTCCTAGCGGGCCGTGGCCGGGAACGATTTTGGTTTCGTTGTCGACCATGGCCAGCATCTTGGTCGTGCCCGCGATCATTCCGCCAATGCTGCCGTTCGTTTCCTTGTCGATATAGCTGTAGATGCCGTTGAAAAAGACGTCGCCCATGTGCAGGACATTGGCCTTCTGGAAATGAATGTAAATATCGGAATCGGTGTGCGCCGGGGCGAGATGTCCCAGGGCCACGTGCTCACCGCTGAAATTCATTTGATACGATTCCTTGAACGTACGCTGCGGCAGAGCGTTCTCGGGAGACGGATCGAAATGCAAGCCGATGACGTCGAGATCGTGCGTTTCCTTCAACCGCTTCAGCGTGTTTTCGTGCGCGATCAAAGTGGCTCCGGCGCTGCGAACGTTTGCGTTGTTGTCGGTGTGGTCCCAATGCCAGTGCGAGTCGATCGCGAGTTTTACCGGAGCGTTGCTGATTTCATCGAGCGTCTTCTTGAACCTGTCCCACGCCAATTGCGTGAACGTATCCACGAGCAGCTTGCCGTCCTTGCCATTCAGGACAACCACGTTTCCGCCCGGCCCCATCAACAGAGTGAGATTGTCCGAAAGCTTCGTCGACGAGATGGGAACTTTTCCGAACCGGGCCCGAGCCGCCGCAAGAGCGTCGCCAGGCGGCGTCCCACCCTGCTGCGCGAACCGCGGCGTCGCGCCCGCGATCTCTTTGGGAAAAATGTGCGACAGCGCCCATCCCCCCGCAACGACTCCCGTCGCTTGCAGAATTTCCCGCCGCGTGGCTCGCTTTATGATGTTGCCGGAATCCATGATGCACCTCGTTGCGATGTGGAATCTGGTTTCTACTTTGTATGCCGGTTGGGAATATAGCAAATTCATGATCGCATGTGCATTGAGCCAGGAACGCTGCCTGCATCCGGCTACGCGTCTTTCAGAAATCACCACCTGTGGTTATACTGAGGCGATTTTTCAATACGAGGAATGCTTATGGATCCGTTCGAGTCGTTCAAGGCGGCGCAAAAGCAAGGGTGGGTGCACTTTGCGCCGTTTGAGACGCACACAACTCCCTGCGCAGCAAGGCTGGTAAAACGCGCGGGCGTCCGCTCGGGACAACGCGTCCTCGACGTGGCCTGCGGGACAGGCGTCGTTTCGGTTACGGCGGCACGGCTCGGCGCACTCGTCACCGGGCTCGATCTCACGCCCGAGTTGCTCGAGCGGGCGCGGGAAAATGCGCGCATTGCGCGAGTCGAGATTGATTGGCACGAAGGGGACGTCGAGAAGCTGCCATTTGGCGACGCGGCGTTCGACGTTGTCCTGAGTGAGTTCGGACATATCTTCGCGCCCAGGCCTGAAGTTGCGATCGGTGAAATGCTGCGCGTTCTGAAGCCCGGAGGAACCATCGCGTTTTCAACCTGGCCGCCGGAGCTTTTTGTCGGCCGGATGTTCGCGCTTACAGCGAGTTACCTGCCGCCTCCACCGCCAGGGGTCGCGCCGCCCCCGCTCTGGGGCGATCCGAACATTGTCCGGCAGCGACTCGGCTCGGCCGTGAAGGACATCCTGTTCGATCGCGCGACGATGGTGATCCCGGCGCTCAGCCCGAGTCATCACCGGAAGGCGTCCGAGAAGAGCGCCGGCGCGACGGTGCGCCTCGTTTCAGCGCTAGAGGAGAGCGATCCCGCCAAACTGGAACAATTCCGCCGGGAATACGATGCGCTTGCGAGCGAATATTTCGAGGACAATCTGCTGCGGCAGGATTATTTGATCACGCGCGCCACGAAGATTTGATTGAGATGTCTCCGAGCGTTCAACGTGGCATCACTAAGGCGAAACTTCGATGAAACGAAGTCAATTGCAAATTAATCCGAGAGTTCGCACGCGCCGCGCGTTTTGCTTTTTCCGCTCGGTCCGAGTTCTCTGGGCGCTCTGCGTTTCTTGCTTCCTATGCGCGCTGCTTGCGCCCGCGTCCCAGGCCGACGAAGGGATGTGGCTGTTCAACAATCCTCCCGTGAAATTGCTGCAGGAGAAATATCATTTTCAGCCGACGGCCGCGTGGCTCGAGCACGTGCAGAAATCCTCCGTACGATTCGATAATGGCGGCTCGGGTTCCTTCGTTTCGCCGGGCGGGCTGGTCATGACCAACCATCACGTGGGCGCCGATTGCCTGGGAAAAATTAGCACGAATGACAAGAACTATCTCGCGACTGGATTTGAAGCCAAGTCAAAAGCGGACGAACCAAAGTGCGCGGACCTGGAACTGAACGTCCTCATGAGTATCGAGGACGTGACCGCCCGCGTGGCGGGCGCCGTGCAGCCCGGCATGGATGCCGCTTCGGCGGAAAGGGCCCGGCGGGCGGAGATCAACAGCATCGAGAAGGAATCGCGCGACAAGACGGGACTGCGCAGCGACGTGGTCACTCTGTATAACGGCGGACAGTATCACCTCTACCGCTACAAGCGGTACACCGACGTGCGCCTGGTGTTCGCGCCGCAAAAATCCATCGCGTTTTTCGGCGGCGATCCCGACAACTTCGAGTATCCCCGCTACGATCTGGACATCTGCTTCTTCCGCGTTTATGAAAACGACAAGCCCGTGCACGTGGACAACTATTTGAAGTGGAGCGAGTCCGGCGCCGCGGAAGGCGAATTGATTTTCGTTTCCGGCCATCCGGGCCGCACCGAGCGGGCTGACACCGTGTCTCATCTCCTCTTCCAGCGAGATTACGCGTTGCCAGGCACTCTGAATCTTTTGCGCCGGCGCGAAGTCCTGCTCGACAATTATTCCGAGCGCAGCGCGGAAAACGCTCGCCGCGCCGAGGACGATTTATTCGGCATAAGAAATAGCCGGAAAGCGTACCTCGGAATGCTGGCCGGCCTGCAAGACCCGGCGATCCTCGAAAAAAAGCGCGATGCGGAAAAGGAATTGCGCGACGCGGTCTCGAAAGACTCGAAGCTCAGCCAATCCTACGGAGATGGTTGGGACCGGGTGGCCGCAACTCTCAAGACGCGGATCAAGATTCGCGACGAATACAATCTCTTCGGAATCGGCCCGCAAAAACGCGCGCAATCCTTCAACAGCGATTTATTCGACATCGCCATCAAATTGGTTCGGCTGGCGGAAGAGACGTCGAAGCCGAATGGCGAGCGCCTGCGCGAATATTCCGAAGCCGGCCTCGATTCCCTGAAACTTCAACTCTTCTCCGACGCGCCGATTTACGACGATCTGGAAACCGTGGAACTCGCCGACTCGCTCGGAATGATGGCCGAGGTTATGGGCGAGGAAAACGAATCGGTTCAGACGGTGCTGGCCGGCAAATCCCCACGCGACCGCGCGGCGGAATTGATTCACGGCACCACGCTCAAAAATGTGGCGGTCCGCAAGCGCCTCGCCGGCGGCGGCTTGAAAGCCATCCAGGAATCAAACGATCCCATGATCCAACTCGCCAGGCTGATCGATCCGGAGTCGCGCCGCATCCGACAAGTCTTCGAGCAGCAAGTCGACGAGCCGCAGCGCCAGGCGTACGGCAAGATCGCCAACGCGCGGTTCGCTGTGTACGGATCGAGCGTTTATCCCGACGCGACCTTCACCTTGCGCCTCGCGTTTGGCGAAGCCAGAGGCTACACCGAAGGCGGCGAGAAGATTCCCTGGGCCACAACGCTCGGCGGCACGTACGAGCACGCCGCCGCGCATAACAACAAGGACCCATTCGAGCTGCCCAAAATCTGGAACGACCGCAAATTGCAGCTCAATCTCTCGACTCGCTTCAATTTCGTGAGCACGGCTGACATCATCGGCGGCAATTCCGGCAGCCCGGTGATCAATCGCCAGGGCGAACTCGTCGGAATCATATTCGATGGCAACATCGAGTCTCTTGTGGCGGACTACATTTATTCGGATCAAACCGCGCGCGCCGTGGCCGTCCATTCCGCGGGCATTCTAGAAGCGCTGACGAAGATCTATCAGGCCAACAAGCTGGTGGAAGAAATTACTGGGAAGAAATAGTTTCAGCTTTCCCGGAACCGATCTTCACCGAGTATCAACCGGCCCACCGCGTCCTTGAATATTGGCCGCCAAAACAACATTTCAGTCGGGATAGTGTTTCAGGACTTCCGAAACTCTTCGGCCAGAGTCATGGATTTTCAATCCATGACTCTGGCCGAAGAAGTTGTTAATCGCGTCAGTTGGGAAATGGCAGATAGGTCCACAAATCGTCGAGGTAGCCTGGAGGAGCTCCCTGGGAATTATCGTAGCCTTCCCCGCCGAATACGGTGACATAGCCAAGTACGTCCGGAGCCCAGATGGCGGCCCCGCGGCGTGCGCCGACCACATTGTTCACGAACGGTATGCCATTGGATAGATATTGACCGTTCTGGTTGGCATTGCTGATTCCCTTCCACCAAATCCATTGTCCGGAACTCTGCTGATATTCCCAAATATCATTCAGGAATCCAGTCGGATCCGTGGTCGAGGTACCGTATCCCCAGCCGCCGAAAAACCAGAGATTGCTCTTGGCATCGCTCCAGCCGATGGCGCCCCAACGCGACCCGGGAAAATCAGCTGCTGCGCCGGTACTCAGGTTGCTCGTAGCCTCAGAGCCAAAGGTGCCGGTCTGGTTCGCGATATTGTTCCCCGATATCCAAGTCCACTGCTTGGTCGTGATATTAAATTCCCAAAGATCGTTCAGGATCGCCCCTGCTGGGGGAGGACCGGCATTGCCGGTCCCTGCCGAATCGAGTCCAAATCCCCCGAAAAGCCAAAGGTTGCCGGATGTGTCTGCCCAAAGTACAGCTGCCTGACGCCCACCTGGAGCCGTAGTGCCTGTTCCTGTTCCTTCCGTGCCGTAGCTGCCATTCTGATTCGCGACAATGGAAGTGGCTGGCCCGATCCAGGTCCACTGGTTTGCCGCGGGGTTGTATTCCCAGAGATCATTCAGCAAACCGATCGTGCCTGCGGAGTCCACGCCTTGGCCGCCGAAAAGCCAAAAATGCCCGGCCGCATCCATGGTCGTGGCGGCTGCCCATCGGCCTCCCGGAACGCCTCCCGGGGCTCCTTGAGTCCCGTAAACGCCGCTCGTGTCGCCGGCGGTTGAGCCTCCAACGAAGGTCCATGGGCAAGCACTGGTGCCTGCGCCCGTGGCATCAACCGAAAGCCCAGGAGTGCACTTCCACACGTCATTTAGCAACGTGCCCGGGGTGGTGCTGATTCCCTGGCCGCCAAACAAATAAAGGTCCCCAGTTGCTTGGTCGGTCCAGCTGGAGCTGCCCCATCGCGAGCTGGGGGCGCCTGCCGGAAAAACATCCTCTTCTTCCAGCGGGTCGACGCGCACCTGGAAGACGGTGGGAATATTCGCGCCGTTCGCAAAAATGGGTAGATTGGCGGGGACCCAGCCTCCAACAGAAGGATCGTAAACCCATAGATCGCTCAGAAGACTCGGAACTTGTTTCCCTAACGGGCTCGGATACGGAAAACCATTTCCGCCGAAGAGCCATTTTCGTCCGAATTTGTCGGTCCAGGATGCTGCAAAGTCTCTGCCGCCAGGGATGCTGACATTCGGGGGGAAGACCTCGTTGGGGGGCTGTAGCGGCGTGGTAACCACGGCGTAATTATTGGCCGTGTTCGTCGCCCCGACGTACCACGTCAACCAATTCCAGTCGTTGTGTTGGCAGTCTACGAGAACGTCTGAGACGTTGGTAATGGCTATTCCCGTGTAAAAGAACTCATTGCAAGCCTGAGGCTGGCTGGTTGGCGGAAGAAAAACATTGACGTTGTAAATCCCGCCGTTCGTGACCTGCGTGGGGAAGGTGAATGTGGTATCTCCGGTGACAAAAAGATCGTCTCCCGCATTATCTTGCAATTCGAGTGTGTCTCCCGCGGCCTCCACCAGACCGACGACCGATCCACTGATTTTGAAACCCGGCTGCGTGCAGATGACCTCCACGGTGTTGATGTTCGAACTCAAGGTACCACTGCCGTTCACGACCGAGCAACTTTGCGTTGGGTTAGCCGGTTGGGTCAGAATGGTGACGGCGTAAGCGGCTCCGGTAGGGAGCGGCGCTGAAAACGTAAAAGGGACGTTGCCTTGACCGGACACCGCGAAATTGTTGCCTCCGTTATTCTGAAGGACAAGCCCGGATCCGATAAGGCCGGAAACCGAACCGCCGACCGTGAGGCCAGTCGTACCGCAATTGATAAGAATGTTCGTAATATTGGCGGTCGCAGTTCCCGATCCATTCGCGACGCTGCAGGTCTGGGCGGGTCCGGTGGGCTGCGTCTTCACGACTACGTCGTAAGGTCCGCTCACGGAAGTTTTGAAGGTAAACCCGCCATTTATCGTGATTGGAAGGTCGTCGGAGCCGTTATCTTCCAGAACCATCCCTGTTCCAGCAAGCCCGAGTATCGTTCCGCCAACGGTGAAGGTTGAGGGGGAACCGCCGTTTCCGCCGCTGCCACCACTGCCGCCGCTGCCACCGCTACCGCCGCTGCCGCCATTGAGCGAGCCGCCCGACCCGGAGTGGGCGGGATAGCAGGAAGTAATCATCAGCGTTATCAACAGCAGGGACACAGAATACGCAGACTTCAATAAGAATTTCATAACGGTGGTTTTGCTCCTTCGTAGCTTGGCGTCGAACGCGTTACGCCCCTTTGCACATGCTTAGCAGCACACTTCTCCGAAAAAAGCGGATGCGGAACTTCAGTATTTTGGCCTAGCGGGAACTAGACCTTCCACTTACCTGACCAACAAGAGAGGGGCGTTTTCCTACCTTCATTACTACCCTAAGGCCACGCTCAGTAAGGGTCAATTTAGAGTTGCGAGGCATGTGTCTACCTGAGTAATAAATATCAGGAGCAGCAGAGCCTGGAGGGGCTGCGGCTGGGCTGTCGTTACCGCGGGCTGAATGACTGCAAAGCCCAATAAAAAGAATAGGGTACAGGTGCTCGCAATGTACTGTGATACGATCTTCAGCGGTCTACATCAACTAAAATTCTGTGCCGTTCGAATTTCGATTTTTTCGTTTCGAATCGGCGCCACAGCTCCACATACAGAAACTGCCTTTTATGCGCCCTTCACAGATTCGCAACTTAATCGTTCTGGCTGTGCTAGTGGTTCTCGCGCTTTGGGCCAGCTCCACGGCCGCCGATTTCGTCATTGAGTACAACTGGTGGAAAGAAATCGGGCAAGTGAATACGTGGGTCGGCATGCTGTGGTACAGCATTGCGCCTGCAACGGCAGGCTCGCTGGTGGCTTTCTTTGCGCTATGGGTGGCTCATGCGCGAGGCCTGCACTTCGCCGGAATTCTTCCGCGCGATCACCGTCTGTACTCCCGGTTGATTCCAGTGGGGCTGGCCGTCGTGGCGATCGTGTTCGCGTCGAGCTCGATTGACTACTGGACCGTCATGCGTTTCTTCGGGTCGCGCGGGCTCACGGCGCCCGCCGATGCCTGGAAGGATCAGGTGTTTTCGCGCGGCCTGCCGTTTTATCTTTTCGATTTGCCCTTCTATGCAGAAGTGCTCGGGTTCGGGTTCGTCCTGGCGATCCTTTGCGCCCTGGTCTTTTGGGCGACGGCGAAAGGCTGGCAGTTGGCGGAAAAATTTCGCTACGGCGGGTTCGAGGACGGGCCGCGCAGAACTCTTACGATTGGGCCGGGCTCCCTGCTGCTGACTGGCGCGACGCGCGCCGGTTTTGTCCGCATCCTCACCGTTATCCTGTTGCTCGGCTTTGCTGTCTGGATTTATCTCGGCAACTATGAGCTTCTGCTTAACTCTCACGCCTTCATGACGGGCGCGGATTACGTGGACGAAAAGTTCACGCTCCCGTTGCGCTGGCTGCTCGTTGCGGTCACGCTCGGGGCGTTGCCTCTTGTTTGGCTGCGGAGATACAAGAATGCGGCCGTCCTGGTCATCAGCTTTTTTGTTTTGCAGGCCGCTTTGCCGCTCATCGTCCATGCCGTCTACGTGCGGCCGAACGAAATTTCCATCGAAAGGCCCTATATCGAGCGGCACATCGAGGCGACTTCGATTGCCTTCGGCCTGAATCGCAATTCCCAGGAACTACCCTTTGTACCTTCCGGGCAGGCGTCGGTCGATCCCGTGCAGGATGCCACGCTACTTGATAATGTTCGTCTCTGGGACCTTCGCGCGTACAACGCAACGATCACGCAGATCCAGGCGCTGCGCCCCTATTACACTTTTCCGGCAACCGACGTGGATCGCTATTTCCCGAACGGGCGCATCAAGCAGGTCCTTCTGTCGCCGCGCGAAATCGACGTCACGCAGTTGTCCGCCGAGGCCAGCCAGAGCTGGATCAATCCGCGTTTTATTTATACGCACGGCTTCGGCGCGGTCATGTCGGAAGTCAACAAGATCACGCCCGACGGCCTCCCTGTCCTGTTGATCGAAAACGCCCCGCCGGAAATCAAGACGCCTGGCTTTCAGCTTACCCGGCCGGAAATTTATTACGGCGCCAAAACGCAAGATCCGGTATTCGTCCACACAGCTCGCGAAGAATTTGACTATCCCTCCGGCGACCAGAACAAATATTCGACCTACCAGGGCACGGGAGGTTTTCCCGTCGGGTCGATTCTGCTGAAGGCAGCCGCTGCGATCTCCCAGGGCGAACCGAACATTATTTTCACGAGCTACCTCACCGGGCAGAGCCGCATGATGATTCACCGCAACGTGCAGGAACGATTGCAGTATCTTGCGGGCTTTTTGCTCTGGGATCAGGATGCTTATCTCGTGATTACCGATGATGGCCGATTGGTTTGGATGGTGGACGGCTACACGACTTCCCTTTCGCATCCCTATTCCGCCACGATTCCGGTAACCGGATTGCCAGAGGGCGCAAATTACATTCGTAACGCGGTGAAGGCCACAGTGGATGCCTACACGGGGAAGATTGCGCTCTACGTATTCGATCCGGCCGATCCCATCATTCAAGCTTACGAGCATCTTTTCCCAAAATTATTTCTGCCTGCTTCCGACATGCCGACCGACTTGCGCCGCCACGCGCGCTATCCCGAAGCCATGTTTCAAGCGCAGGCCGAGGCCTACCGGACGTTCCACATGCGCGATCCTCAGGTGTTTTACAACAAGGAAGACATCTGGGACATCGCGCATAACTTGTTTGGCCAGTCGGCGCAGCCTGAGAACGTACAGCCGATGTATGTAGTTGCCACTTTGCCTGGGGAGAAGGCGCCGGAGTTCCTGCTTATTCTTCCCTTCGCCCCGCGGGGCAAGGATAATTTGATCGGTTGGATGGCCGCGCGATGCGACGGCGATCATTTAGGAAATCTGATCTTTTACCAGCTCCCGAAGCAGCAGTTGATGTACGGCCCCATGCAGATTGAGTCGCGCATCGACCAGGACCAAAACATCTCCAAGGATCTGACCCTGTGGAACCAGCAGGGCTCGCACGTGCTTCGCGGAAATATCATTTCCCTCCCCGTGACGGGCGGTTTTCTCTACGTCGAATCGATTTACATCCAGGCGAATGAAGCCCGGATGCCTCAGCTCAAAAAAGTTGTTCTGGCCATGGGCGACCGCCTGATTTATCGCGACAATTTCGACCAGGCCCTGGCCGAACTGACTGGGGGCGTCGCGCCTTCCAAGGCTATCCCCGGGGCGGCTGCGTCGGCTCAGGCCCCGACAGCACCGGCTCCCAGCAGCGAAGCCCCTGCCCTGGCCGAGCGCGTGCGCCAGATTCGCGATCAGGCGCAACAATTGGTGCAAGAACTCGAGAAGCTGGAAAAAGACGCCGGCAAGAAATAACCGCGAATCGATTCCACCCGGTCCGGTCCGCGCGAGATCGCATCGCGGTCCAATGAAACAAAGATCGCACAGTATATAATCCACGATCATGATTAACGCTTCCTATCTTGCAGATAAATTTGCGTCAGCGCTCCCGTACGATCGCTACCTTCAAACCGGCACAGAAGAGCAGCAACGCCGCTGGACCCAGGTCTATGACGCCGCCCACTTGACCGATGCCCAGAAGCAGCTCGTCGCCGGCTTTGTACGAGAAATGAAAATTCTGATCTTCAGCGGCATCTGGTGCGGCGATTGCGTCCAGCAATGTCCGCTGATTCTCCGGATCGCCGAAGCCAATCCTAAAAAAATTGATTTGCGCTTCGTCGAGCGGCCAAAGGAAAGTGAGTTGGTCCCCGAGCTGCGCATCAACGCCGGCAGCCGAGTCCCCGTCGTAATATTTTTGTCCGAAGACAACGAATGGTGCGCCACTGCCGGTGATCGCACGATCAACCGTTACCGCGCCCTGGCCCGCGCCAAGCTCGGCCCGCTTTGCCCGACTGGCATTGTCGCCCCCGAGAAAGACGAACTCGACGCGACCCTGGGCGATTGGCTGAACGAAATCGAGCGCGCGCAACTCATGCTTCGGCTCACCCCTCGGCTACGCCAAAAATATCAAGACTGAATGGAGCCCAAATGAAGAATCCATGGCTGGCAGCGTTGGTCACGCTTTTGGTCTCAGTAAGCGGATTTTGTGCGGATGATCAACCACGTACGATGATTCATGTCATTGTCCAATTGAGTGGTACGGACATCCCGGAAGGCTCGTTTGCTGGAAAACCAAAGACACTATGGCGGGCCACGAACTCCTATTGCCGAAGCGACGAAGAGCCAGACCCGGCGCAGGGAATTCACTTGAGTGTCATTATGAACGAGCCCGACTCTTGGCTTCTGGACTTGGCGAACAACAGGGCCAAACATATGGTGGACCCTGGGCCGACTTTTAATTGTCGCTTGCCGATTTTTGCCTTTAGCATGGAATTGTTAAAGAGCAAAGTAGGCGGACTCGAATATGGACATGAGCTTGAGTTCTTTCAGAAAAATGGGGCGAAACAAGTGGACGGCCCCAAACTGGATAGTTTTAAGGCCAACTACTACGAGCTCGCCCTCGACGGAATGGTTCTGGAGCTTGTGGAGCGTGTTGATATACACGTGCCGATTTTGATTGCATTGTTGCAAGGACAGAAGATTACACAGTTTAGATATTTGCTGTGGGAAGACCAGATTCCTTTTAAGGCTGACCTTTTTGCGAAGCCGGTCGGTGTGAAAATGGAAGAAGTAAAATAGCTCGACACGATAAGCATCTGGCGTATATTCGTTTCAATACGATTTCCACGCCATCGGAGGTGCCACCAACATGACCGATTTTCCCATGAAGCGTCGTGAGTTCCTCGTCGGCGTCGGCGTGAGCGGGTTGGGTTTGGTCTTTGGTCTCGATCTAAAGCCTGTTAAGGGCGCGGCCACTGAAATCGATACGGAGGGAACCGGCGCGGGCGTGAAAATGCCCTGGGTTCGCATCGCTCCGGATGGCGGGATCACCATCATGGCGCCGGCAGCGGAGATGGGACAGGGCACGATGACCGCGCTGGCGATCGTTTTCGCCGAGGAGTTGGATGCCGATTGGAACAAAGTGTCCGTCGAATTTAGCCCTTCGGACGATGCAGTTTACGGCAACCCGCTTTCCTTCTTTTTCGGAATGATGGTCACGGCGGCCAGCACTGCGGTGATGGCGTATTACAAGAACATGCGTCTCTATGGCGCACAGGCGCGGCGCGTGCTTCTTGACGTGGCTGCGAACCATCTCAATGTTCCCGCGTCGGAACTCACGACGGAGCCGAGCGTGGTTGTCCATGCCAAGAGCGGACAGCGCCTCAGCTACGGAGAGATCGCAGGCTTCGCAACTCTGCCAAAAACATTGCCCACCATTTCGGAAAAAGATCTGAAAGACCCGAGCCAGTTTCGGCTTATAGGCCACGAAATTCCGCGCGTGGATATTCCGGCCAAGACCAACGGCTCGGCAACCTACAGCATCGATGTCCGGCTTCCCAACATGGTGTATGCCACGGTCGTGCGCGCTCCCGTCCTGGGCGCTACACCGATTTCCGTCAACGATGCGGAAGTTTCCAAAATGCTCGACGTGATAAAAGTGATGCAGTTGCCGCCGGATCGTGTCGCTGTTGCCGCGCGGACGTATGAAGCGGCGCTCGCCGCGGAACGCGCTCTGAAAATCACCTGGAGCAAGATCGCTCAGAGTGAATTTGACAGCGACCGCGCTATGGAAGAGCAGTCTGCAATCGCGCGCGATCTCAGCAAAGCCGGCGTTCAGGTGCAGAACACGGGCGACATTGTTGCCGCGCTCAGCGGAGCCGCCAAAGTTTACAAGGCCGAATACCGCACGGAATTTGTCTACCACGCTCAACTCGAACCGCTCAATTCCGTGTCCTGGGTGAAAGACGGCGGGAAGAGCGTGGAAGTGTGGGCCGGATCTCAGACACCGACTCACTGCGTGCGATCCGTTGCGGCAGCTCTCGGCATCGCTCCCGAGAACGTCGTGCTCCATCGCACCTATCTTGGTGGCGGATTCGGACGGCGATCGGCGCAGGACCATGACTGGGCCGTTGACTCCGCTCTCGTATCCAAAGAGTTGGGACAGCCGGTGAAAGTGATTTGGAGCCGCGAATCCGACGTGCGTTTCGGACGCTTCAAACCGATGACGGCGCAATATTTGCAGGCGGCCGAAGACAGCAATGGCCGGCTGATCGCCTGGCACCACCGCCTGGTCGCGGACGAAGCGCTGGCCATGACCGATCCAACCCGATTCGAGAAGGGCAAGGAATTCCCGAGAATTTCCACGACGGGCATCAAGACCGACTACGATGTTCCCAACATTCTGGTCGAAGCGGTGCGCAATAAGCTCGGCGTGCGCATGTCGGCCGTGAGAGGCGTCGGCTCGACCGTGAATCAATTCGCGGCGGAAAGTTTTGTGGACGAAATCGCGATCGCCCGGGGCGACGATCCAGTCGAGATGCGCCTCGATCTGCTACGGAAATCGCCGGTCGAACAGGAAGTCCTGCGCGCAGTGGCCAGCATGGCAGGTTGGAAGAAAGGCGAGAAGGCGGGCCGCGGCGTGTCGTACGTCAGCAACGCGGGGACGTACATGGCCACGATCGCGCGAGTCGCCGTGGATCGCAATACCGGCGTGATCCGCGTACCGGAAATCTGGATTGCGGCCGATGTCGGCGTTCCGGTCTCGCCGCGCAATCTGGACGCGCAGTTGCAAAGCGCCGTCATCCACTCCTTGAGCAATCTGCTCAAGGAGCGCATCACGTTCAAGAACGGCGCCGTTCAACAGTCGAATTTCTACGACTATCAAGTCCTGCGCATGTCGGAAGCGCCGGAAGTGCACACGCATGTCGTGCCCTCGACCCGCAATCCCGTTGGGATCGGCGACCTCGGAGGAATTGGCGTGGGCCCGGCGGTAGCGAACGCATTCTTTTCCGCAACCGGGCGACGCCTCCGCCAGTCGCCGTTCCTGCCGGAACGCGTGCTCGCGGTGCTGAAAACTTGAGGCGCGGAGTAATGAGAATGCACGGAAGGCGATGCGCCAGCACGGAAAGATTTCTTGCCGAGGAGGTTCATGCCCGTGATTTCTCTAACGGTAAATAAACGCAGCGTGAAGGTGGATGTCGAACCCTCCACTCCCCTGCTCTGGGTCTTGCGCGAGCATCTCGGCCTGACCGGGACAAAGTACGGATGCGGCGTGGCGCAGTGCGGCGCCTGCACTGTTCATCTCGACGGCCGCCCCGTGCGTTCCTGTAGTACTCCGGTATCCCGCACCGCTGGGAAAGAAGTCACCACAATCGAAGGGCTCTCGCCGGACCGGAAGCATCCGGTGCAGCGCGCATGGCTTGAAATCGAAGTGCCGCAGTGCGGCTACTGCCAGTCCGGACAGATCATGAGCGCGGTGGCCTTGCTCGAAAAAACTCCCAACCCCGCGGACGACGACATCAACCGCGCCATGTCAGGAAATATCTGCCGCTGCGGGACCTATCCGCGAATTCGCCGCGCCATTCATCGCGCCGCGGAAATGGCAAAAGCAGGAGCATGAGAATTAAAGATTAAAGATTTGAGATTTGAGATTCTAAATTTGAGATTGAACGAAGGGTTGAATCAGCCCACTGGACTTCACGCTAATCCGCCATCGCCTCTTCATGAATAGTCCGCAGCCTGGGCCGCTCGATGTTGGGCAAGAACGCCGCCAGCAGGCCTACCGCCGGGAGATACGAACAGACCAGATACACAAAATTGATGCTGGTCAAATCCGCGAGCCATCCAAGAACCGCCGCGCCCAATCCCGCCATCCCAAACGCAAACCCAAAGCAGAGACCCGAGATCATTCCCACTTTGCCTGGGACAAGCTCCTGCGCGTAAACCACAATCACCGAAAATGCGGACGCCAGGATCAGGCCAATCACCACGCTGAGAATTTCAGTCCAAAACAAGTTGGAATATGGCAACAACAAAGTAAATGGAAGAACACCAAGAATCGAGCACCAGATGACGCTCTTTCGGCCGATCCGATCGCCGACAGGTCCGCCAATAAGCGTCCCGAGTGCAACCGCGCCCAGGAAAACAAAAAGATGGATTTGTGCGCTTTGTACAGACAAATGGAACTTGTTGATCAGATAAAATGTGTAGTAACTCGTCAGGCTTGCCAGATAAACGAACTTGGAGAATAGGAGCGCCATCAGAATCGCGATCGACGCAGTGACCCTTGCGGTGGACAGATCCGGCGGCTTGTCAATATCGTGCTTCGCGCTGAATCTCTTCCAACTTGCCGCGTGGTTCTTGGCCCAACTGCTCACTCCCGTCAGAAGAATCATGCCAGTCAGAGCCGCGAGCGAGAACCAGGCGATGCTATTTTGCCCCTTTGGCAATACAATGAAGGCCGCCAACAACGGCCCCAGTGAAAGTCCCGCATTGCCGCCGACTTGAAAAATCGACTGCGCGAGACCATGTTGCCCGCCGGACGCCATTCGCGCCACACGGGAAGACTCAGGATGAAACACCGAGGAGCCGGTCCCAACAAGCGCCGCGGCAACCAGTAGCGCGGGAAACGTACGAGCGGCCGCCAAAAGGATGAGCCCGATCAGCGTCGCACACATCCCCACCGGCAGAGAAAAAGGCCTGGGCCTCTTGTCCGTGTAGAACCCGATCATCGGCTGCAGGAGCGATGCAGTCGTCTGATAGGTAAGCGTGATCAGGCCCACTTGCGCGAAATTCAGATTGAACGAACTCTTCAGCAAGGGATAAATCGCAGGCAGCAGCGACGACAACATGTCATTCAAAAGATGACACACGCTGATCGCAGCCAAAACTTTGTAAACGACCTTCGGTCCAACCTCTACGAGAGTTTCAGTCTGAGTCGCAGCCACTTTTCTTTCCCCTGACATCCAGGACACGATGCCACATTGGAATCCTGGTCATTTCATTGTACCAAGAGTTGCTTATTTTCCGGGATTGAAACCGCGCTCTGGCTACATTCACATCACGCGAGCTTGACGCATCACGGCTTCGGATTTTAGGCGGATTTCTCTGGCGACTTCGTAGGGATCGCCTTGTTGGAATTTCGGCAGGAAGAGTTCCACCGAGAGCGGGCCGGCGTATCCCTTTTCCGCAAGCTTGCCCAGAATTCGCGTCAGCGGACTGACTCCGTCGCCGGGAATGATGCGCGTCGAGAGGTCCAATAACTCCCGCGGCATATCGGGCACATCCTGAAAATGCACGTGGCCAATTTCTCCGGGATGGATCAGATCGAGGTCTTCGAACTTGTTTAGGCCGGACCAGAAATGATAGCAGTCCAGCATGGGCGCAATATTCGGATGCGCCGCCGCGCGCGTCATTTTCAGAATCGTCGGCAGCGTGGAAATAAATGTCGACGTGCGCAGAAATTCGATCCGCAGCGACATGTTGAACTGCTTGGCTACTTCTCCCGCATCGTGGATGTTGTCGGCGCCGGCTTTGTAGTCGTCTTCAGTGACTTTCTTGCTGGTGGCGGTGGAAGCATAGACGCGATTCAGCCCCATATTTGCAAACATCTCGCAGTGTCTCTTGAGATTGTCGAGTGCGGCGGCGCGATTGGGATTCGGCTCCCAGAGTTCCGTCACGCCAGTCGCGGCGTGAACGAGGTTCAGTCCGAGGTCGGTGATCACACGGCGAGCGGCTGCCAGGTCGTCGGTTTTCAGAAATTCGTCCAGCAAGATATTCGTGATCTCGACATTCTTGATCCCCGCGCGAGCCCACCCTTCCAGCGATTTGCGGTAGCCCGCTCCGTTCGACGTGTTCTGGTGCATGGCGAGTGTCATCTTTTTTTCGCCGCCCGCGGCCGACAGGGCACTTGTGGCCGCCAGGGCCACGGGACTCAAGAGCATTTCTCTTCTGGAGAGTGTGGTCATGGACTTCGTCCTCTTTTTCTATCTGACTGATTCTTGAAAAAATCGATGTGGAGCGGGTTTTAGTAGCACAGCCACTCTTGGCTGTGTGCCTTTTGCATTCGTCGTCAGGTCGGTTGGCCTGCGCGTGCAGCGTACAAAACCACACAGCCAGGAGTGGCTGTGCTACTTGACCCGCGATCCGCTAAGCCTTTGGCACCGGCGGCCAAATTCGGAGCGCACTGTTGGGCCCGTTGGGCGCGTGAACCAGGTTTGGAACCACGGAGTGTCCGTTCAGACCCAATGGCGAATTCGCAACCGCGGGCGCGTAGTCCCGATCGAAACCTTCCTTGGACGCGAATTCGTAAATAATTCCGTGCTTCGCCCAACCCGCCACGGAATTCAGCTTCCGGGTCCTTACACACGACGGCGTAGCGCACATTTTCGGCAGCCGCTCCAGAACATATCCGGCGTGCATCTCCTCCTCGAATTCCAGGGCGCAGTCGAAGCTCCCGATCTGAACGCATGGAGCGCCGGTCATGCCTTCCTTGTAGGCGGCGAGCGCGCGGCCCTCGCGCCTGCCCGTCTCGGTAAAAATGTTCATGCGTTCACCAGTCCGCATGGCGAGCATTTTCTTTCCCTGCTCCGGCAAGGCCGCGTTGATGAGGCTCGGAACCGGATCGCCGAACACGTTTGCATCGGCCGCGGCGATCAGGAGCATGTAGTGATACCCCTTGCCGACTCTGGGATCGTCGACATGTTTGTACCGCGTGGCATTCTCAGCGCCGCCTTCGAGATCCTGCGATGCGTAGTGCGCCGCCCACAAGTAACCAGGGCGCTTCAACAGGCCGGGGAGATACGTTCCATGCAGCCACGCAAAATAGGTGTCGCGGCCCTCCATCGGCAGGTCGTACCACGTGATCCATATGCCCCGGTCGGCAGGCGCAGTTCTCCCGTGTTCCTTCTGCGGCGCGGACTTAGAATTTGAACTTTGCGCGAAATTATTTTTTGTGGCAGCGAACGCGACAGCCGCGCCGCTCGCAGCCTTCAGAAAATTGCGGCGGTTCCGGCTTGTCTCCCCATCCTGCTTTTTCATGTCGTCTCCTTGGCCTTAGCAAGTTCAAACACTTATTTTTAGCAGCTTCGCAGCATTGTTGCCGAAAATCGAAATGCGCTCCTCGTCCTTCAGACCCGGAACGGCAAGAATCCGGTCCACTGGAGTGCGATTCCACAGCGTGGGATAGTCGGTCCCGACAACAACCTGGCTGGGGCCAACCACGGCAATTAGATGCCTCATGTCCTCGGGCGTAAAAAGCACGGAATCGTAATACAGCTGCCTCAGATACTCCGTCGGCGGCTTCTTCAGAGGTTTGCAAAGATTGGGAAATGCAATCAGGCACTGATCGTTCCGGCTCGAGTAAGAAGGCAGGTATCCGCCGCCATGCGCCGCGCAGATTTTCACACGCGGGAAAAGGTCCAGCGTTCCGTCTTGAATCAAATGAGTGAGCGCCAGAGTAGTTTCCAGCGGATGCCCGACGACATTGTCCAAAAATCCATTTCCTTTCAACCTCTTTTCGTCGATGGGCGTGCCCGCGGACTGCGGATGGATAAAAATCAGCGTTTGCAGTTCCTCGGCCTTCGCCCAAAACGGATGAAATTTAGGATCGGAAAGATCGTCGCCATTCACGCTGCCTCCGATGGCGAACCCGCGCATCCCCAGCTTCTTCACGCCATCTTCCATTTGCTCGACGGCAAGCGATGGATGCTGCAGGGCCACGCTGCCCAGTCCGGCGAACCGATTCGGATGCGCGGCGCAGAATTCCGCAATTTTCTCGTTCTGAAGCTGGATGATCTTGCGCGCGAGATCCTCATCCGCCCAATACCAAAACGGGTTGATCGACAAGGCCTGGACATCAATTCCCATTTCATCCAAATCCGCGAGATGTTTTTCGACATCATTGTGCATGTTGGCGGGATTGTCCGGACTTGCCAGCGTCACATCGCCTGCGCGCCCCTCGCGCCCGATGCGATCCTTGACCAGATCCCAGGCTTCGGGCACACGAACATGAGCGTGAATGTCAACGACCTTCACACGCCGGCCGCCGACAACGACCTCGCGCGGCTTGCGTTTGGCGACGGGCTGCGCGGCGGATTGGCGTGGTTCCAGCGCAAAACCAAATGAAGATTCCGCGCAGCAGCAACTGGAGAAAAATATTCCCGCCGCTGTGGTGGACACACCCTTTAGAAATTCTCTGCGGTTCGGCATGGTCGATTTTCAACCTTTTGCCAGCTTCGATTTCCGTTTGGCAATTCCGGATGGGCCTACTTATACACCCGAGGCCGCTCGGACGGAACCGCCATATTGTTTCGGGTTTGAATCCCTCACAAATATCCGCATTGGGCTTCCTGGAGAAGTTCCATCTGGTCATCAAGAAAAGATAGCGCTACAATCGGCAACCATTATGAGCCGACCCACCTCAACCGCCCGTCGTGAATTCATTAAATTTCTGGCCGCCAGCCCCTACGTTGCGGCGCTCGGCGGTGTCGCCGCTTTCTTCGAGCAAACCGGCCTCGCCCAGAGCATGCAGGAAACTTCCGACGTCATCACCAGCCCCGCCGGTGCCTTCGACGTTTTTGACTTCGAGGAGGCCGCTCACCGCAAGGTCCTGCAAGGCCATTGGGCGTACATGGCGAGCGGCGTCGACGACGACGCCACGCTCCGCGCGAATCGCGATGGTTTCAAGCACATAGAACTGCGGCCGCGCCGGTTGCGCGACGCGACCAAAGTCGACATGCACGTCGATCTGTTCGGCACCACGTACAACAGCCCGATTTTCTTATGCCCGACCGGCGGCGAGAAATCGTTCTTCGCCGATGGCGAATTGTCCGTGGCGCGCGCAGCAAAAGCGCGCGGAACTTTGCAGTTTCTGTCCACGGCAACTTCGACTCCAGTCGAAGCGGTGAATAAAGAACGCGGCCAGCCGGTCTGGTATCAACTTTACGCAACGACCTCCTGGGATGCGAACGAGAAAATTCTGCGGCGCGTGGAAGCCGCGGGTTGCCCCGTCGTTGCACTCACGGTCGATAACACCACCGGCCGCTACAGTGAAACCTACCTTCGCACTCGCGGCAAGGACCTGCACCAGTGCCTCAACTGCCACGAAACTCCTGAGGGCCCTACAGTCAAAGAGCGGCCGATGTACGACGGCATCGACCTGACCGGCGTGAAAACACAGAATCCCTCGATGGACTGGGCATTCCTCGACCGCCTCCGTAAAACATGGAAAGGGAAACTCTTCATCAAGGGGATGGACACGCGCGAGGATGCGCGGCTCTGCGTGGAACACGGCGTCGACGGCATGCTCGTATCGAACCACGGCGGCCGTTCCACGGAAACCTCGCGCGCAACGATCGAAGCGCTGCCGGAAGTCGTGGCCGCAGTTGGCGGCAAGATTCCTGTGTTCGTCGACGGCGGCTTCCGCCGCGGCACGGACGTATTTAAAGCCCTCGCGCTCGGCGCCAAGGCCGTCGGGATTGGACGTCCCTTCCTGTGGGGTTTGGGAGCCTTCGGCCAGGCCGGAGTCGATCGCGTGATTGAAATCATGCAGGGCGAATTGAAGCTCGTGATGGGCAATTGCGGCACACGCACCGTCGCCGACATCACCCGCGAATATGTAGAAACGCCCGACTGGAAAATCTAGCCCGACAAGTGGCGCAGGCTTCAGCCTGTGGGTGTTGGGCCTTGCAAGGACTAAACCCCGCACCTTAACGCGGAGGCTTGGGCCACCAACTAATAAAGCCATCTTTGTTCGGCATCTTGACGCGCGGAAGAGACTTGGCATCGAGTACTGCATCCGAAGGAACGATTCCGTCGATGGACAAGATGTAGGCCGTCACCGCGTAGACTTCATCATTCGTCAACGACTGCGGAGACGTGATCGGCATGGCTCGCCGAATATAATCGAATAGCGTAGTGGCTGCAGGCCAATAGCTGGCCGGCGTTTTGACCGGCTTACCGGATGCGAGTGTACCAAGCCCNCCAGTAAGTTGGTCCTGCGGCTTCCCCGCGCCCTGCGCCCCGTGGCAGGACTGGCAGGATTTGGCGTAAACCGCTGCGCCTGCCGAAACCGAACCGCTGCCCGCAGGCAGTCCCCTTCCATCCGTCGAGACCGTGATGTCTATCTTTCGAATCTCTTCGGGCGTGAGCGGGCGCCCAAGGTTGGGCCCCTGCGCACTACAAACAGATGGCAGCAGACAAATCGCCCCTATCGAGATGAGACAAGCGAATTTAAGCGTAGACATTCTTCACCGTCCCATCGGCCTCAATGCTCCAGCTTTGAATGCCGTTGAAGTGGTACCCCTGGCCCGGCGCATATTGAGCGATCCAGCTAGCCCTGGTTGGCTGCGTGCCTCCTGTTTCGTCCGTGGCCCGGCTTATCAGCGTGGAAGGCTGCCCATCCCACTTCCAAGGCAAGCGGAAACGGGTCAGAGCCTTTGGCAATATCGGCTGGTTCAACGCCGCGAGCGCCCAGGTCTTACCGCCATCCGCGGAAACTTCCACTTTCGAAATCCGGCCCGCTCCCGACCATGCCAGCCCGGAGATTTCGTACAATCCCGGTCCTTTCATACTCATTCCAAAGGACGGCTTGAGGATCGCGGATTTCGCCTGTTGCAGAAACATGAATTGACGCGCCTTCCCGCTCGGCATCAATTCCGTATAGTGCGAAGTCTCATCCCGGGCATCCACCGGCGCATCGGTCACATTTAAGCGGCGCAGCCACTTCACGTTCATGTTGCCTTCGAAGCCGGGCAGAAGTAGGCGCATCGGAAAGCCCTGCTCCGGGCGAATCGCTTCCCCGTTTTGATACAGAGCAATCATCGCGTCATCCATGCATTTCTCCAGCGGGATGCTTCTGCTCATTGCGGCCGCGTCGGCGCCCTCCGCGATCACCCACTTCGCTTCTTTCGTCACGCCGGCTTCCGCGAGCAAAGTCGCAAGCCGCACTCCAGTCCACTCCGAGCAGGATAGGAGGCCGTTCAATTCGCCGGCGGTAATTTGCAATGGCTGAGGCGAGCTAAATGCTCCGCTATTCCCGGCGCATTCCACGAAGTGAATGCGCGTTTCCATCGGATAGCGCATGAGCGAGTCGAGCGAAAAGGCCAGCGGCCGCTTCACCATTCCGTGAATGAATAATTCGTGTTGCCCGGGGTCGATGTCGGGCACTCCGTTATGATGGCGCTCGAAGTGCAATCCGCCCGGCGTGATGGTTCCTTCCAGCAATTGAAGCGGCGTGCGCGAGACGCCCGTTCCAGCGCGCCCCGGCGCGATCGTGAAGATTCGCTGCACTTTTTCCTGCCACTTCGAAGGCGTACCGTACGCTGAAAACGGCCGGCCAGGCGTCTTCATCCATTCAGGCGCGTCCGCGCCAACGCCATCGTCAGCCTGCGCAGCGCCCACGCCCGCGGCAGCGATGCCGGCGGAGAGCAGCGCGCTCCGCAAAATTGCGCGCCGGTCAATCAAGCCATTTCCCGTAACCGTTTCTTCGCGCAACGTGATGGTTTCCTTTTTCTCAAGATTGCCCATAGCTACCCCCGTCTATACTGTTGCCGCGATCCAAAAATAAAACCGCCTCGATGCCAAAGAAAGCTTAACGTGACATCGAGGCGGCCTCAAGCTTCCATTTAAATTGTCTCTACTTTGACCTAGCGGGCGCCCCACCCTTTGTCCGCCGCGGCGGAAAGGGTGGGGATCTAAATTCAAGTTAAAGAATGACCATCCGCAACGGCTAAAGATCTCGCCAACGCAAGACCCTTACTTCCAAGCCGAGTAAATCGGCTTGCTGACCAAGTAAGCAGGGTTCGCTCCCGGCCGCGGAGTGAATTTTTGTGCGCGCCCGTTATCCACTTCGGCGGTGTAGAAATTCCCGTCCTGGTCGACGCTGAATCCGTGCACTCCCCAGAAGCCGCCCGGAAAATCTCCCCAGGTGCCCCAGGAGTACAGGAAGTGTCCCTCGAGATCGTACTTCAGCATCTTGGACGTGCCGCGGTCATAGGCCCACAACATCCGGTCAGCTCCGATATAGAGTAGGTGGACGTCGGACGGGTCCTTGCCCATGCTCCACTCGTAAAGATATTTTCCATTTTCGTCGAATACCTGAACGCGATGATTGCCCCGGTCGTTGACGAAAACGTGCTTGGTCACCGGATCGAGAGCCACTCCGTGGACGTTATTCATGTAGTAGGGCCGCGTGTCATTCGGCGGCGTGCCCTTCATGCCCCAGTCCATCAGGAATTTCCCGTTCTTATCGAACTTCGCGACGCGCGTGCCATTGTATCCGTCCGCCACGAACAGAGTGCTGTCGGGCAGCCAGGAGAGGAACGTGGGCCGGTTGAAATGTGTGCCATCGGCTCCATGCACGGTGGGCGTGCCAAGCGTCTGCACAAGTTCCTTCATGTCATGCGTGAAGATGTAAATGGCGTGCATGTGATCGTCCACGATCCAGATATGTTTGTCCGGATCGTAGGGATTGATCGTTACGTAGTGCGGCCGTTTGAACAGGTGGTCGTACTGCGGAAACGTCTCGATGATTTTTCCGGTGGAGTCCACGATGGTCAGGCAGTGTTCCCACTTGGCATCCACGCCCACGACTCCCTTTCCCAGCATCCAGTTCTTCGGTCCGTCGTCGGGCTCCTGCCCCGTTCCTCCGGATCCCGGCAGGGCCGACACGGTCGCGTCCCGCCAGGGCAGGCGCCCGATCGGGAAAATCAGGCTCGATCCAAATTCAGGGATTAATTTCGCATCCGGCCGTTTGATGTTGGGAAGTTCGCCGCGGAATAGCATAAAAACGCGATTCGGATTCTCTGCGTAAATTCCCTGCCCCGCTCCCCAGGTCCACTTCTCATTTCCAGGCAAGGTGCTGATGTTGGCCGGCCAATCTTTGGCGACATCATAGGGGCCGAAAGTGTCCTGGCCTCCCACGACGCCGGGGATCGCCGCAATGCTTCCCGAATTTCCCTGCCCCTGGACCGTCCAGGGATTGCTGCCAAAAGAAAATCCAATCACGCAACCGACGCCAATCGCCAAAACCGTCAAAAGGACTTTACGCATGAATCCCCTTCCCGAAGTTTCGACTCTGAGATTTGTATTGTTGGCGTGGCACGGAACGCACGCACGCCCCCCAGCCTTATATGCCTCCGCCCTAGAGGTGTCAATATCAACCTATTCAGCCGATGCGCCATTTCCAGGAATCTGCAAACGATTTCAAATTTCTTGAAACAATCTTGCTTTCTAATTCGTCCTATATGTATTGTTGGAGAAGCGCCGGGTGCTCTCCGGCAGAAATGTCGCGAGAAATCGCGAATCAAATGGATAGGGGATAACGTGAAAAATAGTCGAGTGAGTTTTATGGCCGTGTGTGTAGGTCTTCTGGCGATTGCGCCCGTGGCGTTCGCGCACCACGGCACGGCGAACTACGATACGAGCAAGACGATTACCGTAAAGGGAGTGGCCACTGGGTTCGATTTCATCAATCCTCACGTTCAAATTTTTTGGGAAGCCAAAGACGATTCTGGAACGGCGGAGAAATGGCAGGGAGAACTCACCAGCCCGAATCGTTTGACCCGGGTTGGGTGGACCAAGAGTTCCATCAAGCCCG
>JGI12269J14319_10000299_pt1 | contig 47023 bp, 36 predicted proteins | sample PeaSoiSIISIP2007_FD_14319 | JGI IMG/M metagenome (IMG submission 14319)
CGAGGAGACGGGGCAAGCCCCGTCTCTACAGCGACGAATCGAATCGGCTTACGGCCAGCGCTTAGCTGCCTCTTCCCAGCCGGCGCCGCGTGCCGGTGGGTTTGCAGCCTGGGCGTTAACCGCCTGCGGAATCCGGACTGGCTGCGGCGCGCTGGCAGCTAAGCTCGGTTTGGGCGTTTCAGCCAGCTGCTCTTTTTCTTCCGAAAGCAGCGGGGCGGCGATGCGCAAGGCCTCAACTTCTTTTTCCAGCCTGCTCAGTTCAAGTTCCTTCTGCCGCAAAACTTCGTAGACATTCTTCATGCTTGGGCACCTGTGTGTTGGAACAACGATTAAGCGCAGACTATGGTTCCACCGGCCTTTTGTCAAGGAAAACGGCACCCGGCGGTGCATGAGTGGTTATCGAAGTTTGGTCATCGAAAGACGACGATGGCGACCAGAATGCCCAATATCAGGACGACGATCGCCATCAGATTGATGGGGTTCGCCAGCCACGATTCTCGTGTGGGCACCGAGTTTGCGAGGAAGGCCGGCACGAATTCCTCCTGCCCCGGCGCCGCGGAGTCGGCCGAGGCGCCCCGCTCCTGCTCGCGCTCCTGCTTCTCGCGCTCCTTCGTCTCACAATCCAGGCAGCGCGTTCTACCCTCGGAAATGGGGAATCCGCAGGAAGCGCATTTTTGCGAGAGAAGCATGGTCTCGGGGACTGCAGCGGGCGCTGTCGACGGAATTCCGGGCGCATCGGCGGGAGGAACCGTCGGCTCGGCTAATTCTGGGTTGAGAGGAATGTTGACGGGAATGCTAAGGGGGTTCGTCGAGGCCTCCGGCGCGCTGCTTGCCGTGGAGAGTCCGGGCAAAGATTCGGGCAAAGGTTCGGGCAAGAGTTCCGATAAAGGTTCGGCGGCGGCCTTTTCCGGCTCTTGCCTGGGCGCCGGCGCAGGCGCAGACTTCTGGCGCTGCTCGGCCAGATCGAGGGCCGTCAAAGAGAGCTCGGCCATGCGCTCGAGTGCGACCAGATCGCGCTCTTCGAAAGCGTAGGGGTGATCGGAAAATAGTTCGAACAAGCCGCGAACCTCTCCTGTACTCCGCACCAACGGCAAAACGACGATGGAGGCAATGCCCAGATCCCGGCAAGCTTCCAGATTCACGCGCGGATCAGTTTCCGCGTTGTTGCAGCGCAGCAACTGCCGGCGGGCAATACTTTCGCCGGTCAATCCCGAACGGACCTGCAGCCGCGCCCCCACTGCCGGCGCCGAAGGACCAGTGCTGGCGCGGCAAACCATCTCCTCACCCCTGGGCAGCGCCAGAGCAGTTCCGGTCGCGCCAGTAATGTACTGCGCGCGTTCCACTAACAACTGCAGTGCGGAGTCCAGTTCCGTCTCTGCAAGCGTGCGGCTCCCATTGGAGTTATCGGCCACTACGCCGACTGAGCCGACCGCTCCCGTTGCAGACGACTGATCTGTAGACGACTGATCCGTAGATGATCGATCCGTCCCCGCGCTCCCGGTGTCCTCCGCGTTCGCTGACGGGAATAGATCTTCGGGTTGGGAGCTTTCGTGCATGGAATTCTTGTCAAAGCCACGTTTCGGCAAGCCAATTTTTTCAGTTTAGAACAGCCAAGGATTACACCGAAAGGGCTGAACCGAGTCTCACCTGGGAGACCTTGGCTGTCAAGGGGCTCGGAGATACCGCGGAATCATCAACGATAGGGAAACCAGCAGCTTGCTTTGCGTTCACCGGACTACTGGCACGGAATCCGTGATTTCGACCACCATGCTCGGCGGATGGAGGAGTGTATTGTGAATCAGGCAATGATGCACCGCGTTTTCGACTCCGGCCCGATGCTGCTCGGTGAGTGCTGCCGGCGCTTCGATTTCAATATGAAAGTTATCGATGCGCGCGGGATCCTTCAGCTTGTCGGCAGTGACGCGGACGCGCGTGCCTTCGGTTGCCAGCTTGTGCTTGCGCAGATATTGCGCCGCGTAGAAACCCGCGCACGAGCCCAACGAAGCGAGCAGCAGCTCTGGCGGTGTCATGCCTTCGTCGTGACCACCATTCTCCGGCGGCTGGTCGCTCACGATGACGTGCTGACGCGCCTTGATTTCGAACTGTAACGCTCCCAAATGTTCCACTGTGATTTCCATAAGGCCACCAAACCCGTCGAACTATATTTATCGAACCATGCTTATCAGACCGAACCTATCAAACCATGCCTGTTAAACCATGCCTGTCAAAACATACTTGTCGAAACATATTTGTCGAAACATCGATCAGACCAACTCAAACAACCGCTGCTTCAAAGCTTACGAACGAGCGCAGCGTCGAGGTGAGTCCTCACCATGTCGCGGGCCCGGTGCAACCGCGATTTCATGGCGGCTCGCGAGATTCCCAGTTTCTGCGCGACCTCGTCGCCCCGCAGATTTTCGACATCGCACAACTCATAAACCGGGCGGTACAGTGCGGGCAACGCGTCGATCGCTTGGTTCAGCAATCCCTTCATCTGCTGCCGGGCAAGTTGCGCGTCCGCAGGAGGCTCCGATCCAGGAACCTCGCGGCCTTCGTCCTCTAATGTCGAGAGTTGCAAGAGCGGGAGCAACGCTTCGCGCTCCTTCAATTGCCAACAGACGCGTTTCGCGATTTGCGCAAGCCAGGCTCGAAAAGCTGCCGATTCGCGCAACTGATCGAGATGGCGGTATGCCTTGAGTAAGGCCTCGATCAGCACGTCCTCGGCATCTTCGCGGTTGCCGCACACGCGAATCATCTGGCGATAGACGGCATCCTTGTGCTGCTTGGCCAATGCGTCGAAGTCCAAGTCCAATTCCAGTTCCTTTTCCAACGACCCATTGTGGCATTGCCGAGGCTCCAACACATAACAAACCGTCACGGACGACTCTCAGATTGTTCCGGCGGAGGACCACCGATCGAGCACTGCCTCCGCCTGTTCCAGGGCATTTTTCCCAGGATGATCCCCATCGCGCAGATGTCGGTGAGTCCGGCGAAGGTTAGGCCCAAACCGACGAATCCGCAGAGAAAAACCCACAGCGGATTGGCGGTCAGTGCCAGGATAACGCCCGCCAGCACCAGCAACCCCGCGCCCAGACGAACTTGGCGCTCCAGGGACCAACGAGTCCTCACGCTGGCAACGACGGGGAAGCCGGCTCGGATCCATGCTTGTGTGCCCCCCTCGAGAACCGTGATCTGCCGCTGGCATGGCTCAAGCAGGCTGGAGCTCATGCGTGCCCGCTTGCCTGACTGGCAGATGAGAACGATCGGAAGATTGACATCGAGATCGTCGAGGCGCGCTTCGATCTCCTCCATCGGGATGTTGATGGCACCGGGAATATGGCCGGAAGCGAATTCGGAGCTGGAACGCACATCGACAAGCAGGGCCACGCCAGACGCGCGATTTCGCAATTGAGAGACTGATAAGGCGGAATCCAAATTTCCTCCTACATTAGGGAAGAGCGGTAGTCTTGAGCAAAGGATTCAGGAGTCTGCCAGGCAAGCGATTACGAGGCTGCGGAAAAACTCGGATTTTGGTCTTGTTTTGAAGGGGCGCGGCCTCAGCCGCGCCGTAAGTGCAGCAAAATGAACGGCGGCTTTACAGAATGCTGAAAAAGATCCAGCCCCGGAGGGGCGTCCGGGCTTAGCCCAGCGCTTTCAGCGCTGGGAAAAGTGAAAGAAATTCATCAAGTCCCGTAGGGACGACCGAGTCCAAGGCCACACACTTCAGCGCCGCGATAATTGTCCTGTCTTCAGCATCGGCAAATTTCGACTTACTGCGACTTTTCGTCCTTATGCCGCAGCCATTCGATGAACATCTGTTCTTTTGGTTTGTCGTAAGCCATGAGCAAGTGGCGGATGCTGCGTCCGCTGACGAAATGGCAAACTTCTTCCGCCAGGTTCTTGGCATGGTCGCCGGCCCGTTCAAGAGATTGCGTCATGAAGATAATCTGCAGGCTGGAGTGGTGCGCAACGTTCTCCGGATTCTCGATGTGGCGCAGGAAGATGATGTTGCGCAGCCGGTCCATCTCGGCATCGGCGCGGAGCACGTCAATCGCTTTCTTGACGTCGCGCTGGGAAAAAGATTGCCCGACATCGGCCAGCATTTTCTCCAGAACCGTAGCCATCTGGGTCAAGTCGCGAGCATCCTGCGCGTCGATGCGGCCTCCCGCAGCTTGCGCGCTGGTGGCAAAGCTCAAGAGCAGGTCCCCTATGCGCTCCAGTCCAATCATGACTTTCATACACCCCAGCAGTTGCCGAGTTTCGGCCTCTGGGACGCGGGTGATGCAAGCGGTCACACCCGAGTCCACTTCCAGGTCAATGGCATCGAGTTCTTTTTCGCACCGCCGGATGTCGTTCAGGCGGGACATGGATCCGGTAGCAATGCCCTCGGCCGCAATGGCCGCGGCCTCGCGCGCCAGTTCGCACGCTTCTACGGTTCGCTGCACCAAGCCAGAGTGCGAGGGCTCAGGCCAAGGTGTTTTTACACTGGCTGTACTCATAGGCTCAGAGGTTCATAGACAAAAGACCGCACAGTTCCTTGGATGCCGGATCCGCTCCGGTGGACGCGAGCGGCAACAACCCGAAGTGTGGCACACAACCCCAGAAAAAGCATAATTGGCGCGGTTACAAAGTAGGTTACAACCCGGTAAATTTCTTGTCCCCGAATGAAAGGTCAGATAACGGCTCATCGTCCGAGGGGCCGACGATGCGGGAGTTGCAGCGTAGTGGCTCGTAACGAAAATGCCATCGGGCGATCCTTGGAAATAGCCACCAGGAACCACCGTAATGAAGTCTACTTCTGGCCGGAGAGTTCGGCAGCTTGCGCCGCGCCCTGCAGTGCCCCGTGCCGTCCCGGGGCATTGGCGAGTGCTGTCTCAAATTCTTTCAGCGCCAGACCCGGGTGATTCTGCTCCAGGAGCAGGTCGCCGAGCTGTTCGCGGGCCGGAACAATTGGCCCCGGTGTCACGGGAAGCTTCTCGATTGCGTCCTCCTCGTCGGCGGACGCGCGCATCAAAGCTGCGGCTTCATCCGGTTTCCTGTCCGCCTGGGCTGACCACGCCATGGCTTCGCGCTTCATAATTCCCACCTGAGTGGCCCAATAGTCGTTGCCTGACGTGCGAAGCTGCTCTTCGATCTGCCGCAATCTATCAATTTCCGTGCGCGCCTCGGCGGCGCGGCCACTCCGGGCAAGTCCCAGCCCCCGGGCCCAAACCGCAATTGCGGCAACTTGAGGCGGGGCTCCGGCCGGAGGAACGATGCCAGCCGCATCGGCCCATTGACCACGCTCAACCACGTAGCGAACCGGCATCGCGACAGAAGCGTACGCTATCTTGAAACCGTCTGCGTTCAGTTTCGGCATGTTTTGCAGTTGCTGAATGACCTGAGCCGCATCTTTGTCGCGTCCACTCTGCAGATAGGCATACACCAGATAATCCATGGCGTGCAGCTCTTCTCCCGTGTCGCCCTGCTGGTGTGCCGCTTCCCTTGCCGCAAGGTTGGAGGTGATGGAGTCTTCCCATAGGCCGAGTCGCGTGAATATATGCGATGGCATGTGCAATGCGTGGGGCGCTGAGGGTGCAATCTGGGAGTAGGCTTTTGCCGCTGGGAGGCCTTTTGGTGCGAGTTCCGCATTGTCGTAAGCATGGATGAGGTAGTGAGGGACTCCCGGGTGCTGCGGGTAGGTGCGATCAAGCGGCTCAAGCAGATCGGCCGCCTGTTTCTGCTTCGCATGCGTCTTGTCGGCGGGAGATGCGTTCGCCAGCAGTGCGAGCGCGTAAAACACCTGTGCTTCGACATCTTTCCTGTTCTCTGAAGCGAGATNGCTCATCGCGTGCTCGTAGTTCAACGCCCGCGTGCGGTACGGAACGGTGGCAGCGTCCTGATATATCAAGCCCAGCGCATTGATGAACTGGCGCTCGCGTACGGAGCCCGCCCCGATCTGCTGCGCCCGCTGGATTTCCTTTTGCGCAATCGAAATTGTCGCGGGCACAACGGGCGGGTCCCAAAGCTGGTGAAAGTACGCCATGGCCATTCCCCAATGTGCCATCGCACACCGCGGATCTAGTTCGGCCACGCCCTGAAATGCATTTTCGGCGGCGGTGTAAGCGAAGGAGTGAAGCAGAGCCACGCCTCGGTCGAACTGCTCCTGAACGGACGGTGTGCAAGAAATTGGAAACGATACTTTCCCCAGTTTCTCAGGTGCGCTGTGGCTGTGTGTTTCTTGTGCTGGCGACAAGGGAAAGATGAACAGCAGGGTGAGTAATATTCGCCATAGATCGGGCATCCCTATCTCCATAGGTGCGTGGCGTTTTTGTGACATCCGAATTCTACATTGAAGCCGGCGACAATGCCCTCCGCTTGAGGCTAGCGAGCTTCCGTATCCTCTCCAAAGACCTAAATGGAAAGTGCGTTTGAGGGAAGAGGCATTTGAAAATCCGCCATCATCAATCGAATGTGGCCGTCCCTGACCCTTGACGATGGTTCCTGAGTAACGGCCTATCCGGAAGCTGCCCCATTACTAGCATCTACGGGGAATCGGGTTCGGATGCGGGCAGGGTGAACAAAAACGTCGAGCCGTGATTAAGTTCGCTCTCGGCGCGAATCGTTCCCTCGTGGGCCAGAACAATGTGCTTGGCGATGGCGAGTCCCAGCCCGGTGCCCCCGGATTCCCGCGAGCGAGCTTTATCCACGCGGTAGAAACGCTCGAAAAGACGGGGCAGATGCTCGGAAGAAATGCCGGATCCGAAGTCCCGCACGTAAAATTCGACGCTGCCCTCAACCGCGCGGGCTCCGAGAATAACTTTTTTTCCTGACGCCGCGTACTTTAACGCATTCTCGATGAGGTTGGAAAAAATCTGGTGGATGGCTTCCCGATTCGCATTCACATTGGCGCCGGGCGCTGAATTCTCAATCACCAACTCCACTCCATACGAGCGCGCCACTTCAACGAAGCTTTCCAGAGCATCCTGCAGCAGTTCTTCGGCGCTGACCCGCTGGATGTCGAACCTCTGCTCGCCCGATTCGACGCGCGCCAGCGTGAGCAGGTCTTCCGTAAGCCGTGACATGCGCGCCGCATTCTTGCGGATGATTTCCAGAAACTCGCGCACGTGATTGTCTGCAATAGGACTATCGAGCAGCGTCTCGGTATATCCCTGGATGGAAGTCAGCGGCGTGCGCAGCTCGTGGGAAACGTTGGCGATGAAATCGCGGCGGCTCTTTTCCATGCGCTCGGTCTCCGTAAGATCGCGGAGCACGGCAACCGCGCCGCCCCCGGGCATGGGCGCCGCCGTGACATCGAAGGTGCGCCCGGAAGCAATGGTGTTCGCGCGCACCGACCTGACGACCTGGTAGCGCGCCGCATCTTGCATGGCGGCGAGAAAGTCCGGATCGCGGACGCTGTCGATCAACGGCGCATTCAGGCGTAGAGCGCGAAGCAGCAGACGGTCCATGCTCCGATTGGCCCACTGGACGCGTCCGTCGACATCGACCGCGACCACCGCGTCCTGCATGCTGTTGAGAAGAGTTTCCAGTTCGCGCTGGCTGGTTTGAACGCGAGCGTAACTTTCCTCCACCCGGCGCGTCGTCTTATCGAGTGCCAGCGCCATCTGCCCGATCTCGTCAGTCGAACTGGAAGCGATCCGGGCAGTCAGATCCCCGCCCGCCACGCGCTCGGCAAAATCTACGATCCGCTGCAGACGCCGGCCCACATATTGCGAAGCCGCCGCCGCCACCATCACCGCGAAAACCAAAGCCGTGAACGATCCCCAGAACAACGCCACGCGCAGCGGACGATCGGTAATCTCGATCTCCGGCAACGGATACGCCAGCCGCACCGCTCCTCCAGAAACCGGCGCCGCCACGTACACAAAAGGAACGCCGAGACTCTGACTCTTGCGCTCATCCACGCCCACTTCGCCGCCGAGAGCAGCGACAAATTCCCGGCGATGCGCGTGATTCTCCATCGTGCTGGGATCGGCTTCCGAATCGGCCAGCACCTTCCCGGTGGGATCAATCACGGTGGCGCGGGCTCCCGCCGCCTGGCCCTCCTGGGCGGTAATGTCGGCCAGGGAGTGCTGTCGGTCCGCCTCCACGCGATGGGCGAACATCAAGGTTTTCTGTTTGAGATTGCGCTCGATCTGCTCGCGCAGGGTGCGTTCCCAGACCTTGTGCACGGCCAACTGCAGCGTGATCGCGGTTACGCCAATCACCAGCAGAAACACAAACATCAATTTAAAGAAGATGCGACTTCTCAACGCGCGACCTCAAAGCGATAGCCGGCCCCTCGTACCGTCTTCAAGTAACGCGGGTTCTCCGGATCGGGCTCAATCTTTTCACGGATGCGTCGCACATACACATCCACCGAGCGCGGCGTCACGTATGCCGTATCGCGCCACACCGAGTCGAGCAACTGGTCGCGAGTGAAGACCCGTCCGGCGTGGCGCATGAAGTGGTCCAGCAGTCGGAATTCGGTGGCCGTAGTCGGCACCGTTTTCCCTCGAACCGTCAACGTCATCGCGCCCGGGTCAATGTGGATTTCGTCGATCTTGGTTGGGAGCGGCGGCAGCGGCCGCTCAAAACGGCGCAGCACCGCTTTGACCCGAGCCACCAGTTCGCGCGGGCTGAAAGGCTTGGGGATGTAGTCGTCGGCGCCCAACTCCAACCCCAGAACGCGATCCGCCTCGCCGCTCTTGGCGGTCAGGAAAATCACCGGCACCGAAGCCAGCGACACCGACTGCCGGATCTGGCGGCAAAGTTCCAGACCATCTTTTCCCGGCACCATGATGTCCAGCAGAAACAGCGCCGGACGCTGGCGTTCGGCATCGGCCACGACCAGATTGCCAGTCGAGTAGAGTCGAACGTTGAAGCTCGCCCCTTCCAGATGATGGCGAACCAGGCGGGAAATATCCGGGTCGTCTTCGACTACATAGATCGTCGGCTTCACGCGAACCATTGTAGCTGGGAAGTGTGTCGATTCGATAAAAGGAGTGAGGGTCGCATTCCGCGGCAATCCGATGAACAGCCCCGGAGGGGCGTACTAACTTAGCCCAGCGCCGGGGCCCCCATCACGCCCGGTGTTGGCGTGATGGGGTGGAGGGGCTTCAGCGCTGGGAAAAAAGTGGGAAGAATGAGCTAAAGTCCCGGAGAGCCTGCCCTGAGCGAAGTCGAAGGGACCGAGTTCTCAGGTACGCTCTCAGCGTTGCGCTTATATGGGCTAGTGCAGCGCCATTCCAGCCTCCGCAGAGAAATCCATGCTGACAAATTCCCCGCGCAGAAATTTCGGAAAGGCCGCGGCCGCGATCATGGCCGCATTGTCGGTGGAAAGCGCGCGCGACGGAAATAAAACCGGAAGGCCCTGCATCGCCGCTTCGCGCTCAAACGTAGCCCGCAATTCCCGGTTGGCGGCCACGCCACCGCTTACAAAAAGAGTTCGAACGTCATACGCGCGCGCCGCCGCCAGCGTCTTCATGACTAGATCGTTCACCATGGAGCGCTGAAAAGAAGCCACCAAGTTTAGGATTTGCCGGTCGCAAAGCCCGCGGATGTCTTCGAGCGTCGGCTTGTCAATGCCAGCGAGAGCCTGTCGGCGGGCCTCAATCGCAGGTTTCAGTTTCTCGGTCTCGACGTATCGCAAAACCGCCGTCTTGATTCCGCTGTAGGAAAAATCAAAGTCCGGCCTGTTTTCTTTCGACGCAAGCTGCCCGTGATCGCTTTGCTTGTGATCGCGCCGGTCCGGGTGCTTGATCTGCGAAATCTGGAACTTGACCGCCTGCGGATCGCCGTGCGGCGCGAGCCGGTCGATGATCGGTCCCCCGGGATAGCCCAGCCCCAGCAGCTTCGCGACTTTATCGAACGCCTCTCCGGCGGCGTCATCGCGGGTGTGCCCGATGTTCCGGTAGGTCCAAAGATTTTCCTGCAACTGGGCGAGATATAGATGCGTGTGGCCCCCCGAGACCACCAGCGCCAGCACCGGAAAATGCAGGTCGCCATTTTCGCTCTGCCGCTGCTCAAGCAATACCGCGTGGATGTGTCCCTCCAGATGGTTCACCGCGATCAGTGGCTTCTCCAGCGCGAAGGCCAGCGCTTTGGCATAGCTGATGCCAACCAGCAGGGCCCCCGCCAGTCCCGGCCCTTGCGTGACCGCGATGGCATCGACAGACTGATAAGTCTGTCCCGCTTCAGCCAAAGCCTGGCGCACCACCGGAACAATAGCGCGCAAGTGTTCCCGCGAGGCGAGTTCCGGAACCACTCCGCCATAAGGCTGATGCGTGGCGATCTGCGAGGCAACGATGTTCGACAAAACCCGCTGCCCCGAGCGCACCACCGCCGCTCCCGTCTCGTCACAGGAGCTCTCGATGCCGAGGATGTGCGCGTCAGGCATAATGAGGTTCAAGCTCGTAGCTCGTAGCTCGTAGCTATTTAGTTTACTTGACCGCGACTAACCGCCGATGTCGAACGCCAAACAACACGCCGCCGAAATCGTGCGCGCGCTGCGCGAACGCGGGCACCAGGCCTACTTCGCCGGAGGATGTGTCCGCGACCTGCTGCTCGGCCGCGAGCCCGCCGACTACGACGTTTCGACCGACGCAACTCCACGGCAGGTTATGCAAATCTTCCCCCAAACCTTCGCCGTAGGCGAGCAATTCGGAGTCGTACTCGTCCCGCCAGCAGAGACCGGTGGAGCGACGGGCGTCCCTTCGGCAAGCTCAGGGCAGGCTCTCGCCCGTCAAGGCGAGCGTGGTAAAGGAGCCGTCGAGGTAGCGACTTTTCGCTCGGATGTCGGCTACTCCGATGGCCGTCATCCCGACGAGGTGCGCTTCAGCAAAGACCCGCGTGAAGACGTACAGCGCCGCGATTTCACCATCAATGGCATGATGCTCGATCCGGAGACAAACGAGTCTTTGGATTTCGTCGGTGGCCGCGAAGATCTGAAGGCCGGAATCGTGCGCGCCATCGGCGACCCCGAACGCCGTTTTGCCGAGGACAAACTGCGCATGCTCCGAGCCGTGCGCTTCGCGGCCCGCTTCGATTACCAGATCGATCCCGCAACCATGGCGGCGATCCAAAAGTTAGCGCCGCAAATTCGCCAGGTTTCGTGCGAGCGGGTGCGAGAAGAACTGACCAAGATGCTCACCGAGGGCCAAGCCCGCCGCGCCTTCGAATTACTGGATACAACCGGCCTCTTGCGGGAAGTCCTGCCAGAAATCGCCGCCATGAAGGGAGTGGAGCAGTCGCCCGACTATCATCCCGAAGGTGACGTCTTCGTGCACACGCTGCTTCTCCTGGAGAAACTGCAGCCCGGCGGTTCCGGCTCCATTGCAAAGACGCTGGCCTGGGGAGCCCTGCTCCACGACGTAGGCAAGCCGCCAACCTTCCGCGTCGCGCCCGACCGCATCCGCTTCGATGGCCACGTGGAAGTAGGAGTGAAGATGGCCGCCGAAATCTGCCGCCGCCTGCGCTTCTCCAACCACGAGACCGACCAGATCCTGGCGCTGGTAGACAATCACATGCGGTTTGCCGATGTCCAGCGCATGAAGCAATCCACGCTGAAAAAGTTTCTGCGCCTGCCCGCCTTCGACGAGCATCTGGAACTGCATCGCATAGACTGTCTTTCCAGCCACGGCCAACTCGACTCGTATGAGTATTCACGAGAGCAGTTGCGTTCTTTGCCGCCCGAAGCGATCCGCCCCACTCCGCTGATTACCGGACGCGACCTGATTGAAGCAGGTTATGAGCCCGGTCCACGCTTCAAAGAGGTGCTAGCAGCAGTCGAGGACGCGCAACTAGAAGGACGACTCGCGTCGCGTGAGGCGGCGATGGAGTTTGTGCTGCGCGAGTTTCCTCTGTAACTTCGAAGAGCGCAGGTGCCAACCAACTTTCGAGTGCGATGACAGTCAGCCGAGACAGGAGACGAGGAACCTCGTCAGTTACAACCTCTCCGAGGCAACCGTGACCAGTCGGTCGATTTCGGAGTAGCCACGGTCGGTTCTATAGCGAATGCGTATGTCGATGGGAAGGTCGCTTACTCCCTCTTCGAGCCCTTCGATTTCGGAATTCATCACACAGTAGGTGTCCACAAAGCGGCGCGCCGCTTCAAAATCGCCGCACTCCTGAATGCCGATAATGTTTGAAACCAGCTGAAGCAGAGATGCGCGAGCTTTTTGTTGATTGATCAACAGCTTCCCCGATTTGGCGTCAATCGCGATTCCACCCTCGCGCAACAGGAAGTTGAACTGAATGGAATTGGCTCCGCCATGCGCACTGCTGAGGCCAAACCTGATCGCGCGCATGAAACCAGAGACGTAGCTTTCGAGAAACGCCCGCGCATTCAACTCGTCGCTCATCTGCAGAACGAAGCAGGCCGCCAAGGTATCAGCTTTGGCCTCTTCCAAAACCGAATGGTGCTGCTTCAATGAACGATTGACCGTGGTCGATTCCCCGTTCCTGTTGATCCTGTGGGGACCGATGGAGTGCGAGATCTCGTGAAAGAGCGTGTGGTCGAAGAAACAGCGGAAAGCCAACCCCTCGTCGTCCAGAGGCATCTGAAGCAGCCGCTTGTGAATCGGCCAATCCACGAGCCGGAACTTGGCTTCCTGCACATTTTTCATTATCACCTGCCTGCTTCCGACGTCCTCGATAGTGCGTTCATCGTTGGGCAGGCTGAAGGCAATGGCGGGAATCGCCTTCCGCGCATCCCCGCCCGCATAGACCAGATTCGCAACCGACAGCGAAACGCGGCTGCTTTCCATATTGAGTCGCTTCCCCACCGCGCCCTCAAGACTCCGGCACAGCGACGGTAGTTCCCGCTGGAAATGCTGCAGCTTGGACGACTCGGCAAAATCGCGGTGTAGAAGCATAGCTTCGTAGGACGCCTTCAACCCCATCAGTTGATCTTCGTAAACCTCGTAGGGCCCGATCACCATGTCCCACGGATTGTCCACGAGGCGAACCCAGAGGCTGTCGCTGGCATAGTAGTCGTCGGTAAGAACATCCTTCGCCCTCTGCGCCAGAAACTCGCGAAAGGCCGGGTGCTTTTCGTTTCGACTCGCCTTCTTGAGAAGGTCGCTGAGCGCCGTTACTTGCTCCTGAAATGCTTCGTGGTACGGCACCGCGCTCAGATGCGACCCGTCAATCCGCCGTATGACGGTATACGGCGATTCCAACCAGGCTCTGTCATCGGGATGCGCGTGGAGGTAGCTGGTGAACTCCTCGCGCGTCAAGTCTCTCGGGTAGAAGCCCGATCCCTGCGGCTTCGGCCCAACCGCCAGAAATGGAGAATCATTGTTCAGGCGATCATAGGGACCGTAATAGAAGAGAACCATTTCCTTCAGTTCCCGGTCGTCGCCCGCCAACGCCAGCAGCGAGGAGGGCCCCGCCTCCGACGTCGCCTGGCGCCAGTAGATGTCATCAACTACATCCGCCGCCTTCAGCAGATGATAAGTCTCACCAAGGCTGAAATCCTTCGGATCAAACTCGACTATGGCAAGCTTCCTAAACCCCTGTCGTGAAGCCTCTGCGGCTTTCTTCATATCCCTAGTCCCTGTATACACTTCCACCTCATCTAGATGCGCTGCCATGCCCAAAAGAGGCAGATTTCGGAGCCCTGCGACGGCTTTTTCACCCAGGCACGAATCCAATCACGATCTTGCTCCGGAAACGTCAGGTCGGCTTGCTCGGAGGGCCACGGGATATCGGTCTCCGCCTTCGTTTTGGGATCCTTCAAGTAGAACCGAACCTCAGGCTTATCCTTAACGTCCAAGGAGAGGCGCCAACCAGGGAAGTGCACTTCGATCACTGCGAAGTCCGACCCCGCCGGAGGAAAAAGGACGACCCCTGGAGGAGTGAAGAGCTCATCCCTTGGCTCCTCGATGATATAGCCCAGTACAATCGAATGATCCTTGTGTTCACTGAGTGCCTCATCTTCCAATAGATTGATTTGGAACATTTCATCATCGGTCCGCGTCGCTCGGCCCGGCATCGCGTAATAATTCGAAATGACAGCGAGTCGCTCGGGCCCGTGCGCCGGAGAGATGACCGGTTGATGGTCGATTTTTAGCGAGGTCACCCTTCGATTGGCCCTAATGGTTCGGAGCCTGATGCATTCCGTTCGATCATCTCGAATCACGGTCTTGCTAATAGTGGACTTCACTTTGTACCCACTGCGAGGGTCGTCGCGTCTGTCCCTCCAATCCTCTATCCAGTTACTGCCTTCCGCGTAGCCCTTGAAGAGTCCATAGACGGCAGCCACAATTCCTGCCACTTGCCCTGCAACAGTGCTGATCTGAACCAAGTCAACTTTCATGGACCACCTCTCTCTGATTTGTAGGGAAGTTGGCCTATGGGATCGCGGCAGCATTTCTCTTAACCATGAACCTTAAGCGTACCGCACAGCCGCCTTTTCAATCTAGCATGGCACTTATCGTGTCGGCAATTCATTTGGCTGGCACTGGGCGGCATGGAGATCACACTACGGGTCAAGACCCGTTGGCATGCGAAAATAATAGCCGCGTCTTACGCTGAGCCAACGTCTCTCGCGGTCTTCGAGACGTGGGATGCCGCGGGCGTGTTCAACTCCCGCAATCCGCCCCCTGACTTTTTTCATCACAAACGCCCGGGCCATCCATCACAGACCTCTAACCGCCAGTCGGCGACAATGGAGATCGACCTGTAGCAGGGCCGAGGTGTGCCCTTCAACCAGGACGGCCCTCGAAGCTGCCCCAGCCACTAGTCGGCGCTCTTTGACAACACGAAGTTGAGGCAGTCAGCTGTCAAGCCCCCGCCGAAATCCTGCGAGGGACCCAAACAAGCTAACTCCTTATTCCGGAATATTTTAAAAATAACTCCTTTATACTCAAAGATTTGAAAGGAATTTCCCGACAAATCTATGATTCTAAAGGGTCAGGATATTAAAAAAAATCGTGACGCCGGATAGTACCTTCGGAGTAAACAAGCCGCACCCAAAGTGGGAAATCCAAGCTAAGTCCTTATTCCTTAATACTTTGAAAGCATTTAACGAGAACGGAGCCAATCTTCTTGAAGTCGGCTTTTCGCGGGCGAGGCGCCCGCGCCACACAACTCTATTCTTCGTTCTGATCCCAGTCTTCCGACGTGGGCTCGGCGGCTGCGGCTGGAGCCGGTTTTTGCAGATCGATCGGAGGCTGTCCCGCTTTCTTCAGCTGTTTGTTCAGCGCCGGAATATCTTTTGCCTTGAGTTCGGCCCACGCTGACAACTGCTCTTCGAGTGCTTTGTCCAGTTCTCCGAACATGGCAACTTGCTGGGTCGTGGGCGCGGCGTCGGCGGTATCGAGAGCGGTTACGAGCGCGTTGAATCCGCTATTCAGGCGCGCCAGGCTGCGGCCTACGGGAGTGCTCAAGTAGCGCGCGCCGTAGCCGCCTGCCTGCCCTTCGATGGGCGCAGCTTTCGCTTCCAGTTCAGCCGCTGCCTTTGCGACCGCTGTGAGCGCTAGGTTGCTTGTCGCACTATTTGCGTACGGACCACTCGCGAGCGCTTTCAGCTGCGAGCGCAGGCTGCGCACCTGCTGTACGGCTTCGTAATCGCGGTGAAGAGCGTCGGCAATTTTCCGGTCGAGTTCGAATTGGCGGCGCAGATCTTCCGGCGAGGTTTTCACGCGCGGGTCCATGCGGATCTCGAGTGTCGCCTTCACCACAATCCTGCCCCCGCTGTTCGAGAAGCTGACAGTGTACTTCCCCGGCAGCACGGTCGCGCCCAAGGGATGCAGTGGCGTGTCGTGATAGATCGCAGAAATCGGATAGTCGCGTGTCAACACGTCCGGCGCGGGGTAGGTCAGATCCCAAACGAAGCGGTGCATCCCCGCCGCCGCTGACAGCGTTCGCGGCGGACGCACCCAGTACATTGGTAGGTTGAAATCTTTTTCGTTGACCGGCGCGGGCTTGTCGGCGCTGGAGAAACGACGGACTAAGGTTCCACTTTCGTCGGTAATTTCGATTATGACCGGCGCGGAGGCAGCGTCCTTGAGCCAGTAATCAATCATCGCGCCATCCGGAGGATTCTGTCCGGCAGGTTCTTCGGGTGGCAGCGGCGTGTCGGTGTTGTTGTTGCGGCGCACGCGATAAGTTAGCTGCGGCGCGAAGAGATACCACGCTGCATTGGCAACCTCGGAGTTGAGCTGACGCAGCGGGGTGATGTTGTCCAATATCCAGAAAGAACGGCCGTGAGTCCCTACGACTACATCGTCGTGATGAATTACGAGATCGCGGATCGAAGTTGGCGGCAGATTCATCTGCAGCGACTGCCAATGGTCGCCGTCGTCCCAGGAGACATAGACGGTGCGTTCGGTGCCGGCGAAGAGTAGCCCCTTGCGCTCGGGATCTTCGCGGACGGTGTTGACGGGTTCGTTATCGGGCAGGCCGCTAACAACCTTCTGCCACGACTTTCCGCCGTCGTGCGTGCGGTAGATATAAGGATGCAGGTCATCGAGCCGAAAGCGGTCTACCGCCGCGTAGGCACTTGGGGTATCGAAATGTGACGCGTCCATCTGCGCCAGCTTGCTCCAGGGCGTCAGTTCGGGCGGCGTAACGTTCTGCCAGTTCTTGCCACCGTCGCGCGTTACTTGAATCAGGCCATCGTCGGTCCCGGCCCAGATCAGGTTGGCATCTTTCGGCGAAGGAGCAATCGCATAGATCACGCCGCGATGCTTGCCCTTCGCCGGATCGGCCGCGACAAACGGTCCGAGGGTCGCTGGAGAGCCCGGATCTTCGTTCGTTAGATCGCGCGTCAGGTCGGGGCTGATGATTTGCCAACTGTTGCCTCCGTCGAGTGTGGCAAAAAGAACATTCGATCCGAGATAGAGCACGTGCGGATCCGCTGCCGAGAAAAGCAACGGCGCGGTGCGATTGAAGCGATACTTCCCGGTGCGCAGAACCACCGGCGAAACATCGCGCGTCTGTCCAGTATTGCGGTCGAACACCGTAGCCTTACCGCCGTAAATCAGATTGGGATGCAACGGATCGGGCGCGACGTAGCCCCATTCTTCTACGCCAACGGTGGTCCAGTCGCGAAAAGTAATTTCGCCAAAGTCGCTGCGGCTGGCGGTACCGATCGACCCGCTTTCCTGTTGGCCGCCATACACCCAGTAAGGAAACTCGTTGTCGGTGATGACGTGATAGAACTGCGCCGTGGGCTGGTTGTACCAGGAGCTCCAGGTCTGGCCACCATTCACGCTGATGGTCGCGCCCTGGTCCACGGCGAGGGCTATGATGTCGGGGTTTTCGGGATCGATCCAGATAGTGTGGTAGTCGTCGCCACCGGGCGCGCCCTTGACGGCCGTGAAATTCTTGCCAGCGTCGGTGGAGCGGTAGGTCGAAGTGTTGGCCACATAGATCACATCTTTATTTCGCGGATCGACGCGTACGCAGGCGAAATCGTCGCCGCGTCCCACGACGCGTTCTTCCGTATTCACGAGTTGCCAGCTTTCGCCGGCATCGTCGGAACGATAAACGCCGTTTTTCTTCCCCGCATCCACCAAGGCGTACATGCGATCGGGATCGCTTGGCGAAACGGCCAGGCCGATGCGGCCCAGCTTATCGGCCTCACTCGGCAGTCCTTTCGTGATTTGCCGCCAGTTATCGCCGCCGTCGGTGGATTTGTAGAGTCCGCTCCCCGGGCCGTTATAGCTGCCATCGGTCGTCCACGGCGGACGGCGCGAGGCCCACATGCCGGCAAAGATCACCTGCGAGTTTCGCGGGTCGAACACCAAATCAATCGCCCCGGTATTGTCGTCTTTATAGAGAACCTTTTGCCAGGTCTGGCCGCCATCGAGCGAGCGGTAAACTCCACGCTCGGCATTCGGACCATAAGGATGTCCGAGGGCGGCGACAAAAACGCGGTTCGCATCTTTGGGATCGACCAGGATCGATCCAATCTGCTGCGCATCGCGCAGTCCCAGATGCCGCCAGGTGCGGCCCGCGTCGGTCGATTTGTAGATACCGTTGCCTACGGAAAGATCGGGCCGACGCAGGCCTTCTCCGCTGCCGATATAGATCGTGTTCGGATCCGACGGCGCGACGGCGAGGGCTCCGATCGAACCGGAGAGCGGGGCGTTGTTAGGCTGAGCGCTGTTAGGCTGAGCGCTGTTAGGCTGATCATTGTTAGGCTGACTGCTGTTAGGTTGAGCGTTGTTCGCTTGAACATCGAAAATCGGATTCCAGGTGCGGCCGTAGTCGGTCGTCTTCCAAACTCCGCCGTTGTTGGGCGCCATGTAGAAGACATTCGGCTGGTCCGGAACGCCGGAAATCGCCACCGTGCGGCCGCCGCGAAACGGGCCGATCATGCGCCAGCGAAGTTCCTGGTACATCGCCGGGTCATACTGCTGGGCGAAAAGCGCCAAAGGAAAAGACACCCAGAGCCATCCGAGCAGAATCCACAAGAGTCGCTTATTCACACTTGGTCCTCGAAGAAAGGTAAGAATAAACCACGGCAAAGGCGAATGGACAATGCGGTCGGATATGTGTCGTCAAAAAGAAACCCACCCTGCGGCAACCGAAGGGTGGGTTCAGTGCTTAAACTCAGGTCCTTAATGGTTATCAGCCGGCTTCTTCGCTGGTTTCTTGCCTTCGGCGGGAGCAGCAGCGGCCTTTGGAGTCCAGAACTCGGGATCTGCCTTAACCCACTCGTCCGCCGGGTAGCTCATGCGCGGATTAAACGCGAACAGGTTCGTCTGGCTCGACTCAATCGCTGCCGCCGACAACGCAGCAAGCTTCTTCATGCCCTCTTCACCCATCACTGCTTCAAAGTCTTTGCCCGCGGCGAAGTTTTTGTCAATCTCCGTCGCCGACTTCATCGGGTTGAAGATGATGTAGGTCGTGTCTGGAAAGCCATAGACCGCCGAATAAGTCGCCCAGTGAGCGTCGGGAATTTTCTTGTAAGCGGCGGTTACTAGCTTCACGATTTCGTCCCAATCCTTGTCATGTCCCTGCTTAACCTGGAAGCGCGAGATTTCGAAATAGCGCATGTGAGCTATGTCCACCTCGGGACGCAGGCTGTAGTCCTCTCGGAATACCAACGCGGCGCTGTCGGTCTCGCTCAAGAGTTCACCGTCGACGGCAGAGGCGTGGTCAAGGGCAGCCGTCAGCGCTTTATCCTTTTGGGTTGCGAGCACATCCTTTTCCCACGCGGCAAACGAATCGTAGCCGGTGAAAAAGAGCGCACGGGACTGACCCGAAAGAGATTCCACAGCCAGATAGTGGGTTGGCCATTTCGCTTGCTTCATGGCCTGAATAAACATGCTTTCGGTCTTTTCATGTGCCATACCCGACTTCCCCGGTTTCGTGTATTCCCGGAAGACCGTCAGTACTTTGGGTGGCATATGACCAGCGGGCTTGTCCTGGCCAAAAACAATCCCGGATATTCCAGCAGTCAGCAAAATAACGAGGGCGAGCACCGCCCCGGCGAGTCTTCTCATAGTTGACCTCCTCGGTCGCACAGATAGCACGGATTTTTCTTTCTGACTTCAAAAACGGGCCAATTGTACGCCCCTTTCGAATTTTCGCAACCCAGCGTACCCGCTTCAGAGTAAAGGTCGGTTTCCAATGGTTGCGACTCGGCGGTGAGCCGCGAGGGGGCGTCACTAACGCTGCTGACCTTGGTCACATATCTAGGTGTTGTGAATCACAGCATTCTTGCAACAAGTTTATTAGGGTCAGCAGTGTTTGGGAGGTCGCTATGTGGCGACGTGCTTTGCTCCTTGCCTTTTTCTTTTCCACTTCCTTCCTGTTCACGCCAGCGCCATCCTCAGCAGAGAAAAAGTCTGCCTACGGGATAACGTCGTACGCAAAATATGTCCAAATTCCAGGCGCCACGCCGGTCGGCGCCGAAACGTGCACGACCTGCCACTCTGAAGTCGCCACCGATTTCCGGCATGCTTTTCATGCTCAGCAGGGCGTTGATTGCGAAGCGTGCCATGGTCCCGGCAGCCTGCACGTGCAGGGCAGCGGAGACATTTCGAAGATTATTTCCTTCTCTCACCGGTCCGCTGCGGATGCTAACGGCGTCTGCTTGAGCTGCCATGCAAACGACGCTAGGGTTCGTAACTGGATCACGGGTCCGCACGCTTCAAACAAAGTCCGCTGCATTGACTGCCATCAGACCCACACCTACAGCGCAAAGAAGGGTTCCAAAACCGAAGCGAGCCTTGATGTAGCGAGCGTCGATGTGATGACTCCAGGCCGGGTAGCCGCGGTGGAGAACCTGGTCCCGGAAACCAAGGCGATCATGCAGCCGCGGTGGCAGGCGAACGATGCTTGCCTGAAGTGTCATGAGAGCCAGCGTGCCCAAATGAGTTTGCCGTATCACCATCCGCTGCGCGAAGGAAAGATGAGTTGCGCGGATTGCCACGATCCTCATGGAGGAGCCGGGGGCAATAATCTGCGCACGGCGAATACGAATCAACTATGCCTGAGCTGCCACGCACAGTATCGTGGCCCATTTGCCTACCAGCATCCTCCGGTTACCGAGAACTGCATGAGCTGCCACACCGCCCACGGCTCACCGAACACGAATCTGCTGACCGTGAGCGAGCCGGCATTGTGTTTGCAATGTCATGCCGGGCACCACAACGGAGCCAGTCTGCCGATCTCGGACCGCTGCACCAACTGTCACGGATCGATTCACGGTACCGATACGCCGACTCCGAGCGGCGGCAGCAGATTCCTCGACAAGGGGCCTTCCGAACCGCAGCTGCGTGCGGGTGGTGTTCAGCCGGTCGGAGCGCTCAGGTCTGCGCACTCTGCCTTGGTTCCGTCCTCGCGTTCTGCCGCAGCTTCGCCGCCGGCGCTTCTGCCATCGCACACGCCGAGCTATCCGATTGCCGCGGCGGGCGGCGGATTAGGCATGATGTCGCAATCGAGGGCTCCGTTGTCGGGCGGAGGCATGTCTGCTGACAATACGAATCCGGGTGAAACAGGAGTAGGCAATGTCGATGCGGCCTACTCCGTCATTCCTGGCTCATATCGTTTTGTCGATCAAACCGGCTTTGGCGGGCGCGTGGGCGAGTACGACACGCTGCAACAGTCGGCGGGAGCCGATGTCGCCACGTCCTATGTGTCCGAGACGAACCACCTGATCATCCTTTCGAGGGGGAGTGTGTTGAACAGCCAGGATTACCAGGCTGCCTCGCAGCTCACGGCGGGCAATTGGGCCCGAATTGGCTTTGACATGCGCAGCTTCGTGCAACAACAGGATCATTATCCGTTCTACGCGTTTCCGGCGTTGGATGTCTCCAGCGGTTGCGGTGGTCCCTGCGATACCACCACCGATCTCATTCCTTCTCACGTTCCCTTCTATGTGGTGAGACGGCTAGGCAAGGCGCAGGGCCAGGTAAAGCTGCCGAAGCTGCCAGTCCATCTGTTTATGAACGGCGATTGGCAGGCGCGGTCGGGCACAACCCAGTTCGCCTATCTGGATGAGAACTCCTATGTTCCCGGCGCCCCGACGCAATTCTGCGGCGCGCAATGCCACTACCAGTCGCAGTTTCAGCAGGCGAACTACACGACTCGGAATATTGGCGGAGGAGCGGACTTCGACATCGGCTCAGTCCGGCTCACCTACCAGCACAATTTCAGCAGCTTCAACGATCGGCTCATCTTCCCCACCGGGACGTTTACGGGCGGGTTTGACGTCGGCCCATCTACCTGTGAAGGCTTCGCCTTTGGGTTTGCCGGTCCTCAATGTGCCCCGTCTTCGTTTAATCCCCCTCCGTCAGGACCCGCGCCGGGCCCTGCTCCCGCCGCGTCCACCGGGACTGGATACGCTATCAACATCCCATCCCCAAGCCAGTACTCATCGGACAGCGTGAGCTTGAATTGGGCTGCTTCTCCTAAGCTGACTCTCAACGGCAATGCGAGCTACACGCGCTTGCGCGACCTCTATACCAATTATCCGCAGAATTCGTTTGACACCGACGAGACTCTGAACTGGCGCCCGCTGGACCGGCTGCGCGTGACCGCCGATTATCACCAGCAGAATCTGCTCAACAATTTCACGCCTTACTACAGCCTGTACGGTAATGTCTCGTATCACAATCACTGGGAAGGCTTGAAGCTGGAATACGAGTTGCCACGCAATTTCGATGTGGAAACTTATTACAAGCGCAACGGTATCACCCGGTCCGAGGCCGCTTTGTGGAACGACACCAGGTATAACATCTACGGGTCGCAGATTTATTCTGTTGACAATACCGATTTGCTGAAGGTAGTGCCGTCGTCCTTTAGCAACACTGCAGGGTTGGTGCTGCGTTATCACGACGCCAATCTGTGGAGCGCACGAGCGGGATACGAATGGACGGGTACGCATGACCCTGGCTATCTGATCGTGCCGCGAAGCAATAACCGCATTTTCGCCAACCTGACGCTTACGCCCTCGTCATGGCTGGTGTTTGCCAACGATACCAACATCATTGTGCAGAATGCCTTCCCTGCCCTTCCACTTCCGGACACGCCAGGCCTGCCGCCTCTTTTGGCGCCGGGCGCGACGGCCTCGTTTGGCTTGAACATCGCCGGCCTGCCTCCCACCTTTCAGCGGCGCAACCGTTTCTACATTGACACAGCCAGCGCCACGCTGAGGGTTAGGCCGAGTTGGAACCTGGGACTCGGGTACTCCTACCAGCAGAACAACATGCTGACGTATATGGCATTCCAAAACGATAGCGCTACAGGATACATACTGGACGAGCCCCTTGTCCCGTACAAACAAATCACTCAGGCCTACTGGGGTGAGTCAACCTACACCCTCAAACAGCGGGCAGGGCTTAATCTCCGGGTAACCTATAACTCGGCGCGCAGCGGCTTCCGGCCCGATCTGAACACCAATGATGCGGCCAAGCTCGGCAATACCTATCTGATTCAGCAAGGGTTGTTCGATCCCAGCGGAGTGATGTTCCCCGCAGCCCTGGGCAACCTGAACACAATTTCGACCCAGATCTCGGGGGTGAGTGTTCCGCAATGGATCGGCCAATCGAAGGCTTACTATCTCTTCCCGCACAAATTCGAGGGAGGGCTGATCTTCTACTACGGAAGTTACAGAGACTACTGGAACCCGAACTTGAATGGAGTCCTGCGCACGTTCAATGTCTATGTTGGACGGTCGTTCTGATGAACCCATGAGGATACTGAGCAGCTAATGAGTGTTGCTGCAATCGTATTCAGTTTTCTTCGGGCGAGTCTGGTAGCGTACCCGGTGCAGGCGTCCGCGCTAAGGAACGGTGTGAGCAGGAACAACCGGCGCACACCCGAGATAGCGCCGCAACGCATCCTGCCATTCCGGCATGCGGATGTTATAGGCGTGCAGGCTATCCGGCGATAGAACGGAGTAAGCCGGCCGTCGCGCCGGACGCGGGAATTCGGCTGTGGTCACTGGTTTGATTGCGGTCGGCAGGCCGGACTCGCGCACGATTTCAATAGCAAATTCGTACCACGTACAGTTGCCGGAATTTGTGACGTGCACAATCCCGCGGGCGGAGGCGCGGCACAGTTCGGCGAGAGCGGATGCGAGATCGCGCGTGAAAGTTGGGCTGCCACGCTGATCGTTTACTACGGAAATCTCAGGCACGACGGAAATTTCAGGACGAGTCGACGCCAGCTTCAGAATCGTCGCCGGAAAACACTTGCCGCCGTGGCCGAACAGCCACGAAGTCCGGGCGATGCAGACCTCGGGCAGGATCTCGAGAAGCCGTTCCTCGGCCCGGGCTTTACTCTCGCCATAAACGCTGGTCGGATTTCTAGCATCGTTGGTTTGGTAAGGCGATCCCTTGCTGCCATCAAAAACGTAGTCCGTGCTCAGGAACATCAGTCGCGATCCGGCTTCGCGGGCAGCCTCGGCCACATTGACGGCGCCCTCGCAATTCACCGCGAAGGCCAAGTCGCGGTTTGACTCGCAGCCATCGACGTCGGTGTAGGCAGCGGAGAGGAGAATCCAGTCGGGACGGGAATCGCGAATCACGTCGCGAACGCGCGCGTGGTCGCGCAGGTCGGCGTCTTCGACAGACAGCGCGGTCAATTGCTCACCGCTCATCTCGTTACCGCTCAACTCATGAACCAGGTCCTGGCCAAGCAATCCGGATGCACCGAACAAGGTGACGCGCATAGCGGCATTGTAAATGGGAACTCCGCGGACAAGATGAAAACCCCGCGACATTGTCTTCTTCTCGATTCGTCTCTACTCGGTCTCAGTCGGTTGCGGCGTTCGCACGCGCCGCCGCAGTGCGTGCAGGATGAGCGATCCGCTGATGCCGAAGCAGACCACGGCGGCAAACGCCACCAGATCCAGCGCCCGACGCGTCAACCGGAGGTAATCCGCGAACAACGTGACCATGGCACAGAGAATGCCGAGGACGTTAAGCCAGAGAGGAGAATGAATGTTCGGAAGATCCTGCCGAAACCGAACCTGAAGCAGCAGCGCGGCCAGCCCGATGGCAGCCACCACGACCAAAGCGACCGGACTGTAAAAAGCATTCGGCCCAGTGTAGATCACGACCAGCGCCAGCGCCAGAATGAGCAGACCTGATGCGATCACGGTCCACCGGCGCGCAACTCCGGACTGGGAACTCGTCACCGAACGATCTCCTCGCCCTTCTGCATATTGCCATTGTATCCGTTCGGCCTTTCCCTCTTCGCTCAGACGCTGCTCGGCATCCATTCCGCCGGGCGATTCTCGCCGTGCGACATAGCGTAGAGGACCAGTTCCACCCGGCTTGAAATCCCCACCTTATCGAAGATGCGCAGCAGATATTTCTTGATCGTGTGTTCGCTGAGCCCCAGTTCGGACGCGACCCCGCGGTTGGTCAGGCCGTCGGCTACGAGCGCGACGACCTGCTCCTCGCGAGGCGTCAACAAAGACCTTCCAGTGGAGTTGACAACGCGCAGCGTCGGCACCTCCGATAAAGCATCCACCACGTAACTCATCTGCCGGCTGTTGATCCAAACCTGCCCTTGGGAAACGCAATGGATGCACTTGCAGAGCATTGTGAAGGGAGTTTGGGTAAAAAGAAAAATGCCTTTCGCCCCCGCCCGCAGGGCATTCACCACCAGTTCGCGGCCATCGTTCTCGGCCAGCAGCACGGGGGCGATATTTGGATACGAAACGCGCAACCAGCGCAGCAGGCTCAAGTCCGCCAGATGGTTCCCTGCAATCAAGACCACGTCGGCCTGATTCGACTGCAAGAAGTCGTGGAGAGCAGACGCCTCCAAAGCGACAGCGGAAACCTGAAAGTCCCGCCGGCTTTTCAAGGCCCGGGTCAAGAGCTGGGACTGAATGGGACTCGAATCGGCGACCACGACTTGCACTATTTCGGTTTCGACCGTCGGGGTTCTCGCGGCCAGCTTCGGGGAGCGCATGGTGTTCACACTCCCATCATGCCCCAAGGCGCACGGACCGGATGTAGGCCTCGTCACACCCTGTTGGTGATGAATTCCGCGCCTCCTGCTTACTTTCGCAGGGCTACTCTGGTGCACCACGTTCGCCGCAGCACTCTTCCGTCCGGGCGTGCGGCCGGGGCCGCCAACCTAACCCTGGCGGCCCAACCGCTGATTCATCACCTTTCCAATAGCTGGATCGTGCCCTGTACCGCGGTGGACAGTACTTTCCAAGTCTTGTTGTGCTTTGGACGTAACGATACCTTACGACGAACAGCTCAAACGCTCGAGCTGCTTTAATTCGCCGTTGTGAGCAACGGTGAGAGTCCGGAGATGAATGTACTTACCAAACAAGTCGTCGTGGGAGCTGCGGGCATGCTCATTCTGCAGCTAGCCGTGGTCACCTCCGCTCAGGAGACTGTGTCGTCGCCTGCTTCGGCCCCTGGGTTATCTGCTCCGCCAACCGGCAAGATCGCGGCGGCGGAGAGCTCGCAGAGCCAGGACCGGTCCGACACGAGCATTTCCACCCACGGAGCGATCACACAACCCGGAAAAGCGGGTGGCAAGGGAGATCCTGCATTCGGAGGGGAACGCCACCCGCTTTATCGGCTCACGAAATCGGACACCGTGGACGTAAATTTCACTTTTTCTCCCGACTTTAATCAGACTTTGACCGTGCAGCCCGATGGCTTCGTGGCACTGAAAGGTGCGGGCACTCTCTTAGCGGAAGGGCTCACGGTCCCCCAGATGCAGCAGGCGGTTGCCTATGCCTACCGCAGCTTTCTGCACCAGCCGGAGGTCACCGTGACCTTAAAGGATTTTGACAAGCCTTACTTCCTCGCGTCGGGTGAGGTGGCGCGGCCAGGAAAGTATGAGTTGCGCGGGGATCTGACCGTAAACGAAGCCGTGGCCATTGCCGGCGGCTTCACGCAGCAGGCCCGTCATTCGCAGGTGGTTGTCTTTCGCCGGATTTCCGCGTACGTTGCCGAATCCCACGTGATTGACTTGAAGAAGATGTTAGGTTCCCACGATCTTCACGAAGATCTTCACCTTCAAGCGGGCGACTTTATCTTTGTGCCACAGAACCGGGTTTCAAAGATTCGCAAGTACGTCCCGACCAACGCCATGAGCTGGTACATGAACCCCTTGCAGTTTTAGCAGAAAGGAGTGGCAGCATTCACTGATTGCGTCTTCAAAATCTGGCGAGTTCCCATAAAGCCCGCCGGGTGTGATCGGCTTTGCTGTACGATCCATGTCCGCGGCATTCAACGGAAGCTCGAGCACCACTCTTTCCCCAACACCCCGCGAACTTGCGGCCACGCTGTTCCGGCGTCCGCGCCTCGTGGCTGCTTCTTTTGGGTTCGTACTGCTGGCAACGATGCTCGTCGCGGTCCTCTCCGCGAGATATGAATCGCACTTCAAGGTTCTGCTGCGCCGGGGCCGCTTTAACCCCGTCGTCTCTTCCCAACCCGCCAGCCCCATGGATTTCACCCGTCTCGACATCACGGAAGAAGAACTCAATTCCGAAGTCGAACTCCTAAGCGACCAGGATCTCCTGAAGCAAGTTGTAAAAATGCTTGAGCTTGTTCCAGCGGACACACCGGACTCCGAGCGCCCAGCCGAGATCGAACATGCCGTTCGCAAGCTGTCCCGCCGTTTGGATGTCGAAGCCTTGAAAAAGTCGGACATTATCCAGGTCAGCTACAAGGATACCGATCCGGAACGCGCCGCCCGCATCCTGTCAGCGCTTTCTACCCTCTATGTGCGGAGGCACATGAATCTCCAGCGGCCTTCGGGGGAGATTCAGTTTTTCGACCAGCAGACCGCGGAATCCGAAAAGAAACTGCGTCAGTCCGAAGCCGAACTGGTGCACTTTACTCGCGCTCGGGGCGTGGTCTCGGCAGCGCTGGAACGCGATATCGCGCTGCAGAAGTTAGGCGAAGCCGACGCGGCGTACCGCCAGGTCGACCAGGATCGGGTCGAGACGGAGCGCCGGATTGCGTCGCTCGGTGAACAGCTCAAGTCGTTTCCCTCTCGATCGGTCACCCTCAAGCGCTGGGCCGATAATCCGGAGGCTCTCGAAAAGATGAAAACGCACCTGCTGGAGCTCCGGCTCAAGCGCACCGAGCTTCTCACCCGCTTTGAACCGTCCTACCGGCTGGTGCAGGAAGTGGAACAGCAAATCGCTGAAACTCTAACTTCGATTGCCGCCGAAGCGCTCACCCCGGTACGCGACGAAACCACCGACAAGGATCCCAACTATGAGTGGGCCCGCATGGAAATGGAGAAGGACCAGGTGCAGCGGGACGGCTTGCGGGCACGGCAATCCGACGCTTTCAGCCAGGTCGCATCCCTGCGCATGTTTGCCCAGCAGATGCAATCCGACTCGATGGACCAGCAGGATCTGATGCGCGCCGCCAAGGCCGACGAAGACAACTACTTGCTCTACCTTCACAAGCGCGAGGAAGCACGCATCGGCGACGCGCTTGACGAGCGTCGCATCCTTAATGTGGCCATCGTGGAAGCGCCTGTGGCCCCGGCCCTAGCCGTGCACTCCTTGCTCCTTTATTTCCTGCTCGCCTTCGGACTGGCCATCGCGTTCAGCGTCGCCATCGGTTTTTCGTCCGAGTATTTTGACCCAACGATTCGCACTCCTAACGAAGCTTACCGCCTACTGGAAGTACCGGTGCTGGCTTGGCTGCCCGCATCTGAGCCCGTGGTTCTGCGTCCCCCCATTTATCCAATCGGACGACCGAAGGTGGTGGTCCCGTGAACACTCTCCGTGAGCTTCTTGCCGAGACACCACCTGCCGCGGAGCAGCCGCGCGCGACTCCGATCACCGAGCAAGCCGATCGCGAAGCACTTTCTCCGGCGGCTTCGGTTTACGAGGAGCAGATCCATGCGCTGGTTCAGCAACTTTTCTTCCGGCCTGAATCGACGCCAGTGCGGCACGTCGGACTTGCCCCGGTCGAAGCATCGACTGCAACTGCGACACTATGCCTCGAGGTCGCGAGAACTCTGGCTGAAGAAGACCGGTACGACGTCGGGCTGATCGACGCCCACCCCGACTCGGTCCCTCTCGAAACCCAGTTGCAGATTCCCTCCCCCAACCTTGCGCTGGCCACCTGGCCGATCGCACCTCGGCTGTGGATGGTTCCTCGCCAGAGCTGGCTACCGGACGCCGGTGGGCGCCGCTTGACCGATCAGAACTTATCGCGGCTCCGCGAACTCACGACGGAGTTCGACTTTTCCATTCTGTGGTGTGCTCCCGTCTCTTGGCTTACGGCGAGCATTGTCCAAGCCTGCGACGGCCTGGTGCTCGTGCTGACCGCCAACAAGACAAGACGCCTCGTCGCCGCTCAGATCAAGGACCAGATGAGCAAGGCGCGAGTTCCTCTGCTCGGGACTGTCCTCGCCGAGCGTCGTTTTCCCGTGCCGCAAGGCCTGTACCGGAGCCTGTGAATCCTATGAGCGAATTGGCCACAAACCGACTATGGAATATCGGACCTAAGGATTGCCCCTCGCAGTATTCCCGCATGATTCTTGGGACTGCTGCAATGCCGCCGCCCAGGGTCGCACCGACCGCCACCCCTACACGTCCAACTAAAGGAGAAAAGGAAACCACCAGCACCGGACGCAGGCAGGCGCGAGCGCCAACTCGACGACCAACACGACAAACTGCCATCGATCGATTCACGCTTTGTGAGTTGGTGGCAGCCGACTTGACCGTTCTCGTGGTAGGGTGCGGCGCGGCCTCGCTCTTCTTTCCCGCTTGGGGCATACCGTGGGCTTATCTGCCTATTTTTGCCGTTCTGGTAGCGCTCTTCGGGTTCTGTGAGGGGCTCTACAAACGCGCCGGGGACCCGTCGCCCGCCGGGATCGTCCCAGCTCTCGCAAGATCAACCCTGTTCGCGATCGGATTCGTCTTCATCGCTGAGTGGGGCGGAATGAGTCCTCTTGCCGCCTTCAGAATATTTGCCAGCAGCCTGGCTGGACTCGCGCTGTTGCGCCGGTTGAGGCAGATGGTATGGCGGCGGCGGCGCCGCGAAACAGAGACGCGCAAGATCCTCATCATTGGCGGCGGTCCAATCGGTCACGCCATCGCCCGGACACTACGCAACGATCCTCTCCACCGCGCAATTGTCTGCGGCTTCGTGGATGACGACTTGCCTCTTTCCCCCTCGGTATTGGGGCGAATCGCAGACTTGGACTGGCTCGCCCGCGGTGAATTCATCGATGAGGTCATCCTCGCTCTTCCCGGCCAGCCCGTCCAGGCGCGAGCAGCGGCCGAGATCGCGTTCCGTAACCATCTGGACATTCGTGCCGTTCCCGATCTGCCTCCGGGTCCGTGGCCTGATTCCGGCGTCGATCTCATCGGAGAAGCACCGGTCGTCACTCTGCATCGCGAGTCATTACCTAACGCCGCCCTGTTTCTGAAGCGTTTGCTGGATGTCACCGGTGCGGCCTTCAGTCTGGTGTTGGCCAGTCCTCTGATGGCGATCGTGGCCCTGCTTATCCGGCTGGACTCGCCCGGTCCGGTCGTCTACTCCGCGGAACGCACCGGCGCCAAAGGCCGCCGCTTCCGCTGTTACAAGTTTCGCTCCATGGTGACCAACGCCCAACTCCTCAAGGAAGAGTTGCGCGACCGCAACCAGAGAGAAGGCCCGATTTTCAAACTTGACGACGACCCCAGAATCACCCGCATCGGCCGTATCATCCGCCGCTATAGCCTCGACGAACTCCCTCAGCTCTGGAACGTGCTGCGCGGGGAAATGAGCCTGGTTGGACCGCGGCCTCATCCCGTCGACGAGGTTAATCATTACGAACTTCAACATTACCGCCGCCTCGACGTAAAGCCCGGCATCACGGGTCTGTGGCAGATTACGGCGCGCGACTGTCCGTCGTTCGAACTCAACATGCACCTTGATCTCACCTACATCGAGAACTGGAGTCTGCGCCTGGACCTGCGCATCCTCGCCAGCACAGTCCGGGTGCTGTTCGCGCCGGAAGGAGTCTGACTCTCGCCATGGGCACACTAACCACGACCAGCCGCGCCCTAGCCCTAACCCGGGACAGTGACGACAACGCGCTTTGGCGCGCGGCCGCCCTGCTGCTGCGCCCTCTGCACCTGGGACTAGCTTTTCCCTCCATCCTTTACGTGGCCGCGATGACCGTTTTCTTGTTCCGGCCGCCGGACCTTTTTTCCTATTACGCCGACCGAATCGCATTCGGCATCCTGATCTTTTTCGTGGCTCTGCGCACGATGGCGCTCCGCGACAAGATCCCATTCTTTGCCGGACTCAGCTTGCCCATGCTCAGTCTCCTGGCGCTCGCCGTGTTCCGGGCACTTCGGGAACCGTTCGACGCACAAATCTGGAGCATTATTGCCAGCAAATACATCGTTCCCTTTGCGCTATTTCACATCGCGGTGATGGTCTTCCGAGGCGCATCCCCAGGCAGACACTTCGAAATTTTCGTCATCCTTGCGCTCGCCTACCTCGTGTTCATTGCCATCGCCTTCTTCGCAGACGCCCGCTCACTCATCTTTCCGCGCTTCATTCTTGACGAAAGCCTTGGTTTTCATGCCGACCGCGCTCGCGGCCCATTTCTCCAGGCGGTGGCCAACGGCGTTTCGTTGAACATTCTTGGGATTCTTGTCATTGCGCTCTCGCAAAAGCGCAAAACCGTCGTCGGGCTGCTGTGGTTGGTTCTGCCCCTGGCGGTGCTCGCCACCATGACGCGCGCGGTTTGGATCTCATTCGCCGTCTCCACCATCGTCCTCGGATTCCGCCTGATCGAGCGCCGTTTGCAAGCAGCGTGTATCTTGCTGGCGGTTTTGGGCTTCCTGGCTGGCCTGGCAATCAGCTTCAGCGACCATTCGCTCAAAACTGCTCTTTGGGACCGCACCGGAGAACGCGGTCCAGTGGTAGCGCGCCTGGCCGTGTACGACGCCGGTTGGGCGATGTTTCAGGAGCGGCCCTTCACCGGTTGGCCTGCCGGAGGTATGTACGCTGAGCTTGCACGCCGCATGCAGGGCTACCACCTCCGCACCTTCTACGTGCACAACACCTACCTCGCCTTGCTGGTTGAGTTCGGGGTGCCGGGGTTGGCCCTGTATGGCGTTCTCTTCTTCAACCTCTTCCGGCTATCCTGGCACGGTCCGCCCGGTGAGTCCGGCCCCGTCGCTGCCCTGCGCAAGGTCTGGCCTATCTTGCTCAGCGTTTATCTCTTTAACGCATTCTTCGTCGACATGGCGTACCAGTTCGTCATTGGACTCGTGTTCACCGTTGCCGGGATGCTCTGCGCCTCCGAAGAGTCCCTCGCATGACCACCATCGCCTATATCGCCAACGAGTTTCCTTCGCCGCTCGAACCTTACGTGATCGATGAAATCACGGAACTGCGCCGTCGCGGCGCGCAAGTGATCTGCTGCAGTGGCAAACGCGTTTCGCCGAATCATCTCAGCTTGGCTGAACGCGCTTTCTGGAAAGAAACGCACTTCTTTCAGCCGCTCTCCGACCGTGAACTGGTGCGGGCAGCGCGCCGGCTCGCCTCCGATCGTCACAACCTCTGGCAATTGTTGCGGCCCTTGCTGTGGGAGCGCGGGACTTCCCCGGCCCGCCGCATTCGTGCGCTAGGCCACACGCTGATGGGGGCCGCGCTGGCAGAACAACTGGCGCCACTCGAGGTCGAGCACATCCACGCTCATCACGGATACTTCGCCTCATGGATGGCCTTAGCCGCCGCCCGTCTGCTCGGAATCGGCTTCAGCTTCACGCTGCACGGATCAGATCTACTGCAGCGCGCCGACCTGCTCTCGGCCAAGCTGCGTGCTTGCCAGTTCTGTGTAACGGTCTCCGATTTCAACCGCCAGTACATTCTTCGCAGCTATCCTGCCACGCCCGCGGAGAAAATCATCGTGCAACGTCTTGGGGTAGATCGCGTGCTGCCCTGGCCCACACCCACTCCCGCATCCGAGGCGGAAGTCGAAGCGGAACAGCGGAGGCTTTGCCTCCTCTCCGTCGGACGTCTGCATCGGGTGAAGGATTATCGCTTTCTCATCCAGGCCTGCGCCGCGCTTCGCGACCAAGCTCTCGACTTCATCTGCTGGATCGTCGGCGAGGGGCCGGAACGCCCGGCTCTCGAAAACCAGATTGCGGCCCTGGGACTCCAAGAGCGTGTTTACCTGATCGGCCACGTGCCTCGCACCGAACTTCAAGGCTATTACCGCTACGCCGACTTGGTCGTCATGACCAGCAAGAGCGAAGGAATCCCGGTAGTCCTAATGGAGGCCATGGCTCACGAAAAACTTGTGCTTGCTCCTGCCATCACCGGGATTCCCGAACTGGTCGAGCACCAGCGCACGGGATTTCTTTACCAGCCTGGCTCTTTGCCCGATTTCGTCAGCGCCGTCAGTTGGATTCAGGGCCACAAAGCTTCTCTGGCACCCATCCCGCGCGCGGCCGCGGCCAGCGTCGCCGCTTCCTATAATCGCCCGCGAAACGTACGCGCTTTCGCAGAGCAATTCCTGGCCCGCATTCCACAATCGGACGGTAATTATGCGCATCCTGTATTGCAACAAGTACGACTATCCGTTTAGCGGCACTGAAGCGTACCTCTTCGACCTCATCCACCAGATGGATAAGCGCGGCCACGAAACCGCTCTGTTCAGCATGGACCACGGCCGCACTCCTGCTTTCACAGGCCGCAGCTATGGCATTCCATATCTTGACTTCAAGGATCCAAACGCCAGCTTGCTGAAGAAGGTTAAGATGGCTGCGCACGCCCTCTACTCACCGTCGGCCCGGCGCGCCATGCGCAGATGCCTGGCCGATTTCTTACCCGATCTGGCGCACGTTCGCGGAATCTACCACCACTTGTCGCCTTCGATTCTTTGGGAACTGAAGCGGCAGAAGATCCCCGTGCTCTACCACTTGAACGATTTCAAGATTTTGTGCCCAACCTACAATCTTGTCGCGGATGCCCACGCCTGCGAACTGTGCAGTCACGGCGCTTTCCACCACGTTATTACGAGAGGATGCTATACCGGCCCGCGTTCCAGCGCGGTAGTTCTTGCCGCCGAAGCATACCTGCACAAATGGTTGCGAACTTACGAACGCTGCGTGGACCTGTTCCTGGCTCCCAGCGAATTCGCGCGCGACAAGTTGATCGCCAGCGGGTTCCCTGGGCAGCGCATCGAAGTCCTGCCCCACTTTCAGGCTCTGCCCGGCAAAGAAGACATCACCATCGATGAAGGGTACCTGCTCTATTTCGGCCGGCTCTCTCCTGAGAAAGGCGTCGATGAGCTCTTGCGCGCTATGGTGCAGCTGCCACATATTCCTATCGTGATCGCGGGAGACGGTCCCGAGCGCCCCCGGCTCGAGTCGCTGGCGAAAAAATTGAATTTGAACCAAGTCCTGTTCGCGGGCATGGTCTTGGGCGACGAACTCCAGAAACTCATTGCCGGTTGCAGCTTCTCCGTGTTCCCGTCCCACGCCTACGAGACTTTGGGGAAATCCATTCTGGAATCCTATGCCTGGGAAAAGCCCGTCATCGCCTCCGACCTGGGTTCGCGCCGGGAAGTCGTCCAACATGGCGTCACCGGCCTCCTTTATCCTGGAGGGGACCGCGAACAACTTGCTCACTCCATCGGATTTCTGTTTGACCGCCCCGATCTGATCCAGAAGATGGGCGCTGCCGCTCGCAGTCGCGTGAAAGCTAACCACGACCCTGACCAACAAGTGGAAAAGCTGCTCGGACACTACTCCCGGATCACGTCCGCCAAGAAGCTTCTGTCCTTCCCCGCCGCAGTGAAGCTCCCTCGCCCGCGCCGCAGCGTCCGCGTCGCGTTCATAGGGGGTCGCGGCCTGGTCTCCAAGTACAGCGGCGTTGAATCCTACTACGAACAAGCTGGCCACGAACTGGCCCGCCTGGGGCACGAAGTCACCGTGTATTGCCGCAGTTACTTCACTCCTCCCATAAACACGCACAACGGCATGCGCGTGCGGCGCTTGCCGACCATCCGCTCGAAACATCTGGAAACCTTCGTCCACACTCTGCTGAGCACGGCGCATGCCATGGCGTCGGACTACGATGTCGTCCATTACCAATGCCTGGGACCTGCGTTGTTTTCTTTTCTCCCGCGGCTCGCCGGTAAGAAGACCGTCGTCACCGTGCAGGGCCTCGACTGGCAGCGGGGCAAGTGGGGGCGAATCGCGTCGCGAGTACTGCGCTGGGGAGAAGCTGCCGCCGTCTCCTCACCCGATGCCACCATGGTGGTCTCGCGTACCCTGCAGCAGCACTACCGCCAGCAGTACAATCGCGATACTATTTACGTCCCAAACGGAGCTACGCTGGCGCCCCGTCGCCTTCCCCGGAAACTGATCGAGTGGGATCTCCTCCCCGACAACTACGTCCTTTTCTTAGGCAGGTTTTCGCCGGAAAAAAATTGCCATCTCCTGATCAATGCTTTCGAAAGCCTCAACACTGAAATGAAACTGGTGCTCGCCGGAGGATCGAGTCACTCCGATTCCTACGCCGAGAGCTTGCGCCGCCACGAATCCGATCGCATCCGTTTCCTTCCCTGGGTCTCCGGTAGCAATCTCGAAGAGCTTCTCTCCAATGCCGCTCTGTTCGTGCTTCCATCTGAAATTGAGGGCCTGTCTTTGGCGCTGCTCGATGCCATGGCGGCTGGTGTCTGCGTGCTAACCAGCGATATTCCGGAAAATAAGGAGGTGGTCGAGGGCACCGGTTTCACCTTCCACCGCGGCGACCAGGCAGACCTTGAGCGCAAGCTCGACTGGCTCGTCCACAACCCCGAACTTCGCCGTCAGTCCGCCGCCCGGGGGCAGAAACGGATCCAGCGCCAGTTTCTCTGGCCCGCAATCGCCCGCTCTATCGAAAAAGCCTATTACAAGGTGCTGGGCTGGGGCCCGAGCGAGCACCTGCCGAGTGCGCCGATCCAGATGCGCACTTCTGCCGTTCCGGTCGCGCCGCTGGATCGAGCCCCCTCCCCCCAACCCCAGCCAAACCGCACCGGTCTGATCCGGATACGCGCCGCCGAAGCTGCGCACGACTTCGCGTCCGGCGGTGATAATGATTAGAATCGGAACGCGGCGTTTTTGCGCATATCTGGCATGGAAGATCTAATTCTCGTCACCGGTGGCGCGGGCTTCATTGGCTCGAACTTCATCCTGCAATGGATTGCCTCTGAACCGGCCCGCATCCTGAATCTCGACAAGCTGACATACGCGGGCAATCTGAACAATCTGCGCGCTGTCGAAGCCCACCCGCGCTATCGCTTCGAGCAGGGCGACATTGTCGATCGCGATTTTCTGCGCAACTTGTTGCGGCGCGAACACCCCCGCGCCATCGTTCACTTCGCCGCCGAGAGCCACGTCGACCGCTCCATCCACGGCCCCGATGATTTCGTCCGCACCAACGTCAACGGCACATTCAACCTGCTCGAAGAAGCGCGAGCCTACTGGTCGACGCTTGCGGAAACCGATCGCGCATCGTTCCGTTTCCTGCACGTTTCCACCGATGAAGTCTACGGATCGCTCGGCCCCCACGACCCGGCTTTCAGCGAGACCACCCCCTACGCGCCCAACAGCCCGTACTCGGCGTCCAAGGCGGCTTCCGATCATCTGGTCCGCGCCTATCACCATACCTACGGCCTGCCTGTTCTGACCACTAACTGTTCCAATAACTACGGGCCCTTCCAGTTTCCCGAAAAACTGATCCCGCTCATCATCCTGAATGCTTGCACCGGCAAGCCGCTTCCGGTGTATGGTGACGGCGAAAACGTTCGCGATTGGCTCTACGTCGAGGATCACTGCCGCGCCATTCGCACCGTGCTCTCCCGCGGCCGCGTCGGCGAAACCTACAACATCGGCGGGCGAAGCGAAAAAAAGAACCTGGAGATTGTCGGAGCCGTTTGCCAACTGCTCGACGAACTGCGCCCGAAAGATTCCGCCGTTCCCCACAGCAAGCTCGTCACGTTCGTCAAAGACCGCCCCGGCCACGACCGCCGCTACGCCATGGACACGCGCAAAATCGAACGCGAGTTGAGTTGGCACCCGCTGGAGACATTTGAGAGCGGCATCCGCAAAACCGTTTGCTGGTATCTTGAACACGAAGACTGGGTCCGCGATGTCACCAGCGGCAGCTATCGTCAATGGATGGCAAAGCATTACGCCACCGAGCGCTGATAGTTTATGGTGAAACTCCAAATCCCGAAGCCAGCGCCTAAAAGGCGCTTTCCTAACACCGCACTTACGGTATGCCTAAAGGCATACCCTGATACAAATCGCACTTGAACCATCGGCTGCTAAGACTGAAACTCGACATGAGCAAAACCGCGCCAGCGAATTACAAAGGCATCATTCTCGCGGGAGGATCGGGCACGCGCCTCTATCCCGTCACCCACGTGCTTCCCAAGAGCCTGCTGCCGGTGTACGACAAACCCATGGTGTACTACCCGCTTTCCACGCTGATGCTGGCCGGCATCCGCGACATTCTGCTCATCTCGACGCCCGAGGATCTGCCCCGCTTTCAGCATTTGCTTGGCGATGGCTCCCGCTACGGCGTCAATTTCCAGTACGCGCTGCAACCGAAGCCCGAAGGCATTGCCCAGGCATTTCTGATCGGCAGGGAATTTATTGGCTCCAGCGGTTGCGCGCTCGTGCTCGGCGACAACATTTTCTATGGACACGACCTTGTCAGAGAATTGCGCGCCGCCACGCTCCAGCGCAAAGGTGCTCGCGTTTTTGCCTACCCAGTCAATGACCCCGAGCGCTACGGCGTCGTCGAGTTCGATCCGCAGGGAAAGACGCCAAAAGCGCTCAGCATTGAAGAGAAACCGAAGCAGCCGAAATCGCGTTACGCGGTCACCGGACTTTATTTTTACGATCGGCAGGTGGTCGAAATTGCCGCGAGTCTCAGGCCTTCGAAGCGCGGCGAACTTGAAATCACCGACGTCAACCGCGTGTATCTCGAGCGCAATCAACTCAACGTCTGCGTGATGGGGCGAGGCACAGCCTGGCTCGACACGGGCACGCACGAAGCCCTGATGGAAGCCTCTTTATTTATTCAGACCCTGCAAAAGCGCCAAGGCCTCATGGTCGCCTGCCCCGAGGAAATCGCCTATCGCTCCGGCTACATCACCGCCGCGCAACTGGAAGCCCTGGCGCAGCCGATGCGCAACAATGGATACGGCGCCTACCTGCTGCAATTGCTGCGGGAACAGGTCTTCTGATTGATGAAACTTTTCGATGAAAAAAATCGCCACTAGCCTCCCCGGACTTCTGCTTCTCGAACCGCGTGTGTTCGGCGACGACCGCGGCTTTTTTCTGGAGAGCTACAACCAGCGCCTGTTTGCCGAGTTCGGCATTCCCGAGCCATTCGTACAGGACAATCATTCCTATTCCGAGAGAAATGTCATCCGCGGCTTGCACTACCAGATTCGCCAGCCCCAGGGAAAACTCGTGCGCGCCATCACGGGCGAGATTCTTGATGTCGCGCTCGACCTCCGCCGCAGCTCGCCCACCTTCGGAAAGTGGGAATCTTTCAAACTCTCCGGCGAGAACAAACACATCTTATGGATTCCGCCCGGATTTGCTCACGGCTTCCGGGTCGTGTCCCAGACCGCCCATGTCCTCTATAAGGCGACGGACTTTTATGCGCCCGAGCACGAGCGCACGGTGGCGTGGAATGATCCTGCGCTGAACATTGATTGGAAACTCGATGACTGGCAACTCGACGGCAAACCGGGCGTCTCAGCGATCACCTCCGCGATCGTCTCCTCAAAAGACCAGCGCGGTGTGCCCTTCCAGCAGGCTGAAAATTTCGAGTAGCGCCCCGTCTATTCAGCGGGTCGCGTCCGGACACTGGCCGCGAACGGCACCTTCGCTACAATCCGCCTTTCGATGGTCAGCCTCGACTGCCTGGCTGGCGCCCGCTTTTCCAGTTCGTTCCAGGACTTCTGCCATTGCCACCATCCCAGACCGGCCAGAGCCAGGATGCAAGCGACCAGCACATAAAATCCACGCCGCCCAATGCGAATTCTGCGCCTTGGCTTCACAGCCGGTCCCGCGCCCACTACAGCCGCTTCCGTCTTTGCAACGGCAACTTTCTTTTCTTTGTTGAAATCTTTGGAAACCACCGGTTGTGAGGCGGATTGGTAAACCCAATACCGGATCATCTCCCGCTGCTCCACCGACAATCCAACAAACTCAAGGCCGCAATGGAGTCGGGACTGATACCGAACCAGCGCCCGCGCTCGGACCGGCACGCCCACATTCGGAAGCCGCAGTTCGACTGCCACCTGTTGGCCGGCAGCCAGTTCTCCCGCCACAACAGCGCCCACACCGGCTTCGCTAAGATCGGTGCAGCGCCCAGGCAAATTTTCGGGGACTCCGGATCGCAATGCGATCAAATCCAGGGGTACATTGATCGGGTGCCGGGGAAAAACGCGCCGCGGCTTTTCTTCGCGCGCCATCGATGGAGCTGCACTCATCTGACTGCCTCCGCAGGATCGAAGATCCTTTTCATGCGGCTGGAATCAACCGGCTGGAACGAACGACGAAGGCGGCGCTTGCAAGATCGTTCCTCCCAGTATATCGGAAACGCTGGAATAGTTTTCCTCAGCCTCGGCCCACATCATTTATTGTCTCGGTGCCTCTCCCTACTCCATGTCCCGCCAGTTTGGCCCCACTCCGATTTCTACCAGCAACGGAACCGCAAGCGAATGCGCTTCCTCCATGTGTTCCCGCACCAGCGGTCTCATTGCCTCCACTTCGCGCTCCGGCACTTCGAATACAAGTTCATCGTGTACCTGCAAAGTCATCCGCGACTTCAGCCCGCGCTTCCGGATTTCCTCATCAATACGGATCATCGCCAGCTTGATCAGGTCGGCGGCGGTTCCCTGCAGCGGAGTGTTCACCGCCGTGCGCTCCGCAAACCCGCGCTGGGTGGCGTTCTTGCTGTTGATATCGGGAATCGGCCGAATGCGACCGAACAGCGTCTTCACTCTCTGCTCGCGTCGCGTCTGCTCAAGCGTGGCATCGATGAACGCCCGCACTCCCGCATATTTTTCAAAATAGGCATCGATGAATTTCCTGGCCTCACCCGGCTCAATGCCCAACTGCTGCGAAAGCCCAAACGCCGACAGCCCATAGACAATCCCGAAGTTCACCACCTTCGCCTGCCGCCGGTGGTCCGGCGTAACCATCAGCGGCGGCACGCCAAACACCTGCGATGCCGTCAGCGTGTGAATGTCATCCCCGCGGCGAAACGCCTCCACCAGCAGCTTGTCTTTCGAAAAATGGGCCAGCAGACGCAGTTCGATCTGCGAATAATCCGCGGCCAGCAGTACGTGCCCCGGCTCAGCGATAAACGCAGCCCGAATCTCTCGCCCAAGCTCCGTGCGAATCGGAATATTCTGCAGGTTGGGATTCGCCGAAGACAGCCTCCCCGTCGCCGTCCCGGTCTGCCCAAACGTCGTATGCACGCGGCCGCTCTGGCTGCGAATCAGCGCCGGCAAGGCATCTACATAAGTCGACTTCAACTTCGTCAATTGCCGGTACTCCAGCACCAGCCGCGGAACTTCGTGATCCGCAGCCAGTCCTTCCAACACATCCACCGCCGTCGAAATTTTTTTCCCTTTCCCGTATTTCGACGGCATCGGAAGTGCCAGCTTGTTAAACAACACATCACCCAGTTGCTTCGGCGAATTGATGTTGAACTCCAAGCCGCAACGCTCATAAATATCTCGCGCCTTGGCTTCGGCCTCGCGCTGCAACTTCACCGACATCTGCCCCAACGCCGCTAGATCAATCTTCACGCCCGCGTCTTCCATACGCGCCAGCACAGGCACCAGCGGCGCATCGATGTCTTCATACACCGACGTCAGACCCTGGTCGTCAACTTCTTTTCGGAGCGCGCTCGCCAGCCTGCCCGTTACATCCGCCGCCTCCGCCAGGTTGCCGCTCAGTTTCAAATTGAATCTCCGCAGCGCAACCTCCGGCAACGAATGCGACGAATAGGTCGGATCGAGCAGGTAGGAGTACAGCATCGGATCATGCTTCACTCCGGCCAGCGCAATGCCCGCTTGAGAGAAATGCTCCGAAAAATAATGCAGGGCCAACTTGAGATCGTGAACCGTCTTCGGCAAAGCGGCATCTTCGAGCACGCTCTTTACCAAGTTGGCGAGCGCCCGGTCTTCCAGCGCGACCATCGCCCCCGCCCCCGGCGCATTCGACACGGCAATGCGCTCTACAACTCCGGCGCTCTGATCCTCCGCATCCGCGTGTTGCAACGCCAGAAATCCCGACTGTGCCGGCTGGGGCTCTTCATCTTCCGCAGTGACCTCGGTGTAAATGCTTTCGGGGTGCTCGGTCGGAACCGCGAATGCGAGCGGTGCGCTCTCGCCCACGCCTTTCAAATATTCCTCGAATTCAGCCTTCGACTTGATCTCGCGGTAGTCGCCCTCCTTCACCTCAACTACGGGAAGCAGTTCTTTCAACAAGGAAGTAAACTCCAGTTCGGCAAACAGCGCCCGCAAAGATTCAACGTCCGGTTCGCCCGCTTTCATCGCGGCAACATCGAACTCGACCGCCACGTCGGTATCAATCGTCACCAGCTGCTTGCTGTAAAGAATATTGTCGCGATTGTTCTGCAGCGATTCCCGATACGTCTTCTTCTCCACCTCAGCCGCATGTTCCAGCGCCTGCTCCACGCTGCCAAAGCGCTGAATAAGTTCCACCGACCCCTTGTCGCCGATCCCCGGCGCCCCGGGAATGTTGTCCACCGCGTCGCCGCGCAGCGCCATCACATCCACCACCTTCGACGGAGGCACTCCGAGAATTTCCTCAACTTTCGCCGCATCGCAAATCAGGTTGTCCTTCGGCGGATTCAGCACCTGCACCTTATCGTTCACCAGTTGCAGCATGTCTTTGTCGCTCGACACCACAAACACCGGAAACGATTCCGCAGCGGCTTTCCGTGCCAGTGTTCCGATCACATCGTCGGCTTCGTAACCTTCGAGTTGCAAAATTGGAATACGATACCCTTCCAGCGCCCGCCGAATGTAGGGAATCTGCTGCACCAGGTCGCCCGGCATCTCGGCGCGATTCGCCTTGTAGCCGCCATACTCCGATTCTTTAAACGTTTGCGTCTTGATGTCAAACTTGCGGATCGTCGTAATCGCTTCCGCCTGCTGATTACGGATCGTCGGCGCGCCCACATCGAATACGGCCGCCAGATACTCGGGCGAAAAATCGTCCCGCAGCTTCCGCAGCATGTTGACGAAAACATACGTCGCCGCCGTCGGAACCCCCATCTTCGTGGACATCGGACGCTGCCGCGCCATCGCGTGATAGGCGCGAAAAATGAACGACATCGTGTCGATCAGGAAAATCCGCCCTTTAGCTTCCCCATGACGCTGGGCGGAAGGGGGCAGCGGCTCAGGCGTGGCACTTTGCGGCGGCGATTTCTTTTTGGCAGGCAACCGGCCAAGTTTAACAGCTATGGAATTCTTAACCACAGGGAGCACGGAGGAACACAGGGGAAACGCGCGTTTCGAGATCAATTTGATAGTCAGTTGAAGAACCCCCTGTGTTCCTCCGTGCCCTCTGTGGTTATCCCGGGCAATCGCGTATGATATGAACTTTTGAGCTCTTGCCCCGCTGAGTGCTGAATGCTGAGTGCTTCATGCTGCCCTTCAAGCTCGTCTACAGCGACGACTACTACCTGCCCATCGGCTCCCATGTTTTTCCCTCCGAAAAGTACAAGTGCACACATGACCGGCTGCTCGCCTCCGGAATGGCTGCGCCTTCCGATTTTGTCACTCCTCGTCCGGCCACCGATCAGGACGTGCTGCTCGTGCACACTCCGAAGTACGTCCACAAATTGAAAACGGGCACGCTCACCGCGCTGGAAGAGTTAGAACTCGAAGTGCCGTACTCACCGGAGTTAGTGCGCGCCTTCTGGCTCGCCGCCGGCGGTTCCGTGCTGGCCGCCGGTCATGCCCTCGACGACGGCGTGGCCATCAGTCTTGGCGGTGGATTCCATCACGCGTTCCCCGATCACGGCGAAGGTTTCTGCATGATCCACGACGTGGCCATCGCCATCCGCTGTATGCAGCGTGACGGCAAGATTCGCACTGCGATGACTGTCGATTGCGACGTCCATCAAGGCAATGGTACGGCCGTGATTTTTGCCGGCGCGCGTGTGCCCAGCGATCCGCTGCCGCCGACGCTTGCTTCTGTTCTCGATTCCACGGACCACATCGCGCACCCGGCCCCGCACGAGAGGCCGCGCAGCGCCCACGCCGGGGACGTCTTCACCATTTCGCTCCATCAGCAGAACAACTACCCGGTGTTTAAGCCCCCTTCATCGCTTGACCTGAATTTGTCCGACGGGATCGGCGACGCCGAATATCTGGCGTGCGTCGGCGACGCGCTCAGTTTGGGATTGAGCACGTTCAAGCCGGAACTCATCTGTTACCTCGCCGGAGCTGATCCTTATCGCGAAGATCAGCTCGGCGGATTGTCGTTGACGATTGAGGGATTGAAGGAGCGAGATGCTCTTGTGTTCCGGGCCGCCAAGACCGAGGGCATCCCCGTGATGGTCACACTCGCCGGTGGCTACGCCCTGAATGTCGAAGACACAATCACGATTCACTGCAACACGGTGATCGCCGCGAAGGAAGTGTTCGGCGAAAAGGGCTGACGGAGTGAGTGACGAGGTGCAGAAGATATACTCGAACCCATGGACGGCACCCCTTCTCAACTTGCGCACCGTGAGTTCTATAACATTCTGATCAGCGCCGTGGGGCCGCGGCCGATCGCGTGGGTTTCGAGCCTCAGCGCTTCCGGACAACCCAACCTGGCGCCCTTTTCGTTTTTCAACGCCGTATGCGCCAATCCTCCGCTGCTGGCGTTTGCGCCGGCGATGCGCTCGCCGAAGAACTTGGGAGCAGGGGCAGGAGAGCCCGCAGGCATGCCTAAAGACACACTGCGGAATATTCGCGAGACCGGAGAATTCGTGATCAACGTGGTCACCTTCGAACTGGCCGAGACCATGAACCTGACCAGCGGCGACTATGACGCGACCATCAATGAATTCGAATTGGCAAAGGTCGCCTCGGCGCCTTCGAAAGTGGTGCGGCCGCAGCGAGTGGCGGAGTCTCCCGTCAGCTTTGAATGCAAGCTGCGTCAGATTCTCGACTTCAATCCCGCCCCCGACGGCGGCAGCCTGGTGATTGGTGAGATCGTCTCGGTTCACGTCGACGACCGTCATCTGAAAGAAGGCCGCCTGGACCGGAACTCGCTCGATCTGATCGGACGAATGGGCGGCATGCAGTACACGCGTACCACGCAGCGGTTTGAAATGGTGCGGCCGAAGGTTGGAGTGAAGGGGTGCCCTGCCGAGAACGCCCTTGGATAGGTTATTCTAATCGGTCGTACGGATCGGGATGCCTTGGTGCAGTCCTGACTTCTAGTCTGAAAGACACATGTCTTCGAGTGCGCTTGATTACATCACGGTTCGGGGTTTCAAGAGCATCGCATCGCTGGAGAAGCTTCCGCTGCGGCCCATCAACGTTTTGATCGGCTCAAACGGCTCAGGGAAATCAAATTTCATCGGTATTTTTGCATTTCTTCATGCCATTCGCGAGGGGCGTTTACGAGATTACGTAATTCAAGCTGGAGGCGCGGAAAAAATACTGCACTTCGGTTCTAAGACGACAAAGCAAATTGACACTCGCTTGTCTTTTAGGGAAGAGGTCAATCAGTATGAACTTGTACTCTCCCCAACGCAGGATGATGGTCTATACCCGTCCTCCGAGACGGTTTTCTTCTGGGACAAGCAAAGATATCCCAAGAAACCTTTCGACGACTCACTTGCGCCCCGTGAGCAGGGACGTGAAGCTGGCATCAGCGATCCACGCCTTCAAAAGATCCCAGGTTGGGTGCGAGCGCGTCTTGGTGGCTGGCGGCTCTATCACATGCACGACACCAGCCTGTCTTCGCCAATGCGTAAAACCGCAAAGGTCAATGACAATGCGTTTCTGCGCCCGGATGGTTCCAACCTCGCCGCTTTCCTCTACTTTCTACAGGAGCGGCACCAAACCTCCTACACCCTAATCCGTCGGACAATCCAGCGGGTAGCCCCGTTTTTTGATGATTTCAGATTATCTCCCTCCAGGCTGAAACCGGATGACATTATGCTTGAATGGCGGCACCAGAACTCGGATCAGTACTTTGACTCGGGTTCGTTTTCCGACGGTACGCTTCGGTTTATTGCCCTGGCTACGCTATTTCTCCAGCCTAAGGATTTCCTCCCCTCAGTCATTCTTGTTGACGAACCCGAGTTGGGCTTGCATCCCTACGCCATCGAGATGCTGGCCTCTCTTATTCGGCAAGCTTCGGTGAGCGCACAGGTGATTGTCTCTACGCAGTCATCTTTGCTGTTAGACCATTTTGATCCAGAGGACGTGCTCGTTGCCAATCGCGTGGATGGTGGTACCCAAATCGTGCGGCTGGAACCTTCGCGACTGAAAGAATGGCTGGAAGACTACAGCCTCGGTCAGCTCTGGGAAAAAAACGAACTTACCGGAAGGCCGCTCTCGGAGTAGACATGGCTCGCTTGCTGATTCACGTTGAAGGCCAGACCGAAGAGAGCTTCGTGAATGAGGTTCTTCGAGATTACTTGGTAAATGTAGGCTATCAATCAGTGAGCGCTCGGATCGTCGGCAACGCCCGTTTGCGCCAGCGAAGAGGAGGCATCCGACCTTGGCCTTCAGTTAGAAAGGACATAATCAACCACCTTCGCGAAGACCTCGGATGCATCGCAACCACGATGGTTGATTTTTACGCTTTGCCTCAACACGGAGATGGAGCGTGGCCTGGTCGCGCGACGGCCTCGGGAACAGGGGCGGGGCTTAAAGCATCGCACGTGGAAGCGGCCCTCGCCGAGGACTTATCAATGGAGGTTGGATCAAGTTTCAATCCCACGCGCTTTATGCCTTTCGTGGTGATGCATGAGTTCGAAGGCTTATTGTTCAGTGACTGCCCGGCATTCTGCCAAGGGATCGGTCGACCGGATTTGGAGCTTCAATTCCAACAGATTCGGAATGACTTTGAAACGCCAGAGGATATTAACGACTCGCCGATTACCTGCCCCTCCAAGCGAGTGAAAAACCTCGTACCAGGGTATGAGAAGCCTCTCTACGGCACCCTTGCTGCGCTGGAAGTCGGGCTGTCCCGAATTCGGACGCAGTGCCCTCATTTTGATAGCTGGCTGCGGCAGCTTGAATCGCTGGCCAACCTTGCTGTTTAGCCGGCATGACTGTGGCGCCTGAGTGTTTAGAATCTAGACTGCTAAAATGATCCTTACACTATGTTCGAGAATCTCCAGGAAAAACTCCAGCGCGCCTTCAAGTCTCTCCGCGGACAAGCCGTCCTCACGGAAGAGAACATCTCCGAGGCGCTGAAACAAATTCGACTGGCGCTGCTTGAGGCCGACGTCAACTTCAAAGTTGTCAAAGAGCTCATCGACCGCATCCAGGCCAAAGCTGTCGGCCAGGAAGTGCTGACCGCGCTTTCGCCGGGCGAGCAGGTTATCAAGATCGTCCGCGACGAACTGGTCGCGACTCTTGGCAAAGATACGGCTAAATTAAAGTTCGCCTCGCAGCCGCCCACCGTCGTGCTCATGGCCGGGCTTCAGGGCTCCGGCAAAACGACGACATCCGGCAAGCTTGCCAACTGGCTGAAGAATGGCGGACACCGCCCGCTGCTCGTCTCGGTCGACGTCTATCGCCCGGCGGCGCGCGAGCAACTCAGAGTCGTTGCGGCGGCGATCAAGGCCAATCTCTACGAAGGCGAGGTCGGCGAAGCGAATACAGCGACCGTCGAACGCCTCGCCAAAGAAGCGCGCCGCGAAGCGATCAACACTGGCTGCGACGTGCTCATCGTCGATACTGCGGGGCGGCTCCACATCGACGACCAACTCATGGAGGAGATGCAGTCGCTCAAGCGCCTGCTCAATCCGCAGGAAATCTTATTCGTCGCCGATTCGATGACTGGACAAGACGCCGTCAACTCGGCCGACGAATTCCACAAGAAGCTCACGCTTACCGGCGTCATCCTTACTAAGATGGACGGCGACGCTCGCGGCGGCGCGGCGATCTCCATCCGCCAGGTCACGGGGCAGCCCATCAAGTTCATCGGCATCGGCGAAAAATACGATGCGCTTGAGCCCTTCCACCCCGACCGCATCGTCTCGCGCATTCTCGGCATGGGCGACATCCTCTCGCTCATCGAAAAAGCCGAGTCGCAGATCGATAAGAAGAAGGCCAGCGAACTTGCCTCCAAAGTCCTCAGCGGCGACGGCTTTTCGCTGGAAGATTTCCGCGATCAGTTGCGGCAGGTTCGCAAAATGGGATCGCTGCAAAGCCTTATGGGCATGCTGCCTAGCGTCGGCGCGTTCTCCGGCTTGCAAAAGGCCGCCGACAAGGTCGACGAAAAGCAGATCAACCGCGTCGAGGCCATCATCAATTCCATGACGGGGTACGAGCGCAATCATCACGAAGCCATCAACGGCAGCCGCCGCAAGCGCATCGCCCGCGGCTCCGGCACCAG
>JGI12269J14319_10000304_pt1 | contig 46695 bp, 60 predicted proteins | sample PeaSoiSIISIP2007_FD_14319 | JGI IMG/M metagenome (IMG submission 14319)
TATGATGTACACGCTTTGGTTGCGGATAGGCCTTTGATTCTTGGAGGTGTGAAAATCCCCTATGAACTTGGTTTGCTTGGGCACTCAGATGCGGATGTTCTAATTCACGCGATCATGGATTCGCTTTTAGGGGCCTTGGCCTTAGGAGATATAGGAACCCATTTTCCGGATCATGACCCTCGCTACCGTGGAATTTCGAGTCTCGCTTTATTGGAGCAGGTCATGGAACTCATTGAAGCGCAGGGGTATCGCGTCGGAAATATTGATAGTATCATTGTGGCAGAACGTCCTAAACTTGCCTCGTATATTCCGCAGATGCGCTCGAATCTTACGCGGGCTATGCAGATGGATGAATCAAGTGTATCAGTGAAAGCGACAACAACTGAACGCTTGGGATTTGAAGGCCGGGGAGAAGGAATCGGTGCCCAAGCAATTGTAAACTTAGAAAAGATTGGAGGATAATTTATGGGAATTCGCGTTCGGTTTGCACCCAGTCCGACAGGTCCACTTCATATCGGGGGGGCAAGATCCGCTTTATTTAACTATCTATGGGCTCGCAGAAACAAGGGAACATTTATTGTTCGGAGTGAGGACACCGATTTAGAACGTTCCAGCCGAGAATCAGAACATAATATTTTGGAAGCCTTGCGTTGGTTAAATATTCAGTGGGACGAGGGGATCGAGGTCGGAGGAGAACATGGTCCTTACCGCCAAACGGATCGTTTAGCGCTTTATCAAGACTATACTAATAAGCTATTGAACAGTGGACACGCTTACTATTGCTACTGTACGGAAGAAGAGCTAGAACAGGAAAGGCAGGCCTTAATTGCCAAGGGGGAAACCCCTCGTTATTTGGGCAAGTGTCGGCATTTGACTTCGGAGCAACGGGCAGTTTTGGAAACAGAAGCTCGTAAACCTGTTGTGCGTTTCCGTGTGCCGGAAGGGCAAGCCATCCATATTGAGGATCAGGTTCGTGGGGATGTTGTTTTTGAGAGCGATGGAATTGGGGACTATGTAATCGTCAAATCGGACGGGATACCCACCTATAATTTTGCAGTCGTGGTTGATGATACTACTATGAATATTACGCATGTTATTCGCGGGGAGGAGCATCTGTCCAATACACCACGTCAAGTTTTGATTTATCAAGCGTTAGGATTATCAGCGCCTACATTTGCCCATATTTCCCTCATACTTAATACAGAAGGTGGAAAAATGAGCAAGCGGGATGGAGATACCGCGGTCATGGACTATCAAAAAAAGGGGTATCTTCCAGAAGCAATCGTCAACTTCATTGCCCTCCTTGGGTGGGCACCGTCCGGAGAAGAAGAGTTTTATACCCTAGATGAATTAGCAGAGGTTTTTTCATTGGATCGTGTTTCTAAGAGCCCAGCTGTTTTCGATATCCAGAAGTTAAATTACATTAACGCTCATTATATTAAAGAAGCCAGCCTTGAACGCTTGGCTGAACTTGCCTTGCCCCATGTGCAGGAAATGGGCATTCTCCCTCCAGGGGAGCGGTCTGCCGAACAACAACAATGGTTTATTAGTTTTATTGAAGCGATCTTTGAGAAAATAGCCTATCTGGCAGAAGTAAAAGATTTTATTCATTATTTCTATGGCGGTGTGCCCTTGAAGCCAGAAGGGGAAGCCCTGGAGGTCTTGAGAGGAGAACAAGTACCAGCTGTTTTGGCATTATTCAGGGAAAAAATACGGGAAGATGAACTGTTATCTGGAACTACGGTTAAAGTCCTCTTAAAACAAATGACGAAAGAGTTAAAACTTGGAGGCAAATTTGTCTACATGCCAGTGCGGGTGGCCTTAACGGGGCAAATGCATGGACCGGAACTTTATGACGTCATCCCGTTGTTAGGTCGCGAGAATGTCCTGGAACGGCTTGAAGTTACCGAAAAACGTTATTTAAAATAGGGCCACGATGCAAACGGGGACGGTTCTTTGTTGCATTTGCAAATGCAACAAAGAACCGTCCCCGTTTGCATATATCGCGCTGGGTTTGCATATCCGATTTTTCTTAATTGACAGTGATTTGATACTGCCCTATAATTAAAGCAAAATATACACGGGAGTTTATAATTTAATATAAATTTGGCGATGATGAGAAAGAGTACAAAGAGGAACTGCAACGAGCGAGGATGGGGTAGTGGAAGCCATCGGCAGGGAACTTTTGGAAGTGCGTCTCAGAGTTGATGGGCAGAAATCACAAAGTATGCCAATCCGTAACGACTGCGATAAAGTCATAAGCTGGAACGACATGTTCGTTCAAACAGAGTGGGACCGCGGAATCTTTCGTCTCTGGACGAAGGGTTCTGCTTTTTGTGTTTATTTAAGGGTTTTATGGACAATATTAGGGAGAGGAAGGGGTGGGCTAAAGATGTTTCGACAGATTCGCAGGGATATCCGAGTTATCTTTGAAAGAGATCCTGCAGCGAAAAGCATTTGGGAAGTCATATTATGTTATCCTGGGTTTCATGCGGTTCTTTTGCACAGAACGGCACACTGGTTGTATCAACATAAGCTGGTGCTCTTACCGCGCCTGCTTTCCCAGCTCTCCAGATTTCTTACTGGAATTGAAATCCATCCAGGCGCAAAAATAGGGCAAGGGTTTTTTATTGATCATGGGACAGGTGTGGTCATAGGCGAAACGGCTGAGGTCGGGGATAATGTTACCTTATATCAAGGAGTTACGTTAGGCGGGACTGGCAAAGAAAAAGGCAAGAGGCACCCGACCATCGGTAATAACGTAGTGATTGGAGCCGGAGCGAAAGTTTTAGGTTCTTTTAAGGTCGGGGATAATGTAAAAATCGGGGCAGGGTCAGTTGTCAATAAACCGGTCCCCAGTGATACAACTGTGGTAGGGGTTCCGGGGCGGATTGTGCTTCACCACGGGGTTCCGATCAAAGACCCTGATCTAAGGCATGATGAACTTCCGGATCCGATCAATGAGATGTTAAAATGCTTGATGCAGCGTGTGGAACATTTGGAACAACGCCTAAACGAAGAGGAGAGTCGATACAATGTCTTTGAAATTATTCAACACCATGACCCGTCAAAAGGAAGCGTTTCAACCCCGGGAGAGCGGGAAGGTAGCGATGTACGTTTGCGGTCCGACGACCTATAACTATTTCCATGCGGGGAATGGGCGGATGTTTGTCGTATTTGACATGATTAGGCGCTATTTTATGTATAAAGGGTATGATGTCCGTTATGTCCAGAATTTTACGGATGTGGATGACAAAATCATACAACGGGGGAAAGTAGAGGAGATGGACCCTTTAGCCTTGGGCCAAAAATACATTGACGAATATTTTAAAGACGCCGAAGCATTAAACCTTCTGCCTGCTACTATACACCCTAAGGCTACAGAGCATATTACGGAGATGATTGAGATCATTAAGGAGCTTGTGAGTACTGGGTTAGCCTATGAAGTGGATGGAGATGTTTACTTTGCGGTAGACAAATTTCCGAACTATGGGAAATTATCGGGCAGAACTTTAGAAGACATGAAAGCCGGCGCAAGGGTTGAGGTGGACGAACGCAAACATTTTCCAATGGATTTTGCACTCTGGAAAAAGGCCAAACCTGAAGAACCATCCTGGGAAAGCCCCTGGGGAAAGGGACGTCCAGGTTGGCATATAGAATGTACCGCCATGTCCTTGAAATATCTGGGGGCAGGATTTGATATTCACGGAGGAGGGGAAGACCTCGTTTTCCCACATCATGAGAACGAGATTGCCCAAACGGAAGGGTATCTCAATGGGCAGACCTTTGCTCATTATTGGATGCATAATGCTTTTCTGACAATTAATCAGGAAAAAATGTCGAAGTCTTTGGGCAATTTCTTTACAATTAGAGAATTACTCTCGAATTTCTCGGGACAAGTCATTCGTTTTTATTTACTGGGGACTCATTATCGTAATCCACTGGATTTTAATGATCAAAACTTAGTTATGGCCCAAAAGGGGTTGGAACGGTTGCAGACCAGTATTCGTTTGGCCCAAGAAGCGCTGGAGAGAGAGGGTTCTGCCACAGACGAACGGATCGAGACAGAATTGCTTAAGGCCGCTAAAGAGGCGCGCGAAGCGTTTGAAAAAGCCATGGATGATGATTTTAATTCAGCTCTGGCTTATGCTGCGCTTTTTGAATTAGCCAAAACAATAAATGGGTATGTCCAGGAAAGCCCTGCTCCTTCAGAAGCGTTGGCGGAAGCCCGCAAAACCCTTTTAGAACTTGCAGGAGTGCTCGGAATTGACCTCCTTCATTCGGATCAAGTTCCTGCCGCGAACGATGAAATGCTTAAGCAAGTTATGGAGGTCGTTTTACAGATCCGTTCACGGTCGCGCCAGAAGAAAGATTGGGAAATGGCAGATTTTATTCGTGATGCGCTAAAAGATAAAGGCATCATTATTGAAGATACCCCACAAGGTGCGAGGTGGCAAATCAAGAAGGAATTAACGAGTAGCTGAAAGGAAGAACGCATGCGAAATTGGCAGGAGATGAACGCCTTAACTTTAGCTTATTTGGGAGACGCGGTCTATGAACTTTGGGTGCGTACACATCTGCTGGAGTTGGGGCATGAAAAAGTCCAGGAACTTCACAAACAAGCAATCGGCTATGTTCGTGCTGGTACCCAGGCCCAACTTTTACGCGCTCTTTTGCCGGAGCTTGACGAGATTGAACAGCAGATCGTGGCGCGGGGGCGAAATACCAAAGGGGGGCATCCCAAGAATGTAGATGTTGTGACCTATCGTCATGCCACGGCGTTTGAAAGTTTAGTAGGCTATTGGCACTTGAATGGTCGAATCGAGCGCATGCAATGGGCGTTCAATAAAGTAGATGACCTGCTTCAAGAAGGGTCGATGAAAGATGCCGGTAATGTGCCTAAAGAGGAGTGAGAGAACTATTACGATGCGAGTGGATCTTATTCAGCACACCCCTGATCCGGAAAAAGTAGTAGCCGCCGCTGCCCGCTTATGCTATTCAGCAGACGCGGTACCCGATCTATTGCTGCATTTAGACGATGAGTTGGTGGCGAGCTTCGTCCGTAAATTACGAGAGATGGGCCATCTTTCCACTTTCGAGCATGTAAGTTTTCAGTTTTCTATTGATGGTGTCTCGCGTGCCTTATCTCACCAACTTGTGCGTCACCGAATCGCGAGTTATTCTCAACGTTCCCAGCGCTATGTCGAAGAAAAAGGGTTTGCATTTGTCATTCCACCGAGTGTGAAGCAAAACCCAGAGGCGTTAGAACGTTTTGAAATGGTTATGGCTCGCCTCCAAGAAGACTATCAGGAACTCTTGATTTGTGTGCCTGCAGAGGATGCCCGTTATGTTTTACCGAATGCCTGCACTACCTCTCTGCTGGCCACGTTTAATGCCCGATCATTACTGAACTTTTTCGAGCATCGTACTTGTCTAAGGGCTCAGTGGGAAATCCGTTCCTTAGCAGAAAAGATGTTGGAGTTGGTACGGGTTGTCGCGCCTAATCTTTTTAGCGAAGCGGGGCCGACCTGCCTAACTCAAAAAGTCTGTCATCAGGGTAAATATAGTTGTGGAAGATTGAAATCCCTTGAAGGAAAGAAGTGAACTACTTGAACGAGGAAATGGTTTATGGGAAAAACCCTGTTTTAGAGCTTCTGAAAAGCGGCAATCCCGTTAACAAAGTGCTCTTTCTAGCGGAAGCTCCGAGTGGACGGAACCAAGAAATCCTTTCGTTATTGCATGAGAGGAGCATCCCTTATCAATTCGTGGATCGTCAGACCCTTGACCGCTTAACGGATCGAGAGCGGCATCAGGGAATGCTTGCTTATATAGCGGCTAGAGAATATGCCAGTATCGATGACATTCTCGCCCTGGCTGAAGAGCGGCAAGAGGAGCCCTTTATCTTAATGCTGGATGAAATCGAAGACCCGCATAATTTGGGAGCGCTGTTGAGGACGGTGGATGCTGTCGGAGCCCATGGAGTCATAATTCCAAAACGGAGAAGCGTTGCCCTGACAGGTACAGTAGCCAAAACATCTGCCGGGGCGGTTGAACATGTGCGTGTTGCGCGCGTGAGTAATCTGGTTCAGACGTTGCAGGAACTGAAGAAGAGAGGGTGCTGGGTATCTGGAGCTGAAGCAGGAGGGCAAGAAGCCTTTAAAGCGGATCTCACAGGTGCTCGTGTAATTGTAATCGGTAGCGAAGGGAAGGGTATAAGTCGTTTGCTGCGCGAAAATTGCGACGAGATTGTCAGCTTGCCTATGAAGGGAAAAGTCACTTCATTAAACGCTAGCGTCGCAGGGTCGGTTATGCTTTATGAAGTTCTTAGACAGAGAAGCGACAGAACAACCAAAACTTCGCCTTGACGCTTTTCTTTAGGGTCGAGTATAATGAGAATGTTCTCGTGGACAAGGGCGAGGCGAGATTTCGTCTTCTTCATGACGACATTGTAGGGGGGATCAACTTGACTCTTCAAGCCCAACCAGAACTACCGGAGTGCGAAATCATCGACGTTATCGTGGATGAAGAGGTGGTTGAGTTTGCAAAGGAAGGCGACGCTACGGCACTGGAGTACCTAATCAACAAATATAAAAACTTTGTTAGAGCCAAAGCGCGTTCATACTTTCTTATTGGAGCAGATCGTGAAGATATAATCCAAGAGGGTATGATCGGACTTTATAAGGCCATCAGGGACTTTCGAGGCGACAAACTTTCTTCCTTTCGAGCTTTTGCCGAATTATGTATCACGCGTCAGATTATTACTGCGATCAAAACAGCAACCCGGCAGAAACACATTCCCCTAAACTCGTATGTTTCTCTAAACAAGCCCATCTATGACGAGGATTCTGATCGGACCCTTCTGGATGTAATTTCAGGAACTCGAATTACGGACCCGGAAGAACTTATCATTAGTCGAGAAGAATTTGACGACATCGAGGAGAAAATGGGTGAAATCCTCAGCTCTTTGGAGTGGAAAGTACTGATGTCTTATTTGGAGGGGAAATCCTATCAGGAGATTGCAGTGGACTTGAAGAGACATGTAAAATCGATTGATAACGCGTTGCAGAGGGTCAAACGGAAGCTCGAACGCTATCTAGAGCGCCGAGATGGTTAATTTTACATATGCCTACTCAAATAAAAAGCTTGCATTACGAAGTAAGAAGTGGTAGTCTAAATAAGTGCCTAGGGATAAAGTGTTGATCAAGGTACAGATTAAATGCCGACGTAGCTCAATTGGTAGAGCAGCTGATTTGTAATCAGCAGGTTGCGGGTTCGAGTCCCATCGTTGGCTCCATTTAAGTAGTGGAGATGGCAGTTTAAACTTAGCTAGGTCTACTTAAGGGCATACTAATTCATGAACAGTCGGACGAGTGCTTAAACATCACTTGGAACAACTGAATCATGCATCATCGCGGGGTGGAGCAGTGGTAGCTCGTCGGGCTCATAACCCGAAGGTCGTCGGTTCAAATCCGGCCCCCGCAACCAAGTCCTATTAGACAGCAACGCTGTCTTTTTTGTTATAAGACATTTTTCTTGACAGAGAAATCTTCTTATGATAAAGTGTCCTGAGTAATGTATTGAAATACAGCGTCCTACCGTTGTCCGGGAGGTGTTCGTGAATGCGTGTTGGCATTATTTTAGCGTGTACGGATTGCAAGCACCGTAACTATGCTACAATAAAAAATAAGAAAAATAACCCCGATCGTTTGGAAGCTCAAAAGTTTTGCAAGTTTTGCAAAAGTCATACTCTTCATAAGGAAACTAAGTAATTTTTTTTTGTACTGGATTAGATTGTACGCCAGGAAGCGTTGTCACAATATCGATGACATCGATGTCGTGTAAGGAAGTGAAGTGATGGGCGCGTTGAAGAAACCGGCCAATACTCAGCGACAGACGGAAAAGGCAGCGGAGTATTTCCGCGGGGTTTTGAGCGAGTTAAAGAAAGTTCATTGGCCAAGCCGTAGGCAGTTGCTCACCTATACAGGGGTTGTGTTTTTTGCGGTGGCAATTGTATCCATTCTGATGTGGATTGTTGATAGCGGTTTAAGTGTGGCCTTGACCAAGCTGCTGCCCTAACCTAAGAAAGTTTCTAAGGCAGCGTCTGAGGAGGTCCCCGAGAAATGGCAAAAGACTGGTATGTTATTCACACGTATTCTGGATATGAGAACAAAGTGAAGATGAATCTTGAAAAACGAGTCGAGTCCATGAACATGGAAGAAAAGATTTTTCGCGTGCTTGTGCCGATGGAAGACGAAATCGAGTTCAAGAATGGGAAAGAGAAAGTCACCAAGCGCAAGGTTTATCCAGGCTATGTACTCGTGGAGATGGAAATGACCGACGACTCGTGGTATGTCGTGCGTAACACGCCTGGGGTAACTGGGTTTGTTGGAACTGGAACGAAACCAATTCCTTTACTGGATCAAGAAGTTGTTAAAATTTTACAACAAATGGGAATGGATGAAGTCCACACACGGATCGATTTTGAGATTGATCAGAATGTTCAGGTTATTGTTGGCCCGTTTAAGGATTTTGTAGGCGTAGTTCGCGAAATTCTCGCCGACAAAGGCAAGTTGCGGGTTGAGGTGTCTATGTTTGGCAGAGAGACGCCAGTTGAATTGGATTTTGCCCAGGTTCAAAAACTCGATTAGAAGTAGAGATTATCCTAACAAGGAGGTGTAATGACAATGGCAAAAAAAGTAATTGGTTTAGTGAAATTAGCGATTACGGCGGGGAAAGCCACACCGGCACCTCCGGTTGGCCCGGCTCTGGGTCAACATGGGGTCAACATTATGGCCTTCTGCAAAGAATACAACGAGCGCACAAAGGATCAAGCGGGACTTATCATTCCGGTTGAAATCACTGTCTATGAAGATCGCTCCTTTACCTTTATCACCAAAACTCCGCCGGCTGCGGTGTTGCTTAAGAAAGCAGCAAACATTACTTCAGGCTCCGCCGAGCCGAATCGCAAAAAAGTTGCGAGTGTCCCTAAATCAAAGGTGCGCGAGATCGCGGACATTAAGATGAAAGACTTGAATGCAGCGAGTGTTGAAGCTGCGATGCGCATGGTTGAAGGTACAGCGCGGAGTATGGGCATTGATATCGTCGAAGGTTAAAATAAGTTGTGGGAGGGCTAAGTCCCGCATTACCACAAGGAGGTTAATAGAATGGCTAAAGTAGGTAAAAAATATCAAGAGGCTGTAAAATCTTTTGATCGCAATGCGTTCCATGAACCCACAGAGGCATTTGCAATTGTCAAAACTAACGCCAAAGCAAAGTTTGATGAAACCGTTGAAGTTGCTATTAAACTGGGCATTGACACCCGTCATGCAGACCAACAAATTCGCGGCGCTATTGTGTTGCCGAACGGTACGGGCAAAACCCGTTCAGTCTTGGTATTTGCTAAAGGGGATAAGGCCAAGGAAGCAGAATTGGCTGGTGCAGACTTTGTCGGCGCGGAAGACATGATTGCGAAGATTGAGCAAGGTTGGTTTGGTTTTGAAGTGGTTGTTGCAACTCCAGACATGATGGGGATGGTTGGTAAACTAGGTCGTGTTCTCGGACCTAAAGGTCTTATGCCAAACCCGAAAACTGGAACAGTCACCCTCGATGTAGCTCGTGCGATCAAAGAAATCAAAGCTGGTAAGATTGAATACCGTGCGGAAAAGGCTGGTATCATCCATGCACCAATCGGTAAAGCCTCGTTTAGTACGGACCAGCTGTTAGAGAACTATCGTGTGTTAGCTGAGGTCTTGGTTAAAGCTAAGCCTGCGGCCGCGAAGGGTCAATACATCCGAAGCATTACGGTTTCCTCAACCATGGGACCTGGCGTGCGTATTAACCCTGCCAAAGCTCTGTAAAGAGAGTAGCTCTTGACAGCATCCTGTAAATGGGATAGACTTACCACAACTTAATGAAGTCCGCTGTAGAAAGCAGGTGCCGCAAGGCTTAATGTCCTGCCGAGGTTGGAAGATGCGCCGATAGATATTTCTTTGGCATTCTAAACCTCTGCAGACGCGGAGGTTTTTTGCTGAGTTTATCTGAAGGAAGGAGGTACACAGAATGCCTAATATGGAAGAAAAAGGTCAAGTAGTCTCGGAAATTAAAGAAAAGTTCCAACAAGCTTCGGGGATTGTCATAGCTGACTACCGTGGTTTGACAGTGGCTCAAGTGACGCAATTACGTACCAAATTGCGCGAAGCTGGAGTGGAGTATCGAGTTATGAAAAATACACTCGTAAGTCGCGCAGCCAATGAAGTAGGGGTAGAAGGCCTTGATTCGTATCTTAAAGGCCCGACAGCACTCGCTTTTAGTGCAGACCCAGTCGCTCCAGCCAAAGTTTTAATGGAGTTTGCGAAAGTAAATAAACTTAAAACCTTTAAAATAAAGGCTGGGGTTCTGGACGGGAAGGTAATTGACGCTGAGGGAGTTAAAGCTCTGGCTGAACTTCCTTCACGCGAAGTTCTCCTTGCTATGGTCCTACGTGGCATGCAGGCACCACTTACTGGTATGGCCAACGTCCTTCAAGGACCGATTCGCAAAATGGGATACGCCTTGGAAGAGTTGCGTAAACTCAAAGCGGCTCAATAATTTGAAGAATCTTCTGAAGCAGAAAGCATTCATATTTTAAGGGGGAAATTAAAATGTCTAAAGTAAATGAAATTCTCGAAACAGTTAAAGGGTTAACAGTTCTCGAACTATCCGAACTCGTTAAGGCGTTCGAAGTAGAATTTGGTGTAAGCGCAGCTGCTCCAGTAGCTGTTGCAGGAGTAGCTGCTGCTGCTGTTGCTGAAGAAGTAGAAGAAAAGACAGAATTTGATGTCATGCTCATGAATTGCGGAGCTTCTAAAATCGCGGTTATCAAAGTCGTTCGTGAAGCAACAGGTTTAGGTCTGAAAGAAGCTAAAGATCTCGTAGATAATGCGCCTAAGGCAGTCAAAGAAAAAATTACCAAAGACGAAGCTGAGGCTTTGAAAGCTAAATTAGTAGAAGCAGGCGCAACCGTCGAAGTTAAATAGGTATAAGTAAGAAAATAAGACTCACTTTATGATTTTTCTGAATGTGCCTGAGTTTCAAGAAAAAAAGGTACTCTCTCGAAGAGGGTACCTTTTTAATTTATGTCGGAAGAGACGCATGCGGTTAATTACATAAACTATAAAATGATCCTTGACATGGTATTAGTATTTTGGTATAATTTATGAATGTTACCATGACCTCTTGGGATTATTGCTTAATAAGTCCATGGTATGGTAATAATTTGTAAACAATGGAAATATTTTGTGTTTATTTGGATGATAAGGAGATATTATCTTGAAATCATCATACTAAACGGAACACCATAAACAGTTAAAGCGAGGTTCTATTAAAAGGCCTTGCTTTTGGCTGTATATGTCAATATATAATGCCTCACTGAGAGGAAACCGTACTGAGGGGTGAAATGCAAATGTTCTATCCTGTTAAGGTTGGGACACGGGAGCGCTGGAGCTACTCCAGGATCCGGGAAGTCCTCGACATGCCGAATTTGATTGAAATTCAGCAGAACTCCTATCGTTGGTTTCTTGATGAAGGGTTACGCGATATGTTTCGCGATATCTCCCCGATTCAAGATTTCACGGGCAATCTCGTTTTGGAATTTATTGATTATAGCTTAGGGGAGGCTAAATACCAGGTAGAGGAGTGTAAAGAGCGTGATGTCACATTCGCTGCGCCTCTACGCGTAAAAGTACGCCTGATTAACAAGGAAACTGGAGAGGTAAAGGAACAGGAAGTCTTTATGGGGGATTTCCCACTGATGACAGACAAAGGTACGTTTATCATTAACGGTGCCGAACGTGTTATCGTGAGCCAACTTGTACGCTCGCCAGGAGTCTATTATTCAGAACAAATTGATGCGAGTGGTAAGAAACTCTTTGGGGCTACAGTTATTCCGAATCGTGGAGCTTGGTTGGAATTCGAATCGGATGTGAACGATAATATCTTTGTAAGGGTAGATCGAACACGAAAATTGCCGGGCACCGTTCTTATTCGTGCTTTGGGATATGCTAGTAACGGCCAGATCATGGAGCTGTTTAACGATAATGAATATATTCGTGCTACTTTAGAAAGAGACAACTCTGAGTCAACCGAAGAAGCTTTAGTGGAAATCTACAAACGGTTGAGACCTGGGGAGCCCCCAACAGTCGACAGTGCTCGTTCATTGTTGGAAGCACTGTTTTTTGATGCTAAACGCTATGATCTAGCTAAGGTGGGTCGTTACAAACTCAATAAGAAACTTGTGGATTTTCAAGATCCTGACAACATGCCTCCGATGGAGGTTCGACATTTGACCCGCGGAGATATCGTGGCCAGTGTTAAACGGTTGCTCTCCTTAATGGACGGACAGGGACATAAAGATGATATCGACCATTTAGGGAATCGTCGCTTGCGTTCTGTTGGAGAACTTCTTCAGAATCAATTCCGGATTGGATTGTCCCGTATGGAACGCGTAGTTCGTGAGCGGATGACGATTCAAGATGTTGAAGTGATTACGCCACAAGTATTAATCAATATCCGACCGGTCGTAGCAGCCATCAAAGAGTTTTTTGGTAGCAGTCAGTTATCTCAATTTATGGATCAAACAAATCCATTGGCCGAGTTAACTCATAAGCGCCGTTTGAGCGCTTTGGGACCTGGCGGATTGAGCAGGGAACGCGCAGGTTTTGAAGTGCGGGACGTTCACCATTCTCACTATGGAAGGATGTGTCCAGTAGAGACGCCAGAAGGTCCGAACATCGGGCTGATTGGTTCTTTGGCGACTTTTGGACGTATTAATCCTTTTGGGTTCATTGAAGCTCCTTACCGCATGGTGGATAAAGAGAATGGTAGAGTTACAGAGCAAATCCATTACTTAACCGCTGACGAAGAAGAAAAATATGTTGTGGCTCAGGCGAATGCGCCCCTAGATGAGAATTTTAATTTCGTCGGGGATAAAATTGATGGTCGCCATGGCCCGGATTTTGTTCATGTGTCGCCCAGTCAAGTTGACTACATGGACGTATCCCCCAAGCAAATGGTATCCATCGCCACGGCGCTTATCCCATTTCTTGAACATGATGATGCGAATCGGGCCCTAATGGGATCAAACATGCAACGTCAGGCAGTGCCGCTCTTGCGTACGGATTCCCCTTACGTTGGGACAGGGATGGAGTACAAGACCGCTAAGGACTCTGGTGTTTGTGCGATCACTAAACAAGCTGGAGTTGTGGAGCGAGCGACCGCAGACGAAATCATTGTTCTTCATGATGATGGGACAACGGAAAAACATAAGCTCCTTAAATACTCGCGTTCCAACCAAGGGACCTGTATCAATCAGAGACCTATTGTCATGAAAGGGGAACGGGTTGAAGCAAGCCAAATTATTGCAGATGGTCCGTCGACTGACCATGGAGAACTTGCTCTGGGACGCAATGTACTGGTGGCTTTCATGACTTGGGAAGGGTATAACTATGAGGATGCGATCCTGATTAGCGAAAAGCTTCTTCGGGAAGATTATTATACATCCATTCATATTGAAGAGTATGAATCGGATGCTCGCGACACGAAGCTAGGTCCGGAAGAGATTACTCGAGACATTCCCAACGTTGGAGAAGATGTTTTGAAAGACCTTGATGAGCGTGGAATTATCCGCATCGGAGCAGAAGTCCGCCCGGGAGATATTCTGGTTGGAAAAGTAACCCCCAAAGGTGAGACGGAGCTCACGGCAGAAGAACGTCTCCTCCGTGCGATTTTCGGAGAGAAGGCGCGTGAGGTCCGTGATACTTCCTTACGTGTACCTCACGGCGAAGCCGGGAAAATTGTGGATGTAAAGGTTTTCACACGTGAAAACGGAGATGAATTGTCTCCCGGTGTAAATCAACTCGTTCGTGTATACATCGCCCAAAAGAGAAAGATTTCTGTGGGAGACAAGGTGGCGGGTCGCCACGGGAACAAAGGGGTTATATCGCGAATCATGCGTCAAGAAGATATGCCCTTTCTGCCAGATGGCACCCCTGTTGAAATCGTTCTCAATCCTTTGGGAGTGCCATCTCGAATGAATATCGGTCAGGTTCTGGAAACACATTTGGGCAGGGCAGCTAAGGCCTTGGGGATTCGCATTGCAACCCCAGTCTTTGACGGTGCGACAGAAGATGATATTTTTGAGACCTTGGAGAAAGCCGGCCTTCCAGCTGATGGTAAGACCATGTTGTATGACGGACGTACAGGAGACCCGTTTGACAGTAAGATTACAGTCGGTTACATGTATGTGCTTAAGCTTCATCATTTGGTCGACGATAAGATCCATGCCCGTTCGACGGGTCCTTACTCGCTAGTGACGCAGCAACCGTTGGGCGGTAAAGCACAATTCGGAGGCCAACGTTTCGGGGAAATGGAAGTATGGGCGTTGGAAGCGTATGGTGCTGCTTATACCTTGCAAGAGATTTTAACGGTAAAATCAGACGATGTTGTTGGTCGAGTAAAGACGTACGAAGCGATCGTCAAAGGTGAGAATATTCCTGAACCAGGAATTCCCGAATCATTTAAGGTATTGATCAAAGAAATGCAGAGTTTGGGGCTCGATGTGAGAGTCTTATCAGCCGATGATCGAGAAATTGCGATTCATGATACCGATGAGGATATTACGGAGACGGCAAAGGAACTCGGCATTGATCTACATGAGGAACTCCCACCGCCGGCAACTCGCATAGTTGCTACAAAGGATGAAGATGAACTCATTATCGATGAGGATGAACTCATCGCCGACGAAGATGAACTTATTATTGATGAGGATGAGTCGCTTGATGAGTTAAATGAGGGAGTCCTTGAGGAAGAAGATATAGATCTTGGCGATCTCAAATAGTCCCCGGACGAAAGGAGCGATAAGGATTGCTAGACGTCAATAACTTCGACCGCATGCGTATCGGCTTAGCTTCACCGGATATGATTCGTGAGTGGTCATTTGGAGAGGTAAAGAAGCCTGAAACCATAAACTATCGGACCTTAAAGCCGGAACGTGAAGGTTTGTTTTGTGAAAAAATCTTTGGTCCGACTCGGGACTGGGAATGTCACTGCGGAAAGTATAAACGTGTCCGGTATAAAGGAATCGTATGTGACCGTTGTGGAGTCGAAGTGACCCGTTCTAAAGTTCGTCGAGAACGGATGGGGCACATTGTACTCGCTGCTCCGGTTTCTCATATTTGGTATTTTAAAGGGATCCCAAGTCGCATGGGTTTACTTTTGGACATGTCCCCTCGCGCTTTGGAGAAAGTTCTATATTTTGTCTCCTATATTGTGACTGAGTCCGGAGATACGTCTCTGATGAAGAAACAACTTTTGACGGAAACAGAATACAGAGAATATCGTGACAAGTATGGTGATCGTTTCCAGGCTGCCATGGGAGCAGAAGCGGTTAAACAACTGCTTGGAGAGATGGATTTAGACAAACTTAATGACGAACTTCGGGTAGAGTTAAAAGAAGTATCTGGACAACGAAAAATACGTGCGATCCGACGTCTCGAAGTTGTTGAAGCCTTCAAAACGTCTGGAAATCGCCCAGAGTGGATGATCATGGATGTGGTTCCTGTGATTCCGCCTGAATTGCGGCCGATGGTTCAATTGGATGGCGGTCGGTTCGCTACCTCGGATCTTAATGATCTCTATCGACGCGTCATCAATCGTAATAATCGTCTGAAGCGCCTTTTGGATCTAGGTGCACCAGACATTATTGTCAGAAACGAAAAGCGGATGCTACAAGAAGCGGTTGACGCCTTGATTGACAACGGCCGCCGTGGACGTCCTGTGACTGGTCCTGGTAATCGCCCACTTAAATCCTTGAGCGATATGTTAAAGGGAAAACAAGGACGCTTTCGACAGAACCTTTTGGGAAAACGTGTAGATTATTCTGGACGGTCGGTTATTGTTGTCGGACCAAATCTCAAGCTTCATCAGTGCGGCCTTCCCAAAGAAATGGCCTTAGAACTTTTTAAACCGTTTGTGATGAAAAAACTTGTGCAAGATGGTCATGCCCACAATATTAAAAGCGCGAAACGTATGGTTGAAAGAGTGCGCCCTGAGGTGTGGGATGTCCTCGAGGAAGTTATCTCCGATCATCCAGTGCTACTGAATCGTGCCCCAACTCTTCATCGTTTAGGAATTCAAGCATTTGAACCAATTTTAGTTGAAGGCCGTGCCTTACAGATCCATCCCTTAGTGTGTACGGCTTACAACGCAGACTTTGACGGTGACCAAATGGCGGTTCACGTTCCCTTGTCTGCTGAGGCTCAGTCTGAAGCGAGATTACTGATGTTGGCGTCTCATAATATCCTGAACCCTAAAGACGGTCGGCCAGTGCAAACTCCGACCCAAGACATGGTGTTAGGATCCTACTATTTAACTATGGATCGCCCAGGTGCTTTTGGAGAAGGAAAAATATTTAAAGATTATGATGAGGCTGTCTTGGCCTACGATTCAAAAGTAGTTCACTTGCAGGCTGCTATAAAAGTTCGTCGTGACGGGAAACTCTTAGAGACAACGGTTGGCCGATTAATCTTCAATTCCGTCATTCCTCCTGAAGTTGGCTACTTCAACGAAGTAATAGGCAAAAAGGGCCTTGGAGACATTGTAGCCAAAACCTATCGCAAGTGTGGTTATGAAGCAACGGCCTCGTTGCTGGACGGACTGAAGAGTCAAGGGTTTAAATTCTCTACTCGGGCGGGAATGACCGTCGGTTTGACGGATATTACGGTTCCGAAGGAGAAGACGGAAATTCTTGCTAAGGCAGACATCGCGGTCGCTAAAACAGAGCAACAATATCGACGTGGTTTGATTACGGATGAAGAGCGTTACAACCTGGTCATTGATACTTGGGCGAAGGCGACAAAAACGGTTACCCAAGCGTTGATGGATACCCTCGATCAGTTTAACCCAGTGTATATGATGGCAACGTCAGGCGCCCGAGGTAATATTCAACAATTGAGACAATTAGCAGGGATGCGGGGACTCATGGCAGATCCCTCTGGACGAACAATTGAGTTGCCTATCAAAGCCAATTTCCGCGAAGGGCTGACCGTCTTGGAGTACTTTATTTCCTCCCACGGTGCACGGAAAGGTCTGGCAGATACTGCATTGCGAACAGCTGACTCCGGTTATCTGACCCGTCGGTTAGTGGATGTATCTCAAGATGTAATTGTGCGTGAAGAAGACTGCGGTACATTAGTCGGTATTATGGTGGAAGATATTAAAGATGGTCCTGAAATTATTGAACCCTTCATTGATCGTCTAGTCGGTCGCTTTGTTCTTGAAGAGATTCAGCATCCAGAGACGGGAGAAGTACTCGCTACTCCTGAATATGAAATAACAGAGGAACAAGCTGAGGATATTGTTAAAGCCTTTGATTCGGCTATAATACGTTCAGTTCTCACCTGCAAATCACGTTATGGTGTCTGCAAGAAATGTTACGGTCGCAATCTTGCCACAGGGCGCCCGGTTGAGATGGGCGAGGCTGTGGGGATCATCGCAGCTCAATCCATCGGAGAACCTGGAACTCAGCTAACCATGCGTACCTTCCACACTGGTGGCGTGGCGGGGGATGATATAACTCAAGGTCTTCCACGGGTAGAAGAGTTGTTTGAAGCTCGTAAACCAAAAGGGCAAGCGATCATCTCGGAAGCGATTGGCAAGGTGTCGATTAGTGAAGTTAAAGGGCGGCGAGAAGTAGACCTGCTCACTGAAACCGAAGAGCACATAATCTATTCCATTCCCTATGGATCCCGCCTTTGTGTTAAAGAAGGGCAGATGGTCGAAGCTGGCGACGAGTTGACAGAAGGTAGTATTAATCCGCACGATATGTTAAAAGTCAAAGGTCCACGCGGTGTTCAGGTATATCTGGTTGGCGAAGTTCAACGGGTATATCGGCTGCAAGGGGTGGATATCAACGACAAACACATTGAAGTCATGGTCCGCCAGATGTTGCGCAAAGTAAAAATTGATGATGCCGGTGATACAAGTCTGCTCCCTGGAGGCCTCATTGATGTCTTTGATTTTCAAGACGAAAATGTACGGGCCATTGGCGAAGGTGGAGAACCTGCTGTAGCTCACCCAGTACTCTTGGGGATAACTAAAGCATCACTGGCGACGGATTCCTTTCTCTCGGCGGCTTCTTTTCAAGAGACAACCCGGGTTCTCACAGAAGCGGCCATTAAAGGAAAAGTCGATCCGTTATTAGGGTTAAAAGAAAATGTAATCATTGGTAAATTAATTCCAGCGGGAACTGGCATGTCGAGGTATCGCAATATAAAAACTTTGGAACCAAATAAGGTTGAATTATTGACACCTTAGAGTGCAAATGCTAAACTACAATAGTGTGATTAAGGAGGAAAGCATTTTGATGCTTGATGAAACCTTCAAACACGCCAAACAGAAAACTGTCGGGTTGAAACAAACCCAACGAGCTTTGGAAAAAGGGCTTGTTCGGCGTGTGTATGTAGCCAAAGATGCTGAAATGCATGTTCTTCGCCCAATTCTCGAATGGTGCCATAACCATCAGGTGGAACAAATTGAGGTTCCCACTATGAAAGAATTAGGAAAAGCATGTGGGATCGAAGTAGGCACAGCGGTAGCGGCCGTATTGGAAGACTAGTGGCCGGTAAGGATCTGTAGACCCAAACGTAGGTTTTGGAATTGCTTGCTAAATGCTGCTGCAAGCAATTCCTTGTATATCGATATGATTAGAAAGGAGGTGGAGACATGCCGACAATCAACCAACTTATCCGTAAAGGGCGCGCCACAATTGCACAAAAATCGACAGCTCCAGCTTTACAGTGGGGCTATAACTCTCTTAAACGTAAGCAATATCCATCAGGAGGTTCCCCACAAAAACGGGGAGTTTGCATCAGGGTTTATACCACAACCCCTAAAAAACCTAACTCGGCACTGCGAAAGGTTGCGCGTGTACGTTTGACTAATGGGTTTGAGATTACATCTTATATCCCAGGCATCGGACACAATTTGCAAGAACACTCCGTGGTTCTCGTCCGTGGTGGTCGTATTAAAGACCTTCCAGGCGTACGTTATCACGTTGTTCGTGGTGCTTTGGACACAACTGCTGTGCAGAAACGTGCGCAAGGACGCTCGAAATACGGTGCAAAACGTCCGAAAAAGGCCTAAATACCAAAATAATCGAAACCTTGGGAATACAATACAAAGGAGGGAAATAAATGCCACGTAAAGGATATGTTGCGAAACGCGAAGTACTGCCTGATCCGATTTACAAGAATCAGACCGTAACGAAGTTCATCAATCAGATTATGTTAGATGGTAAAAAAGGAACGGCAGAGGCTATTTGCTACAGCGCATTCAATATGATCCAAGAAAAATCCGGTAAAGATCCCGTTGAAGTCTTTGGTACAGCACTAAAAAATGTCATGCCGGTCCTAGAAGTCAAGGCTCGCCGAGTTGGCGGTGCTAATTATCAAGTTCCTATCGAAGTACGTGCAGAGCGTCGCTCGACACTAGGACTGCGCTGGCTTGTCGCACAGGCTCGAAAGCGCGGCGAGAAAACCATGCAGGAAAAGATCGCTGGAGAATTACTTGATGCCTCTAACAATACGGGTGGTTCTGTCAAGAAGAAAGAGGATATGCATAAAATGGCAGAGGCGAATAAGGCTTTTGCGCATTACAAATGGTAGTTTGATGCATACTGATTTTGACAGAAAGGGGGATTCACAGTGGCAAGAGCATTTTCACTTGAAAATACACGTAATATTGGAATCATGGCGCACATTGATGCTGGGAAAACAACGGTAACTGAACGTATTCTTTTTTACACTGGACGAGTGCATAAAATTGGTGAAGTTCATGATGGTGCGGCCACAATGGACTGGATGATCCAAGAGCAAGAGCGCGGAATTACCATTACTTCGGCAGCTACAACCTGCGAGTGGAGAAGTAATCGCGTTAACATTATCGACACACCAGGGCACGTGGACTTCACGGTTGAAGTAGAACGATCTCTTCGGGTACTTGATGGTGCAGTAGCAGTGTTCTGTTCTGTCGGCGGAGTTGAACCTCAATCAGAAACCGTCTGGCGTCAAGCGGATAAGTACAAAGTACCGCGGATTGCTTTTATTAATAAAATGGATCGGATGGGCGCTGATTTTTTCCGAGGTGTCTCAATGATAGCTGACCGTTTGGGGGCTAACCCTGTTCCAATCCAGTTACCGATCGGTGCCGAGGACAATTTTAAAGGTATCGTAGATTTAGTGACTATGACGTCTACTGTCTATACGGATGACTTAGGCACAACTGAAGTGCACAGTGCTATCCCTGAAGACTTAGTCGAATTGGCCGCCGAGTATCGTGAAAAACTGGTAGAGGCTGTCGCTGAAACGAGTGAAGAACTCATGACGAAGTATCTCGAAGGGACAGAAATGTCTGAGCAAGAAATCCGTGATGGTATACGTCGCGGAGTGATCGGGAACAAGTTCATCCCAGTTCTTTGTGGTTCAGCGTTCAAGAACAAAGGGGTACAGCCCCTGCTCGACTGTGTCGTTGATTACATGCCTTCGCCACTAGATGTGCCCCCTATTAAAGGGGTACATCCAGATACCGGAGCGGACGATCAAAGAACCGCTTCGGACACCGAACCGTTTGCCGCGTTGGCCTTTAAGATCATGTCTGACCCATTCGTGGGTAAATTGGCGTTTTTCAGGACGTATTCAGGCGTGTTAAGTGCAGGTTCTTATGTTTATAACTCAACAAAAGGCAAGAAAGAACGCATTGGACGCATGCTTCAAATGCACGCTAATCACCGTGAAGATATCCCCGAAGTACGCTCAGGGGACATTGCAGCGGCAATTGGCCTGAAAGATACCACAACAGGCGACACTTTATGTGATGAGAAGAGTCCGATCATTCTGGAAAGAATGGTGTTTCCCGAACCGGTTATCCATGTGGCTATTGAGCCTAAAACGAAAGTTGACCAGGAAAAAATGGGCGGTGCACTCTCTCGTCTCGCTGAAGAAGATCCTACTTTTAAAATGCACACTGATGTGGAAACTGGGCAAACAATTATCGGAGGAATGGGCGAGCTCCATCTTGAGATTATTGTTGACCGTTTACAACGAGAATTTAAAGTACAATGCGACGTGGGTCGTCCGCAAGTTGCTTACAAAGAAACCATTCGGAAGACTGTCAAATCCGAAGGGAAGTTTGTTCGCCAATCCGGTGGTCGTGGACAATACGGACACTGCTGGATCGAACTTACCCCACTTGAACCAGGAAGCGGCTTTGAATTCGTCAATAAAGTGGTCGGCGGAGTTATTCCGAGGGAATATATCAACCCGATTGGCGCTGGTATCCAAGAAGCCTTGCAAAATGGTATTCTGGCCGGATATCCTGTTCTTGACATACGAGCTACCGTTTATGACGGTTCTTACCACGATGTTGACTCTTCAGAAATGGCGTTTAAAATTGCCGGATCGATGGCTTTCAAGGCTGGTGCCCTCAAGGCAGATCCAGCGATCATCGAACCAGTCATGAAGGTTGAAGTAACGGTACCCGAGGAATACATGGGAGACGTCATTGGGGACATTAGTTCACGTCGCGGACGGATTGAAGGCATGGAAGCACGCAACAATACCCAGGTTGTGCGTGGATTTGTCCCACTTTCCGAGATGTTTGGCTATTCGACCGATTTGCGATCAGCCACACAAGGGCGAGGGGTCTACGTGATGCAGTTCGACCATTATGAAGAAGTGCCTAAAGGCATCGCTGAAGGCATCATTGCCAAGCGCCAAGGCGCGTAAGCGTGGTTCGAGGTTCGAGGTTCGATTATCGAGGCTTGAAATTAGAAGTTCAATCTTTGAACTTCTAAACCTCACTTAATTATAGAGATACTATTAATTTTAAAGGAGTGAAGGAAAATGGGAAAAGCGAAATACGAACGTACTAAACCACATGTTAACGTTGGAACCATTGGTCACGTCGACCATGGTAAAACCACCACAACAGCGGCAATCACCGTTGTTCTCTCTAAAGTCGGTGGCGCAGTAGCCACGGCTTTTGATCAAATTGACAAAGCTCCTGAAGAGCGCGAGCGTGGAATTACGATCTCCACGGCCCATGTTGAGTATGAGACCGCGAATCGGCACTATGCTCACGTAGATTGCCCTGGTCACGCGGACTATGTTAAAAACATGATCACTGGTGCCGCTCAAATGGATGGCGCAATTCTTGTCGTTTCTGCAGCTGATGGCCCAATGCCACAAACTCGTGAACACATCCTCTTGGCTCGCCAAGTAGGTGTTCCTACAATTGTTGTCTGGCTTAACAAACGGGACATGGTTGATGATGAGGAACTCATCGAACTCGTCGAAATGGAAATCCGCGAACTCTTAACGATGTATGAATTTGATGGCGATAATACACCTATCATTCCAGGTTCAGGTCTCAAAGCATTACAATGTGGTTGCGGAAAACGCGAATGCGAATGGTGTGGAGATATTTGGAAACTGATGGACGCTGTTGATTCCTACATTCCAACTCCGGAGCGCGACACAGACAAGCCTTTCCTGATGCCGATCGAGGATGTCTTCACGATTACTGGTCGGGGTACTGTGGCAACCGGTCGTGTTGATCGCGGCAGGGTTAAAGTCGGTGATGAAGTCGAAATCGTAGGTTTAACCACGACTTCTCGTAAGACCATTGTCACTGGGGTAGAAATGTTCCGTAAACTGCTTGATTCAGCACAAGCTGGGGATAACATCGGTGCGCTGTTGCGTGGAGTTGAGCGCAAAGACATCGAGCGCGGACAAGTTTTAGCTAAGTCTGGATCCATTAAACCACATACAAAATTTTCAGGTGAAGTTTATATCTTGAATAAAGAAGAAGGCGGACGCCATACTCCGTTTTTTCACAACTATCGTCCTCAATTCTACTTCCGTACGACGGACGTGACAGGTGTAATCACTCTCCCAGAAGGTACTGAAATGGTTATGCCAGGAGACCGCGTGACGATTGATGTTGAACTCATTACCCCAATCGCTATGGAAGAAGGACTTCGTTTTGCTATCCGCGAGGGTGGTCGCACAGTGGGTTCAGGTATTGTTGCCAAAATTAATTCCTAATTAGCGAAATAGAAACGTTTTTTTGGAGAGGAAGAGATATCTTCCTCTCCAAAAATGAAGGCCGGATAACGGAGTGCTGGATTATCGAGTTTGCTCTTATCTGGCCTCCGGCCTCCGACCTCTGAGTTCTGCTATGGCGTAAAAGGTTGCTGGACAGGTGACTCCCCTTGAACCAGGGAATTTTTACGTCCGAAAACCCCGTATAACGGGAATTATGAGGAGGTAGTATTAACTTATGAGCCAAAAAATTAGGATTCGGCTTAAAGCATTCGATCACAAAACTCTTGACCAATCTGCAGAGAAAATTGTAGAAACTGCCAAACGAACTGGTGCGCAGGTTAGCGGTCCGATTCCCCTGCCGACGGAGAAAAGCATCTATACAATTTTACGCTCTCCTCATGTTAATAAGGATTCACGAGAACAGTTTGAGATGCGCACGCATAAACGTTTGATTGATATCCTTGAGCCTACGCCTAAAACTGTCGATGCGCTGATGCGTTTAGACTTGCCAGCCGGCGTTGACATCGAGATCAAGCTATAATTATCTACATCTGCTAAATTTGCTCTCAATTCGAGTAGCAATATAGTTTCGTCTGTGATATAATGTCGTTATGTTTGTTGTGAGAAACGCCCGGTAGCGTGGAGTAGTTACCGAGGGGACGCGACAAAGAAAATAAATCGACGCTCTCGTGCTACAGAATGATCTGGCGCACTTCAAAGCGTATAGGAGGTGGCATTCGTGTCAAAAGGAATTTTAGGTAAAAAAATTGGCATGACTCAGATTTTCACGGCAGAAGGTCGTGTTGTTCCGGTCACAGTAGTTGAAGCGGGTCCTTGCCCAGTGGTGCAGAAAAAGACTGTTGCAACCGATGGCTACAACGCTATCCAAATTGGTTTCTCGATGTTGCGCGAAAGCTTAAGCAATAAGCCGAGAAAAGGACATTTCCAAAAGGCATCACTTAAACCGATGCGCTATGTTCGTGAGTTCAAGGTCAGTGACATTGATTCTTATGAAATCGGCCAAGAAGTGCAGGTAAGTCTCTTTACTGTTGGTGACAAGATTGATGTCGTTGGCAAGGCCAAAGGAAAAGGTTTTGCTGGAATGATCAAGCGTCATCACGCTAGTCGCGGACCGATGGCTCATGGATCGAAGTATCATCGCCGTACAGGTTCCCTTGGCGCGAAAGGCCCGGCTCGAGTATTTAAAGGTCGTAAGCTGCCAGGACGTATGGGCGGCCAACGTGTAACAATACAAAACCTGGAAGTTATCCGGGTTGATGCGGATAAAAACCTGATCTTGATTAAAGGGGCTGTCCCAGGAGCGAACAAATCGTTGCTCATTCTGAAGCCTTCTGTCAAGGCGAAGTAACACTGAGAAAGGAGGAATAAGCAATGCCGAAAGTTCAAGTATTAAATATGCAAGGCGCATCGGTCGGAGAAATCGAACTTAGCGAAGGTGTGTTCGGAATTACTCCGAATATCCACGTGCTTCACGCTGCAGTCGTGTCACAACTGGCTGGAGAAAGACGGGGAACGCAATCTGCGTTGTTACGCGGCGAAGTGCGCGGAGGTGGACGTAAACCATGGCGCCAAAAAGGAACCGGTCGTGCACGTTCTGGAAGTACACGTTCCCCATTGTGGAGAGGTGGCGGTGTTATATTCGCACCTAAACCACGTAAATACGGCTTCAAATTACCGAAAAAAGTTCGACGCTTGGCTTTGTATTCGGCGCTTTCTTCGAAGGTTATGGAGCAACAGCTGATTGTACTTGACAATCTGAGTATGGGTGAAGCGAAAACCCGTGAAATGGTAAAAGTACTCAAAGCTCTTAATGTTGGCAAGAAGGCTATGATCGTGATGGATGATGTGGATGAAGCGGTACAACGCTCTGCTCGTAACATTGAAGGTGTAAAAACAACGGATGTTGCTGGCATGAACGTGAGAGACTTACTTCATTACGATATTCTTGTAATGACGAAAGCAGCGGTAACAAAAACAGAGGAGGTGTTAGCGTAATGCGCGACGCACGTGATGTCCTCAAAAGTCCTGTAATCTCCGAGAAGTCGGTAGGACTTGTTGAGGAAAATAAATACTCCTTCTGGGTAAATCCAGCTGCGAACAAAATCGAAATCAGAGCAGCGGTGGAGAAAATGTTTAAAGTATCGGTCATCGAACTCCATACTATGAGTGTCAAAGGTAAAGAGAAGCGGGTTGGCAAATATGTTGGAAAAACATCAAACCGCAAAAAAGCGATTGCAACGCTTAAAGCTGGAGATAAGATCGAAAACTTCGCGGGCCTGTAAGCAGCTTGAAGCAAAGGAGGAAAATGAAATTCTATGGCATTAAAATCATTTAGACCCACATCGCCAAGTCGCCGTAATATGACGGTCTCGACTTTCGAAGAGATCACCAGAACAGAACCTGAGCGTTCTTTACTGAAGCCGTTGACTAAAAAGGCAGGTCGCAATAATGACGGGCGTTTAAGCGTGCGTCACAAAGGCGGCGGACATAAACGTATGTTTCGCGTTATTGATTTTAAACGGAATAAAGATGGAATCCCTGCTCGCGTAGCGAGCATCGAATATGATCCCAACCGCTCAGCCAATATCGCTTTATTGTACTATCAAGACGGACTTAAAACTTATATCTTAGCGCCGAATGGATTACAAGTGGATCAAATGGTTGTTTCCGGAGCGGACGCGGACATTAAGGTCGGTAATACGTTACCCCTTCAGAATATTCCAGTGGGTACTCTGCTGCACAACATTGAGATGAAACCCGGGAAAGGTGCACAAATGGTTCGCTCAGCGGGCGGATCAGCACAACTCATGGCTAAAGAAGGCTCCTATGCAACTCTCCGACTCCCTTCGGGCGAAATGCGCATGATTCGCATTGAATGTCGAGCCACGATTGGTCAAGTTGGAAATTTGGATCACGAGAACATTAACGTGGGTAAAGCCGGAAGATCACGCTGGATGGGCATCCGTCCAACAGTCCGCGGTTCAGTAATGAATCCTTGTGACCATCCACACGGTGGTGGTGAAGGACGTAACTCGATCGGTCGGAATCCATGTACACCTTGGGGAAAACCAGCTTTGGGAGCAAAAACTCGCAAGAAAAAGAATTCGTCGAATCGCTTTATTGTGAAACGACGGACTAAGTAGTCGAAAGGAGGCCCATAAATGAGCAGATCTCTGAAAAAAGGACCTTTCGCCGAACCTCGTTTGCTCAAGCGCGTAGAAGCGATGAACGAATCAGGTGAGAAGCGCGTTATTAAGACGTGGTCTAGACGCTCGACAATATTCCCGATCATGGTCGGACTTACCATAGCGGTACACGATGGTCGGAAACATGTTCCTGTCTATGTTACAGAAGACATGGTAGGGCATAAACTAGGCGAGTTTTCGCCTACCCGCACCTTTAAGGGCCATGCTGGCAGCGAAAAATCCAGCGGCTTACGTTAATTCGAGAGGAGGCTAAAAGGCATATGCAAGCAAAAGCAGTGGCAAAATATGTACGTATCTCTCCTCGTAAGGTGCGCCAAGTTGTCAATTTGATCCGTGGCAAAAAGATTAGTGATGCGTTCGCAATTCTTCAGTTTACACCGAACGGTTCCACCGATGATGTGGCAAAAGTGCTGAAGTCTGCAGTCGCAAATGCAGGACACAACTATGACATGAATGTCGACGATCTGTATGTTACTGAAATTTGTGTGGATCAAGGACCAACATTAAAACGCATCAAGCCTCGGGCCATGGGACGTGCAGACCAGATCCGGAAACGGACAAGTCACATTACTGTGGTTGTGGGCGAGAAGAAGGAGGGCTAAACCGTGGGTCAAAAGGTTAATCCCAAAGGCCTCCGCATCGGAATTATCCGGGACTGGGAAAGCCGATGGTTTGCAGACAGAAACTACCTGGAACTACTTCATGAAGACTTGAAGATCCGAGCATTTGTAAAAAATAAACTTAAACAAGCTGGATGCCCAAAAGTTGAGATTGAACGTGCGGCCAGTCGCGTTAAAGTATCGATTCATGCTGCCAAACCCGGTATCGTTATCGGCCGAGGTGGCACAGAAGTTGAAAATTTGCGTAAGCAACTTGAAGTTATTACCGGGAAACAAGTTGCTGTCAATATTGTAGAAATCAAGAAACCTGAAATGGATGCCACGTTGGTAGCTGAAAACATCGCTCTCCAACTGGAAAAACGAGTGTCCTTCCGCCGGGCTATGAAACAAACCGTGGGTCGAACAATGCGGACAGGCGCACAAGGGATTAAAATTCAATGCAGCGGTCGTCTGGCAGGAGCCGAAATTGCCCGAACTGAATGGTATCATGAAGGAAAAGTACCCCTTCACACTTTACGTGCAGATATTGACTATGGCTTTGCTGAAGCCAATACTACGTATGGCAAAATTGGTATTAAAGTTTGGATATATAAAGGTGAGGTTCTTCCCGCCAAGAAGGTCGTCGCTCAGGTGGAAGGAGGAAACTAAATGTTAGTCCCATCCAGAGTGAAACATCGAAAACAACATCGCGGTCGGATGCATGGTAAGGCTACACGAGGTAACACTATTACTTTTGGTGAATTTGGTCTTGTAGCCTTAGAATGTGGCTGGATCACGAATCGTCAGATAGAGGCCGCTCGTATCGCAATGACCCGTTTTATCAAACGTGGGGGTCAAGTTTGGATTAAAATCTTCCCAGATAAGCCGGTTACAGCTAAACCAGCTGAAACTCGTATGGGTAGTGGTAAAGGTTCACCTGAATACTGGGTTGCTGTTGTAAAACCTGGTCGTGTGATGTTTGAATTGAACGGCGTAACGGAAGAACAGGCACGTGAGGCTCTGCGCCTAGCAATGCACAAACTCCCGATCAAATGTAAGTTCGTTACCCGTGCTGATCAAGAAGGAGGTGACGCAAATGAAAACTAATGATTTCCGTGACCTAACCACCGATGAAGTTCTCAAGGAAATCGACGAGTTCAAAACAGAACTGTTTAATTTGCGTTTCCAATTGGCGACGGGTCAACTCGATAACCCGATGCGAATTCGTGAAGTCCGCAAAGGAATCGCTCGCGGTAAAACGATTCTTCGTGAGCGCGAGTTAAAGATTGAACGTGCTTAATTGAGAAAGGAGGCTTTTTAGCGTGGAAAGAGCCCAACGTAAGGTGCGGATTGGCAAGGTAGTCAGCGACAAGATGGACAAAACCATCGTTGTTTCCGTCGAGATTACTGAGCGTCACCCGGTTTATAAAAAATCGATCACTCGCACAAAAAATTATAAGGCGCATGACGAAAACAATGAAGCCCATACTGGTGATATTGTCTCGATCATGGAAACTCGTCGTTTGAGTAAAGATAAATGTTGGCGTGTGGTTAAAATACTTCAAAAATCGCTTGCTATCTAAAGTTGATATTTAGTTCGGAAGGGGGTCAATGTGAATGATCCAGGTACAAACTAGGGTTAGAGTCGGAGACAACTCAGGCGCTAAAGAACTCATGTGTATTCATGTGCTCGGCGGATCAATACGCCGTTACGCATCGATTGGAGATATTATTGTAGCTTCTGTTAAGCAAGCAACACCAGGGGGCGTTGTTAAAAAGGGAGAAGTTGTTAAGGCCGTTATTGTGCGGACACGTAAAGAAATTAAACGTCCAGACGGTTCTTATATTCGGTTTAGCGAAAACGCTGCAGTCCTCATTAAGGATGACAAAAGTCCTCGGGGCACCCGTATCTTCGGACCGGTAGCTCGTGAGTTACGTGAAAATTTCATGAAAATTATTTCCCTAGCACCGGAAGTTATCTAAGACCCCATGACATATGGAGGTGAAGAAAGTGGCTGCTACAAAGCATAAGGTACAACCTGCAAAGATACACGTCAAAAAAGGCGACTTTGTCATGGTAATCACTGGTAAAGATGCCGGTACAAAAGGCAAAGTTATCGATGTGATTCTTAAGAAAGGTCGAGTGGTGGTAGAGAAGGCGAATATGATCAAACGTCATACGAAACCTTCACAAAGCATGCCTCAAGGTGGAATTGTTTCCAAAGAGGCACCTATGGCCAGCTCGAACGTCATGTTATATTGCCAAGAGTGTAAATCCGTGACTCGGGTCAGTGTCAAGGTGACGGAAGAAGGAAAAGTACGCGCCTGTAAAAATTGTGGCGTGAATCTACCGGATAAACACTAAGCGCGAAAGGAGGGACCCCCAGTGGCTCGTCTGAAAGATAGATACCTAAACGAAATCGCTCCTGCCTTACAGCAGAAGTTTGCTTATACAAATGTCATGCAAATCCCCAAAGTTGATAAAATTGTTATCAACATGGGTGTCGGCGAAGCGGTTCAAAACTCCAAGGCGATTGATTCCGCGGTCGGAGACTTAATGAAGATTACTGGACAAAAACCTATCGTCACGAAGGCCAAGAAATCCATTGCTGCCTTCAAACTACGTGAAGGGATGGCGATCGGTTGCAAAGTCACCCTGCGTGGTCAACGAATGTATGAATTTATGGATCGCCTATTGAACGTCGCTTTACCACGTGTTCGTGACTTTCGCGGAGTTTCAGCTAAAGCGTTTGACGGACGTGGAAACTATACATTAGGAATCAAGGAGCAGTTGATCTTCCCAGAAATGGAGTATGATAAGATCGACAAACTGCGTGGGATGGATGTAGTCTTCGTAACAACGGCTAAATCGGACGAAGAAGCGCGCGAGTTGCTTCGTGGGTTCGGAATGCCGTACCGTGATTAGAGAAAAGGAGGTTCAAGAGCGTGGCTAAGACATCAATGGTTGTCCGCCAAAACCGTGGACAAAAATTCGCAGTGCGTTCGCATAACCGTTGCAAGCTTTGTGGACGACCTCATGCTTACATGCGAAAATTCGGAATTTGCCGGATTTGCTTCCGGGACCTGGCTCATGCAGGAGAACTTCCTGGAGTCACTAAGGCCAGTTGGTAGAACATTGTAAGGAAGGGGGACGACTGAAGTGTCAATGTCAGATCCGATTGCAGACTTTTTAACACGTATCCGCAATGCGGGAATGGTTTACCATGATAAAGTTGAGGTGCCAGCATCTCGTATTAAGAAAGAGCTGGCGGAACTGCTTAAAGCAGAAGGGTACATCAAGGATGTAGAATACATTGCGGACGACAAACAAGGCGTGATTCGTATGTATTTGAAATACGGTCCCAACCGTGAGCGTGTTATTACCGGACTAAAGCGGATAAGCCGTCCGGGACTGCGCGTTTATGCGAAGAAGGATGAAATGCCTAAAGTTCTTGGGGGACTCGGCATTGCAGTTATTTCGACATCCAAGGGAGTTATGACAGATAAGAAAGCCCGGAAAGAGGGCCTTGGTGGAGAAGTAATCTCCTACATTTGGTAGATTTCACAACGGAGGTGCAGTGAATGTCCAGAATTGGCAAGCGCCCCATTGGGATCCCCAGTGGTGTGGACTTCAAAATAGAAGAAAATGTGGTCACAGTTAAGGGCCCTAAAGGAACCTTAACCAGAACAATGCATACATTGATGAACATTGTCGTAGAGGGCCAACAAATTACGGTTAATCGACCAGACGATGAGCCATTGAGCAGATCCTTGCATGGCTTGACTCGAACACTGATTGCGAACATGGTTGAAGGTGTTACAAACGGTTTCACAAAAGGCCTTGATATGGTTGGAGTTGGGTATCGTGCCGCTAAACAAGGAAACAAACTGGTTCTAACGGTCGGTAAGTCTCACCCTGTTGAACTCATCCCCTTCGAAGGTATTGACTTTGAAGTTCCCGCCCCGAATAAAATCCTTATTAAAGGGATGGATAAAGAACTTGTCGGTGCTTTTGCTGCAGTTGTTCGTTCAGAGCGTGAGCCTGAACCTTACAAAGGCAAAGGGATTCGCTACGAAGGCGAAGTCGTCCGCCGTAAGGTTGGTAAGACCGGTGGTAAAAAGGGCGCTAAGAAGTAATTAAATTAGGCAAGGGCCAAATCTCTTGCCAATCGTGAAAGGAGTGAGTTCCCCTTTGATTAAGCGCATTGACCGAAAGGCTATTCGCATTAAAAAGCATAAGAGTATCCGTAAGAATGTTGTCGGCGCTGCGGAGCGCCCGCGTTTGGCGGTTTTTCGGAGTCTGAATCATATTTACGCTCAAGTAATCAATGATGAGCTCGGTGTAACAATTGTTGCTGCTTCTTCCCTCGATCCGGAGTTCAAAGCCGCTGATCTATCTGGTGGGAATACCGCCGGAGCTCAAAAGGTCGGCGAATTGGTTGCGAAGAAAGCCCTTGAAAAAGGAATTACGCAAGTGGTATTCGATCGTGGCGGAAATGTTTATCACGGCCGAATCTCGGCATTGGCGGGAGCAGCACGGGAAGCTGGACTCAGCTTCTAAGCTTGGGTAAAGGAGGGAATAATCAAATTGGCGAAATTCGAAGCTAACAAGTCGGACATGAATGAAAAAGTCGTTCATATAGCCCGGGTTGCCAAAGTTGTTAAGGGCGGACGTCGTTTCAGCTTTAGTGCACTCGTAGTGGTTGGAGATGGACACGGTCGTGTCGGTGCAGGTCTGGGCAAGGCTGGCGAAGTACCGGAGGCTATTCGCAAAGGAATTGAAGATGCTAAAAAGAACCTCTTCAATGTGCCAATGCATGGAACTACAATTACTCATCCCATTATTGGGGTATTTGGTGCTGGGCAAGTACTTTTAAAGCCGGCTTCTAAAGGAACTGGAGTTATCGCAGGTGGTGCCGTTCGTGCGGTACTCGAAGTTGCCGGAGTCCATGATATTTTGACGAAGTCCTTAGGCTCAGCAAACGCGCACAATATGGTCAATGCGACGATGGCGGCGTTAAAATCTCTCAAACGTCCGGAAGAGATTGCCAAACTCCGAGGGAAGACCGTAGGAGAAATTCTAGGTTAAGGAGGGTTGGTCATGAAAGTAAAAGTGACGCTGACGAAAAGTCCAATCGGTTATTCCAAAAAGCAACACAAAGTGTTACAAGCACTTGGCTTAGGAAAAGTCGGATCAAGTGCAGTTCATGAGGATTCCCCTGGGATTCTAGGGATGGTTCATAAATGCATGCACTTGGTTACAGTAGAAACACAAGCTCAATAGAAGGAGGTGTGGGCAAGCATGAAACTGCATGAACTAAAGCCTGCTGAAGGATCAACACATGCACCTAAGCGGTTAGGCCGTGGAGTGGGTTCCGGACATGGTAAGACTTCCGGTAAAGGACACAAAGGTCAAAACTCGCGAGCGGGTGGTGGAGTACGTCCAGGGTTTGAAGGCGGACAGAATCCACTGTTCCGTAGGATGCCTAAACGCGGCTTTAATAATATCTCAAGAAAAGACATTGTTGCCTTGAATGTTCGTGATTTGGAACGTTTTGAGAACGGCACCGTAATTACGATTGAAAGCCTCTTGGAAAGCGGCCTCATTAAGGCTGTTAAAGATGGCGTGAAGATTCTAGCAACGGGAGAATTGACCAAAGCACTGACTGTCAAAATCGACAAAGTCAGCCCAGCCGCGGCAATAAAGATTGTTGCAGCGGGTGGAAAAGTAGAGGTGGAATAGGATGATTGTCGATTCCCTGAAGAATGCGTGGAATGTTGCGGATCTCAGGAAAAAAATCGGTTACACCCTGTTGATGTTTCTGATCTTTCGGATCGGAGCACATATTCCAATCCCCTTTGTTGATCATGCCGTACTGAAGAAAATGTTGGGGTCCGGAGGTATGTTCGATTTTATGGACACGCTTTCCGGAGGTTCCTTTAAGAATCTAACAGTGTTTGCCTTAAGTATAACCCCCTACGTCACAGCTTCTATCATTCTACAGCTTCTGACAATCGTGCTCCCGTCGTTAGAACGGTTGTCCAAGGAGGGTGACTATGGACGGAAAAAGATTACGCAGTATACGAGGTATGGCACCGTGGGCTTGGGCTTTATTCAAGCTTTTGGTCTCACCTATGGCATACGTGCTTCTCTGACTATCCCTAGTCCCGGTTTGAGATGGCCGATTTATCTACTCGTGGCTATTGTCTTGACAGCCGGCACGTCATTTCTGATGTGGTTAGGTGAGGCCATCACGGAAAAAGGAATCGGAAATGGTATATCGTTGATTATCTTTGCTGGAATCGTTTCGCGTATTCCTGGTGCTATAGGCTATCTGTGGAGTTTGTTTTCAGTCCATGAAATCAACATCTTTTCCATTATTGGCTTGTTCATTATAGTGGCATTTATAACCGCAGGCGTCATTTATGTCCAAGAAGGGCAACGACGAGTTTCCGTGCAATATGCCAAGCGGGTAGTAGGGCGACGGGTTTACGGAGGGCAAAGCAGTCATATTCCCCTGAAAGTAAATCAAGCCGGGGTAATACCTGTCATTTTTGCAATTTCCTTACTCGCTTTCCCTCAGACGATTGCTACATGGATCCCGACGTCTACTTTCGCAAGATTTGTAACCACTTGGTTCAGTATGAATGGTAGCCTAACCTCAATCCCCTATTTATTGATCTATGGTCTGCTCATTATATTCTTTACTTACTTCTACACGGCTGTCACTTTTAATCCGATTGATGTAGCAGATAATTTGAAGAAGTACGGTGGATTTATTCCTGGCCTTCGTCCTGGGCGCCCGACGGCTGAATATTTGTCTAAAATATTGAGTCGGATTACGCTAGCCGGTGGTTTATTTCTAGCTTTGATTGCAGTCCTACCGACACTAGTAATTGGACTCACTGGACTCAAAAACATCTATTTTGGTGGAACATCCCTTCTAATTGTGGTTGGGGTTGCGCTCGAGACGATGAAACAAATTGAATCCCAACTTATGTCGAGGCATTATCAAGGTTTTATGAAATAAAGGAGGAAGAGTAATGAGATTAATATTAATGGGTGGCCCTGGAGCAGGTAAAGGTACGCAAGCAAGTCCCTTGGTGGAGAAATTTAAAATCCCACATATTTCTACAGGGGATATGTTCAGAGCCGCGATCAAAGAAGGCACCGCGATGGGGCTAAAGGCTAAATCGTTTATGGATGCCGGTGGACTGGTACCTGATGAAGTAACGATCGGAATTGTAGCGGATCGTTTAGCCATGCCAGATTGTGCTGCTGGATTTCTGCTTGATGGGTTTCCACGTACCTTAGCTCAAGGCAGTGCCTTAGCAGGTATTTTGGATAGTCTTGGTATGAAACTCGATGCAGTAATTAATATTGAAGTCGCGCATGAGGTTTTAATACCTCGCTTAACTGGACGACGGATCTGTCGGACATGTGGAGCCTCTTATCACATGGTCTTTAACAAACCTGAAAAAGAAGGGGTTTGCCAATGCGGAGGAGAGCTTTATCAGCGTTCAGATGACACGGTCGAAACGGCCGAGAATCGTTTGAGCGTCTATAATAAGCAAACAGAACCGTTAATTGCTTTCTACCAAGACAAGGGATTGGTTAAGCTCATTAACGGGGATCAAGCGATTGATAAGGTGTTTCAGGATATCCTTCAGGCCTTGGTCTAATTAGCATGATTGAGCTTAAAAATGCGAACCAATTGAACCGGATGCGCAACGCGGGTCGAATCGTGGGTGAAACTCTTGCCCTAATGCGTGAGCTTGCAAAGCCTGGTGTCACAACGCTTGAATTGGATCGCATGGCTGAGGAATATATCCGTGCGCAGGGCGCCATACCGGCGTTTAAAGGGTACAATGGTTTCCCGGCAACGCTCTGTACCTCTATAAATGAACAAGTAGTTCATGGAATACCCGGTTTAAGGTGTTTGAATACTGGGGATATTATTAGCATAGATTGTGGTGCAGTCATAGACGGGTTTTTTGGTGATGCTGCTGTGACCTTACCCATCGGAGAGGTAGATCAAGATCTCCAGAAACTATTAAGGGTGACTGAAGAGTCTCTGATGTTAGGTATTGCGCAAGCTAAGGTAGGTAATCGTCTTTATGACGTCTCTTATGCTGTCCAATCGCACGTTGAAGCTAATGGTTTTTCTGTGGTGCGTGATTATGTTGGACACGGGATTGGAAGGGCTATGCATGAGGATCCCCAGATCCCGAATTTTGGCAAACCCGGCCGGGGACCACGACTCGAGGTAGGTATGGCCTTGGCTATTGAGCCCATGGTGAACATGGGTACGTATGAAGTGCAGACGTTAAAGGATCACTGGACTGTAGTGACGAAAGATAATCGGGCATCGGCTCATTTCGAACACACGGTTGCGATTACGGAAAATGGCCTGGAAATTCTAACTCGCTGTTAGGTACGTGCCTGAGGATTGTCAGAGGAGGGGGAATTGAGCATGTCAAAAGAGGACGTCATTGAAGTTGAAGGTAAGGTTTTGGAGCCACTGCCTAACGCCATGTTCCAAGTCGAATTAGCAAATGGACACAAGGTATTGGCTCACGTTTCCGGGAAAATCCGCATGAACTTTATCCGGATTCTTCCGGGAGATCGGGTCACAGTGGAACTTTCCCCCTACGATTTGTCAAGAGGACGAATCACATACAGGTTTAAGTAAGGACCAAAGGGAGGGATTACGGTGAAAGTAAAGCCTTCTGTTAAAAAGATCTGTGAAAAATGTAAAATTATTCGTCGCCATGGTATAGTCATGGTCATTTGTGAAAATCCGAAACACAAGCAACGACAAGGCTAAAAGTTTCGGTTGCGCGGCTGATTGGAGCACGGTCTCCAATGCACCGATTTTATATTTATACAGAACTTAAATAGTTGGAGGTGTAAATTTTAGATGGCACGTATCGCTGGAGTTGACTTACCGCGCGAGAAACGTTTAGAGGTTGCCCTAACCTATATTTTTGGAATTGGGCTACCGACTTCACATAAGATTCTCGCTAAATCGGGCGTAAGCCCGGATGTCCGAGTGCGTGACTTGTCAGAAGATGAAGTCAGCAAGCTTCGAGAAGTTATTGATAAAGAGTTTAAGATTGAAGGCGACCTGCGTCGCGAAGTTTCCCTCAATATCAAGCGTCTTATGGAAATTGGTTCCTATCGTGGCCTGCGCCATCGTCGTGGACTTCCCGTTCGGGGTCAGCGCACGAAAACCAATGCCCGTACTCGTAAGGGTCCGGCTAAGACTGTTGGAGCAAAACGTAAAAAGTAAAAAGGGGGGATAACCGAGATGGCACGTAAAGTTGTCCGGACAAAACGCCGGGAACGTAAGAATATTGAAAGTGGAATTGCCCACATCAAATCCACGTTTAACAATACCATGGTAACCATCACGGATACCCATGGTAACGCACTTTCCTGGTCCAGTGCAGGTTCTCTTGGTTTTAAGGGTTCTCGCAAAAGTACTCCTTTTGCAGCACAAATGGCAGCGGAAACGTGTGCTAAAGTGGCGATGGAGCATGGCTTAAAAGATGTTGAATGTTTCGTAAAAGGACCTGGAGCTGGACGTGAAGCTGCAATTCGTGCCCTACAAGCTGCAGGCTTGGAAGTTAATCTAATTAAAGACGTGACACCGATTCCACACAATGGCTGTCGGCCACCGAAACGCAGAAGGGTATAGGAGGTGTGTAATCATGGCTAGATATACTGGTCCCGTCTGTCGCTTATGTCGTCGTGAGGGAATGAAGTTGTTCCTCAAAGGGGAGCGTTGCTATACCGGAAAATGCGCGATTGATCGTCGTGCCTATGCTCCTGGACAACATGGGCAAGCTCGTGCGAAGAAGCCAACTGAATATGGTCTTCAGTTACGAGAAAAACAAAAAGCTCGCCGGATGTATGGTGTGATGGAAAAACAGTTTCGTCATTATTTTGACGAAGCGGCTCGTCGTAAAGGGGTAACTGGTGAAAACCTGCTCACCCTCTTAGAACGTCGCTTAGACAATGTCGTTTTCCACTTAGGTTTCGCCTCATCCCGTGCGGAAGCTCGTCAACTTGTGAATCACGGTCACTTTACCATCAATGGTAAAAAGGTTGATATTGCTTCCTATTCAGTCCGGGCTGGAGAAGTTATCGCTGTTAAAGAAGGCAGCAAGAGCTCTCCACGCATGAAACAACTTCTTGAAAATCTGGGTTCTCGTACAGTTCCCGGATGGATAAGCTTGGATGCCAATACTGCTGCTGGAACTATTGTCGCACTACCAACTCGCGAAGATATTCAACTGCCTATCCAAGAACACCTCATCGTGGAGAAATACTCCCGTTAATGTTGACGTTCTGCCCAAGTGGGTTGGCTGGTTTGTGTATCAAGTTCTCGAGAAAGAAGGTGCCTACCGATGTTAGAAATCGAGAAGCCAAGAATCGAGTGTATCGAGCGTTCTGAAGACGACTCCTATGCAAAATTCGTCGTTGAGCCTCTTGAAAGGGGATATGGGATTACCTTAGGGAATTCTTTAAGGCGTATCCTATTATCCGCGCTTCCAGGATCAGCGGTGACATCGGTCAAAATCGAAGGGGTACTCCACGAATTTTCCACGATACCAGGTGTTTTGGAAGATGTTACGGACATTATCATCAATTTGAAGTCTCTTGCTCTGAAAGGCTATACGGATGAGCCTCGGATTATTCGTATAGAGTCTCAGGGGGCAGGGGTTGTCAAGGCTGCAGATATCATCAGTGACCCAGACATTGAAATCCTGAACAATGATTTGAAGATCGCTACCTTAGATAACGATGGCCGGCTATTTATGGAAATGACGGTGGAACGCGGCCGTGGCTACGTTTCCGCCGACAAAAACAAGAAGCCAGATAATGTCATTGGGGTTATCCCAATCGACTCCATCTTTGCCCCGATTTACAAGGTCAACTATACGGTAGAGGATACCCGGGTTGGTCAAATCACGGACTATGACAAGTTAACCCTTGAAGCATGGTCTAATGGCAGTATATCACCGGAAGAGGCTACAAGTCATGCGGCCAAAATCCTGAGTGATCATCTGCGCCTTTTCATGGGCCTCACGGATAAACTCAATAATGTTGAGGTTATGGTGGAAAAAGAAGAGGAAGCCAAAGATAAAATCCTCGATATGACGATTGAGGAACTTGATCTGTCCGTCCGTTCTTATAACTGCCTGAAACGGGCAGGGATCAACTCCGTTGAGGAGTTGACTCAAAAAACGGAAGAAGACATGATTAAAGTACGTAACCTTGGTCGCAAGTCTTTGGAAGAAGTGGAATTTAAACTTAAAGACTTAGGTTTATTGTTCCGCCCGGCTGAGGACTAATTCGGTGCAAAAGGAGGGGAATGTAATTGGCTTACCGCAAGTTAGGAAAAAACACGGGTCATCGCGGGGCAATGTTGCGTAACATTGTCACTTCCCTGTTAAGACATGAGCGTATTCAAACGACTGAAGCACGTGCTAAGGAGCTGAATGCTATTGCTGAGAAGATGATTTCACTCGGCAAGCAAGGGGATTTAGCTGCACGTCGTTTAACGATGGCTTATCTCATGGACGAAGATGTTGTTACAAAATTGTTTACTACCATTGCGCCGAAATATGCTGACCGTCAGGGAGGCTATACTCGTATTATGAAACTCGGCTTACGTCGAGGAGATGCTGCCACAATGGTAATCATCGAACTCGTATAATGCGAGTCGTTAAAGGCCGGGTTGCTTACATAGCTAAGCATGCCCGGCCTTTGCTGATATTGGGGGAGTGATCTCGACCGATGAAAGTGCTCCAAGTGCAGAACATTCGTTATAGTAACATATTGAACGGAGTAGATTTTGACTGGCACCAGGGCGAGATCATCGCGCTGATGGGAGCCAACGGTTCAGGAAAATCTACTCTGGCTCGTATTTTGTCGGGGTTGATCGAACCCCAGGGCGGGGAGATCAGTCTTACGCTTGACGGCATCGTTTGTAATTGGAACAAGGTGAATAGATGGCAGGAGATTGGATTTGTCGGTCAACATCCTCGACGGCAAACGATTGGCGCTACAGTTGCAGAAGAATTAGGCTTTGGGCTTTTGAATCTGGGCATGGATAGCCGCTTGGTGCGAAACAAAGTGCGGGAATTGGCCGCTAGCGTTGGCCTAGAAGGTAAAGAAGATCAATCCCCTGCAACACTTTCGGGCGGAGAAAGACAAAGACTTGTGACTGTAGCTATTTTGGCTCTCCAACCTTCTTTTCTTATTTTAGATGAAGCATTAACTATGCTCGATATGCGCGCTCAAACGACTGTCCTAGATCTGTTATTTAAAGCGCGGGCTGAAACAGGACAACTTTGGATTACGCATGACTTGGAGTTGGCGAGACTGGCAGATCGTCTTTTAGTAATAGAAAACGGGAAACTTGTTGACATGGGTAGATTTAACGATTATTCTGCTCATAACGAGAGGGGTTCTATAGATAGTCATGCGGAAGTACACGTTAATTCAACGTCGCTCGTAACGAAGCATTCACGGACTGAGATCGTGGGTGTACAAGGTCAAAATGTGCTGCTAGATCAACCAGTTCTAGAGTGGAAACAGACTAACTATGAATCTCGCCTGTGCCTGAATATGCTCGTAAAAGCGGGGGAGTTTATAGCTATAGTCGGCCCCTCTGGTTCAGGAAAGACAACACTTTTGGAAAGTGCCATTGGTCTCATTTTAGCGACTGAAGGGCAACTTATAGCGTGCGGAGAAGCTATCACCAAGACCAGCTTGAATACGCTGCGCAGAAAAACCCGTTTGCTGCTTCAAGAGGCGGGAGAATACCTGATTGGCCGTAGTGTCTATCACGAGATCTATTATGGAGATTCAAGGCGTGATTTAAAGATAAAAACTCCAGAGAAGTTATCGTTTCTAAAAGATTTTGGTCTCTCGGTAAGCATGGCAGATGTTGCGCCAGAGCGCCTGAGTGGTGGGGAACGTCAAAAGGTTGCCCTGGCCGCAGCCTTGCGAACTCTGCCTGAGGTTCTCCTCTTGGACGAACCCTTATTGGGACTCGATGCCACAAGCCGGGCGGGGATACAGAAAATGATTTCAGAGTGGGGCGAACGAACAATATTGTATGTAACACACGATCTGAGAGAGGTCTTACAATATGCTGATAGGATTTGGTTGGTGGAAAATGGGAACGTGGTCTTGGATTGCGCAATACAGCGTTGGCAAGAGCATCAGGAACAATTTCAAGCAGCCGGTGTCCGCTGCTAAGGCAAGGGGGGGCAGAGTATCAAGGTTTTTGAACTCTATTGTCCAAGTAATAGCTTGTTGCACCGCCTTGATCCAAGGGTAAAGGTTGGCGGGTTAGCCGTGCTGTCCCTTTTAATAACGATGACTCAGTGGCAAGGGCTTGTCTTAACCTCCTTTGCACTCCTAGGGTTGGTGTTATTGAGCCGTACCTCCCTAAATATCTACCGTTCGCTTATTGTTGTCCTTTTATGGATGGGGTTATTTTACGGACCGGCAACAGGGTGGGTTTGGCCGGAAAACAGCCCCATCTGGTTTGGCCATTGGTCGGTAGCTGGTTTAGTACAAGCTGGTGATATGCTTTGGCGAATTGCACTGGTCTTTGGGTTGACCCGCCTTTATACGGCAGTGACAATGCCCCTTGAGCAAGGGTTGGGTATAGCGTACTTTTTTAATCCGCTCATCCGTATTACGCCTAAAGCTGCTGATTTTGCACTCTTACTAACCTTAACGCTAAGATTCATTCCACTTATTGTGGAAGAGACAACCTTGATTTGGAAAGTCAGGGTGTTAAAATGCGAGTTGCCTCAATCATGGTTTAAACGATCCAGGGAGTTAATGCACCTTATTGTGCCGCTCATTTTACTTACTTTGAGACGGGCAGAAGAGCTTGCCGAAAATCTGATGTTGAGAGGATATGGTTCGGGCAACTACCGAACTCTTATATTACATGAGCAAACTCCGTGGGATCGCTTAGGAGTTCTAATCGTCGGAATTTGGGCAATATTACTCTTGATATGGAGATAGACATTAACTCCATACGTAGCGGAGGTTGGCAGTATTAATGCGTAACATTAGACTCAGATTAGCATATGACGGAACAAACTATCATGGATTTCAGCGTCAGCATGAAACTCATGGCCCTACGATTCAGGGAACCTTGGAAGCGGTATGGGCGAAATTAGTCGAGGAAGAGGTAACGCTAGCTACGGCAGGCCGGACGGATACCGGCGTCCATGCCTCCGGGCAAGTCGTGAATTTTATGACCTCGGCAAGAATTCCGGTCGAAAAAATTCCTAAAGCTTTTAACAGTTTGTTACCCAGAGATATTCGTATACTTCAGGCAGAATGCGTACCGAACGACTTTAATGCCCGGTGGTCAGCAAAGTGGAAACGCTACGATTATCAGATGGACAACAATCTCATTCCCAGTGTATTTACCCGTTTGTATGCCTCACATGTGCCGATTCCGCTCAATGTTGACCAAATGCAGATGGCTGCAAACCTTTTGGAAGGCCGCCATAATTTTAAAACCTTCGCAGCAGCAGGTGGGGCTAGTAAAACATTTGAACGGACACTTTATCGCTGTCTTGTCAAAAAGGAGCAGGGGTTGGTAATAGTAACCTGTGTGGGGGATGGATTTCTATATCACATGGTTCGTATTATTGTTGGCACCCTAATGGATGTAGGAAAAGGGCGGATTCTCCCTCAAGAGATTCCGGGAATTGTCGCTAGTCAAGAACGGAAACAGGCCAGAATGATTGCCCCAGCCCATGGCTTGTCGCTGGCACATGTGAATTATACGAATGAAAGCCCTTTTGAAGTTTTTAAGGATCTTTTGCCAAAAAATACTTGACAATAGCTTGAAAATTAAATAAAATAGCAATATGAGTTTTTATGCCTTGGCAATGATTGAGCCTCATACCCAAGGCATACCACAAGCATGATTGAGCCCCATGCGAGTGAGATAGAAACAGAAAACTGCTAAATTGGAGGGAAAGTCATGACCACGTTTTTTGCGAAACCACAAGACCAAGAGCGCAAATGGTTACTCATCGACGCTGCGGGAATCCCCTTGGGTCGTATCGCTACTGAAGCGGCACGTCTCCTAAGAGGTAAACATAAACCGACATTTACCCCTAACGTTGACACAGGGGATCATGTCATAATTATCAATGCTGAAAAATTAGTGTTAACAGGTAACAAACTAAACGACAAAATGTATCGTCGTCACTCGGGTTTTCCGGGTGGGTTAAAAGAAGTTCCTTACAAAAAGTTAATGCAAATTATGCCTGAGCGAGCTATGGAACATGCTGTGAAGGGAATGCTTCCTCATAACAAGTTGGGCGCCCAAATGTACACGAAATTAAAAGTGTATAAGGGAGAATCACACCCCCATCAAGCTCAACAACCTGAAATCTGGACAATTCAATAGATTTAGGAAGGAGGAAGTAAAACATGGCAACTCAATTACAATATGCTGCGACAGGACGACGCAAAAATGCAGTCGCTCGTGTGCGCTTAATTCCTGGTGAAGGAAAGTTCATGATTAACAAACGTGAAGTAGCGGAATATTTCGGCAAGAAAACTCTGGAGATGATTGTTCAACAACCGTTCAACATCACAGATACGCTGGCTAAATATGATGTTATAGCTCTCGCCCACGGGGGCGGCACCACAGGTCAAGCCGGTGCAATACGCTTAGGCATTGCCCGTGCTTTGCTAAAGGCAGACGCCAGTCTCCGTCCTAGTCTTAAGAGAGCTGGTTTCCTTACGCGTGACCCACGTATGAAGGAACGTCGTAAATATGGCTTGAAGAAAGCTCGTAAAGCTCCACAATTCTCGAAACGTTAATCGCCTGGAAACGCAAAATCCTCAAACCCTTGTGGTTTGGGGATTTTATTTATATATCAGAAAGTATAAGTTTTGGGGTGCCAGAGGGTACCCCTTTACTTGATTTTAAGAATTCGTGAAATAAGGCAAGTTTTATTTCATATTATTGATTGAATCATTGAATTTCTGGATCAATTTTCCGAATGCTTCACTTTCTTCATCGCTCCAATTTTTAAGAATGTCCGCGAATTTGGACAAGCGTGCTTGCTTGTGTTCATTATATTCTTTTGTTCCCAAATCCGTTATTTGCAAGGAGTATGCTCTCCCATCGAAGGGATCGGGAATTCTGTAAACATATCCTTTTTGCTCCAGAGCCGCCGCTTGTCTGCTGATAGTGGAAATATCCAAATGAGACTCTTCTGCCAGTGCTTTTACCCCAGCAGCTCCATGAGAGGTTATTTGACCTAATAAGAGATAGGCCGATCGATCAAGAATGCCTAATTTATCAAAGGTTGTATTTAATGAGATACGGCGAAGGAGGATCGCCAATTCAAGCTCAATGGTTTCCAATGAATGATCATCCATGTCTTCCTACCTCGCTTTATAGCTTTAGTTATCTTTCCTATTGCCTATTTTAGCAGAAGCACAATCGTTTAGGAAATAAAGACCATGTTAATGAAAAACTTGTTAATTGACAGAATTGGAATGTACTTGTAGAATACAACTAGATACAATTGTAAATCAGTTTAAGAAATTTGCAAAAAAGATATGTGGAGGATGATATTATGCAAGCTTTTGAAATAATGATTAGTCATGTCTATAAAGTTAAAGAAAGCGACACTGTACGTTCTGTCATTGAAAATTTATTGGCGCATCGGATCAGCGGCCTACCTGTGGTAAACGACTTAAACGAAATCGTCGCTTATGTGAGCGATGGGGACATCATGAGATATATTGGTAAACATAAAGATATTTTTGTTGATGTTATGATTTTTTCGACCGTAATTAGAGGGGATGATGCGGAATTTGGGGAAAGGGCGAAAAGACTGCTGAATTTAAATATTATGGACATCGCCCAACGAAAGGTTATTAAAGTTTCCTGGGATGAGGAAATTGAAAACATTGCAACTATCTTAGGAAAAAAGAAAATTAAAAAAGTGCCGGTAGAACGTGACGGGGTTTTGGTTGGAATTATTAGCCGTGGTGATGTTATCCGGCATTCCTTCAAAGCTATACTGTAACTGCTTTTGTCAGTGTATTAGGATAATAGTTTGCCTTCGCACAAACCCATGGAAAAACCCGGATCATTCGGATATTTGTTATGTGCTAGGCAAAACATGGCGAACTCAAAAAGCACCAGTGTGGAACACTCTTCCGGCACTGATGTTTTTTAGATTCCTTATTACTGTGTAGGTTTAGACTGAAGGCAGAGTAACGATATTGATAAAATAAGAGAGGAGAAGCAGGCGTGAAATTCAAAGAACATTTTGGAATCAGCGGTTTGGCCATGATCGCAGTTGTCTTGGGAGTTTTTATGGCGGTCTTGGATTCCAGCGTTGTGAATGTAGCCATTCCTAAGATGATGGCCGTGTATGCTACAGATCAAACAACCATAGAATGGGTTATTACAGCCTATACCCTAACGGTCGGTATGTTCACACCCATCAGCGGCTATTTAAGCGATCGATTTGGTGCTAAGCGCATGTACATTTTTGCCTTAGTAGTTTTTGTTGTCGGCTCAGGTTTGTGCGGTGCTGCAATGAGCGCTTCTTCGCTCATTGCCTTTAGAGTCATTCAGGCTTTGGGTGGAGCCTTATTGATGCCCATCAGTATGACTATTCTTTTTAGTTTGTCGAGGCCGGAAAGACGTGGGCTGATCATGGGGATTTGGGGTATTGCGATTATGTTCGCTCCTGCCTTCGGACCAACCTTGAGCGGCTATATTGTGCAAAACCTTAATTTTCGTTTGATCTTTTATCTCAATGTTCCGGTCGGAATTATTAATATTTTTATGGCACGAGCTTATATTCCGGAACTAAAACCTAAGGATGCGGGCAAGTTTGACTTACCTGGTTTTCTAACCTGTGTTATCGGTTTCTTCTGCCTCCTTTATGCGCTTTCTGACGCGCCAACCAGTGGGTGGACATCGATTGAGATTATTTCCCTGTTCATCGCTGCAGCCATTTCTCTTGCCCTTTTTGTGGTGCTCGAGTTAACCTCGGATAGCCCGATGCTTGAGTTACGTCTNTTTAAAATCCGCTCTTTTCTGGCCTCAAATATCGCGACAAGTATGCTGTACATAGCTATGATGGGCGCAATGTTTCTCCTGCCTGTCTTTTTACAAAATGCTCTTGGGTTTAGTCCTATGCAGACGGGACTTTTAACGATGCCGGGAGCACTGATAACTGCCATTGAGATGCCGATCGGTGGTGCACTATTTGACAAATTTGGAGCAAGACCCTTGGCCATGGTGGGTCTTACAGTCATGCTGATACCCTCACTTCTACTCATTAACCTCAACTTTAACTGGACGTACTCGGCGATTCTAGCGGTTTATATGTTGCGGTCAGGGGGCGTTGGCCTAGTAATGATGCCACTAAGAACGTCCGGGATGAATTCTGTGCCAGTATCTCTCGTCAATCGAGCCTCTGCCTTGCAGAACACCCTGAGCAATGTGGCTAGTTCGGTTGGAATTGCTATTTTAGGAACTGTCATGACCACCCATGCCGACTTTAGCTTTGCTTCTTATATGCAGAATGTTAGCGTGCAATCGCTGCAAAAAGTCTCAGCTTATGGTTTGCACCCTTCTGTGTACGGCATCACAAATTCAGGTGATATGTTGCACCTGATGTCCGTTCTTCAGCAGCTGGCCTTTGAAAATGGGATACGAATGGCCTTTATTATAGCGGCAGTCTTTGTCGTTATTGCTTTTATAGCATCCATGTTTGTCGGAAAAAAACAAAAGCCGTCTGGTTCCATAGAAAAGCATAGTGCCGTCGANTTATAGCTAGAGGACTCATATTTGACTGAGGATATTTTTCATGGGTATTTTCTGCCAAGCCAAATGCATATTCCGAATCTCTCCCCCATAAGGTAAGACGGAATAGACTGGGGGAGGCGGATGAAAATGAGACCAATCTGGGTTGTAAGTATGAAACGCCGTAAAGTAGTTAGTCTGGGAATCGCGCTTGCTCTTATGATGACCTTAGCACTAGGATGGGGGTTTCTTGGCAAGGATAAAAGAATCTGGAGTTGGACTTTAGGAAATAGAGTTGTCGTGATTGATGCTGGTCACGGGGGCGTCGATCCAGGCGCTGTCGGCAAAGGCAAGGTATTAGAAAAAGACGTGACCTTAGCCGTTGCCAAACGTTTGCAAACCCTAGTTCAGCAAAGTGGGGCTAAAACAATTATGGTCCGAGAGGACGACAGCGACTTAGGAACGGCACAAGGACTTTTAAAGCGGAAACGTGAGGATTTGGCACAACGTATTCAGCTTGCTATGGACGCTCAAGCTGATGTTTATATAAGCATTCATGCAAATAGTTTTCCGAACGAAAAATTGACTGGGGCACAGACGTTTTATCTTTCGGATTCGCCGGAAGGAAAGTTATTAGCTCAATCGATTCAGCAGGAGCTAAATAATATTACTATTGGCAAAAGAGTGGTGAAAGGGAATCAAGATATTTATGTTTTGAAAAAGGCACATCAAGCCGCAGTAACCGTTGAACTGGGCTTCCTTTCAAATCTCGAAGAAGAAAAGTTATTGACAACACCGGAATATCAAGAAAAGCTGGCCGTTGCCATTTATAAAGGCTTAAGTGTCTTTTTTAGTAAACAGAAAGAACTGACCAAAAACTAGTTTGAAAGTG
>JGI12269J14319_10000306_pt1 | contig 46538 bp, 41 predicted proteins | sample PeaSoiSIISIP2007_FD_14319 | JGI IMG/M metagenome (IMG submission 14319)
GGGTTCGGCGAGCCGCAGGTTCACGGCGATCCGCCGCCGGCCGTCCTCACGCGGCTCGAGCGCGCGCCAGTAGGCCAAGCACGCGCAGGTCGGGCAGAAGTGAAAGCCGATCTCGCTTCCCGGTGAGTAGATCTGGGTCGGGCCGGAGACCCGGATCCCTTCGTCCTCGAAGTCGTAGGCCCAGAGCACGCCGTAGCGGCGGCAGACCGTGCAATTGCACGCCGTCGCGCCTTCCGGGACGCCCTCGAAGCTCCAGCGGACGGCGCCGCAATGACAGACCCCTTCGATCATGGTCGACCTCCCTTGCCGATAACGTCGAAAGTACCGCGTCGGTCCCGGCTCGCCAGGGGCCAACATCACAGGTCGCGTGGCTTGGCGGGCCAGACGGCTGAGCCTAAGAGAGCCCGTCATGATCCTCTATTCGGACGACACCTCGCCATACTGTGCGCCCGTGCGGGCGGCGATCTACGCCAAGGGTCTGGCGATCCCGATCGAGCCGCCGCTCGGCGGGTTCAGGTCGGAGGCCTATCAGCGCCTGACCGGCGCCGGGACGATCCCTTGCCTGATGCTTGACGACGGCTCGCCGCTGCCGGAGTCGGCCGCAATCCTGGCCTATCTCGACGAGAAGTTCCCCGACCGACCCCTGCGGCCTGATGATCCGGAAGGCCGGGCCAAGGTCTTCGCCATCCTCCGTCTGTCCGAGGGTGGGATCGTCGCGCCGATCGTCCAGTTCTTCCACGACCTCAGCGACGGCGTCGCTGGGGCGAGAGAAAACGCGCTCGAACGCATCAAGACCGGCCTCGGACGCGTCGAATTCTTCGTCGCCGGGAGCGGCTTCGCATACGGATCTCAGTTCTCGCAGGCCGACTGCGTGCTCGCCCCCGCCCTGTTCGGCGTGAAGGCGCTGAGCGGCATGATGGGCGAGCCGGAGCTCCTGGCGCAGTTCCCCAAGCTCGCCAGCTACGCCGACCGCGCAGCAAAGCACCCTGCGATCGCCAAGGTCAGCGGCGAGCTGCAGACCGCGCTCGCCGGCAGCGAGATCAACGCGGGGGCCGGCTAGCCGGGGGCCGTCGGATGCTCGGCCGGCCGAGGGCGGAGCAGCACGCCTTCGGAGGTGGGGTCGCGTCACCCTTACCCGCGATCGATCCGCGAGCGGGCCCGGCCAGCCGTTGCAGGTCGGGCGACGCGATCAACTACGGCGCGCCTACCTGAGCACGCCGGCGATCTCGCCGCCGCGGCGGCGCGCGCGGTCGCTTGGGTGGTTGATCCCATCCCGTTCAGGGTCTTGGGCTCGGCCACGCTCAGGCGGTGGCGGCTGCCGGCAAAGGCGCGTGGACCCGCGCTTGCGGGAAGATGCGCAGGAAGTTCTCGGCGTAGAACTTGTCGCGCACGCTCTCGCTACGCTCGCCGAGCGAGGCTTCGAAGCGGCCGAGCGGGTTCCTGCCGCCCTCGACGTGCGGATAGTCGGTCGAGAACAGGTAGAGGTCGGGGTTCGACTGGTCGATCAGCGCGCCGACCTCCTCGAACACGAAGGGGGTGAAGGCGAGCTGCGCGGTCAGCTGCTCCGATGGCCGGCGCTGCATCGCCTGCAGGTTCGCGTCCGTTCGGCTCCAGATCTTCACCACCCAGTCCAGCCGCCGGAGCAGCTCGGGGACCCAGCCGGCGCCGAGCTCGACGCTGGCCCCGCGCAGGCGCGGATGCCGCTCGAAGACGCCGTCCAGCACCATCATGGTGAGAAAGGCTTCCGGGCCCTCGTGCAGGAGGGCGATGTCCTTGGTGCGCAGGTTCTCGCCGCCGCCCATCCAGTCCTTGGTCGGCGGCCGGCCGTTGTTCATCCAGGCCTTGGCGAGCTGCAGCGGCGCGCCGCCCACGTGCAGCACGAACGGCGTCCCGCTCTCGGCCAGCCTCGCCCAGAAGGGGTCGAGATCGACATGGCCCGGCGAGCGGTCGCCGCTCGGCCGGTGCGGGACCCAGACCGCCTTGAGCTTCGCGCCAAGCACGAAGTCGAGCTCGGCCATGGCGTGCTCGGCATCGTCCAGCGGGACGATGGCCACGCCCATCAGCCGATCGTCCTCGGCGCAGAAGTCGGCCATGTGCCGGTTGTGGGCGCGGGCGGCGCCATAGCGCAGCCTGGGCTCGATCTTGCTGCTCGGCGAGAACGGCATGGCGACGCTGTGGGTCGCGAACACCAGCTGCTTCTTGAAGCCCAGCAGGTCGAGCGCGGTCGCGCGGTCCTTGGCGTTGAAGGCGCCCAGCGCCTGGATCTCCTTCGAGGACTCGATCAGCTTGTCGCCAAGCGCGACCTGCGCGGCGACGTGCTCGGCCGTGTGCCGGTTGCCCTGGCCCACGATCACCGCCACCTCCTCGTCGGTGACCAGCGAGGCGGCGTAGCTCACCTCGGGGATGGCTTCGCGCAGGTCGGGATCGGCGTAGGCCTTCAGGAAGTCGGGCAGCTCCATGATGTGGCTGTCGGCGTCGTAGTAGGCGCGGGTGGCTGGGGCGTAGGTCATGGCGCTCCTCTTCTTGCCGCGAAGACTATGCGCGAGGCGCCCCCGCTGATAGCTCTGATTTGACGAGGAAACAGCTCAAGGGAGTGGCGCGATGTTCAAGGGCGTCGATCACGTCGTGGTGGCGGTGAAGGACCTGGACGCGGCGGTCGGCCGCTACGAGGCCATCTACGGGACCAAGGTCTCCGACCGCAGCGAGGCCGCCCAGGCGGGCATGAAAATGGCTTTCTTCCGCTTTGCGGACTCCTACGTCGAGCTGGTGTCGAACCTCGGCGACGAGGGGCCGATCGCGCAAAGGCTCGCCTCGCGCGGCGAAGGCGTGCACCTGGTCGCGATGAAGGTGGACGACCTGGAAAAGGCGGTGGCCGAGCTGCGGGAGAAGGGCGTGCGCCTGGTCGGCGATCCCGGCCCCGGCCAGCCGATCCGCGGCCAGGTCTTCGTGCACCCGGCCGAAACCGGCGGCGTTCTCACCCAGCTCGTGCAGCGCTGAGCCCAGCGGGGCCGCGCGTCCGGCCATGATGCACGTCGAGGTGTTCGAGGGCAGGGGTCCCCCCCTTCTGCTCGTGCACGGACTCTGCTCCAGCCGCGCGCAGTGGCGGCCGAACCTTGCGGCGCTCAGCCGCTTTTCGACGCCGGTGGTGGTCGAAGTGCTGGGGCATGGCCGCTCGCAGAGCCCGACCGACCCGGCCGCCTACACCGTCGAGGCCTACATCGACCGCTTCGAGGCGTTGCGCGTCCAGCTCGGCGCCGAGCGCTGGACGGTCTGTGGCCAGTCGTTCGGGGCGGGGCTTACGATGCGCTATGCGCTGGAGCGGCCGGAGCGGCTCTTCGCCCAGGTGTTCACCAACTCCAACTCGGCGCTCTCGCCCGGCGACCCGCCCGTCAGTGAGGAGATCCGGCTGCAGCGGATGGCCGCGTTCGAGGCGCGCGGCCGCCCGGCGCTGGAGGCGATGGCCTTCTACCCCAAGCGCACCGGCCGCCTGCCGCCCGACGTCGAGGACGAGCTGATCGCCGACGCCGCGCTGATCTCGCTTGCCGGCGTCGCCAACGGGCTGCGCTGGACCTCGCCCGGCCTGTGCGTGACCCCGCGCCTGGCCGAGATCACGACGCCTACCCTCCTGGTCAACGGCCGGCGCGAGCGGCGCTTCCAGCCGCTGCGCGACCACGCCGCCAAGACCATCCGGGGGTTGCGCGTCGTCGACCTCGACGGCGGCCATCCGGTCAACCTCGATCGCCCGGACGAGTTCACCGCCGCTGTTGGCGAGTTCCTCGCGAGGCTCTGAAGGACTAACTAGATCCTCCCCGTCGGGGGAGGGGGACCATGCGAAGCATGGTGGAGGGGGTCCGCCGCTCGCGCGGCCGGCCTGCAAGCATGACCTAGGTCCGTCCTGACGCGGGCGCGGCCGGCATCGTTCCCCCTCCACCGCACTGCGTGCGGTCCCCCTCCCCTACGGTGGAGGATCTGAGTGGTGGCATCGGAGGCTCGATTTGTTCGTCGATATCGGTACGGCCCGCATCTTCTTCGACGTTGTCGGCTCGAAGCTCGCGATCGACGGCGAGCGGATGGCCGAGCGCCCGACGCTGATCATCATGCACGGCGGCCCTGGGTTCGATCACTCGACGCTTCGGCCCTACTTCGACCGCTTCGCCGACACCCATCAGGTCCTCTACATCGACCACCGCGGCAACGGCCGCTCGACCGGGGAGCCGGACACCTGGCGGCTCGATCAGTGGGGCGACGACCTCAAGGCGATCTGCGAGGCGCTCGGAATCGAAAAGCCGGTCGTCTACGGCAACTCGTTCGGCGGCATGGTCGCCATGTCCTACGCGAGCCGCCATCCCGAACATCCCGCCAAGCTGATCCTGTCGTCGACGGCCGCGTCGCTGATGCTCGACGTCACCTACCGGATGATGGAGGCGAAGGGCGGACCAAAGGCGTGTGACATCGCCGAGCGGTTCTGGACCGCGCCCGAGCCGGGCGTGACCGAGGAATACATGAGCGTCTGCATGCCGCTCTACAATCCGAAGCCCAACCCTGCCGAGGCGGCGGCCCGCCGCCGCGCGATCCTGAGGACCGAGGTCATGTCGCGCTTCATCCTGGGCGAGATGCGCACGATGGACCTGACCAGGGGCTTGCCCGCCGTCGCCTGCCCAACGCTCATCCTGGCCGGCGGCGAAGACCCCATCACGCCGGTCGCCTGCAGCGAGGCGATCACCGCGGCGCTTCCTGACGGCGTGGCGGAACGTATCGTGTTCGAAAGTGCTGGTCATGGCGTGCATCGCGACGAGCCGGATGCGGCCGAGGTGGTCCTGCGCCGCTTCCTCGCGGCTTGATCGGCATTATGGCCTTGTCGCCTTCGCGCGGGACAAGGTTTACGGGGACGAAGGTTCGAGGAGCCCAGTGTTGAAGAATATCGCCGCCGGAGGCGAGGGCTCCCCTTCGGGCGCGCCTCGCCGCAAACCGACCCGGCTGCAGGTCTTCTGGGAGCGTGTGAAGGAGCACCCGCTCGCCAGGGTCGGGCCGGGTCTGATCACCGGCGTCGCCGACGACGACCCCAGCGGCATCGCCACCTATTCCCAGGCCGGGGCCCAGTTCGGCCTCAACATGCTCTGGACGATGCCGCTTTGTTTTCCGCTGATGGCGGCGATCCAGTCAATCTGCGCCCGCATTGGTCGTGTCACAGGCAGGGGCCTCGCCGCCAACATGAAGGCGGCGTTTCCGCCCATCGTGGTCCGTGCCGTCGTTCTGCTCCTGCTCGTCGCCAACACGCTGAACATCGCCGCCGACCTGGCCGCCATGGGCGAGGCGGGCGAGCTGGTCACCCGCATCGACCGCCACCTGATGACCCTTGGATTCGTGCTCCTGAGCCTGGGCCTGCAGCTGTTCGTCCCCTATCACCGCTACGTCGCCTACCTGAAATGGCTGACGCTCTCGCTGCTCGCCTACGCCGCGGTGCTCTTTACCGTGCACGTGCCCTGGGGCGAGGTCGCGCTGCGCACGGTGTGGCCCAAGTTCGCTCTGAACGCCGGGGCCGCCACGGTGGTGGTCGGCATCTTCGGGACCACCATCAGCCCCTATCTGTTCTTCTGGCAGGCCTCCGAGGAGGTTGAGGACATGCACGCAAACCGCGAGCGCGCGCTCAAGCGGGACAAGGCCTCGGCCGTCCCCGAGCTGCGTCGCATCCGCTGGGACACCTGGAGCGGCATGTTCTATTCCGACGTAACCGCCTTCTTCATCATCCTGGCCACGGCCGTCACCCTGCACGTGGCGGGGATCAAAGACATCCAGACGGCCGCGCAGGCCGCGTCCGCGCTCAAGCCGCTGGCTGGGCCCTTCGCCTTCCTGCTGTTCACGATCGGCCTTCTCGGCGTCGGGCTGATCGGCGTGCCGGTGCTGGCCGGATCCGGCGCCTATGCGCTTTCCGAAGCGATGGGCTGGAGCGAGGGTCTCGAGCGCCGGGTACAGGACGCGCGCGGGTTCTACGCCGTGATCGCCGTCAGCGTGCTTCTCGCCCTCGTCATCCAGTTTTCTCCGATCGACCCGATAAAGGCGCTGTTCTGGAGCGCGGTGATCAACGGCGTGGTGGCCGTGCCACTGATGGCGGTGATCATCATCCTGGCTTCCAAAAAGTCGGTGATGGGCGAGTTCACGGCGACGCGGACCCTTATCGTCCTTGGGTGGCTCGGGACGGCCGTAATGGGGGTCGCGGCGCTGGCGATGTTCATCCCGAGCTGAGTGTGTGCGGGATTGCGTGGCGTCAATGACGCGCCTATCGCCGCAGGCGATCGTGTCGCGCCGACCGTGGGAGGCCTGGATGCTGGCCGACATCGTGGTTCACGTGGATTCGACCGAGGCCGGCCGAGAGCGGACCGCGTTCGCCCTGGACCTGGCCGACCGCCACGGCGCGCGCCTGACCGGCGTCCACGTCATCCCGCCGCTGGACGTGCCGCCCTACTACAAGCCGCACGCGATCGAGCGTGCGACCGAGAACCTGGAGCGGTTCCAACGGCAAGGTGCAATCGGCTCAGAGGCGCTGTTCGCCGAGTTGAGCAACGGCCGGACGACCCCCACGGATTGGCGGATACAGGAGGGCCCCATGAGCGCCTGTCTGTGCAACGCAGCCATCAACGCCGATCTCGTGATCCTCGGCCAGTACGAAGCCGAGGGCTCGGCGCACCGTCATCCGCTGTTTCTGGCCGAGGAGGTGGTCTTGCAGGGCGGGCGGCCGGTCGTCGTGACGCCCGACGCCATCCAACGGGAAGACGCGCGGCTGGACAGGGTGCTGATCGGCTGGGACGGCAGCGCCCAGGCGACGCGCGCCGTGCACGATGCCCTGCCCATCCTGGTTGGCTCCAACGCTCGGGTCGAGATTCTGGCGCTGGCGGAAGACCCCGACGTTTTCCCCTCCGACCTGGCCGACCACCTGCGGCGCTACGGGCTGGCGGTCGAGATCAACCCGCAGGTCCACACGCGCCAGTCCCACGGCGCCGAGCTCGTCCAGCACATGCACGGCTTCGACCTCCTGGTCATGGGCGGCTACGGACGGCCCAGTTGGATCGATTTCCTGCTCGGCGGGACAACGCCCATGGTCCTTACGCGCGCGCCCGTGCCGGTATTCATCTCGCACTGAGCCTGCCTCAGGTCTCGTTGCGGGCGACCATCCCCTTGCTCCAGTCGCAGGCGATGAGCGGGCGGTGGGTAATGCCGGCGTGGGCTTTGAGCCAGGCGGGCGAGAGGGCGTCGAAGCTGGCGAACTGCAAGCGGAAGTGATGCACGCCCTGGTCTGCCGCGTCGGCGCGCGGAAAGGCGTCGGCGGGGGCGGGGTCGTGATGCGCCTCGAGCGGACTGCGGAGCAGGGTCAGTCGAGCGCCGCCATCGTCCGCATCCAGGCTAAAAACGTCCGGGCAGACCACGCCGAAAGCGCGGCCGGCGCTCGAGCGAAACCAGGCAAAGTCTTGAAGCGGCCGCTCGCGGCCGTCGAGCGCACGCGTCACGGGCTCGCCCATGACGCCGTCGATGCGCTCGGCCAGGGCGAGCGGCAGCACGAGCTTGAGCAGCTGGTGGCGCGCCCGCCAGTGAACGGCGAGCCTGAGCTCGACCACGGGCTCATCGGCATAAAGGCGCCACTCGGCGACGAGCGTGCTATCGCCGATCGCGCCGTGCTGCAGCCCCGAGCGCATCAGCGGGCCGTTGTCGATCGGGGCCGGCGGCTCCCATGCCGCCACGGCGATGCGATTCTCGCCCAGGCGATCGACGCCGTGCGACCAGGTGTCGGTGGGGTCGTCGTACAGCTCCAGGCGGGGCGCGACGGTCAGCCCGCCGAGCTTGAAGCTAGCGTCCGGCGTGAAGTCGATAGCCCCTTGGCCGAGGCTCAGGTTCTCGATGGCGCGCCCCGCATCCCGCCTCTGGCGAGGTTGGCTGGCCGCCTCGTCGGCGTCGTCGCCCCCGCGCTCGAGGCGTAGGACCTTCAGGCTGCGCGGCGCAACGGCGAGCCGCATGAGCACGCGCCGCGGAAAGGCCGTCGCCGCCTCCTGCGCGATCGGCTGGTGCGGGACGACCGCGCCGCGCTCGTCGATGAAGCGCCAATGCCGCCGCCAACGGCCCTCCGTCCACGGCGCGAGCTCCGCAAAACCGTCGAAAGCAGCATCGGATGCATTGAACAACACGATCCGCTGCCGCTCGTCGCCCGGCAGCTGCGCGGCCATGCGGCGGAGGCCGAACTGGATCGCCTGCTCGGCGCTCGCTTGGGCGGTGGCCGAGGGCACGCAAGTCCCGCCCAGGATGTCGTGGAAGGCGTTGAAGGCGATGGCGCGCCAAGCCTCGGCCAGCCGCTCGGGCGTGTGCGCGTCCGGGGCCGGATCGGCCTCGGCGACGATCTCGGCCTGGCCGAGCGCCTCCTCCGCCTGACGCATGCCGCACTTGATCGCGCGCAGCACGGAATAGCAGCCGACCGCATGGTGCTGCAGTTCGCCGGTGACTTCCGGCAAATTGGCGCCCTCCTGCTCGATCGCGTCGAAGAAGCGGGATGGCGAGGAGAACCCCAGCCGGCAGCCCGGGATTGCCTCGGCGTGCTCTCTGCACCAGGCGATCTGCCGCTCGGTCGGCCCGCCGCCGTGGTCGCCGACGCCGACGAACGCCATGGTGTGGCTGCAGCCTTCCGGCAGGCCTTCGAGCGCCGCCTCGATATGCTCGACGCTCATCTCGCGCGTCGCGTAGGCGTGGGCGATGCGGAAGGTGGTGACCGCCTCGGCGCCCGCGCGGCCGCGCCAGCGGAACAGGCGTGACGGCAGCACTTTCTCGTGCTCCTGCGGCCGCATCATCACGTAGCGATCCTGGCCGTTCCGACGCATGAGCTCCGGCAGCGCCGCGGCGTGGCCAAAGCTATCGACGTTGTAAGCGACCCTCGGGAAGCGGCCGAAGCGGCTCTCGAAGTAGGCGCGACCGGCGTCGATCTGCCGCTGCATGCCCAGCAGCGTCGGCAGGTTGCAGTCAGGCTGCACCCACCAGCCGCCAACGACTTCCCAGCGCCCGGCCGCCACGTGCTCGCGGATGCGCGCGAACAGGCTGGGATCGGTGCGCTCGACCACGTCGTAGGCCCAGGCCCCGCCGCGGGCGAAGACGATGTCCGGGTGCGCATCCAGCCGGTCGCAGGCCGAGCGACAGGTCGCGACCACCTCGTCCATCCCCGCCCCCGCCGGCCAAAGCCAGGCCGGATCGATATGGGCGTTCAGGATCAGATGGACGGTGATCATGGACGGTGTGGTCGCTACGTCGCCGGGTTCGACCGCCAAGGACGCCAAGGCTGCAAGCTTATGCGCCGAGGCTGACCCCTTTGGCGAACTTGGCGTCCTTGGCGGTCCAAGAGCTGAGCTCCCGCTCGCGCGGGCGAGCCTAGTTCCGGCGGGGGATGACGACGGGCATGGACTCGTAGCCGTGCACGAAGATCGAGTGGGTGCGGGTGGGCTCGGCGACGAGCTCGACGGTCGGGAAGCGCTTCATGATCTCTTCCCAGATGATGGTCAGCTGCAGCTCGGCCAGCCGGTTGCCGACGCAACGGTGGATGCCGAAGCCGAATGAGATGTGCTGCCGCGGCCGCTCGCGGTCGATGATGTAGTTGTAGGGGTCCTCGATCACCGTGTCGTCGCGGTTGCCCGACAGGTACCACATGACCACCAGGTCGCCGGCCTTGATCTGTTTGCCCTGGAACCCGAAGTCCTGGGTCGCGGTCCGCCGCATGTGCGAGAGCGGCGTCTGCCAGCGGATGGTCTCAGACACCATCGAGGCGATCAGAGCCGGGTTGGCGCGCAGCTTGTCGTACTGTTCAGGAAATTTGTTCAGTGCAAAGATCGAGCCGGAGATGGTGTTCCGGGTGGTGTCGTTGCCGCCGATGATCAGGAGCGCCAGGTTCCCGTAGTACTCCCAGCGGTCCATGTCCTTGGTGGCCTCGCCGTGCGCCAGCATGGAGACCAGGTCGAACCTGGGCGGCGCCTTGGCGCGCTCGTCCCACAGGTCCTGGAAGTAGGCGAAGCACTTGCTCGTCTCTTCGAAGCGCTGCTCCCAGCTGGTCACCGGGCCGAAGCCCGGCGTGTTGGTCATGACGTCCGACCAGTAGGTGAGGTTGCGCCGCTCCTCGAACGGGAAGTCGAAGAGCGTGGCCAGCGTCATGGCCGTGAGCTCCTTGGACACCAGGTCGACCCAGTCGAACGCTTCGCCGATCGGAAGCCCGTCCAGGATGGCGCCGGCGCGTTCGCGGATGATCGGTCCCAGCTGCTGCAGGTTGGCGGGCGCGACGACCGGGCTCACGGTCTTGCGCTGCACGTCGTGCTTGGGCGGGTCCATGGCGATGAAGCTCGGCCGCTGCGGACGCTTCAGCGTCTCCGCCTCGGCTTCGAGGCTGCGCAACGTGATCCCGCCTTCAGACGAGAACACCTGGTGATTGGTGTCCACCGCCATGATGTCGTTGTAGCGGGTGATCGACCAGAAATCGCCGTAGTCACTGCCCTTGGTCTGGTGCACAGGGTCCTCGGCGCGCAGCCGATCGAACAGCGGCCAGATGGTGTCGTGGTGGTAGAGGTCCGGTTGCGCCGGGTTCAGCGCCTCGATCGGGGTCGCATAGATCTTCCCCCGCGCCTCGTGCCGGAGATCGACCGCGCCGTCGCTCATCGCCTGCTCCTTCGCACTGGCCGTCGCGTGGGGCTTCGCCAGCGGCTGTCGTTGTCAGAGTCCGACTATAGGGCCGCGCCGCCCAGGTTCGGCAAGTCCCGTTGCGGCGATGAAGCGGCTGCGCCGGGATCAGTCGGCGACGGCCTGGCCGACTTGGGCGGCGCTGACGGCTGCGGCGTCTTGCGCGGCCGCCGGCAGCGGATGGACGGGTGGCTCAGGGTCAGCCGCAACAGGCGGCGCGGTCTTCGGCCCATCGAGCAGCGCGATCGTGTCGCGGATAAAGGCGGCGTCGGTAACGATCCCGATCTCCAGCCGTTCGTTGTTCAGCTCGACCTGCTGGGTCAGCATGCCGGTGATGAACTCGGCATCCTTGGGCGCGTCCTCGCCGGGCACGCGGCGGTTGGCGTCCGACATGAACACCGGCCCGCCCGAGTTGCCCGGGAAGACGCGGAAGTCGAGCAGGAAGCTGGGCGCCGCGGCGCTCGGCGGCGCGACCATCGACGCGACGCGGCCCGAGCGGAGGATAGGAAAGCCGGCGGCGTCGGCCGAGAGCCCTTGCGGATAGCCCAGCACCATCATCTCGTCGCCCGGGCCGATGTCGTACTTCGCGAAGGTGTCGCCGCCGGCCAGCCAGGCCAGCGGAATCGCCGCATGCGCGAACGCCGGCGGCGCCTTGACCACGATCGCCGCCACGTCGCGGTTGGCAAGGTGCGCCCAAAGCTCGGTCGCCGCCGAGCGGATAACGACTGGCTTGGGGTCGAACCGCCACGCGCCGTCCGCTCCCTGGACGCGATAGCCGATATGGGCTTGGGCCCCAGTCATGCGGTTGAAGACGTGGTTGGCGGTGACCAGCACGGTTCGCGGCTTGCCATCCGGCGTCGGGTCGTCGATCAGAAAGCCGGTGCCGATGATGTGCGTGCCGTTCGGCAGCTGCTGCTCCACCTGCACGGTGGCCTGCATAAGCTGGGCGGAGAAATCCAGGACCATACGCTTCAGCCCCCGAACGCTTGAACAGAGACTCATTTGACGCGCGTCGGCCCGACACACAAGCTGCGACGCATCAAACCAGCTTGAGGCGATCTTCATCCATGCCGGAGCGTGCGTCGACTGGGACGAAGGGACGCAGCCGCGGCCGCGATTTGGCCCTGATTACAGGCGCTTCGTCCGGGCTGGGAGCGGCGTTTGCCCGCGCCTACGGCGCGCGCGGCCTCGATGTCGCGCTGGTCGCCCGGCGCATCGACCGACTCGAGGCGCTCGCGGCGGAGCTGCAGGCGAGCCATGGCGTCGAAGCGATCGCGATCGGCGCCGACCTCGCCCGATTCGAGGCGCACGAGCCAGTGATGGCCGCACTTGCGGCGCATGGCCGCCACGTCGATGTGCTGGTCAACAACGCCGGCTTCGGCATCGCCCAGAGCTTCGCCGGCGTGCCATGGGCCCGGCAGCGCGACCTCCTCATGACCATGGTCGTGACGCCCTGCGCGCTCGCTCGCGCCGTGATCCCGGGCATGGTCGAGCGCGGGCGAGGCGCGATTGTGAACATAAGCTCGCTCGCCGCCTTCTCCCCCGGCGTCGCGGGCCACAGCCTCTATCCTGGCGTGAAGAGCCTGCTGCTCAAGTTCAGCCAGGCCCTCGACGCCGAGTACGCCAAGAAGGGCATCAAGGTGACCGCCGTCTGCCCCGGCGCAACCGACAGCGAGTTCAGCCAGGTCGCCGGGACCGAAACCGTCATGGCTGGAGACCGATGGCGCTTCACGCAGAGCGCCGAATCGGTCGTTGAAACCGCCATCCGTGCGAACGAAGCCGGCCGGCTGGTCGTCGTGCCCGGCTGGCGCAACAAGCTGGCCGCCGCGCTCATGCAGACCCTGCCTGAGCCGCTGGTGCGAGCGATCCTCGCCGCCGGCTCGGCCAAGTATCACCTCGAGGACGAAACGACGGCATGACCAGCGCTCATTTCGACATCCTGATCGTCGGTTCGGGCGCCGGCGGCGGCACGCTTGCGCAGCGGCTGGCGCCGACCGGCAAGACCATTCTCATCCTCGAGCGGGGCGAGCACGTGCCGCGGGAAGCCGAGAACTGGGACTCAAAGGCGGTCTTCCTCGACAAGCGCTACCGCACCAAGGAACAGTGGTACGACCGTCGCGGCAAGCCGTTTGTTCCGAACACCCACTACTGGGTCGGCGGTAACACCACCTTCTACGGCGCGGCGCTGATGCGCTTTCGCGACCGTGACTTCCAGGAGACCAGGCACGCCGGGGGCGTCTCGCCGGCCTGGCCGATCTCGCTCGACGACCTCGCGCCCTATTACGCCGAGGCCGAGACGCTGTGGCGCGTACACGGCGCCCGCGGGGTCGACCCGACCGAGCACGGCGACGAGCCGCCTTACGCCTATCCGGCGATCCACCACGACCCCGGCATCGAGCGGCTGAAGAGCCACTTCGAGGCGCAGGGCTGGCGACCGTTCTCCCTGCCGCTCGGCGTGGACTTCGACGAGGGCCGCCCGGTGACCAGCCCTTGCATCCGCTGCAAGACCTGCGGCGGCTATCCCTGCCTGCTGAAGGCAAAGTGCGATGCGCGAACGCGCGCGATCGAGCCGCTCATGGCCGCGCCGAACGTCACGCTGCTGACCGGGCGCAAGGTTGTTCGTCTGGAGACGGACGGTTTGGGTCGCAGCGTCACCGACGTCGTGTGCGAGACGGCCGAGGGCGAGGAGCGCTGGAGCGGCGACATCGTCGTGCTGGCCGCCGGCGCGGTGAACACCGCCGTCATCCTGCTGGGCTCCGCCAACGCCCAGCACCCGAGCGGGCTCGCCAATGGCTCCGATCAGGTCGGGCGCAACTACGCGTTCCACACGCTGACCGCCATGGTCTCGCTGACGGCCGCTCCGGTCGATACCACCTTCCCCAAGACGCTGGCCGTGAACGACTTCTACTGGGGCGATCCCAACGGCGGCTTCGACTACCCGATGGGGCACATCCAGCTCCTGGAATACATGACCGGCAAGACGCTCGAGGGTCAGGTCTCCGACTGGCTGCCGCCGGCGCTCATGCCCGACATCTTCATGAACGCGATGGCGCACCGGCTGTTGAGCTTCCTGGTGATCTCCGAGGACCTGCCGCTGCCCGACAATCGCGTGCGGCTCGGGCCGGACGGCCACATCATCCTCGAATACATGCACAACAACCTCGACGGCCACGAGCGGCTGGTGCAGCGGCTGCATGACTCGCTCGCGGGCTTCGTCGACCATGCGCACCCGCTCTCGCAGCATCGCATGGAGCTCGATTCGCTCCTGCCCCTGTACGGGACCGCGCACCAGGTCGGCACGACCCGGTTCGGGACCGACCCGAAAAGCTCCGTGCTCGACCCATCCTGCAAGGCGCACGAGCTGGACAATCTCTACGTGGTCGACTCGGGCTTCTTCGTCTCCTCAGCGGCGGTGAACCCGACGCTGACGATCGTCGCCAACGCCATGCGCGTCGGCGACCACATCCGGCAGAGGTTGGCGGCCTGAGGCCCACCCTGATAAGCCGGCTCGCATGACGAAACCCACGCCGCCCAGCGCCCGCAAAGAGCCTAGGACCATCGTCCAGTTCAACCGGGTGCGGGTCGACGACTACGCCTGGATGAAGGACGACAACTGGCAGGCGGTGCTGCGCGACCCGCAGCTGATCCGCGCCGATGTGAAGGCGCACCTTCAGGCCGAGAACGCCTACACCGCCGCCATGCTGGCCTCGACCGAAGCCCTGCAGGAGGTGCTGTTCGCCGAGATGAAGGGCCGCATCAAGGAGGATGACGCCTCCGTGCCGGCCCCGCACGGGCCGTTCGCCTACTACTGGCGTTGCGAGAAGGGCGCCCAGCACCCGATCCATGCGCGCACGCCGCGTGACGGGGGCGCCGAGACCATCCTGCTGGACGAAGAGGCGCTGTCGAGGGGCAAGGCCTATTTCCACGTCGGCGCGACCGAGCACAGCCCGGACCATGCGCTCTTCGCCTATGCCGTCGACGAGCAAGGGTCGGAGGTCTACCGCGTCCATGTGAAGGACCTGGCCACGGGCCAGGTGCTGCCCGATCCGATCGAGAGCGCCACTGGCGCGTTCACCTTCTCGCCCGACTCCGCCTGGCTGTTCTGGATCTGGCGCGACGAAAACGGGAGGCCGGCCAAGGTCTATCGGCGTCCGGCGCGCGGCGCGGCCGCCGACGATGTCCTGGTTTACGACGAGCCTGACGACGGCTTCTTCCTGTCGGTGGGGCGAACCCACTCCGACGCCTACATCACGATCGGCGCCGGCGACCACGAGACCTCCGAGGTGCGGCTCATCCCCGCCGCTGACCCTACCGCCGAACCGCAACTGGTCGAGCCGCGCACGGTCGGGCTGCGCTATGCGGTCGAGGCGTGGGACGGGACGCTGCTGATCCACACGAACGCAGACGGCGCGATCGACTTCAAGGTGATGCGGGCGCCGCCGGACGCGCCCGGGCGGGCAAACTGGCGCGAGTGGGTCCCGCACCGGCCGGGGCGGTACATCGTCGGCATCGGCGTCGCGCATGACTGGTTCGTGAGCCTCGTGCGCGAGAATGCGCTGAACCGCATCGTGATCACCGAGCGCGCCAGCGGGGCCGAACACGCCATCGCCTTCGACGAGGAAGCGTATGCGCTGAACCTCGCCGGCGGATACGAGTACAACACGGCGACACTGCGCTTCGTCTATGAGTCGCCGACCACGCCGAGGCAGTGGTTCGACTACGACATGGCAACCCGTACGCGGACGCTGCGCAAAACGCAGGAGGTTCCCTCCGGCCACGACCCGTCCGCCTACGTCACTCACAGACTGGTGGCGACAGCGGCCGACGGGGTCGAGGTCCCGATCACGGTCCTGATCCGCGCCGGAACACCGATGGACGGCTCTGCGCCGTTGCTGCTCTATGGCTACGGGGCATACGGCATATCGATGGAGCCCAACTTCTCCATCCGCAACCTTTCGCTGGTCGACCGCGGCTGGATCTGGGCCACGGTCCATGTCCGCGGCGGCTCGGAGAAGGGCTGGGGCTGGTTCCTCGATGGCCGGGGGCGCACGAAGGTCAACACCTTCACCGACTTCATCGCCGGCGCCGAGCACCTCATCGCCCATGGCTTCGCGCGGGCCGGCCGCATCGTCGCCTATGGCGGTTCGGCTGGCGGGATGCTGATGGGCGCGGTCGCCAATATGCGGCCCGAGCTCTGGGCGGGGATCATCGGCGCGGTGCCGTTCGTTGACGTGCTCAACACCATCAGCGACGCCAGCCTGCCGCTGACTCCGCCCGAGTGGCCCGAATGGGGCAATCCGCTCGAGGATCCGGCCGCCTACGACCTGATCGCCAGCTACAGCCCCTATGACAACGTCGGGCCTAGGGTCTATCCGGCCATCCTCGCGACCGGCGGCCTCTCCGATCCGCGCGTCACCTACTGGGAGCCGGCCAAGTGGGTGGCCCGGCTGCGCGAAGCGACGACAGGCGATGCGCCGATTCTGCTCAAGATCAACATGGATGCGGGCCATGGCGGCGCGTCAGGTCGGTTCGACTTCCTGAAGGAGATCGCCCTCGACTACGCCTTCGCCATCTGGGCCATCGACCGCGGCTGGGAGACCCGTGGGTGAAGATCAGGACTGCTGAAGCCGGCGACGCTGTGGCGCTCGCCGCCATCTACGGCCACCACGTGGCGAACGGGTTCGGCACCTTCGAAACCGATCCACCGTCTGCGGAGGACATGGCCGGCCGGGTCGCGGCGGTGCAGGCGCTGGGACTGCCCTATCTGGTCGCCGAGACCAGCGGCGCCGTGGCCGGTTTCGCTTATGGCAGCCCGTTTCGGCCGCGCGCTTCGTACCGCTACACGGTCGAGGACAGCGTCTACATCGGCCCGGACCGGCTCGGCCAAGGCATCGGCAAGGGCTTGCTCGGGGCGGTGATCGAGGCCTGCCAGGGCCTCGGGCTTCGGCAAATGGTGGCGATGATCGGCGACAGCGAGAACGCCCGTTCGATCGGCCTGCATCGAGCCATGGGGTTTACGACCGTCGGCGTCTTCCAGGCGATCGGCTTCAAGCACGGCCGTTGGGTCGACGTGGCGATGATGCAGCGGCCCCTGAATGCCGGTGCGGAGGCGCCGCCCGACGGCGTCGGCCTGCCGCTCAGCGGGCACTGACTGAGGCCAGCGCGACGTCGAGCACCTCGGCGAGCTGGGACTGCTGGTAGGGCTTGTCGAGGTGGCGGGCGCCGGCGACGCCTTGCGCCTCCTCGGTCTCGCCGTAGCCCGAGGCGAACACGACCTTCAGTCCCGGCCGCAGCGCCCGCGCCTTGGCGGCCAGCTCCGGCCCCCGCACCCCCGGCAGGCCGATGTCGGTGAACAGGATGTCGATCTGTTCGCTCGCATTCAGGATGGCGAGCGCTTCCTCGGCGTCGCCGGCCTGCGCGGCGCCGAAGCCCAGGCTCTCGATCATGTCCACCGCCGCCATGCGCACCAGCGCGTCGTCCTCGACGACGAGTACGACGCGCTGCGCCTTCTGCAACAGGGAGCGGATCTTGCGCGCCAGATCCTCGCGCGAGAACGGTTTGGAGAGCAGTTGCACGCCCTCGTCCAGCCGCCCCTGGTGCACGATGGCGTTCTCGCTGTAGCCGGAGGTGAACAGCACCGGCAGACCCGGATGCAGGGCCTGCGCCTCCCGGGCCAGGTCACGGCTCTTCACGGGGCCGGGCATGACAACGTCCGTGAACAGAAGATCGACCTTGGCGCCGGCGCGAAGCTTGTCCAGCGCCGCGGCGCCGTCGGAGGCGTGGATGCAGGTGTAGCCGAGCTCCCGCAGCATCCCGACGGTCGAGGCGCGCACCAGATCGTCGTCCTCGACCACAAGCACGACCTCGCGGAGCCCGGTGAGCGCGCCGCTCGAGACCTGGGGCGCCGCCGTCTGCGACTGGCCCGAGCGCGGGAGGTAGATCTTCACCGTCGTGCCTTCGCCGGGCTCGCTGTAGATCTGCACGTGGCCGTTCGACTGCTTGACGAAGCCGTAGACCATGGAGAGCCCGAGGCCTGTGCCACGCTCCTCGCCCTTGGTCGTGAAAAAGGGCTCGAACGCCCGCGCCAGCGTCTCGGGCGTCATGCCCTGGCCGGTGTCCGAGACGGCCAGCATCACATACTGGCCGGGTTCCACCCGCTCATGGTTGGCGTAGCTCTGGTCGAGGACCGCGTTGGTGATCTCGATCGTGAGGCGCCCGCCCTTGGGCATTGCATCGCGGGCGTTGAGCGCCAAGTTCAGCACCGCGCTCTCCACCTGCGCGGGGTCGGCCAAGGTGTTCCACAGGCCGCCAGCGATGACGGTCTCGACCTCGATGGCCTCGCCCAGCGTGCGGCGGAGCATCTCGGCCATGTCGCCGACCAGGCGGCCAAGGTTGACCACGCGCGGCTCGAGCGGCTGGCGCCGCGCGAATGCGAGCAGTTGACGGGTCAGCTCCGCGGCTCGGTCGGCGCCGTGCAACGCATTCTTGATGCGCTCGGACGCCTCCGGGTCGCTGACGGCGCTGGCCACCAGCTCCAGGTTGCCGCGGATGATCTGCAGGATGTTGTTGAAGTCGTGCGCGACGCCGCCGGTCAGGTGGCCGACGGCTTCCATCCGCTGCGCGCGCCGAAGCCGCGCCTGGCTTTCCTCCCGCTCGGTGACGTCGCGTGAGGAGGCGACGATGCGGTCGATGCGGCCTTCGTCGTTGCGGACCGGAACCAGGATCGACTCCCAGATGCGCCGTCCGCCTAAGAGGTTGACCGGGTCGCGGGTGAAGACTGGAACACCCCCGGCCACGACGCGCTGCAAGTGCTCGACGAGGCGCGTCGACTCCGGTTCTCGCGCCATGAACCGCACCTCGACGCCTCGCAGCATGTCAGTCTTGACGCCTGTCGCCTGCTCGTAGGCTGGGTTGAGCTCGGCAATGCGGAAACCGCCGTCGGCGGAAACGTCGATGACCGAGAGCAGGTCGGCGCTGTTGGCGAAGATGGCGCGGTAGCCGGCCTCGCTCTCGCGCTGCGACGACTCTGCGGCTTCGCGCTCTCCGACGGCGCGCGCCAGCTGCCGGTTCGCCCGGGCCATCAGCAGCATCTGAGCCGCCAGGCCGACAATGGCGAGCGCGCTGACCAGCAGCGCGACGACGAAGCCGATGAACTCGTAGCCGTTGGCCCGCGCAGTGCGCGCGGCGAGCAGGCCGTTCTCCGACTGCATGATCTCGGCGACGGCTGCCCTGGCGCGGTCCATGGCCGCCTTGCCTTCGCCGGGGTTCGCGGCGAGCGCTTGCGCGGTCTGGCCAGCGCGGTAGAGCGCAACCCTCTGCCGCGACAGGGCGACCCGCGCGTCAAGGCTGGCGATCAGGAGCGCGACCCGGGCGCGTTGAGGTGGATTGTCGGCGACCAGGGCGCGCAGCCTGGCGCCTTCAACCCCGACCGCCGCGGCGTCGGCGTCGAAGTGCTCCAGGAAGGCCGCGTCGCCGTTGAAGGCGTAGGCGCGTTGCGCCGACTCCACCTCCACCGCCGAGGAGAACAGTCCCTGCGTCGCCTCGATCACGTCACGGCTGTGGCTGACCCACCCTCGCTCCGTGCGCGTCAGCACCAGGTTGTCGAGCGCCATGAACGCGGTCATGGCGGCAAGCACGAGCAGCAGGGCGACCGGGGCAACGAGGTCCCGCCATTCTCGCGTGGCGGCGTCGGCTCGAGGCGAAGGCGTAGTCATCGACGTCGGGGCGGATCCGCAGGAAGGAGGGCCTCGCGATAGGTTCTTCATCGCTGGGGCGAAATTTCCAAGCGGAAACTTCGCCGCCGCCGGCGCCATCAACAAGGCAAATCATCGCTTAACCTCAATGGCCTAGCTTGCAGCGCTCCGGTGTTTGTTCGAGGGGAGCGCCTTAGCCCGTGACTGAATCTGGAACGCCGGGCGCAGCCACGGCCGAGCGCTATGACCTCATCGTGATCGGCAGCGGTCCTGCGGGGCGACGCGCCGGCGTGCAGGCGGCGAAGCTCGGCAAATCCGTGCTCGTGGTCGAAAAGGGCCGCCGCGTCGGCGGCGTTTCGGTCCACACCGGCACGATCCCCTCCAAGACTCTGCGCGAGACCGTGCTCAACCTCTCAGGCTGGCGCGAGCGCGGGTTCTACGGCCGCGCCTACCGCGTGAAGCAGAACATCTCCGCCGGGGATCTGAAGAAGCGGCTTCACATGACCCTCGACCACGAAGTCGAGATTCTCGAGCACCAGTTCGCCCGCAACAAGGTCGAGACCGTCCGCGGCGAGGCGCGCTTCATCGACCCGCATCGGATCGAGATCGCCTGCGAGGACGGCGCGATCTTGCGGCGCTCGGCCGATCGGTTCGTGCTCGCCGTCGGAACGCGCCCCTACCGGCCGGCGCACGTGGCGTTCGACGGCGAGACCATCCTCGACTCCGACGAGATCCTGGACCTTGCCCGCATCCCTCGCCACCTCGTCGTGGTGGGCGCGAGCGTCATCGGCATCGAATACGCGACCATCTTTTCGGCGTTGGACGTCCAGGTGACCGTGCTGGAGCCGAGCTCGAGCCTGCTGGGCTTCGTCGACCGCGAGCTCGCCGACGAGTTCGTGCACGACCTGCGCGACCGTGGGGTCACCCTGCGCTTTGGGGCCACGATCAAGAGTGTGATGCTTGAGGCGCCGCATCGCGCCGTGGTCGCGCTCGAGGACGGGCGGCAGGTGCGCGGCGACATGGTGCTGTTCGCCGCGGGGCGCGAAGGGGCGACCGACACGCTCAACCTCGCCGCCTGCGGCCTGGAGGCCGACGAGCGCGGCCGCGTCGCCGTCGACAAGGAGACGTTCCAGACCGCCGAGTCGCACATCTATGCCGCCGGCGACGTGATCGGGTTTCCCAGCCTGGCGTCGACCTCGATGGAGCAGGGGCGGATCGCCGCCTGCCACGCGTTCGGCGAGCCCGCGCCGCCGCCGCCGGCCTTCTTCCCCTATGGCATCTACTCGGTGCCCGAGATCTCGACGGTCGGGATGACCGAGGAGCAGGTGCGCGAGCGTGGCATCGCTTACGAATGCGGCGTCGCCCGCTTCCGCGAGACCTCGCGCGGCCACATCATGGGCCTGCACTCGGGCTTCATGAAGATGATCTTCTCGCTGGAGACCCGGCGGCTCCTGGGCGTGCACATCGTCGGCGAGGGCGCGACCGAGCTGATCCACATCGGCCAGGCGGTGCTGAACCTCGAAGGCGGCCTCGACTATTTCGTCGAGAACACCTTCAACTACCCGACGCTGGCCGAGGCCTACAAGATCGCCGCCCTCGACGCCTGGAACCGGATGCCCAAGCAGCAGCACAGCCTGCGCGCGGCCGAAACCGCACTCGATCTGGCCACGCGGGCGCTTTCGGCTTAACCCATCACGGCCTGCCGCGGCCGCGGCGCGCTCAGGGGTGAAGCTTGAAACTCGGCGTCTGTTACTACCCGGAACACTGGCCGCGCGAGGTCTGGGCCGAGGACGCCCGGCGTATGGCCGAGATAGGGCTCTCGTGGGTGCGCATCGGCGAGTTTGCCTGGAGCCGCATCGAGCCCGAGCCGGGGGCGTTCGACTGGACCTGGCTCGACGAAGCGGTGGAGACGCTCGGCGCAGCCGGGCTTTCCATCGTCATGTGCACGCCGACGGCGACCCCGCCCAAGTGGCTGGTCGACGCTCACCCTGACATTCTGGCGGTCGATCGCGAGGGTCGGCCGAGGCGTTTCGGCTCCCGCCGCCACTACTGCTTTTCGTCCGAGACCTATCGAGCCGAGTGCGCGCGGATCACCGAGGCGGTCGCCGGCCGCTACGGCAAGAACCCCGCCGTCGGCGCCTGGCAGACCGACAACGAATACGGCTGCCACGACACCACGCTCAGCTATTCGCCGAACGCCGCCGGGCGCTTCCGCACCTGGCTCGCCCAGCGCTACCAGTCGGTGGACGCGCTGAACCGCGCCTGGGGGACGGTGTTCTGGTCTCAGGACTACCGGGACTTCGACGAGATCGACCCGCCGCACCTGACCGTGACCGAGGCCAACCCCAGCCATCGGTTGGACTACCAACGTTTCGCTTCGGAGGAGGTGGCGAGCTTCAATCGTCTGCAGACGGACATTATCCGCAGGCTGTCGACTGGCCGCGACATCACACACAACTTCATGGCGTTCCACACCAGCTTCGATCACTTCGCGCTGGGGAGCGATCTCGATATCGCGAGCTGGGACTCCTATCCGCTGGGCAACCTCGAATCGTCGTGGTTCACCGAAGGGGAGAAGCTCCGCTACCTGCGCCAGGGCCAGCCGGACGTGCAGGGGTTCAATCACGACCTCTACCGCGCCGCCGGCCGTGGCCGCTGGTGGGTGATGGAGCAGCAGCCCGGCCCGGTGAACTGGGCCAGATTCAACCCCGCGCCACTGCCCGGCATGGTGCGCGCCTGGACCTGGGAGGCTTTCGCCCACGGCGCTGAAGTCGTCTCCTACTTCCGCTGGCGCCAGGCGCCCTTCGCGCAAGAGCAGATGCACGCCGGCTTGAACCGGTCGGACCGAGAGGTCGACGTCGGCGGGCGGGAGGCGCGGATCGTGGCCGACGAGCTGAAGGCGCTCGGCGCGCTCGGCCCGTGCGGGCGCGCGCCGGCCGCGATGGTGTTCAGCTACGAAGCCGCCTGGCATCTGCGCATCCAGCCGCAGGGCGCGGGCTTCGCCTGGGTGGTGCTGGCCCACCAGGCTTACGCGGCGCTGCGCAGGCTGGGGCTAGATGTCGACATTGTCGCGCCCGACGCGGACTTCAGCGGCTACCAGCTCGTGGTCTGCCCGAGTCTGCCGATCCTGGAGCACGACCTGGTCGAGCGGCTCGGTCTCTCCGGGGCGCACGTGCTGTTCGGCCCGCGCTCGGGCTCGCGCGCCCGCGAACGCGCGACGCCCGACCTTCTGCCGCCCGGACCCCTGCAGGTGCGGCTGCCGATGAAGGTGACGCGTGTGGAGAGCCTGAGGCCGGGCGCGGGGCCGAACGTCGTCTTTGGCGACAAGACGCTGCCGGCCAGGCTTTGGCGCGAGACGCTTGAGACCTCGCTCGAGCCGCTGGCGACCTTCGACGACGGCGGTCCCGCCTGGGTTGGCGACGGCCGATGGAGCTACCTCGCCACCTGGCCGGAACAGCCGCTGATGGACGCGGTGGTCGAGAAGCTCGCGCGCGGCGCCGGGCTGTTCGTCGCGCACCTCGAGGACGGCGTGCGCATGCGCAGCCGCGACGGTGTCGCCTTCGCCTTCAACTACGCGTCCGAGACAAGGCGCACGCCTGCGCCGGCAAAGGCGCACTTCCTCTTGGGCGGCCCGGAGCTGCCGCCGGCCGGCGTCAGCGCCTGGCGGATCGAGTAGACGGATGGGCGACCTCTACCGGCTCGACGGCGGCGGCGACACGCTCGTCCTGCAGCAGACGGCCGGCGCGCCGCGCCTCATCTATTGGGGCGAGCCTCTGACCCACGACCTCGCCGGCGCGGCCGCCCTGGCCGAGCGCGTCACGCGCGGCACCATCGACGGTGGCGAGGTGTTCGACCTCTTCCCTGAGGCAGGGCGTGGCTTCACGGGCCAGCCGGCGTTCGAGTGCCATCGCGACAGCGGCGACTTTGTAACCCAGCTCGAACCCCTCTCCGCCGTTCAGGACGGCCAACGCGTCGTCTTCCGCCTGGCCGATCCGAAGGCGGGCGTCGAGGTCGCGGTCACAGTCGAGCTCGACCAACAAAGCGGCGTCGCATCCTTCCGTTCACGGATTCTGAACCGCGGGCCGACTCCACTGCATCTCGACTGGGCGGCGGGGGCTTTGCCGCTCGCCTTCGACGATCTGTTGCTATTCGACGGACGCTGGGCGCGCGAGTTCAAGACCAGCCGCCAGCGCTTGCCGGCGGGCATGCTGGTCCGTGAAAACAGAACAGGTCGCACCTCGCACCATTCGCCGCCGTTCATGGTCGCCGGCGAGCCCGGCTTCAGCGAGCGCAACGGCGAGACGCTCGGGCTGCACTTCGCCTGGAGCGGCAATCACCGGCTGCTGGTCGAACGGATGCGCGACGGGCGCCTGCAGGCGCAGGCGGGCGAGTTCTTCTGGCCCGGAGAGCTGACGCTCGGCGAAGGCGAGGCGTACGAGACGCCGATCCTCTACGCCGCGCGATCATCGACCGGAACGAATGGACTGACCAGTCGCTTTCATCCTTTCGTCCGTACCCGGATTCTTTCCGACAGGCTGGCAGGCAAGCCGCGGCCGGTCAATTTCGACACATGGGAGGCGGTCTACTTCCGCCACGATCTCGCCGAGCTGAAGGCGCTGGCGGATCTGGCGGCCGAGATCGGCGCCGAGCGTTTCGTGCTCGACGACGGCTGGTTCAAAGGTCGCCCGAACGATACGGCCGGCCTGGGCGACTGGACGCCCGATCCGGCGAAGTATCCAGACGGCCTTACGCCGCTGGTCGAGCACGTGCAGTCGCTCGGGCTGGCCTTCGGTCTGTGGGTCGAGCCGGAGATGGCCAACGCCGACTCCGACCTCCTGCGCAGGCGCCCCGACTGGATCCTGGGCGTCGCCGGTCGCAAACAGCCGCTCGGCCGCAACCAGTATGTGCTCGATCTGACGCGCCCGGAAGTGTTCGAAAACATCTTCGAGCAGATCCACGCGCTCCTGGCCGGGAACGCGATCAGCTACCTCAAGTGGGACATGAATCGCGACCTGACGCATCCGGCGAGCGGGGGCCGGCCAGCCGCGCACCGGCAAACGCTCGCGGTCTACGCGCTGATCGATCGCGTGCGCGCCGCGCACCCTGGCGTCGAGATCGAGGACTGCTCGTCCGGCGGCGGACGGGCGGACTTCGAGATGCTCAAACGTACTGATCGCGTCTGGCTGTCCGACTGCAACGACCCGATCGAGCGGCAGGCGATGCAGAAGGCGTTCACGATCTTCTTCCCGCCCGAGGTGATGGGCGCGCATGTGGCCGCGACCGCCGACCACACCACTGGCCGCCGCGCGAGCATGGACTTCCGCGCGATGACCGCGCTCTTCGGCCACATGGGCATCGAGGCTGACGTGCGCGCCTTCACCGACAGCGAGCGGGCGGCCCTGAAGCGCTGGATCGGCGTCTACAAGACCCATCGGGCGCTGATCCACTCCGGCCGCCTGAGCCGCCAGCCGGTCAGCGACCCGGCGGCCCTGGCCTTCATGATCGCCGGTGACACCGAGGCGCTGGCCAGCTACGCGCAACTGCAGGTGCGGGCCAACGTGTCGCCCGATCCGCTGCGGCTGAAGGGGCTCGAACCCGATGCGACCTACCGCATCCTGATGCTGGCGCCGGCCGCCTCGCCGACCGCCTCCGATCCGGTGCTGGTCAGAGGCGAGGCGGTGCAGGCCAGCGGTCAGGCGATCGCGCGCACGGGCCTGCCCCTGCCGCCATTGCGGCCCGGCAGCGTCGCGCTCTTCCATCTGACCCGGATGGACCAGGATCCATGATCGACCACAAACGCTCGACGAGCCTAACGATCGCGGCGCCTTCGTGCTCGATCCCGACGGCCACAAACCTCGAGGCCCTTTGCCGCAAGCCCGGTTAGCCCGCGCCGGCGTGGCCTCTCCGCCGCACGCTCAGCGCGAGCGCCAGCATGGCGGCGCCGAAGGCGGCCATGACGCATCCCCAGATCAGGTCGATCGGAACGCCCGTCACCGCGGTCGCGCCGGGGCCGAGCCCCCGCACGGCGACGATCGCGCCGATGGCCAGGAAGAGGAGGCCGATGGGCAGGCGGATGTCGAGCAACATGGCTTGGCCGCTCTCTAGCGGAACAGGATGTTGAGGGCGAGCGCGGCGGCCAGCGCCAGGATGCCCAACGGCACCGGGTCGGCGTACCAGCGGCCGCTTCCGACGACCACCTTCGGGGTGAGCGAATAGACCAGGCCCTCGAGCTCGGCCTCTGGCTTGGGCCGGGTCGCGAGACTGACCGCAACGGTGACGGCAAGACAGGCGCTCCAGGCCCAGATCGCCGTCCAGAAGTTCTGCGCCATCTCGCTTGGATAGACATGCATCACCGCGATCCAGCCGCCCTTCACGCCTGGCAGGTCGTTCAGCGGCAGGGTCAGTCCGTGGTGGACGGCCGCCGCCAGCGTGCCCAGCGCGAGCCCGGTGAAGGCGCCGTGCCCGGTCGTCCGCTTCCAGAACATGCCGAGCAGGAAGGTCGCGAACACCGGCGCGTTCACGAAAGCGAACATCAGCTGCAGCAGGTCCATGATGTTGTTGAAACGAGCGGCGAGATAGGCCGCCGCCACCGAGGCGGCGATGCCGAATACGGTGACGAACCGGCCGACGCGCAGGTAGTGATGATCGCCGGCGTTTCGTCGGATGTGGGCCTGGTAGATGTCATAGGTGAAGACGGTGTTGAAGGCTGTCACGTTGCCCGCCATCCCCGACATGAAGCTGGCGAGCAGGGCGGTCAGCCCGACGCCGAGCATCCCGGTCGGGAAGTCGCGCAGTAGAAGGTTGGGGGTGGCGAGGTCGTAGTCGAGCACCGGCTGGCCGCGGGCATCCAGCATCGGCCGCCCCGTCCCCGCGTCGAGCTTGATCGGGATCACCCCGCCCTGATGCTGGGCGACCGCCGCCGGTGAAGCGCCCGTCCTTGTCGCGCCGCTGGGCTGGGCGGTGAGCGCCATGGCGATCAGGCCGGGGAAGATGACCAGGAAGGGGAAGAGCATCTTCGCCCCCGACGCGATCAGTGGCGTGCGCCTAGCCGCGGCCATGGATTCGGCCGCCATCGCGCGCTGCACGACCAGGAAGTCCGTGCACCAGTAGCCGAACGAGAGCACAAACCCGAGGCCGAAGGTCAGGCCGAACCAGCCAACGCCCAGCCGGTTAGTCGCCGCGTTTCCCATCCCGATCCAGGCATGGGTGTAGCTGGGTCCGAGCGTGGTCGTAAGGCCATGCCACCCGCCAACCTGGCGCAGCCCGATCCAGACCAGCGGCGCGAACCCGGCGACGATCAGGAAGAACTGCAGCACCTCGTTGTAGATCGCGCCGCGCAGGCCGCCCATGAAGATGTAGACGAGCACGACCGCCGCCGAGGTGAGGACCGCGACGTGGAAGATCCAGGTCGGTGGCAGCCCGAGGCGGGCGAAGGGGCCGTCGAGCACGTGCAAGGTCTGGATCAGCTTGGCGAGCGCGTACATCGAGATGCCAGACGAGACGACGGTCATCACCGCGAAGGTCAGCGCGTTCAACGCGCGCGTCTTCTCGTCGAAGCGCATGCGCAGGTATTCCGGCACCGAACGCGCCTTCGAGCCATAGTAGAACGGCATCATGAAGATGCCGACGAAGACCATCGCCGGGATGGCCCCGATCCAATAGAAGTGGGCGGTCGCGATGCCATACTTGGCACCCGACGCCCCCATGCCGATCACCTCCTGGGCGCCCAGGTTCGCCGACAGGAAGGCCAGACCCGCGACCCAGGCGGGGATCGAGCGGCCGGCCAGGAAGAAGTCGGCTCCGCTCCTCGCGCGCCGCGCGGCGATCACGCCTATGCCCACGACGAAGGCGAGATAGAGGCTAAGGATTGCCCAGTCGACGGTCCCCATCGCTCTCCGGTCCCGCGGCCCCGGGCTCGGCGCCGCTGCCGATATCGTCCCGCTCCGGGAACGTTTGTCGAGATCGAGTCGTTCTAGCTCGCTGGCCAAAGGTCAGCGCTGAGGGGCCCCGATGTTGGTATCGACGCCGCTGGCGGACGAGATATTGCGTGCGGCGGTGCGCATCGCCGCGGAAGGCGGCGACGGGCTGCACGCGGCGCTCGATGCGCTGGATGCGCCCATCTACGTCACGGACCCGACGGGCCTGGTCACCCACTTCAACCGCGCCTGCATCGGCTTTTCGGGACGGACCCCCGCGGTCGGCAAGGACCGCTGGTGCGTAACCTGGAAGCTCTACACGACGGAGGGCGCGTTCCTGCCGGACGGGCTCTGCCCGATGGCGGTCGCGATCCGCGAGAAGCGTCCGATCCGCGGCGTGACCGCTATCGCCGAGCGGCCGAATGGAGAGCGCGTCGCCTTCATGCCGCTGCCGACGCCGATCTTCCGCGACGGCGCCCTCATCGGCGCGGTCAACATGCTGATCGATGTGTCCGACGTTCGGCAGGTCGAAGATTTCCGCGTGCAGGCCGATCGCTGCAGAAGGTTGGCACGCGGGCTGAGCGACCGGCGGACGGCCGATGTGCTCATCGGGATGGCGGCGGAGTACGCCGCCAAGGCGGCCGCGCTGGAACAGGCGAGCCGGCTCGTCGCCATGGCCTGACGCTTAAGCGCCGCCCAGCGAGACCTCCGCGCCTTCGCAATCGACGATCCGCGACAGAAGCGCGCCGTGCTCGTCGACGGGCGGCGCGCTGAACGTGAGGCCATTCGCCTCGCGCGCGGCATAGAGGCCCGGCAGGTCGGGCGTCTCGAAGCCCAATTGCACGCGGCCGGGCGGATTGCGCTCCGACGCCGGGTGCAGCGCCAGCGTCACGGCCCCGGTCTCGAACTCGCTCCAAAACGGGCTCTGGAACTTGACCGGCAGGCCCATGACGTCGCGATAGAAGGCGATCGCCTTGTCCATGTTGGCGACGAACAGAATCGCGTGGCTGAATTTGGCTTGCATCGGACCTCATGCATTGTCGCGGCGAGGCGGCTCGCTGCTGCGCGCCATGGCTGGCTGGGGGACTAGGACTCGAACCTAGAATAACGGTACCAAAAACCGCTGTGTTACCATTACACCATCCCCCAACGGCGGCGGGCGGGATGGGCCTCCGCAGCCGGGCGGCCGGGATATCGCAAGGCCCTGAGCATTGCAACTCAAGCGCCAGCGACCGCCGGCAAGGCCTTGCTTGCCCGGGGTTTGCCCCTCGTCTATAAGCGCCGGCTCTGCGTCGGAGCATAGCTCAGCATGGTAGAGCACCGTCTTCGGGAGGCGGGGGTCGCAGGTTCGAATCCTGCTGCTCCGACCATCCGCCTTCGCTGATTTTGGCGCAGCCAAAATCTAGCTTCGGCGAGACGTAGTCCGCCGGGGCGTCGAAGGCGATGCCGCGCCGTAGCGAAGCGAAGGCGGGCTGGTGGATTCCCATTCGAAGTGCAACACTTTGACGAAGGCCCAGCCTTCGCTGATTTTTGGCGCAGCCAAGATCCAGCTTCGGCGAGAGGCAGTCCGCTGCGCTTCGAAGGCGCGAGGAAGCAGCCGAGCCGTGCCAGACCGCCGGGCCACCGCCTACCTTTGAGAGCATCGCGTGGCGGGCTAGGGTGGCCCGCGATTCCCGCTCGGGCGCCTCGATGAAGCAGTTCCTCCTGACCTTGGCCGGCGTCTTCGTCGGCCTGACGCTTTTCTTCATCGGCGTGCCGTTCCTGTTGATCAGCATGGCGCTCGGGGGCGCGCACGCGCCGACCACGCCGGCGGCGTCGGCGCTGGTCCTCGACCTCAGAGGGCCGCTCACCGACCAGGAGCCGGAGACCTTGCTCGGCGTCTTCGGTCAGCACCCGCTCTCGGTCATGCGCATCGTCGAGACGCTGAAGCGCGCGCAGACCGACCCGCGGGTAAAGGCGCTGTTCGTGCGGCTGCCCGACGCCGGCATCGACCCCGGCGAGGCCGACGAGCTCAGCCTCGCGGTGCGCGCCTTCCACGATGCCGGCAAGCCCGTGGTCGCGTTCAGCCAAGGGCTTTACCCCGAGGGCGTCGTCACTTCGACCTACATGCTCGGGGCCGCTGCCGACCAGTTCTGGATGCAGCCGGGCGCGCCATTCCAGGCGACCGGGATCGCCAGCCAGAGCCTGTTCTTCAAGCGGCTGTTCGACAAGTACGGAGTCAAGGCCGACTTCGAGCAGCGCTACGAGTACAAGACCGCCATCAACGGCTACCTGTACGACGACTTCACGCCGGCGCAGCGGGAAGCGGACTTGAGTTGGATGGGCTCGGTCTACGACTCCGCCCTTTCCGCCGCCGCCCGCTACCGGAGGATGGATCCGGCGCGGCTGAAGGCTCTGATCGAGGGTGGCCCCTACGACGCCGCCGACGCCCAGGCGAAGGGCCTCATCGACAGATTGGGCGACCTGAAGGCCGCCGAGGACGAGGCCGCCCAGCGCGCCGGCGACGGCGCCAAGCTGTTCGACTTCGACGACTACGCCTCGGCGATCGATCGCAACGTCGATGGCTTCGGACGGCCGCAGATCGGCGTCGTCTCCGCCGAGGGCGACATCACGACCGGTTCGGACGGCGCGACGCTCGGCGGCCAGGACATCAACGCCGACGAGGTCGCGAGCGCGCTCTACGCCGCAGCGCAGGACAATTCGATCAAGGCGGTCGTCTTCCGCCTGAACTCGCCCGGCGGGGCCGACACCGCCTCGGAGGAGATATTGGCCGCGGTCCGGGCCGTGAAGGCGGCCAAGCCGATCGTGGTCTCCATGGGGACCTATGGCGCGTCGGGCGGCTATTGGGTCTCTTCGGCGGCCTCGGCGATCGTGGCCGAGCCCTCGACCCTGACCGGCTCCATCGGGGTGTTCGGTGGCAAGCTCGCGATCGGGCCGGCGCTGGCGCATTTCGGTGTCGACCTGCGCGACCTCAGCGTCGGCGGCCCCTATGCCGACGCCGACAGCCCGGCCGGCGAGTTCACGGCGACCCAGCGCGCGGCCTTCGCTGCTTCGGTGGACCGGGTCTATGCCGGCTTCATCCAGCGGGTGGCGACCGGCCGGCGGATGACCCCCGACCAGGTGCGCGCGATCGCTCGCGGGCGCGTATGGACAGGCGTGCAGGCCAAGGGTCTGGGGCTCGTGGACGAACTCGGCGGCTTCTACCAGGCGGTGGACAAGGCGAAGGACCTCGCAGGGTTGAGCGGCCAAGACGTCGAGCTGAAGGCGCTGACCGCCCGTCGCACGCCCTGGGAGGCGCTCAGGCATGCTTTTGGCGTGGCCGACACCGAGCTGAAGACGCTGCAGACGGCGAGCGAGGTGCTGAACGACCCGCGCGCGAGGGGTCTGGTCGCAACGCTCGCAGACGCCCGGCGCCGCAGCGGCGGCGAACTGCTGCTCGCCCCCGTGCCGCGGTTCTAGCGCGCCCACCCTTTCCCGCGCAGGCGAAGGGGCTATAAGGCCCCCGTCCAGGCGCGGAGGCCGCGATGAGTGAGTTTCGCAAGGTGACCGACGGCTTCTCGGTCGCGCCGCAAATCGCGATCGGTGACTTGGCGCGCGCCGCCGAGGCGGGCTTTGCCATGATCATCAACAACCGGCCGGACGGCGAGGCTCCCGACCAGCCGGCGGGCGCCGAGATCGAGGCGGCGGCGCACGCGGCGGGGCTGGACTATGCCTTCATCCCGGTGCGCGGGGCGCCGACGCCTGAGCAGGTGGCGGCGGAGCGCGAGGTGCTGGCGACCGCCAAGGGGCCGGTGCTGGCCTTCTGCCGATCTGGAACCCGTTCGATCATCACCTGGTCGCTCGGTGAAGCGGGCGCCGGCGCGCGCTCGCGCGACGAGCTGCTCAAGCTCGGCGCGGCGGCGGGCTACGACCTCAAGACCGTGCTGGCTAGCGCGTGATGGCGACCTTGCCGGCCATGGGGACCATCTCCGGCTCGCAACTTGCAAGGGCGAGCGCCATCTGTATCGCCATAAGACACAGAATCGCGGCGGCCACGCGCTGCAGCCGTTTTGACACAAAAATAACCATGTCCATGGCGCTCAGCCCCTTGCTGCCGGTGCTTGAGGGGCGCTCAGGGCAAGAGCCAGGCCGCACGCCATGGTGATCCCGTTCGTTCGCGACATCACCTTCGAGTACGGCCGGACTGACAAGCTAACGCCTCTGATCCGGCGCGTGATCGCCAACAATCCAGGCCCGTTCACCTTTACGGGCACCGGGACCTACATCATCGGCGGCGGCGAGAGCGTCGCCGTCATCGACCCTGGCCCCGACGATTCCGCGCACCTGGATGCGGTTCTCGCGGCGGTGAAAGGCGAGCGGGTGACGCACATCCTGATCACCCACCACCACCTCGACCACTCGCCGCTCGCCCGGCCGCTGCAGGAAAGGACCGGCGCGGTCATCTACGGTTGTGCGGTCAAGGCGCTTCCCGTCGAGGACGGCGTGCGCACCGAGGCGGGCTACGATCGGTTCACCCCCGACATCTCCGTGTGCGGCGGCGGGCAGACCATCGCCGGCGACGGGTGGTCGTTCGAGGCGATCGCAACGCCCGGCCACACCTCGAACCACATCTGCTACGCGCTAAACCAGGAAAACTGCTGCTTCACCGGCGACCACATCATGGGCTGGTCGACAACGGTGGTGACGCCGCCGGATGGCGACATGGGCGCCTACATCGCCAGCCTCGACCTAATCAAGGCACGCGATTTCAAGACCTTGTGGCCGACGCACGGGCCGCCGATCACGGACGTCGCGCACTTCATCGATGAATACAAAGCCCATCGCTTCGATCGCGAGCGGCAGATCCTCGACCAATTGGCCGCCGGTGAGACGAAGATTACCGGCATGGTGCCCAAGATGTACGAGGGCGTTGACCCGCGCCTCTACCCCGCCGCTGCCCGGTCGGTGCACGCCCACGTAATCCAGCTGGTGCGCTCGGGGCGGGTCAAAACCGACGGCGCTGCGGACCTGAACAGCGACTACAGGCTGGGCTAGGCCATCACAAACTGCTAGCGCTTCGCTTAGGACAGGCAGTAAGTGCTCGTCGTCCTTGCGTCTCGCGCNTCCGCGCCGACGCAGTCGCAATGGGGGAGGAACCAAAACCCATGACTCCTGAAACGCTTCGCAAGATTCTCATCGCCGGCGCCGCGGTCGGCGCGCTTTCGGTCGTGGCTTGTGGGCCTAGCCCCCAGCAGAACGCGTCCGACGCCGCCAACCAGGCCAACGCGGAAGCGGCGAGCGCCATGGCTGCGGCGACCAGCGCCGCGGCTGCGGCCACCGCTCAGGCGAACAGCGCCATGGCTGCGGCCAACAGCGCCGCGTCCGCCGCGATGAGCTCGGCCGCTGCGGCGAGCGCCGCGCCGGCCAACCAGTAGCCTCCGCTAATCAAGGCGCCCCGCTCGACGCTTGCCGTCGGGCGGGGCCGCCAACCTTCGGCGACCGGCCTTACTGGGCCGGGACTTTCGCGGTTTCGGCGGTCGTTGGCAGGACGTAGTCCCTCATCCGGTCACGGATGAGTTTCTTGTCGATCTTGCCGGTTGCGCCGAGCGGGATGTCGTCGACGAACACCACGTCGTCGGGCGTCCACCACTTGGCGATCTTGCCCTCGAGGAACTTCAGGAACTCGGCCTTGGTCGCGGTCTCGCCGTCGCGCAGCTTGACCAGAAGCAGCGGCCGCTCGTCCCACTTCGGATGGGCGACGCCGATCACCGCTGCGAGCAGCGCTTTGGGGTGGCCGGCGGCCAGGTTCTCGATCTCGATCGATGAGATCCATTCGCCGCCGGACTTGATCACGTCCTTCGCCCGATCGGTAATCTGCATGTAGCCGAGCGGGTCGATGGTCGCGACGTCGCCGGTGTCGAAATAGCCCTCGTCGTCCAGGATGTTGCCGCCCTCGCCGCGGAAGTACTCGCCGACCACGTAGGGCCCACGGATCTTGAGCCGCCCGAACGTCGTCCCGTCGTGCGGGAGGCGCTCGCCGGCATCGTTGGTGAGCTTGAGCTCCACCCCGGCGGGCGGGCGCCCCTGTTTCAGCTTGAACTGCAGCTGCTGCTCCGGATCCATCGCCGCGACGGCGGCGCTCGTGCTGGAGAGCGTGCCGAGCGGCGAGGTCTCGGTCATGCCCCACGCGTGCACCACGTCCACGCCGTAGTCGTCGCGGAAGGCGCGCACGAGCGCTTCCGGCACCGCCGATCCGCCGATCACGACGCGCTTCAGCGTCGAGGGCTTGAGCTTCTCCGCGCGCAGATGCTGCAACAGCATCTGCCAGACCGTCGGCACGGCGGCCGAGAAGGTGACCTTTTCGGTCTCCAGCAGCTCGAAGATCGAGGCGCCGTCCATCTTCGCGCCGGGCAGCACGAGCTTCGAGCCGGCGGCCGGAGCCGAGAAGTTCAGGCCCCAGGCGTTGGCGTGGTACATCGGCACCACGGCCAGGATGCTGTCGCGGCTGGCCAGTCCCATGGCGTCGGCCTGCAGCGTGATCAGGGTGTGCAGGAAGGTCGAGCGGTGCTCGTACAGCACGCCCTTGGGATTTCCGGTCGTGCCGGAGGTGTAGCAGAGGGCGCAGGCGGTCCGCTCGTCGAAGTCTCCCCAGACCACGTCAGGCGAGTGCTCCTCGATCAGGGTCTCGTAGCAAAGCGCGCCGGGGAAATCGGCCTCGGCCATGTGGTCGCGGTCGGTGAGGACGACGACGTGTTCGACCTTCGGCAACTCGGCGCGGCGCTCCTTCAGAACGGGCAGGAAGGGCAGGTCGACGAAGAGGATGCGATCCTCGGCGTGGTTCATGATGTAGCAGAGCTGGTCAGCGAACAGCCTGGGGTTCAGCGTGTGGCAGACGGCGCCGATCCCCATGATCCCGTACCAGGTCTCGATGTGGCGGGCTGTGTTCCAGGCCATGGTGCCGATGCGGTCGCCGCGCTTGACGCCGAGCCCGAGCAGCGCATTCGACAGCCGCCGCGCGCGCTCGTGGATCTGACCCCAGGTCGTGCGTACGATCGGTCCCTCGATCGAGCGGCCGACCACCTCGCGGTCGCCGTGCCAGTTCTTGGCGTGGTCGAGGATCTTGTCGACCGTCAGCGGCCAGGTCTGCATCAAGCCTTGCATGGAGGTTTCCTCCTTTTCGTATCGGCCGGCGCGCTCCGGTGACCGGCGTTCACTCCGTTATCGCGCAAGAGCTCTTACGGATAAAGCCGGGCGACGGACCACGGCTGGTCCAGGCCCGGGCGCGAGTAGGCCAGGCGCTCGTGCAGGCGAAACGGCCGATCGCGCCAGAACTCGATAGACAGCGGCTTGACGCGGTAGCCCGACCAATGCGGCGGCCGCGCGACCTTGCCGAGGCCGAATTTCAGCCCGTACTCGGCCACGCGCCGCTCCAGCGCCAGCCGATCGGGCATGGCGCGCGACTGGTCCGACGCCCAGGCGCCCAGCTGGCTGCCGCGCGGGCGGGTGGCGAAATAGGCGTCGGCCTCCTCGGCGGTGACCGGCTCGACCAGCCCCTGCACACGCACCTGCCGGCGCAGCGACTTCCAGTGGAAGAGCAGCGCGGCCTGGGCGTTCGCGGCGAGTTCGCGGCCCTTGGCGCTCTCGGTGTTGGAGTAGAAGACGAAGCCGCGTCGATCGACGCCCTTCAAGAGCACCATGCGCACGTTCGGCAGGCCGTCGGCGCCGGCCGTGGCCAGCGCCATGCCGTTGGGGTCGTTCGGCTCGGCCCTTCGCGCATCCGCAAGCCACTGTTCAAACAGCACGAGCGGGTCGGCGCTGTCCGGCAGCGGCGGCTCACGGGCGGCCTCCGCGTAGAACTGCTCGTCGCTCTTCTTTGGGGCCCTTCGCGCCATGGCGCGCGGTATAGCGCGGTCGGCCGTCCGGCGCAGCCTCAGCCGCCCCGGGGCGCCACGATCGTGCAGGTGCCCTGCGCGGCGGCGACCAGGCGGCCCTCGTTCTCAATCTCGATGCGGACGACAGCCATGCGGCGGGTCATGGCGATGATCTCGGCGTTGGCGGTGCAGACGCCGGTGGTGACGGGCGCGAGGAGGTTGATCTTGAACTCGGTCGTGGCCGCCCAGTGGTTCGGGGGCATCACCGGGTACATCACGGTGCCCAGCACGTGGTCGCACAGCGCCGAGAGGCAGCCGCCATGCATGTTGCCGATGAAGGTGATCAGCTGCTCGGTCACCGGCATCTCGGCGGTGAGCCGGCCTGGCGTCACCGCGGTGACTGCGATGCCAAGGAAGCCGTCGATGCCCTTCTTTGGCCTCGCGCCGACGACGCGCTCGCCCCATTTCTCGTCGAAGTGCTCGAATGTCGGTCGGATCATGCCTCAAGTCCTTGGGAATGGGGCGAAGACGCCATGCACTGGCGGCTCGCCGGGCGCTTCGCCGGCCATGACCTGCACCAGCTGTTCCAGGTCGTCGAATCCGGCCACGCGTCGCGGCAGGTAGGCGAAGGGGTAGCGGCCCTCGACCAGCATGGCGATCGCCTTGGTGTAGGCGCCGACGTCGACGCCGAGGGCGCCGATGATGCGGAGCTCCTTGTAGACGATGTGGTCTGGGTTGAAGCCCGGGGCGCCGGGCTCGCCGCGGGTGCCAGCCACCACCACCGTCCCGCCGGTGCGGGCGAGCGCAATGGCCTGGGCGAACGCCGCCGGCGCCTTGGCGGTCACGTCGACGACGACGTCGGCCAGTCCGCCGGCGGCCTCACGCAGGGCTTTCGCCGGATCGGTGGTCGAGACGTCGATGGCGAGGTCGGCGCCGAAGCTGGGTGCGAGCGCGAGCCTGGGCGCGTCGCGCGGGCCGAGGCCGGTGATCATGACGAAGGCCGCGCCGGCCGACTTCGCCGCCGCTGCCGCGCAAAGCCCGCGGATGCCGGGGCCGAGGACGGCGACGACGTCGCCGGGCTTGGTCTCCGGCGTCTCGACGCCCCAACGGATGCCGGCGCCCAGCGGGTTGAACAGCGACCGCACCACCGGGTCGAGCCCATCGGGCGCCGGCAGCAGCATAGCGTCCGGGCCGAGGTAGAGGTGGGTCGCATAGCCGCCACAGAGGTGGGGCGGGGCGTCGGCGTCCACGAAGCCGATCATGGTGCGAAGCCCGTTCCGCTCGCAGCGGCGGTATAGGCCTGCCCTGCAGGCGGGGCATTCGCGGCAGGACTGGAACACCTCGACCGCGACGCGCTGACCGACGCTCACGCCCCACCGGTCGGCGGCCCGCGACCCGACCGCCTCCAGCGTTCCGACCACCTCATGGCCTGGGATGAAGGCGTGTCGGGAGGGAAGGTGTCCGGTGTACTGCTCATGGTCCGTGCCGCAGAGGCCACAGGCCTCGACGCGCAAGAGGCCGGCACCCTCGCCGATCGGCGGCAGCTCGTAGCACCGCCGCTCTAAGCGGCGCGGCGCGGCGAGCACCAGCGCTTCGGCGATCATGATGCGCCGTCCAGCCGGGCGAACGCCGCCCGCGCCACCTGAATCGCCTCCACGGCGCGGGGGATGCCGGCGTAGAGCGACAGGTGGTGGATGATCTCCTCGATCTCGACGCGCGTCAGGCCATGGCGCAGGCCGGCCGGGACGTGGACGGTGAGCGCGGGCGCCGCGCCCAGCCAGGTCAGGATCGAGATGACCACGATCGAGCGGTCGCGGCGCGACAGCTGTTCGCGGGTCCAGATCTCGCCGAACGCCCAGCGGTAGGCCGTCGCGCCGACGTCGCCGTAGCGGGCTTCCATGCGCGCGAGGCCCTCCGCCGGGTCGATCTCGGCCGCGGCGCCCGCGATCGTGCGTAGGACATCGGCCGCGTCGCGATCCCGCTCGGCGTCGGACTTCTTGGCCGCCGGCGAGCGCGCCGACAGTTCGTTCACGCCCAAGCCGGCGCGCAGTCCCGCGTCGACGCTCCGGCTCGCCGCCATCGCGGCAGGGTAGCCGGCGTAGGCGGCGACATTCAGCAGGATCTCCTCGATCTCCTCCGGCGTCAGCCCATGGCGCAGGCCGTTCTGGGTGTGGAGCTCCAACTCCTCGTCGCGAGCCTGCGCAGCCAGGACGGAGATCACCAGGAGCGAACGGTCGCGGCGGGAGAGCTCGGGCCGGTCCCACATCGCTCCAACGACGTCGAAGGCCATGCTGCCGAGCGCGCCCTGGCGGCGGGCGAGCGCATCGGCGACGCGCTCCGGCTCCGCCGTGGGGACGAAGCGCCGGAAGGTCTCGGCCGCGCTGGCGTGACGCTGGTCGTAGCTTTTGCTGGCCGCCATGCTCACCTCCCAAGCCTCGGCTCTGACGGCCGCTCACGGCACTATGGCATGGGCGGGCGGGACGCCAAGTCCGCCGCCTGCTACTTGCCGGCGAACACGGGCTTGCGCTTCTCGAAGAAGGCTTTGCGCGCTTCCTTGGCATCCTCGCTCGCGAAAGCGATGCGGATGTTGCCGACCTCGTAGCGCAACTGTTGCTCCATGTCGGTCGTCTCGAGCGATTTCACCATGCCGCGTTTCAGGAGCCTGAGCGTGATCGGCGACCATGCGCAGAGTTGCTGGCAGTATTCGGCAAGCCGCTGTGCGAACTTGTCGTCGTCGACGACCTCGCCGGCCATGCCCCAGGCCACAGCCTCATCGCCGTTCGCGGTCCGGTTCTCCATCATGAAGCGCATGGCGCGCTCGTAGCCCATCGCCTGCGGCAGGGTGATGGTCAGTCCGGCGTCGGGCGAGCCTCCGATGCGCGTGTAGCCGGCCATGAGCCGTGCGCTCCTGGCCACCAGCCGCACGTCCGTCGCCATCGCCAGCCCAAGCCCCGCGCCGACCGCCACCCCGTTGATGCCGCCGACCACTGGTTTGTCGCAACGCTTGCGGATTGCGAGCAGGAACTGGCCGACCCAGGAGATGTCGTCCAGCTGAGCCGATTGCGGCGTGTACGGATGGTAGCGCTCGCCGCCGGCCAGATCGAGCCCGGCGCAGAACGCATCGCCCGAGCCGGTGATCGCAACCACCCAAACGTCGTCCACGTTCGCCGCCGCCTCGACGGCCTCGACAACGCCCCAGGCGAGCGCGTTCGAGAGCGCGTTCTTTTTCTCCGGCCGGTTCAGGGTGATCGTCCGGACGTGACCGTTGTCCTCGACCTTCACGAGATCGGTCATGGCGCGTGCTCCTCTTTGCTGGCTGCGTTTCCTAGCCGAGCGACCGCGCCTGCGCCATGGCGCTGCGACAGCGCGGGCTGAGCCGGCGGCGAGACGAGGGCGCCCCGATGGTCTATGAGCCGTCAAATTCGCCGGACGGCGCACGAGCCCGACGGCAGGCGCGCGGAGGACCTCGTGGCGGAGGCGGCGGACGACATCGAGATCAAGGCGGCTGCGGAGACCGAGCGGCCCCTGCTCGAGGGCTTGATGCAGTTCTATCTGTACGACTTTTCCGAGCTTGAGCCCGCGGGCTCGGCCGAGTTCGAGCTGGAGAGCAACGGCCTCTTCAAACCCTACCCTTATCTCGGCGCCTATTGGCGCGAGCCGGGCCGGACACCGCTGATCATCCGCAAGCGCGGGCTTCCCGTCGGCTTCGCACTGCTGCACGACCGTTCGCACTCCGGCATGCCCGTCGACCACAACATGGCGGAATTCTTCGTCGTGCGGAAATACCGACGCGGCGGGGTGGCGAGCGCAGCGGTCGCCAAGATCCTGCCCGCCTATCCAGGCCGCTGGGAGATCGCGATCGTCGAGCGCAATGCGGCCGCGCAGGCGTTCTGGCCGAAGGCGATCGCCGCCACGCCGGGCGTCAAGGACCTGCGCCCGATGACGGGCGACGGCGTCGAATGGAGCGGCCCGATCTACCGGTTCATCGTCGCCGCCTGACCGCTCCAGTGTTGCGCAGGCGCGGCTTCGGCTAAAAGCGGGCGATGTCGCACAACACCTTCGGCCATCTCTTCCGCGCGACGACCTGGGGCGAGAGCCACGGGCCGGCCCTGGGCTGCGTGGTTGACGGCTGCCCGCCGGGGATCCCGCTGACCGAGGCCGACGTCCAGGTCTGGCTCGACAAGCGCAGGCCGGGCCAAGGCAGGTTCGTGAGCCAGCGTCGCGAGGCCGATGCGGTAAAGATCCTCTCGGGCGTGTTCGAGGATGAGCGGACCAACGGCCAGGTCACCACCGGCACGCCGATCTCGATGCTGATCGAAAACGTCGACCAGCGCAGCCGCGACTATGCCGACATCGCGCAGAAGTTCCGCCCGGGCCACGCCGACTACCCCTACTTCGCCAAGTACGGCGTGCGCGACTATCGCGGCGGCGGACGTCAGTCGGCGCGCGAGACCGCGGCCAGGGTCGCCGCCGGCGCCGTCGCGCGTAAGGTGCTGGGCGCGGGCGTTGGCGTGCGCGCGGCGCTGATCCAGGTCGGGCCGCTTGCCGTGGACCGCGCGCGCTGGGACTGGAACGAGGTGGAGCGCAATCCTTTCTGGTGCCCGGACGCCGAGATGGTCGAGCGCTGGGAGGCGCACCTGGAGGCCGTGCGCAAGGCGGGCTCATCGACCGGGGCGATCGTCGAGGTCGAGGCCCTAGGCGTCCCCGCCGGTTGGGGCGCGCCAATCTACGGCAAGCTCGACGCCGAGATTGCCGCCGCGATGATGTCGATCAACGCCTCGAAGGGCGTCGAGGTCGGCGCAGGCTTCGCCGCCGCCGCCCTGAGCGGCGCGGAGAACGCCGACGAAATGCGGATGGGAAACGATGGCGCGCCGGTCTTCCTCTCCAACAACGCGGGCGGCGTACTCGGCGGCATCTCGACCGGCCAGCCCGTGGTGGCGCGCGTCGCGTTCAAGCCGACGTCGTCGATCCCCACCCTGCGGCGCTCCATCGACGAGGCGGGCGCCGAGGTCGAGATCCGCACGACCGGACGCCATGACCCCTGCGTCGGCATCCGCGCGACCCCCGTGGTCGAGGCGATGATGGCCTGCGTGCTCGCCGACGCCATGCTGCGCCAGCGTGGCCAGACCGGCCGCGTCGAGCCCATTCCGGTCGGCCCACGGTGAGCCTTCAGTCGGCCGCAGCGTCTTATTGCAGCATTGTAAGGTTTGCCGGTTGACCGACCGACGGGCGCTTCGTAATGGCGTGCTTCGCCAGTCGCTTAGGCTCGAGCAGCGTCGCTGGAGCTCGCCGTCGTTGAACCCGAACTCGATGGGCCGGCCTTGCGCTTTGAACTCCTGAAAATGCTTCTGGTGGACGACAATCACCACATGCGCGTGCTGCTGACCGAGATTCTGCGCGCGATCGGGGTCAGGCAGGTGTTCGAGGCCAACGACGGGGCGGAAGCGCTGCAGATCATGCGCGCACACCAGATCGACATCATCATGACCGACCTGGCGATGCAGCCGCTGGACGGGATCGACTTCGTGCGACTCTTGCGCAACTCCCCCGACAGCCCGAACCCCATGGCGCCGGTGATCATGATCACCGGCCATTCCACGTCGCGGCGGGTGACCGAGGCGCGCGACGTCGGCGTCAACGAGTTCCTGTCCAAGCCGGTGACCGCGCGCGGCGTGCTAGAGCGCATCGCGCAGGTGGTGGATAATCCCAGGCCCTTCGTCCGCTCGCCGAGCTATTTCGGGCCTGACCGGCGGCGGCGCGCCGACCCCAACTACAACGGTCCGAGGCGTCGCGCGTCCGACAGGGCGAACGCCGACAAGCCGGACCCGTCCTAAAACCTAAGGCAGCCCCAGGTATTTGTGGGTTTGCAGGCTGAGCCGCCATTTCGGGTGGGCGAGGCAGTAGGCGACGGCCGCAGCCGTGTTGGCCACGCGCGAAGGCGCGTCCATCGGTTGCAGCGAGAACCGCTCGAAGGCCAGCGCCTCGAAGCGCGCCGGATCGACGCCGGGCTGTGGGTACACCAGCTTCAGCTCGTGGCCTTCGGTCTGGGCCAGGGCCGCGTCCGCCTTCGGGCTGACGCAGATCCAGTCGACGCCGGCGGGGGCGGGCAGGGTGCCATTGGTCTCGATCGCAATCTGGAACCCCCGCGCGTGCAAGGCGTCGAGCAGCGGCGGATCGAGCTGCAGCAGCGGTTCGCCGCCCGTGCAGACGACCAGGCGGTCGCCCGCCCCGCCGGTCCAGCGCGCCGCCACCGCGTCGGCCAGCGATTCGGCCGTCTCGAACCGACCGCCGCCCTCGCCGTCCATACCGACGAAGTCGGTGTCGCAGAAGGTGCAGACGGCGCTCGCGCGGTCCTCCTCGCGCCCGCTCCAGAGGTTGCAGCCGGCGAAACGGCAAAAGACCGCCGCGCGACCCGCCTGGCCGCCCTCGCCCTGCAGGGTCAGGTAGATCTCCTTGACCGCGTAGCTCATGGCGCCAGCGCCGGCCGCCCGCCCGCGACCCACGCAGACCAACCGGTTGCGCGAAGCGCGCACGCCGGACAGTCGCCGCAGCCCGCGCCCCAGGCGTGGGGGTCGCGGCTGTTCCGATAACAGGTGTGGCTCTCCTGCACGATCACCTCGACCAGCCTCTCTCCGCCGAGCCCGTTGGCGAGCGCCCAGGTCTCCGCCTTCGTCAAGCGCATCAGCGGTGTCAGAATCGGAAACGGCCGCCCGATGCCGAGCCCGAGCGCGGTTTCCATCGCATCCAGCGTCGCGCGCCGGCAGTCGGGATAGCCGGAGTAGTCGGTCTCGCACATCCCGCCGACCAGGGCGTCCAGCCCACGCCGATCGGCGAGCGCGGCGGCATACACGAGAAACACCAGATTCCTGCCTGGGACGAAGGTGGACGGCAGACCGCGCTCGGTCATCTCGATGGCGCGGTCGGCGGTCAGGGCTGACTCGCCGATGGCGCCGAAGGCGCGCAGGTTAACGCGGCGGTCCTCGCCCAACCGCGACCCCCAGGCCGGAAACGCCCGGCCGAGCGCGCGGCGCAGCCGGGTGCGCGCCTTCAGCTCCTCCGCATGTCGCTGCCCGTAGTCGAAGCCGATGGTCTCGACCCGCTCGAACCGCTCGAGCGCCCAGGCCAGGCAGACGGCCGAATCCTGGCCGCCTGAAAAGAGGACGAGAGCCGATTTCACGGTCTTGGCTGTGCTGGGCATGCGGATGAACGACCGCCCGCGATTGTGGGGGGCGGGCGGGCCTGAGGCTGGAAGCTCTAGCGTCCATGGGGGTTGGCGCAAAGCGCAAAGTGCGCCGGTGGCTGACCCGAGCCTATTCGATACACGCGGTGGTTCTGAGACAATATAAACTCGTCGAATAACCATGTTCTACGAACGGACGACGTCCGTATTGGGGTCGTGTGACCGTCGGCTTTCCTTGCCTTTGCTGAGTTTCGAGCTCGCGTTCTTAACGACTTTGCAAGCGAAGGTTCGGCATGGTCTGCGCAGGGCAGATCCGCAAAGTCGATGTCAAATCTTTCAGGCCTAATCGAGCATGCCCATCCGATAGACCCGACCAGCCTGTGCGGAGCGGCGCTCGACCGATTCCTCGACACCCCGGGCTGCGACCTCCTGGCGGTGGTGAAACAAGGCCGCCCGGTCGGCATCCTCGCGCGCGGCGCTGTCCGTGCGCAGAACGCCGGTCTGCGTGTCTCCGAGGTGATGGCGCCGGCCCTGACGATCGGGGAAGGGGCCCCGCTCGACGAGGCTTGCGCGCTCATCCTTGCCCATACCGAACCGGTCGCCGGGCTCGTGGTCGTCGACCGCGGGCGCTACCGCGGCGTCGTCTCGGCCCGCACGATCTTGCGGCAGCGGGGCGACGACGAGAGCGCGGCGGCGATGAACCGCCGGTTCGTCGAGATGCTCAACCACGAGCTCCGGACACCGATGAACGGCGTCATCGCCGTGGCGGATCTGTTGCAGCGGCAGCCGCTGACCGCCGACGCCAAGGCCTTCGTGCGCACGATCATCGAGTCGAGCCAGGCGACCTTGCGCACGCTGAACGATGCGCTCGAGCTTTCGCGCGCCGAAGCCGGCGAGATGGTGCTGGACGTTCAGGCGGTCGGCCTGCGCGAGTTGATGGACGGCTTGCAGGCGTCCTGGCAGGCGCGCGCCGCCCGCGACGGCGTAACCCTGCTGGTCGGCTACGACGGGCCGCCCGACCTGTCGGCGATGGTCGATCCCGCCCGCGTGAAACAGCTGTTCGACGTCCTGGTCGAAACCGCGCTGTCGCTGAACCGCCACGGCGCGGTCGAGGTCAGCCTCGCCGCCGAGCCTGTCCGCGACGAAGTCGCGCTCACCGGTCGGGTCTGCGACACCGGCGGCGGGCTCTCGAGCGAAGCGGTCGCCAAGGCGCTGGCCGAGCCGGCGAGCGCCGGCGAGGGCTCCGATCTGCAGGCGAAGCTAGCGCTTTCCCTCTGCCGCAGGCTGGTCGAGCGGATGGGCGGCGACATCCGCGCCGAGCCCAACGCCGGTGCCGGCGCGACGATCGTCTTCTCCGTTTCGGCCCCGGCCGTCGCGACGGTGAGCGCCAGCGAAGCCCCCGCTCAACTCAACCGTTCGGCGCACGTGCTCGTTGTCGACGACAACGCCACCAATCGTATGGTGGCCGAGGCGCTCTGCGAGATGTTCGAGTGCACCTGCGAGTGCGTCGAGGACGGCGCCGAAGCGGTCGAGGCCGCGCGGACGGGCCGGTTTGACCTCATCCTAATGGATATCAAGATGCCCCGGATGGACGGCGTCGAAGCGACGCGCGCGATCCGCGCGCTCGGCGGCCAGGCCGGCGCTGTGCCGATCATCGCGCTCACCGCGAACGCCGATCCGGAGGATGCGCAGTCCTATGTCAACAGCGGCATGCAGGCCGTGGTCGAAAAGCCGATCAAGCCGGAGAAGCTGCTGCAGGCGATGAACGCCGCGCTGCCGGAAGCGCTGGGGCGCGCCGCGGCCTAGTCCCCAGCACGCTGCTAAGCCGCGAGCGCGTTCGCCGGTGCCTTGCCGAGAATCAAGTCGGACGCCTTCTCGGCGATCATGATCGTGGGCGCGTTGGTGTTGCCGGAGACGAGCCTCGGCATGATGGAGGCGTCGACGACGCGCAGCCCCTCGACCCCGCGCACCCGAAGTTCCGCATCAACGACCGCGTTCGGCCCGGTTCCCATCGCGCACGTCCCGACCGGGTGGTAGATCGTGGTGCCGGCCATGCGCGCAAAGGCCAGCAGTTCTTCGTCCGATTGGATGTCGACGCCCGGCAGCAACTCGTGGTCGATCCACTTTGCCAGCGCCGGCTGAGCGGCGAACTTGCGGCCCCACTTCAACGACGCAACGACGACCTGCTGGTCGATGGGGTCGGCAAGATAGTTGGGCGCGATCGCGGGATGCGCGGTAGGATCGGCCGAGGGGATGCGGATCGACCCGCGGCTTTCCGGCCGCACCTGGCAAGGGGCGATCGTGAGCCCGGGCAGCCCCTCGAGCACCATCTTCTGTTCGGCGAGCAGCTTCTCGGTGTCCATCGTCGCCGGCAGGATGTGGAACTGGATGTCGGGCCCGACGAGCTCGGGCCTCGACTTGCAGAACACCGCGATGTGCGCAGCCGACAGCGTAAGCAGGCCCTTGCGCTGGAAGATGTACTTCATCGTCTCGCCAACGAAGCGGCCGCCACGAGTCAGCTCGTTGACCGAGATGGTTCCGGCCTTCAGGCGATAGGTGGTGGCGATCACATAGTGGTCCTGCAGGTTCTCGCCGACGCCGGCGAGGTCGGACTTAACATCGACGCCGTGCTCGCCTAGGAGCGCCGCCGGCCCGACGCCCGACAGCTGCAGGAGCTGCGGCGAGTTGACCGCGCCACCGGCCAGAATCACCTCGCGGTTGGCCCTCGCCACCCGCTCCTCGCCGGCCTTGAGGAACGCGACGCCGGTCGCGCGCTTGCCCTCGAAGGTAACGCGTGACGCGAGCGCGTTGGTCTCCACCCGAAGGTTCGAGCGCCCCATGGCCGGATGCAGGTAGGCGACGGCCGCCGAGCAGCGCTGACCGTTCTTTACCGTCAGCTGGTAGTAGCAGACGCCCTCCTGCTCTTCACCGTTGATGTCGGGATTGCGTGGGATGCCCGCCCCGACGGCGGCCTTGATCACGTCGTCGGAGATCTGATGCGTCTGGGTCACGTCCGAGACGTTCAGCGGGCCGCCGCGCGCGTGCAGGTCGCCGGCGCCGGCGCGCTCCTGGTGCTCGGCGCGCAGGAAGTAGGGGCGCACGTCGTCCCACCCCCAGCCGGTGCAGCCCAGCTGGCGCCAGCCGTCGTAGTCGGCGTGCTGGCCACGCACGTAAAGCAGCCCGTTGATCGACGATGATCCGCCCAGCACCTTGCCGCGCGGCCAGACGTGGCTCCGTCCACCCGTGCCGGGATCCGGCTCGGTGGCGTAGAGCCAGTTGACCTTGGGGTCCTTCAGCGTCTGCGAATAGCCCACCGGCACGTGGATCATCAGGTTGGAAAGGAACTGCCCTAGGTTCTTGGTCGGGCGGTCGTCGCCGCCGGCTTCGAGCAACAGAACGCTGGTCTTGCCGTCGGCGCTCAGCCGGTTGGCCAGAACGCAACCGGCCGAGCCGGCCCCGACCACGATGTAGTCCGCCACGATCGGCTCGCTCATGCCACTTCTCCGCGCTGATTGCCGCCGGCGGCTTATGGCGCGCGCCAGGCTGGCGCGTAAAGGGCGGCGCCCCTATCCTCCCGGCAAACGGGAGGGAAGGCCATGTTCATCGCCATGAACCGTTTCCGCGTCCTGCGCGGACAGGAGGAGGCCTTCGAGGCCGTGTGGCTGGAGCGCGACACGCACCTGGGCGGCGTGCCAGGCTTTGTGGCCTTCCACCTGCTGCGTGGGCCCGAAGCCGAGGATCACACCCTGTTCTCCTCGCATACCATCTGGCGCTCGCGGGAGGCGTTCGAAGCCTGGACCCGCTCCGAGGCGTTCCGCGCCGCGCACAAGGGCGCAGGCGGCAACAAGCCCCTCTACATCGGTCACCCCCAGTTCGAGGGGTTCGATGTCATCCAGGAGGTGCTTCCGGCCAAGGCCGAGGCGGCGGACCGCTAACCGACTTCGCTGCGGCCCCTTGACTGCCCCGTCGTCAGCGGGCGTTTGCCGCCTCGCACCCGGAGGCCCGCAGCCATGCCCACTTTCGAGACCATCCTCTTTGCCGTGGACGACGGCATTGCCACGATCACGCTGAACCGACCGGACCGCCTGAACGCCTTCACCGGCCAGATGATGCTGGACATGATCGCCGCTTTCGATGCGGCCGATGCCGACGATGCCGTGCGCGCCGTGATCGTCACGGGCGCCGGCCGCGGCTTCTGCGCCGGGGC